>JRHI01001139.1_pt1 | contig 24147 bp, 21 predicted proteins | sample 215371 | NCBI WGS metagenome assembly JRHI01 (sample SAMN02929681, study PRJNA255918) | sediment metagenome | biome: cave system; feature: Ice Cave; material: Sediment; isolation source: sediment from deep within a dark volcanic ice cave with no known source of... ...
GAATAACGCAAGCAACAGTAAGGCTACGACTCCGCCGTGTACTCCAAAAACGTAGCAAAGGGAACCAGCGAGGACAAATGGCCACCAGGCCGTCGGATAAACGAGCGGCCAGCCGATACCATCGGATCTCCATGGCGACAGACCGCTGTGAAAGAACGGGCCGATCTGCGCGCGATCGACTGGCCACGTCCAGTCTTGCTGAAAAGCTGGCACGGCTCCATGCCACGCCAGCGGAGAAACTTCGATGGCGGCGATCAGCAACAATGCCGCGTAGAAAATTCCTCTATTCGTAGCGGTTGCGCCGCGGCCGTAGGATGCGCATCAAGCGGATAAGAATATGAACCTCACGCCGCGGTGATTCCGTCAGCAATTGTTCCTATCTTCTTAGCATGCTCACTCGATCGCGCCCACGACGATTGGACCCAGTAGAACACGACGCACCAGCGGCATGGGGCATAGCGAGGCGCATCGTCCAATTTTTTCCCGTACCGGAAGTGCGGGTCCGAATGTCGTAGGGAGAGTCCATGCGTACTAGTAGGGCGGCGCATTCAGACCTTTCAATAATAATTCCCGCTCATAATGAAGAGCACCGCATTGGGCCGACCATCGTTGACTATGCCGAGCATTTTCATGATGCGCAGGTTGTCGTCGTCCTGAACGGCTGCACCGATCGTACCGAAGATGTGGTCCGCGCCGCGCAACGCCGCTATGCAAACGTTCGCATGGTCACGATCCAAGCTATGGTGGGCAAAGGCGGTGCCGTGCGCACCGGCTTTCTCCTGACCGATGCATCCACGGTAGCATTTGTAGACGCGGACGGCTCCTTTGCTGCGGTAGAAATGCGTAAACTGTGTCGTGCACTCGATGGGAACGATGCGGTTATCGCTTCGCGCTGGCTGCCCGAGTCGCGCGCCTTGACGCCACTCGCATTCAAACGCCGTGCGGCGGGCCTGGGATTTAATTTACTGGTACGCCTGCTGTTTGGTTTACGCTTTAAAGACACCCAGTGCGGCGCTAAGGTTTTCAGGGCGGCTGCGCTCAGACCGATCTTCGACAGCATCGAGACCGCCAACTTCGCATTCGACGTTGATCTATTGTACTTGTTAAAAAAGCGCGGAGCGAAAATTGTCGAGGCGCCGATGGTTTGGCGGGATGCCGTTGGTTCAAAAATCAATGTCGTCCGCTCCGGGCTCACAATGACGCAAGCAATAATTCGGCTCCGCCTATATCATTCACCGCTGCGTTTTTTCTTGCCGCTCTATGATGTGCTAGCGCCGACCAATCCGGTGCGACTCTACGACCGACTTCGCATACTTATTTTCAATTGGCGCGATATCACCAATCCGTCGGCCGGTGGCGCTGAGTTGTACCTGCATGAAATGGCGAAACATTGGGTGGCTCAAGGCCATCACGTGGAATGGCTGACGTCAAGGTTCAAGGGATCTGCAACGGAGGAGAACGTCGACGGCATCGTCATTACCCGCATTGGCAATGCACTGAGCCTCTACGCGCTCGCGCCTTTTGTTTACGTGAAAAAGTTTCGAAACAAATTCGATATTTTGATCGACTCTGAGAATACAATACCTTTTTTTACTCCGCTGTTTTCGATGAAAAAGAAAATCTGTATCATGTATCAGATTAGCCGGCGCGTGCTCGAGCAAGAGTTGTGTTGGCCATTACCGTCGTTGCTGGCATTCTTGGAAGAGCGCATCATGCCGCGATTGTATCGCAACGTTCCCTTTGTAACAATCTCGCGCGATACGGCGGCAGATCTCGTTTCATTCCGGCTCACGAAGCATCCGATTGAGATAGTCTATAGCGGCGTGGCCAAGACACTCAAACCGGGCAAGAAATCTACTCGGCCGCTATTGCTTTATGTCGGCCGTCTCAAGCGCTTCAAGCGTGTTGACGTACTCATCCGGGCGTTGCCTGAAATTCGGCGCGCTGTTCCGGAGCTAGCACTCCACATAGCCGGGAGCGGCGACGATGAGCAGCGCTTGCGACAGCTGACCGCCGATCTTGGGCTCAACGACGCTGTAACGTTCGAAGGTCATGTGTCGGATCAAAGAAAGAGCGAGCTGATGCAATCCGCCTGGGCTTTCGTTATGCCGTCCGCCATGGAAGGTTGGGGAATAGTTATCGTGGAGTCAAACGCCAGCGGAACGCCAGCCATCGGGTTCAATGTTCCCGGCGTACGTGAGGCCATCGTGCATGGGAAGACCGGCTTGTTGGTTCCGGATGGAGAAAATTTAGCACCGGCAATTTTGCGTGTGTTGCTTGACGGTGCGCTGCGGGAGCGTTTACAAGCGGGTGCCCTCGAGCACGCCGCGGCGTTCTCTTGGGAGAAGTCAGCTGCCGATATGTTACGGCTCCTCACCAACGTCGCGGTCGTCAACCCGGTGAGCCTTGTGAAGGGTACCGAAAAATCGGATTTGAGTTTACGAACTGGGCGTCAGTCTTTCGAACCTCTGTTCATCCAAAAATAGAAAAGTTTAACGCCGCCCAGCCTTCACGGTAGGTCCCCCCAGCGATAAATCGTCGCGTCGATGATCTGAGAGTCGCCGCCCGGCACAAAGAGGTTCCGCGGTTTCCGTTGCAAGCCGGAACGGTCGCGCTCAACGGTCTGCCATGACCCGCGGGTAAAGAGATAATGAATCTCAGTACCGCCAGCCAAATCGATCAATATTCGGAAGTGCAGCCCGTCGACTCGCTGCATCTTGATCGCTTGCGCATTCCAACCACTGGTATCCGTGGCTACGTAAACGCTATCGTTAAAGGGCGTATCCGGTGGGACGCTGACCAAGATCGTCACCGTCACTGCTTTGGAGAGTACACTGGTGAATACCGCGCGCTTCGGAATCAGATCTGGGTTGGGACGCGGGGATGAAACGGCCACCACGAAGCGACGAGGTATTTGCGTCACAGCGGTTCCGCCCGCGAGCGGTTTCTGCGAGGTGCGCAGCCCCACTACTTCTCCGCTTTTCGGGTCCAATGCCGCGATGGCAAAAAACCCTGGAGTGAGTTGATACGCGGGCTGAAGATTGGTTGCCGCGTCAACGATGTGCAGCTCCGCCGCGACCTTGAGCGCATCGCCGGTTGAAAAAACGACGTAACCTCGTTCGAGATCAATGACCTGACCGTTGAACGAAAGCGGCTGGGGCGTAGGCGAGGGAGCCGCCCGGTCGGGCGGCGGCGTTTGCACCACTTGTGCGGCGTTTGCGATTTCGTCTTGCCGCGTGCCTGAGCCACTCATAAAAGTCAATGCCACAAAAATCGAGGCGGCAATCCCACTGGCAGATACTTTCGCAAACGTCATTTTGATCACTGGGACGATACCTGCAACGCAAATGAAGGCGACCAGCGCTGATTTCCCCAGTTGAAATAGTACGCCCGGCCGATGTCGAGAAACAGCGTCTTCGATAGTCGCGTACGAATGTCGCCGAATATCTGGTAGCGAGGCGGACCTGCGACGAATGGTTGTTGCACTGGGCTATAGTGATTTATTTGCGCGAGGGTCGTGAACTGAAAATTCGTGGACGGCGCCCAGGCCGCCGTCACGAGGGTTGCGACATTACGTACAGCCGGAAGTTGGGTGACGACGCCTCCGACCACAGGCAATCCATTGGGTGACGCGGGCTGGGGCACGAGGCCGGTCACGCCGCTCGGTGATGGATACAGCGCGTTAGGGTTATCGACGAAAGCGGATTGCGCCAGCAAAGACGCGGTCAGGGCGAATCTCTCTGAGAAGCGCTTGCTGTCGCTCACAATGAGCGTTTGCGTGTCTATCTTGTTGGGGAACGACAACCAGGTTCTTTGGAACTGATACGAAGCGTTGGCGCCCGTTCCGAAGGGGGCGCGATACACGGGCGTATACAAAAGGGCGCCCGCATACGTGGTGTTCGCGTCTTTCTTACCGGTCGTTGAAACTCCAAACGTGTCGTGTATCAGGCTAAGGCCTGAAGCAAGCCGAAACGTGAGACCCGTACGAGCGATGGCCTTGTCAAAACCAAACCAGGCGACGCCAAGCACCAGCGGGTGATTGGGCGTGAACGGATGGCTGGGATCACCATAATACCCCAGGGCCGGCGGCGCGAGGAAGCTATCATACGACTGCGTTGCTTCAAAGCGCAACGCCGATCCACGTAGCGAATGCGTCTGCTGCACATCGATAAAGCCGTTGCTGGAAAGCGGCTCCGACAGGCCGTACTGATACGTAAATAATTGTGCGTTTAGGTTGACGGCATTCGTTCCATTGCCGACGTACGACATAAGGTTCCACTGCTTAGCGGGTTGTGTGGCGGGGTTCAAACTAAAGACGGTATACCCGTAGTCGCCAAAAACCGTATGGTGTTCAAAGGCGCCATAGGTCTTGCGCTGTTGGTCGTAACGAAAATGCAATGTCTCCAACGAATGCGCCGACCCCGCGAAACCATACGGCACGTCATAGGTGGCGCCCGACAACGAATTGACAGAAAAATTCGGATTGTCCGAATAATTTCGCACATAAGTAGGTAGGGACGGCGTGCTAATAGTGCCGTTAAAAAAGATGAAACGTGCAGGCGTGAACTGCACGTACTGGCCTGGAGCGATGCGAGCGCTTTTTCCAACGATGAATGGCTGTATTGCGCTAAAATCAGGTAGAAAAAAAGCATCTCCAGGCATTTCGCGGCCCTTTTCGGGATGGGCGTAATCACCATTCAAAAACGTCCAGCGATCGGGCACGCCGTCCAATGGAATGAAATAAACGCGATCGAACTGCAAAAAATCAGCAAAGGCCGCACCGATATATTGCCCCCCTGGGGTTTCGGCGCGCACATGGCCGGCGACGACAAACCGCTGCAAACTTAAATCTACGACACACGCATCTCCCTGGACCGTTACTCCATTAGAAAGGCTCAGGCGCACGTTCCCGCGCGCCTCGATCATTTTTTGGTCAGTATAGAAACCCAAGCGGTTGGCGCTTACATTGATCATTATGTTGCTTTGCCGTGGCGCTTGTTCGGCGCGGGCAGCGGATGGCGTGCCGGTCAAAACCACCACAACGCTCAGAAATCTAAAAATCGCGCGAATGAGGCTCAAAAGGTGATTGCGTAACCTAACGCGGGCTGCATTTGATCTATCACGATGCTCCTGTGGTTGACTCTACTGCGCCACGTGCGACCATTACGCTTGCTCGCCCGTTCGTGACAGTGCTCGGTTCCACTGCGGGCGGCATCACCGTGCCCGCCCCTAACAACAGCCACGCTAGGGCTGCCACCTTTGGGAAGAAGAACAGATCGTCGACCAATTGGTGTACGAGCAGACTTGTTATTGCGAGAAACGCCGCGAGGGCCAGCGGCGACCCGAGCCGTAGCCGAAAGGTTTCCCGCAAGGCCACAAAGGCAAATGAGGCGAGCGCGATAAGCCCGACCAGACCCTGCTCGGCGAGCGTCTGCAACCACAAACTGCTCGCATGAGTTTGCACGCCGTTAACTCCGACACTGGGCAACAGCAGCTCAAAATTACCAGCGCCCACACCGGTGAGCGGAGAGCGTGAAAAGAGCGCAAGGGCAGCGGGCCATAACTGGGCGCGCGTTCCAACACCGCCCGGAGCTTGCGGAATCGCAAAAAGGAAAAGGCGCTCGACATCGGACCAGCTCGCGTGAGCATACAAGACGAACCATGCAACCGCCACGGCGAATCCGCACGTTGCGCCGATGAGTGTCGGCAATAAACTGGTCCGCGCTTTGCGCGGATCGATCTTGCTCAGTATGAAGTAGCTTAGCGCCACCACGAAAACGCCGGCGCGCGATTGGGTGAGAATCAGCGCGGCGGCAGATGCGCCCGTGACGTACGACCACACCGGCCGGATCCAGCTCGTCAACAGCGACGCCACCCATAACACCGGTAGCGCTGCTTCTAAAAAACCTGCCAGTTGATTCGGACCTTCGAGCGTTCCGGCAACGCGCGGCAACGGATGGCCATTCACCCAGATGCCAGACGGCGCACCGCCGATGGTGGCCTGTGCAACCGCTAGGGTCGAGACGATCAGCGAAGAGGCGCCGACCCCCACAAACAGCGCCTTCTGACTAGCTGCAGCCTGTTCGAGCAATGTTGCGGCGCACCAGAAGATCGCGAGGTATTCAGCCTGTTTGAAAAACTCACGCGCCACGTGCAGGGGAAAGCTGGCGTGGGAAAGTGACAGAAAAATGGTGAGCAAAAGAATGCTGCCGGCGTAAAAAACCCGGCGTGCGTTTTTGGAGCGCGGCAGCAGCGGCACCCCACTCAGGATGAGGCCGGCCGCGGTGCCAAACGCAATACACTTTTCTATTGTGATAGTGGTGTTGCCGATATCGCGATAGGCGGCAAACGGAACGGCGAAGGCCAGCACGCCGAGAACGATCGGAGAACGACGGTACGCGAGAAATCCCGCCGCTAGCATGATGACAAGGAAAGCGGCGCTCGACCACGCGTCTAAGGGCACGCGATGGATGGTCTGATCTATGACTGGAGGTAATGGTAGAAAAGCGATCGTCACCAGGCTCCATCACGTCTGAGAACGGCCGGCAACGTCCGCGAGAGAATCCACAAATCGATCACTGGCGTCCAGTGCCGTACGTACCACACGTCCATCGCCATCCAGCGGCGAAACGGAACCGTCGTGCGTCCGCTGACTTGCCACAGTCCAGTCATGCCCGGCAACACGCAGAGGCGCTGATAATAGCGTGGTTGATAGTGACTCACTTCGCTTTGCAGAGCGGGCCTCGGTCCAACCAAACTCATCTCGCCGTGGAGCACGTTCCACAACTGCGGCAATTCATCCAGACTGCTGCGGCGCAAGAATGCCCCCAATGAATGCAAGCGCGGGTCATTGGCGATTTTTAGCGCCGGTCCATCGATTTCATTCAGATGGGCGAACTGCTTATGCAAGAGGTGCGCGCCGTCCACCATCGTGCGAAATTTGTATAATTGGAAAACCCGTCCGTCTTTGCCGACGCGCTCTTGAGAAAAGAAGACCGGACCAGGCGACACGAGTTTGATCGCCGCGGCGATAACCGCGAACAGCGGCGAGCACGCTATGAGCAGTAGAATGCTGGAACATACATCGAATCCGCGCTTGAGAACTAACCACCAGCGTGGGACGTCACGAACGACCTGCCAGGGGGGGGCTTGGGCAGCCATATCAGAGGCGGATGTCGGGCGCACGGGCACGTTCGGCGCGGATAGAATCATACCGTCAACCCTTGCGGCGGCTCGATGCCAAACGTTTCCAAAACCCGGGTGCCGACCTGCGCGAACGAGTCGAGCGTGCCGAGAACCGCGCCGCCGGTGCCCGGGCGATAGTCCAAGAGCGGTGCGAACTCGCGCGTGTGATCCGTTCCAGGAGCCGTGGGGTCGCAGCCGTGATCGGCGGTGATGAGCAGCCGGTCTCCCTCGCGCAGTTCGTTAAGCAACTCAGGCAAACGCCGGTCGAGCGCAAGCAGCGCCTTCGCGTAACCGTCCGGGTTGCGCCGGTGCCCGTACTTTGAATCGAAATCGTTCAAATTGGTAAAACAAAAACCGCTCACATTGCTTTGCAACCATTCAGCGGTCTTGCTAAGGCCCTCATCGTTGTCGGCCGTTCGTTTCCCGGCTGCTATGCCCTGGCACGAGTAGATGTCCTGGATTTTACCCAAACCGTACGTCGCTATGCCGGCACGTTCTAGGCATTCTAGCATGCTCGGCGACGGCGGGGCGACGGCGTAATCGCGTCTGCCCGCAGTGCGCACAAATTTACCGCTGACCCCGGCAAATGGTCGCGCAATGACGCGGTTAACGCGGTTGGGCGGGACGAGCATGTTTCGCGCGGTTGCGCACCAGTCCCATAAGGTCTCGAGCGGTACAACGCCCTCGTGGGCGGCGATCTGAAAAACGGAATCAGCCGACGTGTACACGATGGGAAAACCGGTACGCGCATGCTCCGCGCCTAACCGCTCGATGATCTCTGTGCCCGATGCAACCTCGTTGCCCAACGTCCTGCGTCCAATGAGCGCTTCAAAGCGGTCGATGAGTTCTTGGTGAAAGCCGTCTGGATACGTTGGAAACGCATTTTGTATCGTTATACCCATCATCTCCCAGTGACCGGTCACCGTATCTTTGCCGTTGCTTGTTTCGCGAAGCCGGGCGACGCCCGCTATCGGCTGAGCGACAGCAGCAACACCCGCGATGCCCGTGATGCAACCGAGCCCAAGCTTCTCCAGATTTGGCAACGCCAGACCACCCGCCGCTTTGGCGACATTGCCCAGCGTGTTCGCCCAAGCTGGATCGCGATACGAGGGGGCGTCATCGCTCGCCCCGACGCCGCCGGAATCTATGACGAGCACGATCGCACGCGCCTCAGACAACGTCAAAAGCTCACCCTGACCGGGATCGTTTTCTGCGTTGTCGCGCCATCGCTGCGAATCGCAGTCACGATGATATTGACGGTTTGACCGGCCACGGGCAAATGTGGCACCTTCATCGAGATCTCAAAGATCCCGGGAGCGACGCGCGGCACATTCACTTGATACGTGCCGATGCGAGCTGTCAGCGTGGCGGCGTTACTCGTCGTCGTCACTCGAGCGGACGCTAGGTCGCCGCCGCGAACGACATCCGAGCTCAGCACGATCGAGTCGATTCTTACCGGATCACTATCGGCAGCGTAGGCGACACCCGACGGCAAACCGTTCGCGCCGACGGCGATCGGTTGCGGTGTTTTTGGCGGCGAGGTCGCTTGCAGGGTGGGCTCCGCGGTGGCGTACACCGTAACGCCGCTTGCCGTTGGCCTTGGCGACGACGAGGAACGGGTCTGCGGTTGGCCGGGCCCATAAGAGGCCGAAGCCATGACGTACGGCGACGCCGCGGGCGTCAATCGCTTAGATGAGTCGCGTCGCAGCTCCGCACTGAACTTTCTTGGTGAAATTTCAACCCATGGACTTATTGTGGGTCGCACTAGGCTATCGTTTGGCTTGTGAACGGCTGCGACATTTTGCCAATCAGGATGAGGCTGCGCGAAAACAGCGACTACCATGGCAATCGAAACAATGAGCCACGCGATCACTGTGAAATTCCGTCGCAACCAAGCCTCCATTGGAACCGGCGCGCATGCCCTGACCGGCCCGTGCTCACTCCGGTCTCAAGCTTTCCTTTACCTCGTTGACAGTTAACAAACGTTCGATGCAGGGCACATTTACAGTGGCTGAGGAATGAGTAAGGTCTGAATTTCTATAGGCCGGGTCGAGCGCGATCCGGCCACGGCTTGTTGGGGGACCCGCGTGCCCGTTTCAATCGCAAACGCAATAATTCACGGATTGCAATCGTCGAGCGACGCACTGAGTCGAGTCTCGGAGGCGCTTCGGGTGGCGGCCGTCGTCGATGTGGCCGAAGCGGCGGCGTGCGCGCGGCCTGCAGCAGTTGCAACGTTGTGGAAGACCAATGGCGGACAATACATCGTCTGGTGTGCAAGTCCTGAATCAGCGGATCGCTTTGCCAATGACTGTACGTTTTACTTACAGGCTGCAGGCTCGCCGGTGTATGTGTTGCGGCCTCGGGACAGCGCCGGTGCACCCGTCAATCCCTCTGAACGTAGCGATCGTCTTACATTTTTAGGACTGCTTCAGACGCGGCGCGCTGGGATTTATTGTGTATCGCAGGCCGCTGCGCGGCAACCGCTTGCCGATCCCGCGGAGTTCGCCTCGGCACGGCTCAGCCTGGTCGTGGGTAACGATTATCGCTGGGACGAGCTTGTCGCCACGTTTTCTCAGCTGGGCTACGAGCGCGTTGAGGCCGTGAGTGCCGTGGGCGAGTTTGCCGTGCGCGGTGGGCTGATCGACATATTCCCGGCTACCAGTGATCAGCCGGTGCGTTTGGAATTCTTTGGCGACCGCCTGGAACAAATACGGACTTTTGCGCTCACCACTCAGCGCTCGACCGGTGATGTCAGCGAAGTCACGGTGGGTCCCTGGAACGAATTGGTCGATCCGTCGCACACTGCGGCTATTTGGCAATACGCTGCAGATGCTGCGCTCTTCATTGAAGACGCAGAAGCTATCGTTGCCGTCGATCACGGATTGCACGCGTATCGCGAAGACACGACGGTCGCTGCGGCGGATGCCTCGGCAGAACCGGACGAGGCTGAAAACATCGCCCATCCATTAGAGTCGGGCGCTACGACGCCGGGTTCGGAAACCGCGACGTCAGATTCGGGCGAGGAGAAAAGCCTCGCCGCAGCACCAGCAAACGAACCCGACCCCTTTAGCCTTGAGGAGTTGGTGCAGGCGATTGGCCACCGCGCGATCGTCAACTTCATCGCCGGCACAGGTCAGGTACGCCTGACCCCGCCGCCCGACCTCAAGGTAGCTTTACACGCAGATCCCGCGCCGTTGTTCAGGCGCAGCATCGAACGCTTCATTGAATACGCGCGAACGCAGTACGGGCGTAAGGTCGCACTGGCAATCGTGTCCGTAGGCTTCCGGCGCATCCGCGAGGTGCTCGAGGAACACGATCTCGTCTGTTCGCCGGTGCCGGCAGCGCTGACGTTACCGCCTGATTCCAGCATCGTCATGTGCGGTGAAGGCAGCATCGACTGCGGTTTTGTCATTCCTAGTCTCGGGCTTGTCGTCATCGGCGACAACGAGCTCTATGGACACCCTGCGCGGCGTCAAAAAATCAGAGCGGCCAAAGAAGGCGCGCCGCTGAGCGAAGCCGATCTCAAACCCGGGGAATATTTCGTGCACGCCAACCATGGGATCGGCCAGTATCTCGGCCTGGAACACTTGACGGTGTCCGGCGTCGAGCGAGATTTCATGCACTTGAAATATGCTGGCCAGGACCGTCTCTACGTCCCCATCGATCAAATGCATCTCGTGCGCAAGTATATCGCGTCGGACGGCGTGGCGCCCCGTCTTTCGAAGATGGGTGGCAGCGACTGGGCGCGCACCCGCAGCCGCGTGCGCGAGGCTGTCGAAAAAATCGCCGACGGCCTGGTGCGTTTGTACGCCGCCCGCGAGTTCGCGGTCGGCCACCCGTTTTCGCCGGATACGCCTTGGCAGGGCGAACTCGAGGAATCTTTTCCGTACGACGAAACGCCCGACCAACAAGGAGCGATCGTCGCCGTCAAAGGGGATATGGAGCGCAGCCGGCCGATGGATCGGCTCGTCTGTGGGGACGTCGGCTACGGAAAAACCGAAGTCGCGATCCGCGCAACGTTCAAAGCGATCATGGACCACAAGCAGGTCGCAGTTCTTGCGCCGACCACAGTGCTTGCGGCGCAGCATTTCCGCACCTTCAGCGAACGCTTCGCGGCCTTTCCCGTAAAAATAGCCTTACTCTCACGCTTCCGTTCCAAAGCTGAACAAAAAGAAACGCTGCGAGAGCTGCAGACCGGCAGCATCGATCTGGTCATCGGCACCCACCGGCTGCTGCAAAAGGACGTGGGTTTCAAGCAGCTCGGTCTGGTCATCATTGACGAAGAGCAACGTTTCGGCGTCATGCACAAAGAGCGGCTCAAGGAAATGCGCCAGTCCGTTGACGTGCTGACCTTGTCCGCTACTCCAATCCCGCGGACGCTGCACATGGCGATGGCCGGCGTGCGCGAGCTGTCGCTCATCCAGACGGCTCCCAGCAATCGCGTGGCCATCAAGTCGGTGGTCGCGCCCAGCAGCGATGCGCTGATCGGCGCCGCGCTCAACCAAGAACTCGATCGCGGCGGCCAGGTCTATTTCGTGCACAACCGCATCGAGACGATCTACGGCGTAGCAGCGGCAGTGCAAAAGCTTGCTCCGCGCTCACGCGTCGCGGTCGGCCACGGCCAAATGAAAGAACACGAGCTCGAACGAGTGATGCTTGCGTTCGTCAACGGCGAGGTCGACGTGCTGCTGTCCACGACGATCATCGAGAACGGCCTCGATATTCCCAACGTCAACACCATGATCATCAACAATGCCGACCATTTTGGTCTGGCCCAGCTCTACCAGCTGCGCGGACGGGTAGGCCGCAGCGCGCATCAAGCCTACGCGTACTTCTTATACCAGCCGCATCGCGCTCTTTCGGAAGTCGCGCAGTCACGCTTGCAAGCCATACGCGAGTTCTCGCACCTCGGATCGGGTTTGCAGCTTGCGATGCGCGATCTAGAAATCCGAGGAGCCGGCAACCTGCTCGGACGAGAGCAGCACGGATTCATCGCCGCGGTCGGTTTTGAAACCTATTGCAACATCTTGCAAGAAGCAGTCGCCGCACGGCGTGGCGAGATCTTGGCCCAACCTGAAGTCCCGCCGATCCTCGACGTGCGTGTGAGCGCCTACCTGCCTGGCGATTACGTGCGCGGCACGAACCAAAAGGTCTCCTTTTACCAACGGCTCGCGGCGTCACAGGCACTAGACGAAATCGACCGTATCGAAGAGGAGTTGCGCGACCGTTTCGGTCCACTGCCCAAAGAAGCGAACGCGCTCCTAGAGCTGACTCGCTTGCGTGTACTCGCAACGGCAAAAGGAGTCCAAAAAGTTGCGCTCGAACAGCGGCGGCTGATCCTTGAAATGGGCCCCAAGTTTTCATTGTCGGAACAGGCCCTCCCCAGTCTCACATCCATCACCGGGGGAAATTTTCGGTTCACGCAGGGCGCGATCGTCGCCGGATTGCCCAGCGATGGCACTCCCGCGGCACGATTGGCCACCGTGCGTGAACTCATACAATCGCTTTGAATCGAGGAGTATGAATGTCGTTTCCGTCTAGGTTGCAAGCGCTGGCGTGCGCCACGCTTCTTCTCCTCGCGCTGCCACTGACGTCAGGCTGCGCGGGCAAGGAAGATCAAGCAGTTGTCACCGTCAACGGTGAAAAGATAACCAAGGGACAGCTCGACCAACGGCTCGAGGGCCAAGCAGGCAAGCCGACGTTGCAGCAAATGGTCGATCAAGCCTTGGTGTTGCAGTATGCCAAGCAAAACCATATCGACGTCACGGACAAAGAGATCCAAGACCAGCTGGCGGAGTTGCAAAAACGCTTTCCGCCGGGCCAGTTCGAAACGATCCTCAAAAATCAGGGCTTGACGATGGACGACGCGAAAACGATCGTGCGTGTGCAACAGATCATCAAGAAAGCGGTCGACAAGAATATCGCCATCAGCGATGCGCAAGTTGCCGATTTTTACAACCGCAACAAGTCATTGTTCAGCACGCCCGAGCAAGTGCGCGCCCGCCACATCCTGGTGAAGACCAAAGCTGAGGCGGATATGATCGAAGCGCAATTGCGCCGCGGCGCTAACTTTGCCGCGCTTGCGCAGAAGTATTCGGTCGATCCCGGCAGCAAAGACAAGGGAGGCGACTTAGGCTTCTTCGGGCAGACGCAAATGGTGCCGCCCTTCGCAACCGCGGCCTTCTCGCTTCGTCCCGGCCAGATCAGCCAACCCATACAGACGCAGTTCGGCTTGCACATCATTCAGGTGCTAGAAAAACGACCGGCGCACACGGCGACGCGTGCCGAGGCCGCGCCCAAGGTTCGCGCACAGTTGATGCAGCAGCAAGAAACGGCGCAAAGCGGACCGTTCATTGAGAACTTGCGCAAAGGCGCGAAGATCGACGTGAACGACCCACGCTTTAGCCCGCTCTTCCCGCCGCCGCCGGGCGCCCCGCCGAGCCAGACTCAACCATCACCCAACTCCAGCAAGTAACGACAAAGGCGCGGGCTAAGCCCGCGCCAAACTTTTACGCTCATGCCCGTCCTCAACATCGTCGGCCTCGGGCCGAGCGATGCCCGCTTGCTCACCGTCGGCGCTCTGGAATCTCTGCAAAAGTCGCCTCGCGTATTCACGTGCAACGCCGCACCGGCAATGTTGAGCTACCTCAAAGAACATGATGTTGCGGTGGCAACGACGCCGTTCGACGGCGGCGCCTTACTGCGCGGCGTGGAAACGGCTCTACGGTCAGCCGTGGCAGAGTTTGCGAAGGGCGACTGCGCTCTTGGCGTTCCTGGGCATCCGCTGCTGGATTTTCCCGGACTATCTCATCTGCTCCGCGAGCTCGAATTGCACGCGATCGAGGTGCAGATCGTTCCGGGCGTTCCGCGCTCAGCTCTCTCAGCGGCTGCCGCGTCGACGTTGGTACCTTTGCCCGCGGTTGCGGTGCATCATAGCTGGGACGAGCTTGTTGAAATCATGGCGCGTTTGCGTGCCTGCTGTCCCTGGGACCGCGAGCAGACCCACGCTACCCTGCTGCCCTACCTCATCGAGGAGGCGCACGAAGTGGTGGAAGCCGTTGATGAGCAAAATGCCAAGAAGTTATGCGAAGAACTCGGCGATCTGCTCCTCCAGATAGTTTTCCACGCACAGATCGCCGCGGAGCATGGGCAGTTCACCGTGGCCGACGTCATCGATGCTCTGGCCAACAAGATGATTCGGCGGCATCCGCACGTGTTCGGTGACGCGAGTATTTCAACGTCGCAAGAACAGATGAAGTCCTGGGAGCTTATCAAAACGCAGGAAGCGTCAATCGCACATCGGGAATCGTTGCTGGATGGAATCCCCAAGACGATGCCCTCGTTGCTTCAGTCGCAACGCATGCAAGAAAAAGCTCGAACCGTCGGCTTCGATTGGCCGGAGGTCGCCGGAGTCAAAGAAAAGCTGACCGAAGAGATTCAAGAATTCTACACTGCTATCCACACCATGGATACCGCCGCCACTCAGGAGGAACTCGGCGACGTGCTCTTCTCCATCGTCAATCTTGCGCGGCGGCGCGGGATCGACACCGAAGCAGCGCTGCGTTCGGCAAATGCGAAATTCCGGCGCCGCTTTGCGGCTATGGAGCAAATCGCCGGCGGCGGGGCAACCGCGCTTGCTAACCACAGCCTCGAGGACCTGGATGCGCTCTGGCAGCGCGTCAAAGCGCATGAGGCTGGACAAGTATCTTAAGGTAGCCAGGCTGGCGAAGCGCCGCAGCGAGGCCAAGGAAGCGTTGGATGCCGACCGCATCGAATGCGCTGGTAGGCCTGTGAAAGCATCGTATCAAGTGAAAGTTGGCGACGAGCTGCTGATCCATTACGCGCACGACGACGTCCGGGTGCGCATCGACGCGGTGCCCGAGCGAGCCGCCAAAGGACGGGCCGAGAAATTCTACACGCTGCTGCCACTCGACCCGAAGGAGCCGCAACAGTGAAGCGCGGCGAGGAAATCCACAGCGGCGAACGCGCGAAGCGGCCATTGACCATCGGCATGTTCACCGACACCTACATACCCGAGACCAACGGAGTCGTGACGTCGGTGGTTTCAACGGCCGCAGCGTTGCGCCGCCGGGGCCATCGTGTGATTATCGTCGCGCCTGCCCACGTCGAGGGCGACGTGGAAGATCCTGACGTTTTCTCCCTGCGCTCCGCGTCGTTTCCTTTTTATCCCGAGTTCCGGATGGCGTTCCCGCTGCCCGCAAAAATCCTGGCAGCGCTGCCGCAGCTGCCGTTTGATATCGTGCATGTGCAATCGTTCTTCTTTATCGGATGCCTGGGGGCGTATCTAGCCCGCCTTCGTAAAGTACCATTGTTCTTCACGTACCATACTCGCTTAACGGAGTATGCGCATTACGCGCCTGCGCCCCACCGCGTGACCAAAGCGCAGGTGGTCTGGATCTCCCGCGAATTCTCGAACCGCTGCGACCAAGTGATTGCGCCCAGCGCGGGCACGGTGGAGTTGTTGCGCTCGTACGGGGTCGATAAACCGATCCACGTCATTCCCAGCGGCGTCAACGTGCAGGGCTTTGCGAAGAACGGTCCCACGCCACGTGCCATCTTGGCGGCCCGGCCGGCACCGGTGCTCTTGTACGTCGGACGGCTTGCTAAAGAAAAAAACCTCGATCTTCTGCTGGATGCGCTCGCTCTACTCTTGGAGCGCAGACCGGATGCGCAACTCGTCGTCGTCGGCGACGGTCCGCATAGAGCCGAGATGGAGCAGCGCATCAGCAGCGCGCCGCTGCGCGAGCACGTCCGGTTCGTCGGCGAGGTCGCGCAACGCGACTTGGGACCATATTATCGAGACGCCGATGTGTTTGTTTTCGCTTCGACGAGCGAAACGCAAGGCTTAGTGTTGCTCGAGGCGATGGCACACGGGCTGCCGGTCGTGGCAGTTGATTGTCCGGTCACTCGTGAGGTCGTCGGCACTAAAGCCGGCATTCTGACCGCCGAAGAGCCCGCTGCGCTTGCGAGCGCGGTCGAACGGTTCATCGGCGAAAGCCTCGACCGGCGTGCGGAGCGCAGCGCCGCGGCCATCGAAGCTGCGGCGCCCGCCAGCGTCGATAACCTTACGCGCGAGCTAGAGCGGATGTATGTTCGAGCGGCCGGCAATCTGGCGGTAGCTCAGTAACAGCGGCACGTGTTTTCCAAGGACGCCAAAGACGAAATAGCCCGCGGCGCGTTTGAACGCGACTGCTGCCCAAAAACTTTCATTCGCGCCTTGCTGAGTTTTGCCGGCAAAAGCCGGCTGGGAGAAAAGAGACGGCTGATAACGACCGAGCGCGCTGCCGTCATTCGCTCCGTACTCAAGACGTCGCAAGAAGCTGGTTTACGGCCACGGATCGCTAGTTCGCCATCACACAGACGAGGACAGCGTTGGACGCTTCATATCGCGCAGCGCGACCTGCCGCCCCCGCTTAGCGAACCTCCTCACAAGAATTGTTGCCGCCGAGCGTGGCTGCGCGCGGCTTTCCTGTCGTGCGGCTCGGTAAGCGATCCTGCTCGGGGATATCACATTGAATTTTTCTGTCGCGATGATGCGGCCGCGCGGCTGTTATGCGATGGCCTGGCCGCGTTCGGGATCGACGCCGGACTCTCGCGCAGGCGCGGCCGGCCGGTGGTGTATGCGAAGGACGCACAGACTGTCGCCACGATGCTCGGTCATATGGGGGCGAGCAGCGCGGTCCTTCAGCTCGAAGCGCAACGTGCGCTGCGACAAACGAAAAATTCGATTCGCTGTGCGGTGAACGGCGAAACTGCGAATGCAGCGCGTTCGGCCACCGTGGCTGCGCGGCAGCACAAGGCCGCGCTGCGCATGGCTCGGCGAGCTGCGTTCGCGCGATTGTCGCCGGCCGTCAAAGAGGCGGCCAAGCTTCGTATCGCTCATCCCGAGGGCACGCTTGCCGAGTTGGCGGAATTCGCACGACCACCGATTACGAAAGCGGCGATGGCAAGCCGCCTGCGACTTTTGGAACGCATCGCCAAGAGGTAAGCTCTAAAGCTGCGGCGGACTAGCGGTCTCCTGGTATCGGAGGGAACCACCGTGTCAACACGTGTTGCCATAAACGGCTTTGGCCGGATTGGCCGGCAAGCGCTCCGCGCAATCAATGAGCGGCAAATGCACTTGGATATCGTCGCACTCAACGATCTTATGGATCCGAAGACGGCGGCTCATCTCTTCAAACACGATTCCACCTACGGCAACTACCTGGGCACGGTCGAACCGGCGGATGGCGCGGTCGTTATCGATGGAAAACGCATTGCGTTGCTGGCGGAGCGCAGTCCCGCGAGTTTGCCTTGGAAAAAGCTCGAGGTGGATCTGGTCATAGAGTCGACCGGCCTGTTCACCGATGCCACCAAAGCGAAGGCTCATCTCGATGCGGGCGCCAAACGCGTCATCATTTCAGCACCTGCCAAAAATGAAGACGTGACCGTCGTGCTCGGCGTCAATGAACAGACCTACGACCCGGCCAAGCACAGAATTATTTCCAACGCCTCCTGCACGACTAACTGCCTCGCGCCGCTCGTCCGAGTGCTGCAGAATGAGCTCGGCATCGTCAAGGGCGCGATGACGACCGTCCATTCTTACACCAACGACCAGCGCACCCTGGATCTTCCACACGAAGATCTTCGCCGCGCACGAGCGGCAGCGTTGAACATCATTCCGACGACGACCGGTGCCGCAAAGGCCGTTTTTCTGGTCGTGCCCGAAGTGAAAGGCAAGCTCGACGGTTTTTCGTTGCGCGTTCCTACGCCGACGGTTTCGGTTGTGGATCTGGTGGTGCTTACTGAAAAGCCGTCGACTCCGGCGGGCGTCAACGACCTGTTCCGCAAGTATGAGAAGGACCGGATGAAAGGCATCCTCGGGGTGTCGGACGAGCCGCTCGTGTCGATGGACTACAAAGGCGACTCACGCTCGTCGATCGTGGATGCCCTCTCGACCATGGTCGTAGCGGACAACCTGGTGAAGGTCGTCTCATGGTATGACAATGAGTGGGGTTATGCAAGCCGCGTAGCCGATCTGGCCGCGTACATTCTGGAAAAAGATAAATAATGGGCCAGCAGCGCTTAGACGACGTCGATGTCAAGGGCTTGCGGGTGCTGCTGCGTGAAGATCTCAATGTTCCGCTCGAAAACGGCGTCGTAACCGACCACACGCGCATCAACGCTTGCGTACCAACGATCAACAGCTTGCGAGAGCGCGGCGCCAAAGTCATCGTCATGTCGCACCTCGGAAGACCCGACGGAAAAGTCGTCGAGAGCCTGCGCATGGAGCCCGTGGCGGCTGCACTGAGCGACGCGCTCTGCATCGATGTAGCGCTCGCACCGGATTGCATCGGACCCGCAGTCGAGCAGGCTGTTGCCTCGCTCAACGCCGGCGATGTTCTGCTCTTGGAAAATTTGCGCTTTCATCCGGGCGAGGAAGCCAACGACCCGGAGTTCGCGCGTCAGCTCGCCGCCCTAGGCGACATCTACCTGAACGATGCGTTCGGCACGGCGCACCGCGCTCACGCCTCGACGGTCGGGATAACGAGGTTCTTGCCTTCGTACACGGGACCGCTTCTAGCGCGCGAGATCGAAATTCTGGATGAAATATTGCAGCATCCCAAACGTCCGTTCATCGCGGTGCTGGGCGGCGCGAAAGTCGCTGACAAGATCGCCGTCATCGAACGCCTATTGAGTTTATGCGACGCGCTCGTCATCGGCGGCGGGATGGCCAATACGCTGCTGGCGGCGCAAGGCTTCAACGTCGGAAAATCTTTGCGCGACCAGGATTTGCGGCCGGCCAAAGACATCGTGCACAAGATCGAGCACGCAGCGAGCAAGGTGGATGTTCATTTGCCCAGCGACGCCGTCGTCGCCAAGGTGCTCGCTCCGGATGCCGAGACGCGCGACGTCGACATCGACCAGCTAGAGCCGGACGATATGATTTTAGATATTGGGCCGGGCACTGCCATGGATTATCGCGGCGTTATTTTGGAAGCGAAGACGATCTTATGGAACGGCCCCATGGGAGTCTTCGAATACGACGCATTCGCGGCGGGGACCGAGGCGGTGGGACAGGCGATCGTCGACTCGGGAGCGCTCTCCGTCGTCGGTGGAGGCGATTCTGCAGCGGCCGCGCACAAGCTGGGTTTCGCTGACAAGATGACCCATATCTCGACCGGCGGGGGCGCCACCCTCGAATATTTGGAAGGCAAGGAACTCCCAGGCGTCGCCGCCTTACGGACGCAGGCCGCCGCGTGAGGCATCGCCGTCCGCTGTTCGCGGGCAATTGGAAGATGCATAAGACGCCCGCACAAGCACGGGAGTATGCGCAGGTTTTTGTGCCCGAGGGCGAGCCGCTCGTCGCGAGGGCAACGATCGCTTTGCTGGCGCCATTCGTCGACCTTGAATCGCTGCGCCAAGAGCTCGACGGAACCACGATCGCTTTTGGCGCGCAAAATTGCTATTGGGAGCGCGAAGGTGCGTTCACCGGCGAAATCAGCGTACCAATGCTCAAAGAAATCGGTGCGGCGTTTTGCATCGTCGGTCACTCAGAGCGGCGGCAGTTGTTCGGTGAAACCGACGAGCAGGTCGCGCGTAAAGTGGCAGCACTTTTGACGGACGAAATCACGCCCATTGTCTGCGTAGGAGAATCGCTGGAAGAAAATCGGGAAGGCCGCACGCGTGAACGGGTATGCCGCCAAATCGAGGATGGACTTGGCGGATTGACCGATGCGGAGCGCGCGATGCTCGTGATTGCCTACGAGCCTATCTGGGCGATCGGAACCGGCCTTGCCTGCGAGCCCATGGCGGCAAACCAAACCGCTCGTATGATTCGCGAGGCAGCTGGCGGATTGAGTGAAGTACGCATATTGTACGGCGGTTCCATGAACGCAGAGAACGTGGCGACTTTTTGCGCGCAGCCGGATATCGATGGCGGCCTAGTGGGATCTGCCAGCCTCGATCCGCGCTCCTTCGCGCGTTTGATCGCGAACGGAACGCAGGTGCTCGATGCCCGCTGAAAGGCGGCGCAACGTTGTTTTGTGCGTGCTTGACGGTTTCGGTTGTAGCGCCGAGCAGCGTGGCAACGCGATCGCCGCTGCTGCTCTTCCCAATTACCGGCGCATTGCGGCGCGCTATCCGTATACGGAACTCGGTGCGGCCGAAGAGGCTGTCGGCTTACCGAAAGGTCAGCAAGGCAATAGCGAGGTTGGGCACTTGAACTTGGGTGCGGGGCGCGTCGTGCTGCAAAGCGTCACCCGCATCGACCGCGACATCGAAGACGGCACGTTTGCGTTGAATCCCGTAGTGCAGGAGTGCTTCGCCCACGTACGCCGTACGGGCGGCAGGTTCCATCTGCTTGGGCTGGTGTCGCCGGGCGGCGTGCATTCCTCGCTGAGACATCTGTACGCGTTGCTGGATGCCGCCGCTGAGGCAAAGGTTCCGGCAAAAATTGCGGCGTTTCTCGACGGCCGAGACACGCCGCCGCAGAGCGCAGGCGAGTATTTGCACGAAGTTGACGCGCGCTGCAAGCGGCTGGGTAACGCCGCCATCTCCATGCTGTGCGGGCGCTATTACGCGATGGATCGCGATCAGCGCTGGGAGCGTACGAAGATCGCCTATGACGCCCTGGTCAACGGCGTCGCCGACTCGAGCGACTCCATAGACGCAGCGCTGGCGGCGGCGTACGCGCGCGGCGAAACCGATGAGTTCGTGCGTCCGGTCATCATCGGACCTGCACAGCCTATCGTGAAAGACGGCGACGCCTGTTTGTTCTTCAATTTCAGGCCCGATCGGGCACGTCAGCTCACGAGAGCTTTTTCCGATCCTGAGTTCGCCGAATTTCCGGTCAAGCGTTTTGTTGATTTTATCTTCGCGCTCATGACGTTGTACGATGTGAACTTTCCCAACCCGGTGATGTATGGCAAGATCTTCGAACGCTGGACGCTCGGCGAAGTCGTTTCGGACGCAGGCCTTGCTCAGCTCCGCCTCGCGGAAACCGAGAAGTACGCGCACGTCACCTATTTTTTTTCCGGCGGACGCGAAGAGCCTTTTCCCGGCGAAGAGCGAATTCTCGTGCCGTCGGCGCGCGAGATCGGCACCTACGACAAGAAGCCGGAGATGCGCGCGCGCGAGATCACCGAGAAAGCGGTAACCGCGATCAGCTCGGGCCAGTTTCCTCTCATCGTTATGAATCTTGCCAATCCCGATATGGTCGGGCACACGGGAAAGTGGCAGGCGATCATCACCGCGCTCGAAGTTGTCGATGAATGTCTGGGCCATTTGGAAACGGCCTCCCTAAAAGCTGATACTGTCTTGCTGGTCACGGCGGACCATGGCAATGCCGAACAAAAGATCGACTTGGCAACCGGCAAAGAGCTGACCGCACATACCTGTAACCCCGTGCCGTTCATAGCGGTCAGCGCGCAGCCCGAAGTCGCATTGACCCGAGGCGGCAAACTCGCCGACGTCGCCCCATCCATCTGCCAGTTGCTCGATCTCCCGCAGCCGGCTTCTATGACGGGACAGAGCCTGCTGGCGCAACCCGCGGTCAAACCTTAGCGAGCGCAACAGGCACTGCCGAAGGGAAGGCGCCTTAGGTCGCGCGCGTTCACAACTTGCTCATAATTTGGTAGCCAAGCTGGTCAACTAACGCCATTAGCGTAGCCTCCACAATTCATTGGAGGCTTTGTCGTCATGGATGCTCCCGACTCATTGTCCAGCGCCGCCGCAGGCATGCGCCTGCAAGCCGGACGTCTCTCGCTTATCGCGCAAAATCTCGCCAACGCTTCTACGCCCGGATTCCATGCCCGTCTTGAAGCCGCCGGCGGTCTCGAAGATGGCTCTTATGCGGCTGTTAACACAAGCCGCGCGGAAGGCGCCGTGCGCCGGACAGATGTCGACACCGATCTTGCGCTTGTCGGCAGCGGGTATTTTTCTGTCGCAGCTCCGGAAGGCGTGCGTTACACGCGAGACGGCCGCATGACGCGTGACGCAGCCGGCTTCTTGTGCGACGGCAATGGTTATCGCGTCTTGGGCGCGCTGGGCGCGGTCCGCTTTGCGCCCGGCACCTCGGTTGCAGCAGACGGGCGAGTTAGTTTCGCGGGAAAAATCGTCGACCGCTTGCGGCTTGTAGATCTTACTTCGGCCCGCTTCGACGGCGGTTATGCCTTGGCGGCGACCGGCGCGCAGCTGGGACGCGCGGCGGCGCGAGTGCAACAGGGCCACTTAGAAGACTCAAGCGTCGACGCGATCGCTGAGATGAGCGCGCTCATCGCCGCGCAACGAGCGTTTGAGGCCAATCAAAAATCCGTCCAGCGCGTTGACGAAACGCTGAAGCGTGCCGTCAGCGACGTCGCCCGCGCACGTTCATGAATCGCACGCTCGCAGTCGCGGCGGCGGGTATGGCCACGCAGCAGGCATTGCTCGACACGATCACCGCCAATCTCGCCAATGTCGACGTGCCCGGCTTCAGGGTGAATCGCAGCGATTTCGCGCCTTTCATTGCTGCTGACGGATCTGCCTTTGCGCCACAGGGCCAGCACGCGCGACGGTTGTTCGGACAAGGGCGGCTCGACTTCACCGATAATCCGAACGACCTCGCCATCGAAGGCGCTGGATTCTTCGTCGTGCGCAATTCACGCGGGCTGCGCGGATACACCCGTGCCGGGAATTTCACGCCCGATGCCTCCGGCAGGCTTCGTTTGCCGAATGGCGCGACGCTCGAGGGCGTTCGCTTGCCGCGCGCCTCGACGTCATTCAGCGTCGACGAGCACGGGCGGCTGTTTGCCCAAGTGGCGGCCCATCAGGCCGATGTTACCGCTGGCCACATCAGGCTGGCAAATTTTCCTAATCCGTCGGGGCTGAGGTTAGACGCCGACGGCATTTTTTACCGCACTGCGGATTCGGGCGGAGCATTCGTCGGCTCGCCGGGCGGCGCGGTAGGGCACATCAAGCAACGCACGCTCGAGCGGGCGAACATCAGCGTGGTCTCGGCGATGATGGCGGTGCTAGGCGCGCAGCGCGCTTACGAGGCTAATGCGAAGGCTCTGCAAGCGGGTGACGAGATGCTGCGCTTGGCGAATAATCTGGAGCGCTCGTGACGCCGCCGACCGCGTTAGAGCACGTGTGCAGCCGATTCGAAGCGGTATTGCTGCAATCGCTGTGGCCTGCTCGCGGACTGCGATCCACTTTTGCAGACGATGAGAATGGATCTTCCGGCGCCGCCTTCGGCGCGGCAGCAACTTTGGACGGCATCTTGGCGGAGGCGTTCGCTGACGCTCTGGAACAGGCTGGCGGGCTTGGTCTAGGGTCCGAGCTCGCGCGAAAACTCTCGGGACGGGCGAGATGATCGCGCCCCAAGAAAGCTGCTTGGAGCTGGCGGCACGAAGGTTTGCAGCGTCGCGCGGCGCGGGCGATCGTGAGCGCGTGTGCGAGGCAGCTCTTCCGCTGGTGCGCCGCCTCGCGGCCGGAGTCTTGCGCCGCTTGCCGACGCACTTCACGGCCGACGACCTCATCGGCGATGGTTGTGTGGGTCTGCTGCGCGCCATCGATCGCTTCAATCCCAGCCACGGCATTTCGTTCGAAGTGTGGGCGGCTCGTATCGTGCGCGGCGCGATGCTCAACGGATTGCGACGTATGGATGTCATCCCCGAGCGGGTTCGCCGTGACGCGCGCACTCTCGATGCGGCGCGCTGGCGTATCGCGCAACGCGATGGAGCGGCACCCAGCGACGGTGCGGCTGCTGAAAATGCGGGCTTGAATATTCGCAAGCTGGATGCAGTCTTGCTGGCACTGCGCCGTGCCGTGCCGGTATCGCTGGACGCGCCGCTGCTGCACAACGAACAATCAACCACCGTTGGCGACCGCGTAGCCTCCGACTGCGTAGACCCGGCGCAATCTGTTGTGCAGCACTCGGTGCGCGCCGCAGTGGCTCGGGCGGTTCGCACGCTGTCACCG
>JRHI01001140.1_pt1 | contig 24143 bp, 17 predicted proteins | sample 215371 | NCBI WGS metagenome assembly JRHI01 (sample SAMN02929681, study PRJNA255918) | sediment metagenome | biome: cave system; feature: Ice Cave; material: Sediment; isolation source: sediment from deep within a dark volcanic ice cave with no known source of... ...
GTCCGCACGCACGGGGGGACACGCTTGTTTTGGGACTAGCGCAGCATGCGCGAAAATCGCGGCTGGCTTCATTCCACGGGCGCTTGCGACTGGCGAACTTCCACGGTGAGAGGAATCTCTCGGAGCCCGGCATCCTCCGTGTAGAGCGTGAGCGTGACGGAAAAACTCTTGACATGGCCAGGCACCGTGTAAGTGATGATCACATTACCGTGTGCGGGCACTTCCAGAGGCAACTCTTGTTTCGCACCGAAACAGAAATCCGCCCCTCAGACGTGGTTCTCCCCGACGATACGGCGAGGATGCCCCGTGCGGTTACGGATGCAGAACTCGACGTCCCGACTTGTGCCCGGCAGCAGGTCATGGACGACCTGGTGGGGCTGATCGACGACCAGGCCAGGGGTCTCCTGCCAGAAGCCCAGGTAAAGGAAAGCGGCGCCTGCAAGAGAACCAAGTCCGATCACCATGAGAACCAGGTAGCAAACACGCGAGCGCATCATCAACACTCCCGATGGCGGCCACAACGCCGGAAGCTTTTTGCCCCTCAAGTGCTTGCTGTTCTGCGCTTCATGATTTTGCGCAACCCCACAGCCAGAGCGAGGCAAACGATTCCCGCAAGCCCCAACCAGAGATACCAAGGTGTCGGTCTCTTCCATTCTAGTCCGGGCGGCTCTGGCAGGCCAAACGCCGACAGCGTGAACTCTTCGTCGCCAGGCAAGCGGCGGGGCAAATCCAGGTCATACTCGCCACGATCCTGCAAACTGACTTTCTGACCCGAAGGCTGGAAGAATTCCCTGTCAAGCTCGTATAGTTTCGGGACCGTAAACGATCCGGAAGCCTCGCCAAGCTGCGGAAGTCGCTTCTTAAACGTCGCGGATTGGAATCTGTCGTCGTTCTTGAACTTTGCCGTGTACTCGACGGACCGGAGGCACCAGAACCGTTTCGGATCAAGGACAAGTGTTCCGGCCAGAGGTCCTGCCCGCAAACCAGGGCCTAGTTCGCGTTCGTAAGTGAACCCAATCTCCACGAGTGCCTCGCCGTCGCGCTGCACGGCGCGGCACCGGTCCACGCGAAAAGTTCGGCTCTGCACAATCTCCGATAAGGGCTGGGCGTCGAGCCGTACCAGTTGCGTCGCTTCCATCGCGAAATCGTGAAAGTAAGATCTCCAGCGGTCGGGAAGATTCTCCTTGCTAAGATCGACGATCTGAACGAGCGTCCACGGTGCATCGGCCGCCGTCCGTTGCAGGTAAAAAGCATACTTCGGATTCGCCCCATACAGATTCTTATGCCGTCTGTTCTGCTCGTCCTCCTTCTCGGTCTTGCGTTCAAACGTGCATAGTGTTCCCCTCCCGTTCGTCTTGTACTCGAGGGTGGTTACTTGTCTACGGCCTGGGCTTTGGAACATGTGAAAAGTTATCTTGCCTTGCAGCATCTCCGCACGCTGAACGTACTCTTCCCAGCGCGCGGGCGCTTCCTGAAGAAACTGCTGCTTGAGATTGTCGTCATGCTCCTGTCCACGCGCGGGTTGCGGATGAATCGCCAGGAGGAGTAAGAGGTTGGGCAGAAAAAGCAACTGAAGGCATGCACCAACGCGCCTCGAAAAGTAGTTCATGACCAGCCCTTCAAGGAAATACTCAAGTGCTGGGAGGAGCAACTACATCAGCAAGCAAGAGACGAGTTGGTGGTTGCCACGCAGAGCCCTCCGCTGCCACAATCGGTCGGCGTGGCACCCACCGTCGTTTTCCTTAGCCCGCAGAGGGCGTTCCCGCTGGCCGCCGTCAGACATTGGGCATGCATTGACAGTTACTGTTGGGCGTAGGGTGGTCGCATTTACACTGGTCGCACTGTACACTTGGCGGCAGAGGGACGGGCATGCAAGTCGAAGGGCCAGGGCATGGCTGCGGCTTGTTGTTACAGAGGCCGGTTGGGTCGCAGTTTGTAGCATTCGCGCATGGGGGGGGTGCGCCACCGAGGGGGCGGGCACCGTCGCCATCAGCCCAGAGGCTGCCTGACGGCACGACCACGACGCTACACACCAGCAGCGCCAGTCCCAGGCTGGTTAGCAGCCAACAAGCAATCTTCTCAAAGCGTACCATCGCACGTTCCTCCAAGGTGACCTTCAGAGACTCGGCCGCCCAGTGGCGAGTTCCTTCCCGTAAGGAGCATTGCCATCCAGGTCTGTGCTTAGGGCGAAGGCGATTCGATCACGCGCCCGCCGAACCGCGCTTTGACCACCGGCTGGCTCTTGTCGTCCGTGAAGAGGATGAAGCCGCGTTGAAATCGCCCCGGCCGACCCTTGAAGAACACCTTCACGGTCAGGGGTCGAGACTGGCCCGCGGGGACGGAAATGGGCAAGTCGTCCGTTGCGACGCATGCGCAATTCGCGCTGCCGCCGACGATCTGAACCGGGCGGTCGGCACGGTTTGTCAATTGAATGGTAAAAGTGGATCGCTCGTCGGGCACCGCCTCGCCGACCCAGCTTAGGCCAGGCTCGACGGTGATCGGTTCGCCCCGCAGTTGGGCGAGCGCAGCGGCGGGGTCATCGAATACGAGCAGGAAAGCGCCGCCGATCAGTGCGAGGCTTACTGCCGCCCCCAGCGCGGTTGACAGCGCCCCGCGCAGCCAGGTGGCGGTGATCTCTGAGGCTCGGGCCGGGCGCCACGCGACGAGCGCTGCAATCACGGTCGTATCCAAGAGGAAGGTCAACCACGGGTTGACGGCGACTTGCCCGAAGCAACCGCAGGAGGGCTGGCCGTCCAGGGCCAGGTAGAGACTGACGCCCCCCAGGATGGCAAAGAATGCAATAGCGGTCGCCCAGGCGGCACGCATAGACCAGCCGCTGAGCAGCCACAGCCCGAGCAATACTTCAGTTTCGATGGTTGCAATCTGAAGGCGGGGTGAGGAGAAAAACCAATCCTCGGTGGAAGGATCGATCATCAGTCCGTGGGCTTTTAGCCCGGCAGCAGCCAGGAGGAAAGCCCCCAAAGCAATCCGCACCAACCGGAAACTCCGGCCTGCAAGCCGGGGCGGGGGGCGGACAACTTGAAGAGTCTGCGGCATCATGGCCGTGCCTCGGAAATGGCGAGCTTCACCCGCTCGCTGAAGGCTAACAAGCAGGACCCAATTCGACAAGCGGATTCCAAAAAAACAGGAGAATTGAGATTTCCCGACGCGCAGCTACGCCAGTGGCACGTGGGAAATGGATCAGTTTGAGCTTGGGGCACTAATCAAATGCCCTGGACGGTATAAGGCGTTGACAGCGCTCGTCGCCTCGTCCACCATGGTCGGCCAGGCTGTCGCCCGCATCCTCCTTGAAGGAACCGACCATGAGTGCCGTCACCGAACACCGCTACAACCGCCTTACCTGGGCCGAGATGAACGACGCCATCGCCGCCCAGAAACTGGTCCTCCTGCCAACCGGCTCGACCGAACAGCACGGCCTCCACCTGCCGCTGGACGTGGACATCTTCCTGTGCGAGTCGGTCTGTCTCGAAGTCGGCCGCCGCGCTGCGGACCGCGTCCTCGTGCTGCCACCCATCGCCTACGGCCTGAACCTGCATCACATCGACTTTCCCGGCACCATCCACATCGAGCCGGAGACCTTCATCGCCTTTTGCCTGAACATCACCAAAAGCGTCGCCTATCACGGTTTCAAGAGAATCCTTATCGTCAATGGCCACGGCTCGAACACCCCGCTCGTCGATCTCGTCGCCCGCAAGACGGTACTGGCGACGCAGTCGCTCTGCTTCGCCACGGGCTATTATCTGTTCCTGCTGAAGGCGTTCGAGAAGGTGCGCGAGTCGCCGGTGATCGCCCACGCCGACGAGTTCGAGACGTCGCTGTACCTGCACCTGGCCCCGGAGCGAGTACAGATGGACAAGGCCGTCGAGGACAACGACCGCATGGGCAAGTTCACCAGCAGCGACAGCACCGGCAACTATCCCGTGCGCTTCAACGATTTCTGGGGCCGCTGGACAAAGACGGGCGTGCATGGCGATGCCACGAAGGCGACCGCGGAGAAGGGCCGCATCCTCTTCGAGGCAGCGGTAAACGGCATGCTCGAACTGGTGGAGGAACTGCGGGCATGGCCGATCGAGAAGCGGCAGGACATGCACGCAAACCCGGTGCAGGCGGACATTCAGTGGTGAGCAGCGCCAGCAAGGGATTCCTTTTTTCCTGCTGGCGCTGCACGCGGGTCCTGAAAGCGCGTTTTACTGCTTGATGCAGTACAGATGATCCACGCCGCGCAGGAACAGGGCGCCGCCTGCAATGGCGGGAGAGGACCAGAACATCTCGTCGAGCTTGTTCTGACCAAGTACCTCGAACTTCGGGCCGGCCCGCAGCACGAACGTCTGCCCCTCTTCATCCAGGCAAAAGACCTTGCCGTCGTGGCCCCACGGCGAGGACGTGAAGCCGTGGGCCTGCGGCAGACGCTGCCGTGAATACGCCGGTTCGCCGGTCTTCGCGTCGTAGCAACTCACCATGCCGCCGCGCTGTTCCACAATGTAAAGATAGCCGTTGTACAGCAGCGGCGAAGCCATCGACGGCCCCGCCTTCGTGCGATACCAGGCGACGCCGGCGTTGCTGGTTTCCTTGTCCTTCAGCGTAATGTCGCCGGCAGCGCCGGCCTTGACCGCGAACAGCGGGCTGTTGCCAAACGGTCCGCCGGAACCGACGTAGAGTAAGTCATCGCCGGCAACGGGCGTGGCATTGCACGGCCCGGTCATGCCGCCCAGTTCCCAGAGGAGTTTGCCGGTGGCCACGTCATGGGAGCGCACCCGCTTGCCGCCGCAGGCCACGACCTCGGTCCGTCCCGGCGTCCGCCACACGAACGGCGTGGACCAGGACGATTTCTCCTCGCGCGGCACCCGCCACAGTTCCTTGCCCGTCTTCTTGTCGAGAGCGACGAGGAACGACTGCTGCTCGTTGTCGCACTGCACGAAGAGGCGGTCGCCGTCCAGTGCGGGCGAACTGCCGGTGCCCCAGCCGAACTGCATCGGGTACACACCGAGGTCCTTGTTCCAGAGCAGCTTGCCGGCGACGTCGTAGCAATAGAGGCCGTGCATGCCAAAGGAGGCATACACCCTTTCGCCATCCGTGATGGGCGTTTCCGAGGCATAGGTATTGCTGCTCTGAATGGGGATGGCCGGCTTGTGCTCGGCGGCGGTCTGTTTCCACAGGACCTTGCCGTCGGCGCGGTTGAGGCAGTAAACCTCCCAGCGGTAGACGGCATCGGGCGGCTTGGCGTTGCCCATGCCGCCGAAGCCGAAGCCGCCGGGACGGAAGGGCGGCCGGCCGGCCGGAGGCGAGCTGTCCTTGCCCTTGTCTTTCTCATCCCTGGGGGCCTCCGGACGACCGCCCGCGCCGAAGCCGCCGCGGCCGAAGCCGCCGCCTGGCCCGAAGCCGGGTTTCGGCTTGGTTTGCTTGTCGGTGATCGCGGTTGTCACGAAAATTTTGTCGCCCCAGACGATGGGCGACGACCAGGCCACGCCGGAAACCTGCACCTTCCACTGGACATTCTTCTCGGCGCCCCACTCGCTGGGGAAAGTGTCTTCCGACGAAAGGCCGGAACTGTTCGGTCCGCGGAACTGCGGCCAATCGGCCGCGGGCATTCTGGTCGGCAGGCAGGCCAAACCGAGACAGAGCGGTATCGTCCATCTCCAATACATGACTAGCTCCTCTCTCCAGGAATAGATCATCGCCGACCGCGAGTCTATTCAGAGAGTATGAGATGGCGATGAGAAGGGACAACTCGTGGCGGTCGCTGGAGTTTAATCGAGGACCACGTGATACGATTCTCGATCCTTGCACGGCACACCATGGAGCGTGTTCCGTGCAAGGATCGAACACGATCGCTCAAACCAATTCGCGCAGCGGCTCGACGTCGGGATCGACGAGGTACTGCGGCCGGCCGTTGGGGTCGAAGATGCGCACCTGGCTCAGGTTCAGGCCCAGGCCGGTGTACAACGTGGCGAACACCTCCTGGAACGTCACCGGCCGCTTGACCGCGTACTCGCCGAGGCGATTCGTCTCACCGAGGACCTGGCCAGTGCGCATGCCGCCGCCGGCCAGCAGGGCACAGCTCACCTGGGGCCAGTGATCGCGGCCGGCGTCCTTGTTGATGCGCGGCGTCCGCCCGAACTCGCCCCAGACGACCACGGCAACGTCCTTATCCAGACCACGCTCGTGCAGGTCCGTCACCAGGGCCGAGACGCCCTGGTCGAGCAGCGGCATGTCCTTGCGGCCCTCGACGAAGTTCTTGCCGTCGGGCCCGTGCCAGTCCCAGCGACTGAAGTTCATGGTCACGACGCGCGCCCCTGCCTCGACCAGCCGCCGCGCCACGCAAAAGGTGCGGACCATGCGCGGCGCCCCGTCGCGGATGAAGGCCGGGTCGTCGCTGCCGTAGCGGGATAGAATTTTCGGATCTTCCCTGGAGAGGTCCAGGGCCTCGACGAGTTTCGACGACGTCAGAATGCCGACGGCCTGCTGCGTGTAGGCGTCGATGCCTTCCATGAAGCCGCGCCGATCGAGACGGCGGTCGAGGTCGTCGAAGGAGTTGAGCAGACCAAGCCGGTCGCCGAGCCGCTCGAGCGTCACGTCCTTGAGGACCATGTCGTCCGCCTGGGTGTTCTTGCCCTTGCCGCCGTTGACGCCGACCGTCATGCGGAACGGCGCGTGCGCGGTTCCGAGAAAGCCGCCGTCGCCGGGCTCGCCCCATTCCATGTGGCCGGTGCGGTACATGACCGATACATTGGGCGGCACGGTTCGATTGACCGGCCCCTGCATCTTCGACACCCACGCGCCCATCGACGGCCAGTAGCCGGCCTGTTGCGGGTTCTTCCTGCGGCCGGTCATGCACTGGTAGGAGTCGTGACCGCCATCGCAGCCGACCATGGTGCGGATGGGAACGAACTTGTCCATCATCCTGGCGATGCGCGGGAAGTGTTCGCAGATCTCGATGCCGGGCACATTCGTCTTGATCGGCGCGAACTCGCCGCGGATCTCGCGCGGAGCGTTGACTTTCAGGTCCCACATATCGAGATGCGGCGGACCTCCAGGCAGGTACACGTTAATGATGGCCTTGTGCGATTGCCCGACGCTCGACTGCGCCTCGGCGGCGAGCAGGCTGGGCAGCGACAGGGCGCCGCCCGCCAGCGTGCCGCCGATGGTCAGGAAGTCGCGGCGCGAAAAGCCGTCGCAGAAACCGCCCTTTCGATGCGGGCGGCCAAAGATCGTCAACATGCAGCGTCCCCCCTTCAGAACAAGGCGTGTCGTCGCGGGGCCGTTGCCGGTCCCAGCCGCCTTCTATCCTACCCGTTACTGTCCTTCAAGGGGATGACAAACGCACGATCCCGAATAATGAATAATGAACGGTCGTTTGCCATTATTACTATTTGCTGACGCCGCGGCCGGTGCCGTCCAGGGCAGCCCGCATGACGGGGTTCCATCTGCTATCATGTCGCCGAACGGCGCGTCCTGGTAAGAGGGGTTTCTGCCATCCGCGGAGCCGGGACGGGCCATTTCAACGTGGGCAACTGCTGCTTCCAGCGGATGCCAGGGTAGGTGGCTGACCCAGCGACACGAACAGTTGGAACTGGGCCTGGTCGTACTCAATCAGCGCCCGGACCAGGTCCTGACGTGCCGTGCTCAGCAAGATGAGGCTATTGAGGATCTCGATCACTCGCCCCCGGAGGTTCTGAGCGCGGAGCATGTCCAGGCGAAATCCTTCCTGGGCAGTCTCCACGCGAAGGCGGGCGATGGCGATTTGCCGCAGACGAGCCGCCGACAGGGCCTGGGCTTCCGTGACTTCGCGGCGAATCAGATTCAGTATCCGCAGACGTTCCGCCTGGGCTTCGTTCACCGCCGCGCGTCGCTGGCGCTGCACCGCCAGGTTCCCCAGGCCGACATTCTCCAGGGACCACACCGCCAGCGCGTCGAAGTCGGTGCGGTCGGCGAAATGTCCGAAACGCGTGTCCGTCAGGTTGCTGCCGCCGCCGAACCCGCCGGCACTGTAACCCACCGACAGCAACGGCACGAACGGCCGAACCTGCTCCTGTCGCAAGTGCGTGGCGGCGACCGCGATCGCCGCGGTCGCCGCGCCGATCTCCGGCCGATTCTGCACGGCGATCTGGAGCAGTCTCTCAAGGTCCTCGTGCGGATCGAAGAGCTGCACGACCGGAATAAGGTCCGCCTTCACGCGCAGGCGATAGGAGGGGTCCAGGTTCAGGAGCCGTGCCAGCTCCGCCGCCGCCGCTGCTACCTCTTCTTCCGCATGCTCCTCCTCGGTGTGCAGCAGCAGCGCCCGGGCCCTGGCTCGTTCGGCATCGCCCTCCTGCCCTTGCCCAATCTTGGCAAAGTTGGCCGTCAACCGCGCGACTTCGCCGAACTCAGTTTCCGTCTGGCGAACCGCCAGCAGCTGGGCCTCGGTGCCGACGAGTGCGAAATAACGGGTGGTCACGTCCAGAAGTATTGCGTTGCGGGTCGCCATGGCATCGAAGCGGGCCGCCGTGACCTGCTGCCGCGCGGCCTGCGGCTCGAAGATGGCGTCCGCGAGATGAGCGGTGATCCGTGCCCCTGGAATGGTGACGGTGCCGGCTCCGACCGCGGATGCTCCCGCCCCCACGTAAAGGGACTGGCGATTGACGTCGCGGATGATGCCGTGGGCCGATTGGAGGTTGCCGCGGTGGACGTCGAGGCTCGCGCCCGCGTCCAGCGTCGGCAACAGCAGTGCCCGGGCTTGGAGCTGCTCGGCCAGGCTGGCCTGGACCGCTTCCTGTGCCAAGGCGATGGTCGGGTTCTCCACTCCGGCCAGCTCCAGCGCGGTCTGCAGATCGAGCGGGTACTCCGTGGGGGCAGGTGGAACAACCGATGGTGTGTCAATTGGCTCAAGAGAGATGGTGATTCTAGGCGAAGCACCCTGAGCCCGCGGCGGGTCATCGGCCAGGCAAACCCCGGCGGAACCGGCCAGGCAACAGAGCAGCGCGAGCACTTCCGGCAGCAAGCAGCGCCGCGACCTGCTGCAGTTCATCATGTTCCCTGCGTCCATGCACTTGCCTCCCTTCCCAGGTCTGGCGACTCGTCATCATCCGCACCGGATCCTCACGGTTTTTCAGGCAAACAGGGCGGTGCGGGCGGGGGAACCAGGTTGGCCGGGATGGGACGCGCCAGGTAGTTGGCGGGAGGTTGTCCGAGGGCGACGTACAACTCGAACTGAGCCCGGTTGTAGTCCACGATGGCGTCCAGGTAAGCGAAACGGCTAAGGCCCAGCAGCCGCAGGCTGTCCAGGACCTCGATGGGCAACCCCAGGCCGGCGCGGGTTCGGTTCAGGTCTTCCTGGAAGGCATTCTCTCCGGACTTGAGGGCGCGCTCGCTGGTTTCGATCTGGGCAAATCGAGCATGCGTCCGGGCATAGGCCGTGGCCACCGCTGCCCGGACCCGATCCAGCACCTCCACCTCGCGCAGTTGCTCGCTGCGCAAGTGGCTCTGCGAGAGCCGGATGAGGGCCAGGTTGCCGACGCCGAGGTTGCGCACCGACCAGTACAGAATGGCGTCAAAGTCCTGCCGATCGTCGAAGCTGCCGAAACGGGGCTGCTGGAGGATCGTGCCGTCCGCCTGTTTGATGCCCGCAGCCACCAGGTCGCTGCCGCCGCCAAATGTGCCGGCGCTGTAACCGACGATCAAGTTCGGCGAGAAAGGCAACACCTTCGCTCCCCGCAAACGCAGCATGGCAGCGCGAATGGCCGCCTGCCGTTCGCGCAATTCCGGCCGCTGCGTCACGGCGATCGCCAGCAATTCGGGCAGCGGAATGGGATCGGGGACGATGGGAGCCGGCACGACCCAGCCGTCGATGGCATGCAGACGGACCGACGGATCGAGATTGAGCAACTGGCTGAGTCGGGCAGAGGCAGTGAGCATGTCGGCTTCTGCATCCAGGAATGTGGCGTTGCGTTGCTGCAATTCCGTGGCGGCGCGGTCGGCGTCCGCCTGGCGCCCCTGGCCAATTCCAGGTTTGGCGTAGTTGGCGGTCACGCGGGCGATCTCGGCAGCCTCGCCGCGTGTCTGGAGGGCAATGGCCCGCCGCCCCTCGGCACGCAGCAGTTCCAGATAGGCGTCGGCTACCCTCAGCAACACGTCATTGCGGACCGCGACACTCGCGAACTCGCGCTGGCGGACCACCTGGCGGCTCACCAATCCGTCGAAGATGACTTCCGACGCGTTGCCGCTCCAGACGATGCCCGGGATGTTGACGGTGCCGGCACCGACCGCATTGGCGCCGAGGCCGACGTAGAGCGAACCGCGGTTGACTTCCAGAATGGCGCCGGTGGAGCGCTGGAGGACGCCGGTGTGATTGTCGAAGTTCGTGCCGGCGTTGATGTTCGGCAGGAGTTGGGCGGCAGCCAGTTGGTGCAACGCTACCGCCTCGACGACCTGCTCCCGTGCCCGCAGGATCTCGGGGTTCTGCACACCTGCCAGCTGCAGGGCGCTGGCCAGGTCGATCGGTTTCAGCGCATTGTCGAGGATGGAGCCGGACAGGGCCCGCGCTCCGGCGTCGGCGTTCTCGGGTTTTGGGGCAGGCAAGACTTCAACGGTCCTTGGCTGGTTGTCCGGAGGTTGGGCGAGTACCGCGGTCGAGTGTGCGCATAACCCAGCGGCAACCAGAGTCGTCAGGCAGTACCAGGAGCTACGAGACGGGGACATGGTTTCCTCGCAATCCATTGCGGAGAAGTGGGCGGGTTTTCTTTTGCCGCGCGTTATTCCCGCGCACTTCCTCAAATCCCTTCGGTTCGTTCAGCCACTCACAATCACGAAATCCGTGCCGTCGACCATGCTTTTCGCCCGGGCACACGGGACGACCATCTTGCCTGCCTTGCCGCGTTGCTGCCAGAGCCCGGCGCGTGAGCGACGGGTTGCTGCCAGAGCCCGGCGCGTGAGCGACGGGAAAACTAACCCGTCACTCACGCTCCGGGCTCTGGCAGCGCCGCGCTTCGCCTGGGCTGAAGCATCAGGTAGTCGTCCGGATCGTCGATCCGCGGCTGCCCCCGCACGACCAGGGAGTACAGCGACGGCACCACGAACAGCGTCGTGACGAGGCCGGCCAGCAGGCCGCCGACGACGGCCCGTCCCAGCGGAGCGTTCGCCTCACTGCCGCGCGCCATTCCCAGGGCCATCGGGATCAGCGCGAACAGCGCCGCCAGGGCCGTCATAATCACTGGACGGACGCGGATCGACGCCGCCTTTTTGATCGCCTCGGTCGGGGTCAGCCCTTCCTGCACGCGCAGGTGCTGCGAGAAGTCGACCAGCAGGACGGTGTTGGAGACGACGATACTCACCATGAAGATGACGCCGAGCAGCGACTGGATGTTGAGCGCCGTGTGCGTGACGTAGAGCATCAGCACGACGCCAATGAGACCGACCGGCACCGCCGACAGGATGACCAGGGGCGACAGCCAGGAACGGAACAGGGCCACCATCAGGAAGTAAACGAGCAAGCTCGCCAGGACCAGCCCTCCTCCCATGTTGCGGAAGGTATCCTGCATGCGTGTGTACTCACCGCTCAGCACGATGGCGCTGCCTTCCAGGAGCTTCTTGTCGCGGGACGTGGGATCGTACGGCTGCCAGGCCGCGGTGCCCTTGCTGGCGGCGTACTTGTCGATCACCCGTGTAACGTCGTCGGAAACGTGGCCCAGGTCGCGCTCTTCCACGCCCATCGTCAGGTCGATGGTCGGCTGCAGGCTGGTGTGGGTGACCTCCGCCGGGATGTCGGCTTTCCGGATCGTCGCCACGTTCCGCAAGGGAATCGACTTTTTCTGCTTCTGGCTGGTGATGACCACGTCCAGGAGTGTGTCGAGCGACAGGATGTCCTCTTCGGGGTACTGCACGCCGACATAGTACTGGTTGTGGCTGACGGGATCGATCCAGAAGTTATGCTTGTTGTACTGGATACTGGAGTTGAGCGAGGCGATGAGGTTGAGCATGACGTCGCGCTGCGTTAGTTGCAGGTCCGCCGCCTTGGCCTGGTCCACGTCCACGATGTACTCGGGATAGTTGAGACGCTGCAGGATGCGGCAGTCCACCACGCCGTCGACCTGCTTGACCTCCCGCATGATGGCCTCGGCCACCTGGTGCGCCTTCTCCAGGCTCTTGCCCGTAATCCGGATGTTAATGGGCGTCGATTTGCCCTCGTTCATGGCCGAACGAATCATGCCGCCGGCGTCGAAGGCGAACTCTAGCCGGTTGACGTCGGGGTCGTCGTTGGTGGTGAACGCGTTGCGGAGCAGGGCGACGTACTGCTGCGCCGACTTGTTCCGTTCGGCGTGCAGCTGCACCTTGAGGACGGCGTCCATGGGGCCCGCGTTGGGCGTGTAGGCGGCCGACCAGTCGGCGACGACGCCGATCTCGCTGATGAGCGTGTCCAGGTCCGGGCCGGTCGTGTCGCGCACCACCTGCTCGACCTTGGCGATGCGGCGCTCGGTCTCCTCGATGCGGGTGCCGGCGCTCGCCCGGGCATAGATCTCGAAGGCGCCGGCATCCACCTCCGGGAAGAACTCACGCCGCAGCTGGGAGCCGACACCGACCACCACCCCCACGAGAGCGACGAGGGTGACCACCAGCATCAGGCCGCGGCGGCGCAGTACCCGGTTGAGCAGCCACAGGTAGCCGGCGATGCCGACGTTGATCAGCGCCTCCCAGCGAGCGAAGGCCCGGCTGATGAGACCGCGCGGCGGGGGGGCCTCGTGCGCGCTGCGGTGTTCGTAGTCTTTGCCGTGGTGCTCGTCCCCCGGGTGCGGCACGTGCGGCTTGAGGAACAGCTTGCACATGGCGGGGACGAACGATTGCGAGAGGACGTAAGCCGTAACCATGGTGAAGCCCACGGCCAGGGCCATCGGTCGGAAGAGAAACTTGCCGGTTCCGGGGATGAAGGCCAGCGGCGCCAGCACCAGGAGCGTGCAGCACATGGCCACCAGTCCGGGCATGGCCACCTCGCTCGCGCCGAAGAAAGCGGCCTCCTTCGGCCTGGCCCCCAGGCCCAGGTGTCGGTGCGTATTCTCCAGGCAGATGATGGCGCTGTCCACCATGGGCCCGATGGCCAGGGACAGACCGGCCAGCGTCATCACGTTGATGGTATTGCCGGTCCAGTTCAGCCAGATCATCGCCGACAGCACCGAGAACGGGATGGTAAAGATGGCGATCAGGGTCATCCGCCATTCGCCGAGGAAAATGAGGATCACCAGCGAACAGAGGATGGCCCCGAGGATGCCTTCCTCGGCCAGGCTCTCGATGGCTTTCCGCACGTAGACGGACTGGTCCATGACCGGTTTCAGGGCGATGTCGGACTTCGTCAGTTTCTGCTGCATTTCCGGGAGGGAAGCCTTGAGCGAGTCCACCACACTCAGCGTGCTGGCGCCCTGCTGACGGTAGACCGGGATGTAAACCTGGCGGTGGCCGTTGACGCGCACCACGTTGGTCTGGATCAGGCTGGTGTCCTGCGGGTCGGCCACTTCCCCCAGGAAGATCGTCCTGCCGTCTTCGCTCTTGACCGGGATGTCGCGCATGCGCTGGACCAATTCGTACATGGAGTTCGAGTCGAGGGCGAAGTCCTTCTTGCCGAACTTGGCGTCGCCGGTCGGCAGGAAGAGGTTGAAGCGGTCGATGGCGTCCATGAGGTCGACCGGCGACAGGTTCCGCGCCTGCATCCGGGAATGGTCCATGTAGGCGAGCACGGCCCGCACCTTGCCGCCGTAGACGACGGGCGCGTTGGCGCCGGCCTGGGCCATGATGAAGCTGCGCACCTCGTAGCGGCCGACGTCGTACAGGGTCTTTTCGTCCTCCTTGTCGCTGTCGAGCGCCACCAGGCAGACCGGCGTGGTGCCGGTCGGGTCGAACGGCAGGATGACCGGCGGCAGCGTGCCGGGGGGCAGGTTGGGAATGGCTGCCGAGGCCAGCGAGTTGACCTGGGTGAGGGCGCCATTGGGGTCGATGTTGTCGAAGTAGTAGTTGCGGATGATGCTGCAGCCGGTGATCGACCGCGACTCCTGCCGCTCGGTGCCGGCTCCCTGCCCGGTCCAGCGCTCCATGCGGGCGGTGATGTCCTTCTCGACGTTGGAGGCGGGCATGCCCCCGGAGAAGGTGAGCACCTGGACGGCCGGCTTATTGTAGACCGGCAAGACATCTTGCGGGATCTGAATCAGCATCAGTACCCCGACCACCGCCAGCGTGGCGACGAACACGATGACCGCGTGCCAGTTCCGCAGCGAGAAACGAATGAGCCCATTCATGCGCGTTCCTGTTCAAACGGGGAGCTGTCGGGAAATGACTTCGGCGAGCCGGAGGACGTCCGTCCCCGGAGTCTTCGCTTCCTCCGGGGGTTGACGCACCCCGGCTCGCCACCAACTCTGGACGAGGCCTTACTGCTCGCTCGCCTTCGGGGTCACCACGACCGCGGATGCCTCGACCGGCGCGCCGTCATGCAACTGGGAAGAAGGCTGCACGACGACCGCATCGTCGATGGTCAGCCCGCTCTGGATCGCGACGAGGGTGCCATTGTCGGCGCCGATCTGAACCGGAACAAGGTGGGCGTGACCTTCGCGTACCACATAGACGGACCCGTGACCATGCTGGGCTTTGCCGACCAGGCAAGCCGAGGGAATCGACAGGTGGTCCGCCCCCTGGTTCAAGAAAATGGTCACCCAGCCGTACATGCCCTGGCGGATGTCGCCCGTCGGATTGGGCAGGTCGATTTCGACGCGCATGAGCTTGGTCTGCGTGTCCTCGGACCGCGCAATCCGGGCCACCTGGGCCTGGTACTTCTTGCCGGGCAGGGCGTCGATCTCGACGGTAGCCGGATCGCCCGGATTGCAGTACGGCACGTCCCGGTCGGGAACCTGAATGACGATGCGCATCTTGTCGGTGCGCTCCACCGTCAGCAGGGGCGCGATCCCCGATCCCTCGGTACCGGCGCGCACGAAGTCGCCCGGGAGCATGCTGCGCTGCGTCACGTAGCCGGTATAGGGCGAGCGGATGGTGGCGAAGTTGACCATGACCTCGGCCTTGCCCAGTTCCGCCTCGGCAACCTTGACGTCGGCATTCGCCGAGGCGATGTCCGCCTCCGCCTGCTTGATCTTGGCCCTGGCGGCTTCCTCCTCGGCCTCGGCCGTGCTGATCGCCGCGTGGGCAGAACGTTCCGTCTCGGCAGCGGCCTCGGCCTGGTCCTGGTGTTCGTCCACGACCCGCTCGTCGATGCTCTTCAAGGCAAAGAGGTCTTGCATGCGGTGGAACTGTTTTTCGCGGAAGACGCGCCACGCCTTGGCGCTGCGGGCGGTGGCGTTGACCTGGACGACCTTGGCCTGCGCCGCTTTCAGGTCGGCCCGAGCGCTGTCGAGCCGGGCCTCGGCAACCTTGACGTGGGCGTTGGCCTGGGCAACCACCGCCGAGGCCCGCACGAGCTGTTTCACCAATTCTGGCACATCGATCTTGGCCAGCACCTGCCCTTTGGTCACGTGGTCGCCGATGTCCACCGCCTCCGTATCGAGATAGCCGGACACCTCGGCATAGAGTCGAGCCGAATCGAACGAGAGCACGGTGCCGGTCTGGTGGGTTGTCCGGGGCATTTTGCCCTTTTCGGGACGGATCACGTCGACGCGAATCTGGGGCTCGGTTGCCCCACCCCTGTTAGGTTCCGAGGCATCCGCCTCCACGGGCGTAACCGGCCTGGCCAGGTACAGCACTGCCCCGATCAGAGGGCAGAGCCCGAGCATGCCGACGAACGCCCACGATGCCCAGGGTCGCCATTTCCAACGGCCAACGGGTTCCGGTTCTACCACGTCTCACCTCATCAACTAGGTCAATGGTTCGTTGGTTTTCTTGGATCGAGCCACCCGCCAATGGGCCGTTTTAGCGGGGGCGGTTCTTTTTCCCCGTTGCCAGGTCTTGGGAAAGCCTCTCCGGGGAGAAGAGAGGTTGCCGAGTATTCGGGAGGGCCAGGAAGGTTAGCGAATCGGACAGGCCAAGAAGTCGCTCCATAGTATCTCCTCGTAGCCAGCGCCACCAGGAAGAAGCGCATCGCTTTTCCACGAATACGTGCGAACAGCGCCGCCAGCGGGCGGCCGAAGCCACGGCCGTGCGGACGTCCCAGCCAACGATGGAATCGTAATTGGCGGGCAGATGCTGGGCAGCGAAGGACTCCTGGGCAAAGCGTTGACGCAGCCCTGCTTCCCTCGCGGAACGGCCCACGGTCAGGACAATGGGGGCCACCTGGAGGGCGAGACACACCTGGGCGGCGGATTCCAGGAAACGGTTCGCGGGGTCGTGGTCCTCTTGAAACACCAGGACGCGCGTGACCGGCTCCCAGGAGGCCGGGCAAACGAGAACGGCACTGTCCGTCCTTCGCAGCGACTGGTGGAGGAGTTGTTCCTTCAGCTGGGAAGACAGGGCGTCGCAGAAGACACAGAGCCCCGCGGGACGCAGAAATTGCTCGACTCCGAGGCACAGCGATCCTTGCCAGGGAGGAGCGTCCCAGGACACACCTTTGCGGAGGCAGGCATTCGCACAAGCGTCGAGTTTCTTCGCCGAGAGGTCACGTGCGCGGACCGCCTCGTCGGGTTGATACTGCGCCAATCGACCTCCCCATGGGCGCGGCGGAGCTGCGACCGCCTGGAGGGGAAGCCCAAGGCATGAAGCCCACTCAAGAGCATGGGAAAAGGCCCCCCGTTCAGGGGCCAGGTCATCGAGCCACACGGAAACATGATGCATCGCGGATGGTTCCATTGGGCCTCCTCGGGGCATTCGCTCTTCTGTCAGCGCTCGCCGGCGACGGACCCGCGCAGAAAGTCCATGAAGTTGCGGGCGACCGTGGTGCCACCGGGCGCCAGGCCGAGCACGACTACGGGAAACTCGCCATCCGGGGATACCCAGGACGTATCGAAGCAATAATCCCGTCCTCTCCGGTCCCGAGCGAACCGCAAGCACCAGAAGGGGAGCATGGGCTCGGCCAACTGGTTCATCAGGACGAGGTCTCCCCACAGACGATTGCGGGGCAGTCCGAACAGGTCGTAGACCCCTATTCGTGCGGAACCGAAGTATCGCAGGAAACTCCGGTAACTTCGGGGGAGTTTGACACCGAGTTCGCGTTCCAATCGGTGGAGTTCGCTATCGGGGATCGGTTCGGCCAGATCGAGCGTCCAGCCGTGTTCGCCATGAATCAGCTCGAACAATTCCGCGGCAACGCAGTCACGCACATCCACCATCGTCTAGCGCTCCTTGCCGAGGCGACTCCTGCCCGATCTTCGAGGTTCTAATTCTTTGACCAGCTCGCAACTCCAGCAAGGGTCACCTATGCTGGGCTGCGGGCTTGCGAATCATTCCGATAGCGCTTCTTGGGAATGCCGCACCTGTTGAGACTACTCATGGCACCACCACCCAATGCAAGGGTCATGCCCCGGTTGAGCCGTCACGGAAAAATGCCAGAAGCGTTTGCACGGATGGGGTTTGCAGGGAGGGCCGGCATGCAGTGCCGGGGGCAAGTTCCGCCGGTCTCGGAGGTTTTGGCTAGTTTTCGCTCACTGTGGCGGAATTCCCGCCGAGCGTGGGTGAAGGCCTAGCCCTCGCCAGGAATCTCGTTCCTGGGCTTGTCAATGAGGATTTTGTCCACCACCAACCCGAGGGTCCGCAGACGGTGGCGCAGGGTCGAGCGGGTCAGGCCGAGCAACTGACTTGCCTGCATCTGGTGGCCGTGCGTGTGCAGCAGTACGCGCGTGAACAGGACTCGCTCGACTGCCGCGATCACCTCCTCGTGGAGGCGCCCGTCGCCGCGTTCCAGCAAGGAGTCGATCAGGGAAGCCAGGTCGAGGTTGTCGCTGCTCTCACCTCCTGCCGCGGCGGGAGTCGGTGCGCTCAGGAACTGCTCGGGCAGGAACTCGAGCAAGATAAGATGGCCGGAAGCGTTGAGCATCGCCTGTTTGACGGCCCCTTGCAGCTCGCGCACGTTGCCCGGCCAGGCATACCCCTGGAACAGGTCGAGGACCTCCGGGGCAAACCCACGGATATCCGCGCCCAACTCGCGGTCGAAGCGGAAGAGGAAGTAATTCGCCAGTTCGGCCACGTCCTCCACCCGATCGCGCAGCGGCGGCACCCGGATCGTGACCGTGTTGAGCCGGTAATAGAGGTCCTTGCGGAAACGACCTTCGCCCACAAGGCGCGGCAGGTCCTGGTTGGTCGCTGCCAGGATGCGTACCTGGGTCTGGATCGTCTGGTTGCCGCCCACCCGCTCGAATCGCTGCTCCTGCAGCACGCGGAGTATCTTGGCCTGCAGGCCGGCTGCCATGTCGCCGACCTCGTCCAGGAAGAGCGTGCCGCCGTCGCACTGCTCGAACTTGCCGATACGACGCCGATTGGCCCCGGTGAAGGCCCCCTGCTCGTACCCGAACAATTCGCTCTCCAGCAAGGCTTCCGGAACGGCGGCGCAGTTGATGGCGAGAAAAGGCCTGTCCGACCGCCGGCTGTGCTGGTACAGGGCGCGGGCGACCAGTTCTTTCCCGGTGCCCGATTCGCCGGTGATCAGGACGTTGACGTCCTGCGGCGCGACGCGGCCGATGGCCTTGCACATTTCCTGCATGATGGAGCTGCGGCCGACGATGCGGTCGCCACTGTCCTCGACCGGCAGCACGGCTGGTACCCGCATCAACCGGGCCGCCTCGAAGGCGCGGTCGAGCAGATGGCTGAGGCGTTCGAGGTCCACGGGCTTGACCAGGTAATCGAACGCCCCCTTCTTCATGGCCTCGATGGCCGTCTCCGTGGTGCCGTGCGCGGTGATAAAGAGGACCGGCCGCTTCGGGTCGAGCGCCTGGAGTTGTGGGAAGACCTCGAGTCCGGACATGTCGGGGAGCTGCAGATCGAGCACGACGACGTCCGGATTGTGTTCCTTTGCCTGCGCCACCCCCTCGGCCCCTGTGCGTGCCGTCACCACGCGGAGTTGTTCCCCCTCGAAGACACGGCGGAAAGAATACCGAACGCTTTCCTCGTCGTCGATCACCAGAAGAGTCTGCATGATTCGTTCGAGCCCCGTGCCTGTGCTGAAGAAACGCGAGGACGCGGGATCACCGGCCCGCTGCAACCTGACCATTCGCTGGATGCTCCGCCTCCCGGCTTCTGGGCAACTGGATTGTGAAGGCGGCTCCCCCCTCGGGCCGGTTGTCGGCCGTGAGACGACCGCGATGCTCCTCGATGATGCGGCGCGAGATGCTAAGCCCGAGTCCTGTGCCGGTCGGCTTACTGCTGGCAAACGGCGTGAACAAACGGCCGGCCATTTCCGGAGCGATGCCGCTGCCGGTGTCGAGAACGGCCAGACGGGGACCGTGATCGGAAGACGAGTCCAGCACCATTTCCAGCCGCCCACCAAGAGGCATGGCGTCCAGCGCATTGAGACAGAGGTTGACGAGGACCGTACGCAGTTGCTCGGGATCGACAAAGCCATGCACGGGTGTTTCGGGGGAGTGCAGGAGGACTTCCACCTGCTGCTGGCGGGCGCGGGCCTGGATAAGTCCAGCCGCCTGGGTGAGCACATCTCGCAGGTCGCAGTCCGACCGCCGCGGCGTGGGCAGTCGGGCGAAGTTGAGGAAGCTCTGAACGGTTTGCTCCAGGCGTGTAACTTCACCGTGAATGACCCGGAGATCGTCCTGGGTGATCGGCTTCGGGTTGCGCGGCCGCAGGGCCACCTCGACGAGCATCTTGACCGCCGTGAGCGGATTGCGAACCTCATGGGCGACGCTGGCCGCCAGCTGGCCGACCGCCGCCAGCTGCTCGGCCCGCAGCATGTCACGCTGCTGCCGCTGCATCCGCTCCGTTACATCTTCCACGCTTCTGAGGACGTGTTCGAGTTGCTGGTCCAGTCCCTGGATATCGCCTTCGGCGACCAGGTTGACCGAAACCACGTCCTGATCAAGGCGCTGGGCGATGTCCTGGACGCGCACACTTAGTCTGCAAATGGAGCGGTTCAGGCCACGGGCCATGCCCACGCCACTGACCAGGCCGCTGAGCGGAGCGATGATGCCCACTACCAGCATGACCAGGTGCGCCTGTCCACCCACGCGGTTGCTTTCGCGGTCGGCGTCCTTCAAGGCTTGCTGGTTGAGCCGCAGCAGTTCCTGGCAGGGCTCGACGACATGCTGGACGGGATGGGAATCCGCCAGCCGGCCGAACTCGAGCATCGGCTTTCCCTCGGCAACTCCCTTCCGGAGTTGTGCCAGTTCCTCCCTGTAGTGCTGGTAGCCAACCTCTATGGCTTGAACGCAGTCACGCTCCTCGGGCGTCTCGGCCGATACTCGGGCCGCGCCGAGTGCTTCCTCGAAGTGCTGGTGGTCCGCCTCCATCGGGGTCAGGCGCTCGGGCCTGGGGTCGAGGAGGTACAGGAAGCAGTGGAAGCGCAGTTGCCGGACGCGGATCTCCAGCTCCTGTGCCGCCTGCAAGCTGGCCACGTTCTCGGAGAGGATGTTCGCCATGTTCTTCTGCAGGCGGTGGATGTACCAGGCGCTCACAAGGCAGGTCCCGCAGAGGAGCAGCCCAATGAGTACCGCGGGCGCCGTGACTGGAATCAGGATCCAGCGGTTCATGGTGATGCCATCCTTTCCTTCGTCTCTATCCGCCCACCGTCCGATTGCAGAAGGGTCGGCCCTGTCAGAGCCAGCCGGACCCCTCGTTGCTCGAAGTGCGAATCTCCGCAGCGCTCGCTACGGGATGGTGACGAAAGCCGCGCGACTGCTTCTCACATTATACGAGACGCCCTCAGAAAGCCGGTGCTGGGCCGCTGTGCCGGAGGAAGCTCGCGGCCCTGCTTGCGTGGCCAAGGATTGCTCTTCGTGGTTAAAGGAACGCCGTCAGGGCGATCGCCGGGGACTCGTCGCTGCTGCCGCCCCTCAACGCCTGCGTCAACAAAATCCCTGCAATCGCGGTTTTTGCACTTTCCTTGCTTACGGTCGTGCGAATGGCAGCGGTTTTGCTAAACATCTCCCGTCCTCGGTGCCGGAACCAACGCTCGGTACAGAGAGCCGCAACCACCTTTCTTGAGGAGGATCAGCAGGGCGCCTCGACGATTGATTGCAACATGCCGCCGACCAAGCAAGACGGCGGCACACGATCCTTTCCCGTATCGCTTTCCCACGCCTCTTTCATGCACCTGAGGGATTCATTCCATGACTGCCAGCCCCAAGAACGTGTTTCGACCAGGTTTCGATGTCCTCGACGACCGGGCTCTGCCGTCTGCGGGTCTATCCGTTGCTCTGCCAATCGGACCGCACCTGTCTTTCCATGCAGCTGCCGCGCACCAAGCGCCCGGCCTTGCCGTCCATCGGCTCGTACATAACCACCCGGCCACTTTCCAGGGAGGCCATCACCTGGTACATCTCGTCCCGCTCCATCATATTCTCGCCCCGGTCGTGGTGCGCCACTTTGTCCCGCAGAACGTCTTCTTCGGCCAGGACTTTTCCTCCTTCGACCCATTCTTCGCCGGGAATGCGTTTGCTACTCCCGTGTTCGCCGCCTCGGCGTTCGATTTTGCGCCCGTGGATTTCGGGTGCGGCTGTGCCGATTTCAGCTCGTTTGGCGGTGGATTCGACCCCGGGTTCGCTGATTTCAGTGGTGGAGGGTTCGACAGCGGTATGTAACGAGGACCGGCGCGACAGGAACTCCAAGCCGGGCCCTTCATTTTGCAGCCGGAGCGCGGCTGCCCCTGACAACTGGCAGGAAGGAAGCGATAATGCAGTCACAAGCTGCATTGGCGCTCCTTCCACCAGCTGAAGGGACATACCGTGCGAACCTTACGCCTGGCGCTCCTCCTGGTCTGCCTGTCCGCGGCGCTGCTGCCGGCGAGCGCGGCGGAACCACCAGAGCGGCGGCCGAACGTGCTCTGGATCATCGCCGACGACCACGCCGCTCACGCCCTCGGCACCTACGGCAACACCATCGTCCGCACGCCGAACCTCGACCGGCTCGCTACCGCGGGCGTTCGCTTCGACCGCGCTTACTGCAACGCGCCGGTCTGCACGGCGTCGCGGCAGTCGTTCCTCACTGGCCGCTATCCGCGCACGCTCGGCGTCACCCAACTGCAAACCGCGCTGCCGGCGGAGCAGGTCACGTTGGCCCATCGCCTCAAGGAAGCGGGCTACGCCACCGCGGCCATCGGCAAGATGCACTTCAACAGCAATCATCCCCACGGCTTCGACCTCCGCCTCGATCTGCGCGAACACGCTGCTTACCTCAAGGAAAAGAGACGAAAACCGATCCTCGAAGGCGTCGAGGTGCAGCCGCCGTGGCGGCCGTTCAAGGACCCGGCCCGCGTCTGGCTAAACAGCCGGACTCTTCCCCTCGCCATGGACGAGGACATGCCCGATACCTGGCTCACGAGCAAGGCGGTGGAGTACCTGGGCGAGAAGCACGACCGGCCATTCTTTCTCATGGCAAGCCTGTACGAACCGCACTCACCGTTCCATTTTCCCGTTGAATTCCGCGGCCGCATCAAGCCGGAGGCGATCGCCGTGCCAAAGGTCGGGCCGGAGGACGACGATCAAATACCCGCCATCTTCCGCGACCTGAACGAGAGGGAGAAGCAGGGCATCGCTGCCGCGTACTACACTGCCGTGGAACATCTGGATCGGAACGTCGGGCGGATACTGCGAGCGCTCGACGAATCGGGGCAAGCGGCAAACACGCTCGTCGTCTACATTGGCGATCACGGCTACATGCTCGGCCAACACGGCCGCTTTGAGAAGCATTGTTGTTACGAGCCGGCGGTACGGGCGCCGCTCCTGGTGCGCTTCCCCGGCCGCGTCAAGGCAAGCCGCAGCAGCCGTACCCTTGTCGAATTCGTCGATCTGGCGCCGACCCTCCTGGAGACTTGCGGCGTCGCCGTGCCGAAGGAGTTGCAAGGCCGCAGCCTGTGGCCGGTGCTTTCGGGTAGCACGGACAAGCACCGCGATTTTGTCATTTCGGAGTATTCGGAGAATGAGGAGGCGATGATCCGTTCCGAGCGCTGGAAGCTGGTGTATGGCACCGGCAAGCGGCTGCGCCAGGACGGCTACGCCACCGGCCGGCCACTGTCGGGACGGACTGTCAAGCTGTTCGATGAAGAGAACGATCCGCAGGAACTCGTCAACCTGTCGGAACGGCCGGAACAGGCGGTGCGCGTGAAGCACATGACCGCCCAACTGGCCGAGGACATGGTACGGACGGCGCGACAACCGGAGTTGGTACCGCGCAGCGACGACGTTCACGTCATCCTGGAACACTGCTTGCAACCGCGGGACGTGAAGAAAGAACGTTAAGCCGCAAGTGGCTACAGCAGGCCAGGGATCGGGTCCCAGCTCGTCATGGTGGAAGCGATTTCGCGCGGCGCTCCGGGGGCGATGCGCAGCTCACCCACGTCGAAGAGTGTGTGCAGGATCGTGGCAATGAGGTTCTTGTTGGTCATTGGCTGCGTACGCGGTTCCCCGGCGTCGCGGCTCGACTGGCCGATCACCTGTCCCATTTTCAAGCCACCGCCGGCCAGGAGCAGCGGCGCCAGGTTGCCCCAGTGATTGCGGCCGCCTTCCTTGTTCAGTCGCGGCGTCCGCCCCATCTCGCCGCACACCACCAGCAGGATTTTGTCGCTCAGTCCGCGTGCCTCGACGTCTTCGAGAAACGCCGCCAGGGCATGATCGAGCGGCGCCCCCATGTAGCGCATGCCCTCGGCGCAGCCGGCGTTGTTGACGTCGGCGTGCATGTCCCAGACGAAGTTCGTCGTCACCGTCACAAAGCCGCAGCCGCGTTCGCACAGGCGGCGGGCCAGCAACAGCAGCTTGCCGAGCGTTTTGGCATTATCGACGTAGTTATTGTAGTTTTTCCACTTCTTGTCGATGTTCTCCGGCCGAGCCAGCGGGGCCGTGTCGTAGCGGTCCACGAGGCGTTGCCCTTCCCGAGAAAGGTCGAAGGCGTCGCCAACGCCGCGGAGGATGGTACCGAAGGCCTGAGCACGAGTCCGGTCCATGCCGTCGAGCAGCCGGGTTTCCGCCAGCGACCACTGCAAACGGTCGAGCCGGCCGAGCAGGAGACGGCGATCCTCAAGACGCTGTATCGGCAGACTAAGTCGCCGTCCAAGAAATACTTCCAGGACTTTCTGTATC
>JRHI01001141.1_pt1 | contig 24140 bp, 14 predicted proteins | sample 215371 | NCBI WGS metagenome assembly JRHI01 (sample SAMN02929681, study PRJNA255918) | sediment metagenome | biome: cave system; feature: Ice Cave; material: Sediment; isolation source: sediment from deep within a dark volcanic ice cave with no known source of... ...
AAGCCACTCAAGATGCCTATTGGGCGCAATGAATTGCGCCCCTACCCCATCCTTATAAAGTAAGAATCCCCATCACACATAGCGTTCTCTCCAATAAAGGTGTATAATAACCTCCACTTCGTACCTACCGCGCACTATTTATATATGAGGAGACCTTATTTGTGAGCTATGTGTTACAACTGCCTGAGCCGGGACAACTGGTGGATGTACGGCGACGGCGCTATGTGGTGATTGATGTTGCTCAAAATACGTTGCCGCCTGATGTGATGCGCTCTGGTTCATTGCATAGTCAGCATCTAGTGACGCTCTCTTCTGTTGAGGATGACGCACTTGGTGAGGAGCTGCAGGTCATCTGGGAGATTGAACCTGGGGCAACTGCTATCGATAAAACGCCTTTGCCGCAACCGCTTGGCTTTGATACACCGCAACGCCTTGACACATTTCTGAATGCAGTGCGTTGGGGAGCGGCTTCTAGCGCTGACGTGAAGGCGATTCAAGCCCCTTTTCGTAGCGGTATTGAGCTGGATGATTATCAACTTGACCCCGTCGCACGTGCCATTCAGATGCCGCGTGTTAACTTGCTGATTGCGGATGATGTTGGCTTAGGGAAAACGATTGAGGCGGGCCTAGTAGCGCAAGAACTGATCATTCGTTATCGCGCACGGCGTATTTTGATTGTCTGTCCCGCCGCTTTGCAGGTGCAATGGCATGACCAGATGCGTGACAAATTTGGCCTCGAATTTCGCATCGTCGATAGTCTGCTCATGCATACGTTGCGGCGCGAACGTGGACCGCATGTCAATCCCTGGACACACTTTCCACGTCTGATCACCTCTATTGATTTTCTCAAACGCGAACGTCCAATGCGCCTCTTTAAGCGAAATCCTGCCAGCCGAGGGTGAGTCACGCTATCCGCGCCGCTTTGACCTGCTCATCCTGGATGAGAGTCATAATGTCGCGCCGTCTGGTCGTGGCAAATACGCTACCGACTCACAGCGCACAAGGGCTATTCGTCGCCTTGTGCCACACTTTGAACATAAGTTATTTCTCTCCGCCACGCCACATAACGGCTACCGCGAAAGCTTCTCAGCCCTGTTGGAATTGCTCGATAATCAGCGTTTCGCCAGGGGTGTCGAGCCAGACCACGAGCAGCTGAGCGCGATTATGGTGCGCCGCCTCAAATCTGAACTGCCGAAACGCTGGGACGGCACTCCGCGCTTTCCCGACCGCAAGATCGACGCGCTGAGGGTGAAGTATACACAGCAAGAGCGCGACATCCATCAACTCTTGCAAGACTATAGCCATTCACGTGTCACAGAAGCCAATGATAACACGGAACGCTACGCGACTGAGTTTGTCTTGATGCTGCTCAAGAAGCGACTCTTCTCTTCGCCGGAAGCCTTTTACAGCACCTTGAGTCGCCATCGGGAAGCACTCACGCAGGCAAAGCGACAGCAGAGTATTACGCGCCGCCCTACGTTGGGCATTTTGCGTAGCAAGGTGGAGCAGATCGAGGAGGAAAACGACAATGACCCCGAACTCGATGACGCCACCAATGCCGCTCTAGAAGCTGCCGCGCCTCTCTTTCGTGAACCAAACGCACAAGAGCAAGCATTGCTCGCGAAGATGCACAGTTGGGCAGAGAGTGCACGGCATCGTCCCGACAGCAAGGCACAAAAGCTGATCGATTGGTTACATACCACACTCAAACCGGACGGCCAGTGGTCCAATAAACGTGTCATCATCTTTACCGAATATCTCGCAACCCTCAACTGGCTCCACGATCAGTTGGCGGGTGAGGGCTTTGCCACGAGGGGACAGGACGGCGAGAAGCGTTTACTCACACTTTATGGCGGTATGGATAGCAAAACACGCGAGACGATCAAAGCCGCGTTCCAGGCCGATCCTGCCAGCTCTTCAGTGCGTATTTTGCTTGCTACTGACGCGGCCTCGGAGGGCATCGATCTGCAAAATCATTGCTCGCGCCTGATACACTATGAAATACCCTGGAATCCTAATCGCCTAGAGCAGCGCAATGGGCGTATCGACCGGCATGGGCAACGCGCACCCCAGGTCAATATTTATCACTTCGTCAATAGCAGTTATGATGAAAGCGCCGCAGAGGTACGCTCCGGCAATCGCCTGGAAGCTGATCTCGAATTTTTGATGCTGGCCGTCAACAAAGTTGAGCGCATTCGTGAAGACCTGGGCAATGTAGGTCCAGTTATCGCCACGCAGGTTGAAGAGGCTATGCTGGGTGGCAGGCGGCGCACACTGGAGACACGCACAGCCGAAGAGAACGCTCCTTCCCGGAGGCTACAGGCGTTCGAGCGTAAACAACGCGACAAACTAGAGGAACGCATTCGCCATCTCTACCAGCAATTGCTGGATGGCAAACGCGATCTAGGCATGACACCCGCCAATATTCAGGCAGTCGTTGAGACCGCCTTAGAGCTTGCCCGGCAACCATCATTACTGCCACGCACACTGCATGATTCCTATGGCAACTATCCTCCTATTGAGGTCTTTGATGTGCCCGAATTGGTGGGTAGTTGGGGTAGATGTAAAGAAGGTTTGGAGCATCCTCATACCAAACAGATGCGCCCAATCGTCTTTGACCACGAACTAGCCAAAGGCCGTGATGATGTCGTGCTGGCCCATCTCAACCATCGCCTCGTCACCATGGCGCTGCGCCTATTACGTGCCGAAATTTGGTCGAGTAGCGATCAGCGCAAACTGTACCGTGTCACCGCACGTACAGTGCCCAGCTATGCTCTGGATACTCCCGCCGTCATTGCCCATGCACGCTTACTCATTCTTGGCAGTGATAACCAACGCCTACATGAAGAACTGCTTACTGCTGGCGGCTATCTGCGCGAGGGACGTTTCGTGCGCATGAATGAACGCCAACTCAAAGAAGCATTGGCGGCAGCTCAGGACAACATGGTAGCGGAGAGCATTCAACAACGCCTGCAAGAACAATGGCAACAGCACCAGGACGCACTCGTGCAAGCACTCGATGGACGTATGCGTGATCGCAGCACGAGTTTACAGCGTATGCTTGCTGAACGTAGTGCCAAAGAGCAACGCGATATTCAAGCCATTCTGCTCGAACTCAAGGAGAGCATTCTCAAGGAGATACGCCAGCCCGACGGGATTGTGCAATTGCCGCTCATTGGCTTCTCAAACGAAGAGCGCGAACAGGTTGAGCGCAACATCACCGCATTAGAGGAACGTGTGCAACAGATCGATAGTGAGATGATCGAAGAGGTGAAGAGAATCCAACAGCGTTTCGCAAATCCGCAGCCGCGCCTCTTCCCTGTTGCCGTGACATATCTCGTACCAGAACGTTTTGCACATTAATCCCTTGCCCACACCACGTTTGGAAAGGATACTAGAGCAACCATGCCTATTGATCGCGCCATAGCCCGACAACATGCCGACTGGCTCTCATTGATGGAGGTCTCCGGCCCCTTTTTGAGCATGCTCGTGTTATTAGAGACCTTTCCCGATGGCCTGGACCTGAAAGATAACGAGGGCGAGTTGCGCCGCCGCGTGCGTCTAGCACAGGAAGAATGGTTGGATAATCAGCACGGCAACCGACCAGAGGCCGCTATCCATACGCAATGGCTACGCTTCGTGCTGACAGAGGTGCTTGATATACGTCCCGATGCGCTACTTGAGGGACAACAGATTCCTGCTGATCTGTGCTATGAAGCCAAAGATCACGGCGAGACACTGCGCCCCACGCTGGTCGTGCGTTCGCCTTTTGAGCAGAAGCCGCGCTTACTTGTACAACTCTACCCCAGCACACAAAACCTGAATAAGGGCATCCCTGGCAAGCGTCTAACAGACTCACCCGCCACGCGCATGACATCGCTGCTACGCAACACCAACACGCGGCTCGGCTTGATTACAAATGGTGAGCACTGGATGCTCGTTGATGCTCCACCTAATGAGACGACAGGCTACTATTCCTGGTATACCACGCTCTGGCTCGATGAACCGCTGACACTACGAGCCTTCTATAGTCTGCTCGGTATGCGCCGCTTCTTTAGCGTGCCAGAAGATGAGCAGCTAGAGGCCATGTTGACGAAAAGCGCACTCAAGCAGCAAGAGGTGACAGAGCAACTCGGCGATCAGGTGCGACACGCCGTTGGTATGCTGGTACGCACGCTAGACCGTCTCAACAAGGATAGCCAGGGTACCTTATTGCATACCGTCACAGCCACTGAACTCTATGAAGCAGCATTGACGGTAATGATGCGCCTCGTCTTCCTCTTATCGGCGGAGGAGCGCGATATGTTGTTACTCGGCACGTCGCTCTATGACCAGTATTACGCCGTCTCCACGCTGCACAAGCAGTTACGCGAGCAGGCCGATCAGCAGAGCGAAGAGGTACTGGGAATGCGCTTCGATGCCTGGAGCCGCTTGCTGGCGGTCTTCCGCATCGTCTATGGTGGCGTCGAATATGTCGATCTGCGTCTCCCTGCCTATGGTGGTCGCCTCTTCAACCCTGACCGCTTCCCCTTCTTAGAGGGACGCGCACCTAACACATCATGGCGTGACACACCCGCAGCGCCGCTGCTCATCGATAACCGCACCGTGCTGCACCTCCTAGGGGCGTTACAATATCTGCAAGTGCGTGTTCCCGGTGGTGGTATCGAACCGCGCCGCCTCTCGTTTCGTGGCTTGGACATAGAGCAGATCGGGCATGTCTACGAAGGGCTACTTGACCATACCGCTAAACGAGCCGACACAACGCTACTTGGGCTGCTGGGTACAGGCGAGAGCGAGCCAGAAGCAACGCTCAACGCCCTCGAAGAAAATGCACACAAGGGTGAACAGCTCCTGCTTGCATATCTCAACGAGCTTACCAGACGCACGACCTCAACGCTGCAAAAGCAGATGGGACAGACGCTCGACAAGCCATTGGAGCGCAGTCGCCTGTTGGAAACCTGCGACAATAAACTGGACCTCTTTCAGCGTATCTTGCCCTACGCCGGACTTCTGCGCAAAGATAGCTTTGAGAATTACATGGTGATCACCCCTAGCTCGGTCTATGTCACACATGGCGATGATCGCCGCTCGACCGGCACACATTACACGCCACGTAGCCTGACCGAACCTATCGTCCAGCACGCCCTTGACCCGCTCGTCTACACAGGGCCAGCCGAGGGGCTGCCAGAGGAGCAATGGCAACTGCACTCGGCAGCAGAGTTACTCGAACTCAAAGTCTGTGACATGGCGATGGGTTCCGGTGCTTTCCTGGTGCAAACCTGCCGCTACCTCTCCGAGAAGCTCGTCACGGCCTGGGAAAATGCCGAACGCACATTGAGCAGCAACGGCACCACTAAGCCACAAATAACGCCTAATGGTCTCCCTTCACAGGGCAAAGATGGTGAAGAACTGCTGCCTGTTGACCCCGACGAGCGGCTCGCCCTGGCGCGGCGTCTCGTCAGCGAACGCTGTTTGTATGGTGTAGACAAAAACCCGATGGCCGTAGAGATGGCAAAGCTCTCGCTCTGGCTCACCACGCTTGCCAAAAATCGCCCTTTCACCTTCCTTGACCACGCCCTGCGCAGTGGCGACTCGCTACTCGGCGTACATGCGCAACAGCTTATAAATTGGTCGCTGGACTCGCGAGAAGGAGCACATCAAACAGTCTGGATTGAACCTGCTATAAAAAGAGCCGTCGAGGTTGCCTTAAAGCTACGTCGTCGCCTCATTGCCATGCCAGAATACACAGTGCGCGATATCGAAGAAAAGTCAAGGCTCCTTTTCGAGGCTCAAAGTGCGATGGAAGTGCTCAAGTTGGGAGCGGATATCTTAGTCGCAACTGCGCTTATACAGGACCCTAAGCAAAGAGGATTCATACAAGATACCTTGCATATGCAATATTTCCTTTTGCTCAATCAATTTGAACAAGCGAAGGAGATACTTTACCATACTGCTATTTGGGCCAAGGATGAAGATGACTTTCACAAGATGCGTGCCGAAGTGGACAAATTTCTACATGGACGTCAGCCCTTCCATTGGCCCCTAGAGTTCCCTGAAGTCTTTACAAGTGATCAAGCAGGTTTCTCTGCCATCATTGGTAATCCACCATTTCAAGGTGGACAAAAGATTACAGGCACGCTTGGCACAGACTACCGCGATTACTTAGTAGCATATCTAGCAAATGGCAAACGTGGTAGTGCAGACCTCTGTGCGTATTTCTTTCTTCGTGCGGCAGGTACCGTACAGCGCAATGGTATGGTAGCCTTGCTTGCCACGAACACAATTGCGCAGGGTGATACTCGTGAAGTCGGGCTTGACCAAATCGTAGCATCAGGTAGTACTATTCCACGCGCAGTACCCAGCCGCAAATGGCCTGGAGAAGCCAGCTTAGAAGTCGCTCATATCTGGCTCCGGAATGGAAAATGGTATGGCTCATATATTTTAAATGACAGGATTGTCAAAGGTATTGCATCTTTTTTGACCGTACCTAGGCAAACATCAGGAAAATCATATGTACTCAATGCTAATGCAAATAAATCTTTTATCGGCTCCTATGTACTCGGAATGGGCTTCGTGCTAGAGCCAGAAGTAACTCATGCGTTGATAGCAAAGGATGCTCGTAATAAAGATATACTTTTCCCCTACCTCAATGGTGAAGATTTAAATAGCCGTCCAGATCAATCTCCCAGCCGCTGGGTAATCAATTTTCACAATTGGCCTTTAGAAAAGGCAGAAATCTATACTGACTGTATGCAAATTGTACGAGAAAAAGTTAAACTTGAGCGGGATATCTTGGGCTTGAGAGACAATTCTTCAGCTAAAGGACGTGCGCGTTTATGGTGGCATTACGGTAGAAATGCATCTTCTCTCTACTCCACCATTGCTGATATGAAACGCGTATTAGCTATTCCGCTTGTCTCAAAATACATGATATGTGCCTGGGAAGCACCAGATATCGTGTATTCTCATGCATTAGGCATTATTGCTTCTGACTCGGATTCCGGGTTTGCTCTTATCCAATGCACATTTCACAATGATTGGGCAAGAGCTAATGGCTCAACTCTTGAAACTAGGATGCGTTACACCCCCTCAGATTGTTTTGAGACCTTCCCTTTCCCCTCAAACATGACCCAACTCGACGATATAGGCGAACGCTACTACGTACATCGTCAAGCCATTATGTTAACACGCCAAGAGGGGCTGACGAAGACATATAACCGTTTTCATAACTCGCTGGAGCATAGTCAGGATATCGTGCTGTTGCGCGAGTTGCATAGAGAGATGGATGAGGCGGTGGCACACGCCTATGGGTGGGATGATCTCAGCTTAGAGCATGGCTTTCACGAGACGAAGCAGGGGCGGCGTTATACCATCAGCGAGACGGCACGGCGCGAGGTGCTGGATCGCTTGTTGTTGCTCAACCATCAACGCCACCAGGAGGAGGTCGCGGCTGGGTTGTTTGAGAAGAAGGGGGCCAAAACAGGGGATAAGGGTGCGAAGAAGGGCACAAAATTGCAGGCCAGGAAAACTGTAGGGGCCGCATACAATGCCCAATTCATTGCACCCACCGTCGGCGCTACACAGGGGCCAGAACCAATAGGCCAGGATGTTGAACAGAATACATTGTTTTGAAGGGATGGAGTGATGACGACTCAACGACAGGTTTTGATTAAGCCTGCACTGTTGCAGGATATTACGGTGTTACCCGCGAAAGAGGCGCTGCAGGTGATGGCGAAGATCACGCTATTGACACAGGACCCGCTGCCGGATGGGCATATGAAGAAGCACCTGACGCATGTGGCAGGGAAGCCCTATCGCCTGCGCTCCGGCGATTATCGCATCTTCTATACCTTTGATAAGCACACGATCAATATTCTGACTATTCGCAAGCGTAAAGAGGATACCTACGCCAAAGGTGTCGAGGGCATGGAAGATGACATTTTTGAAGAGACAGACCTTGTCCTTGATGATGCCGCGCCTGCCAAAGCTGCGCAACCCAATTGGGAGCAGATTTTCGCGCAACCAACACCCCCAGCGGGGCGTGCCTTACCAGAACCGATCACGGTTGAGCTATTGAACCAGTTGCGCGTATCCAAAGCTTATCATAAGCGACTGCTCCTCATTAACAATCAAGAGGACTTGCTGGCCTGTCCCGGTGTCGATGACGAGGTGCTGTTACGCATCGATGAGTATATGTTTGACCGGCCTCTACAGCAGGTGATGCAGCAGCCAGATCTTGTACTGGCAGAGGTTGATGATTTGCTGCGCTATAAAGAGGGCGAGTTGCTCGGTTTTCTGCTGCATCTCTCACCTGAGCAGGAAAAATATGTGCATTGGTCGCTCAACGCCACTGGTCCAACGCTGGTCAAAGGTGGACCCGGCACGGGCAAGAGTACTGTTGCGCTGTATCGTGTGCGCTCGTTGCTTTCACAATTACAAAAAGCAGGGCAGAGCACACCGCGTCTGTTGTTTACGACTTACACCAACGCACTCATTAAATCTTCGGAACAGCTATTGCAGCAATTGCTTGGAGCAGATGCACAATATGTGCGTGTCGATACCGCCGACAAACTGGCCTATGCCATCATACGAGAATGTGGGCAAGCGAAAGATATCATCGAGAGCGAAGACCTTTCTAGAATCACACGCCAGGCTATCAGCGAGACACCGTTAGAGGGCAATTTGCTGCAACAGCAGGCGCAACAGCAGATATTGGAGCGCCTAGGCACAGACTACCTCCGCCAGGAATTCACCACAGTCATTATCGCTCGCCAATTACGAACGCTCACTGACTATCTAGAGACGTCTCGTAGTGGACGTAAGCTGCGCCTACATGCTCATCAGCGCACCTTGGTGTGGCGCATTTATGAACATTGGTGTGCGTTACTAAAAGACATAGGCAAGGAGACATGGCAGCAACGCCGTGCGCGTGCTGAGGAACTCGTTGCGACGAGCAGCTTTTTCCAAGCCTATGATGCGGTAGTTATTGACGAGGCACAGGACCTTGACCCCAGCGTACTGCGCATGCTGGTGAAACTGTGCAAGGGCAGCAATCGCCTCTTCGTGACGGCGGATGCGAACCAATCCATCTATGGCAGTGGCTTCAGTTGGAGCGATGTTCATCAGCAACTCAAGTTTCAGGGACGCACCAGCATTCTGAAAGCCAACTACCGCTCAACGCAGGAAATAGGCGAGGCGGCGCATACTTATCTTACTAGTGGTGTACTGGATAGCGAAGAGATTGAACGCCTGTACATCAACAACGGCCCGATACCTGATGTGCGTGCTGTCCTTAATAGCGATCACGAGGCACAATTGCTGGCAAGCTTTTTCAAAAAGGCCAGTGTCCACTTCCGCCTGACACTAGGTTCCTGTGCCGTCCTGTGCCCAGGGGAGCGAGTGGGCAAAGCCATTGCGCACGCTCTCAACATACTCGGCCTCGAAGCCACCTACATGACGGGCCATGATCTAGACCTGACACGCTCCGGCATCAAAATCTTGACGCTGAGCAGTTCAAAAGGACTCGAATTTCCCATTGTGGCCCTGGCGGGTTTCGTTGGCAGTAGCTATCCCATGCTGTCAGCAAAGGCATCGCATGAAGAACAGGCAGAGCAACTGGCGCGTGAGCGACGCACGCTCTTTGTCGGCATGACACGCACCATGCGCACCCTGCTCATCATCATTCCTGCCGACACATCGACATCTCTATTGCAAGGGTTTGACCCAACATATTGGAATACAAGCAGAACAATATGATTCACCGCATTTCCGATTAGGGACATATTGGAAGAGAGGCTAACAATACGTGCAGATCATTCGCTTACCCGCACAACTACCGTGCAATCTTGAACTGGCAGCCATCAACGAGCAACTACGAGCTGGTGAAGCCTGTCTAGATTGGACCGATGTACAACCCGGCGTCACAGCAGAGCAGCTACAGGTCTTACTCGCAGGTCTGAACCTTGCCGATCATCTTGAGATTATTGGCGCTGAGACGATTCCGGAAGCACTGGTCTCTGTGCTACTAGCGTTCTTTGAGGCACAAGATGCTAATCAGGAATCTACATTCGGTACAAGAGCTGAACCGTCATCGGTGCCCATGCCCGATATCTGGCTTCCACCAGAGGTTATGCTGGAGGCAATACACGATGAGGAAGACGATGAACAGATAGCTCCACTCGCAGAAGTGACGCCCGCAGTACCACAGGTGGCCGAGAAAGCCGCTCAGCTCCAGCCCTTGCTGGCAGCGCCCTCAGCAGCACAGATGCGGGAAGAGCTAGAGATGATGGTCATACGCGATCTGCTCGGTCCTGCTATAAGCGAAGACGAAGAGTTGGAAGATAAGCGCGTGCGTGATCGTTACCTGATCGGCATGCTAGCCCCCAACAAACTGCAAACTATACCAGAAGAGCAGGATGAATTAAGTGTCGCGGAGGAGAGTGGCAAAGACGATGGCCCTGCTGATGCCGATTCCTCGCAAAAGGCAACGCTCAATCCCTCATCAATGGGCATGAGTTTCTGCGTCGATAGGGATGCCACAACGCTGCTCGTGACGGTGCGTTGGGGACACTACCAAAAGGGGCCAAGCAAGACACGCACGAAACGCGGTGGCGACCCACAAACGGTCTGGCTACGTACACAACGCGGCGGAAACACACAATGCATTACTCTCAGAGAAGGCCATATCGAGCCATGGATTCCCGATGAGGAGCAACCAAAGGTATTTGTGAAAGGCATCGCTCGCCGCTTTGACGATAATTGGACCGTCACGCTGTTCCTTGTCAATGGGCAAGAGGAGCCAAAACGGAACCGCGATGAAGCATGGCTTTTTCAGCCGGAGATGGTCGTTGAGGCGCCCGATGGCATTCCCATCTTTCAACGGCGGCGCTCTGCCCTGCACAGCCACTATACAGACGAAGAAAAGACCATGGCGATGCTCTATCGTCGCCGTGTCAGCTTTGCGATTGGACACGGAGTCAGTGTGCATGCCGAGACACTCCCTGATAATCCTACGTGTGCGTTACGCCTCTCAACGCGGGTCGTGCCAAGTCATGACATTCCACTCACCGAAGCACCCAGCGCAATCGAGATTCCAATGCTGGACGGTCTGGTATTGGATATGAAAGAGCTGGCAGACGTAACAGAAGCACATCTCTGGTCTGACAAGCTGCAACCATTGGTGACGGCTTATACACAGTGGATTCGGAAACAAGAGCAACGCATCACTGACCCTACTGCGGACTTGCGGGAACATGAAGAAATCGCCAGAAAGACACTAGCACAGTGCCGCCAGACGCTACAACGTATTCAGGAAGGGATTGACCTTTTGCACACGAGTAGCCATGCTGCACATGCCTTCGCCTTCATGAACCGCGCCATGTGGCAGCAACGTGTGCATGCCCTTTATGCGGAAGAGAAGCGCAAAGGGCAACCCGTCACTCTGGACGCCATCGATCATCCCAAAAATCGCAGTTGGCGGCCCTTCCAGCTTGCCTTTATTCTCTTGAACCTGTCAGCCTTGACTGATCTGCACCATCCTGAACGTAGCACATCAGCAAACGCGATGGCTGATTTACTCTGGTTTCCCACTGGTGGTGGTAAAACAGAAGCCTACCTGGGCTTGACTGCCTATACCCTCGCCATTCGTCGCCTGCAAGGAACCATCGCCGGACATTCGGGCATGGATGGTGTCGCTGTCATCATGCGCTATACGCTCCGCTTGCTCACCTTGCAGCAATTTCAGCGTGCCTCTGCGCTCATTTGCGCCTGTGAGTTGCTACGCCGCGAGGCTGTCGGCACATGGGGTACCACACCCTTCCGTCTTGGGCTGTGGGTTGGGCAACGCTCCACACCGAATACGACACAAGAGAGTGCAGAAGCCATCTCACAAGATCACGGTCTACGTGGCAATATGGTTGGTGGCGTTGGTAGCCCACGTCAGTTAACGAATTGTCCATGGTGTGGCGCACCTATCGAGGGAGGCCAGCATATCGAAGTAGATAAGCAGCGCGGACGTACACTTTCCTATTGTAGCGACCCTTACGGTCAATGTCCCTTTAGCAAGGTACAATCACCAGGAGAGGGACTGCCTGTACTCGTGGTTGACGAGGAGATCTATCGTCAACTTCCTTCCTTGCTTATCGCAACCGTGGATAAGTTCGCGCAACTACCCTGGAAGGGCGAAACGCAAATGCTCTTTGGACGCGTCGAGAAGAAATGTAGTCGCCACGGTTTCCGTGCAGCAGACTTGGAAGATAGAGATTCACACCCTGCTCAGGGCAAGCTTCCTAAAGCATCCTCTGTAGAGCATATGCCGCTTCGTCCGCCCGACCTGATTATTCAGGACGAATTGCACCTGATCTCAGGACCACTCGGCACATTGGTTGGACTCTACGAAACGGTCATCGATCATCTCTGCACCTGGGAGGTAGACGGACAACAAGTGCGCCCCAAAGTGATCGCGGCTACCGCGACGATTCGCCGCGCCCCCGATCAGATGCGGGCCCTCTTTCTACGCGAAGTGAGCATTTTCCCTCCGCAAGGGCTTGATATTGAAGACAACTTTTTCTCACGACAACGCCAGCCCTCCGAGAGCACACTGGGCCGTCGTTACATCGGCATTTGCGCGAATGGACGCCGTCTTAAAGCAGCCCTGATTCGTGTCTATGTAGCACAACTCGCTGCCGCCCAGGTACTTGCGAATAAATATGGAGCAGCCGCGGCTGACCCCTGGATGACTCTGGTGGGCTACTTCAACTCGATGAGTGAACTAGGGGGCATGCGTCGCTTGATAGAAGACGACGTGAGTTCACGCCTCTATCAGATGGATAAACGTGGCCTAGCTAAACGTCGCAAACCATTGGTCGAGGAAATGACCTCACGCAAGAGTTCTGCCCTCATCCCCGACGTTTTGAGCAGGCTAGAGCGCGGTTTTGGAGGAGCGGAAGGTTACCCTATAGATGTGCTACTGGCAACAAACATGATATCGGTCGGTGTAGACGTGAAACGCCTCGGCTTGATGGTAGTGACGGGCCAGCCTAAGACCACTGCTGAATATATTCAAGCCACCAGTCGCGTGGGGCGTGCCTACCCTGGCCTCGTCTGCGTCGTCTTCAACTGGGCCAGACCACGTGACCTTTCACACTATGAGCAGTTTGAGCACTATCACGCCACCTTCTATCAACAGGTCGAGGCCCTCTCAGTTACACCGTTCGCGCCTCGTGCCCTGGATCGCGGACTGGCAGCCCTATTCACGAGCTATGTGCGTCTGACCGGCACAGAACTCAGCAAGAATGCCACCGCTGGACAGGTGACAACAACGACACGCTACTTTGACGAGGCTATTGAAGCCATTGCACGACGCGCTGAGGCAGTGACTGCTTATGATCAACCTGTCGTTGAGCGTGTGCGCCAGGAACTGGCAGAACTACAAGCCTACTGGCTGCACAAAGCATCGATCATACCGGACCTCGGCTATAAGAAACGCAGCGATGGCAAGACACTCGGCTTGCTCAAAGAACCCCAGCGTGGCAGTTGGGAGAAATTTACGTGTCTGAACTCATTGCGCGATGTTGAACCCACCGTTCACCTCATCCTTGATGAGCGCAGCCTGGGTGACACAGAATATGCCCTACCCAACGAAAACGCTATTGCGGTTGATGAGGAGAAAACACAGGCATGAAAAGCATGAAGAAATATCAGGTGGGGGATGTACGCCCCAGCCAACTTTTGCTCAACTATGGTGTCGGCTCGATCATCGATTTACCGCATATATCCGCACTGGTGATGGGATTGAATGATTGGGATACGAGCCACTCAGTAGAGATTACTGAGGACCGTCTGTTACAGGCCGTACAATCGGTGCTCGGCGCACAGGTCAAACAACTGCTATTGCCACCAGAGGTACCCGTCGCTACCAACAATCCTTTTGATTATAGTGCGCGTGTTGGTGTGCCGGTCGCTACGTTTCCGCGCTGGATGGTATGCCCACGCTGCCACCTGCTCGCTTCGGTCGATGCAGGTTTCTTTGAACTCAAAACACATCCCTTTCAGCCGGATAGGGTGCGCTATATCCACCACAATTGTGCCAAGCAACCGCAGGTTTTGCCCTCGCGCTTTATGATCGCTTGCGAAGGTGGACATCTAGACGACTTTCCCTGGGTGCATTTCGTACATGGTACGATTCCTTGTAAAGCTTCACTACGCATGTATGAGTTTGGTGTTTCCGGTGAGCCATCAGAGATCAATATCAAATGTGAGACCTGTGGTCGCAGCCGCTTTATGTCCGATGCCTTTAGCAGTGACGAGGAGCAACAATATCATCCCATCTGCCGTGGCCGTCGTCCACATCTGCGTGACTTCGAGAAAAAAAGCTGTACCTATAAAGCACGCACCATTCTGCTTGCAGCCTCCAATAGCTGGTTTCCGCTCGTCTTTTCCACCCTGGCTCTGCCCACCGCAGAAGACACACTGGGTCAACTGGTGATGGCACATTGGGATACTCTCCAAGCCGCCGATAGCATAGAGGAGATCGCCATCTATCGCAAGCTCCCCAAGCTGAAAGAACCATTTCTTGGCTATACGGACGCAGAAATATGGGCAAGCGTCAAGCAACAGAAAGCAGGAAGAGATGACAAGAGCGCTATCAGGCCAGCGGACCTCAAAATTCCTGAGTGGCACATTTTGAGTACCCCGCAGCATGCTCCAAAGGCCGATGATTTCGAGTTGACAGCAGTTAGCCCACCAGATGCCTACAATACAGTCCTACAACAAATTGGCCTCGTTGAGCGACTACGTGAGGTACGCGCCTTGACCGGCTTCACACGTATCGAGTCACTGAGCGATTATACAGAAGAGGAGGAACTTCCAGCAGAGCATATCATGCCACTGGCGCATGGCTCTCTCTATTGGGTACCAGCCGCAGAAGTGCGTGGAGAAGGCATCTTCTTACATTTTCGTGAAGAGGCCATCCAGCAATGGTTGCAAAAGCTTGCGGTTGTGAAACATAACAAGACCTTCCACGAGGCACATATGCGCTGGCGACGCGTACGGCATATCGAGCCACCAGAGGCTAATTATCCAGGTGTGCGTTATGTCTTGCTCCATACCTTTGCTCATGCCTTGATGCGTCAGCTTACATTAGAATGTGGGTATACTGCCGCAAGTATTCGCGAACGTATCTATGCTCAACCTCCTCAAGGTGAGGGCGGCGCAATGGCAGGTATTCTCCTCTACACAGCAGCATCAGATAGCGAAGGGACGCTCGGTGGCCTAGTCAAACTGGGCAATCCTGATCTGCTCGGCTATCACATCAGTAGCGCCTTAGAAGCCATGCACTACTGTGCTTCAGATCCCCTGTGTGCAGAACATTCTAGCAGCGAGGATTATACTTTGCATGAAGCTGCCTGTCATGCCTGTATGTTTGTGCCTGAAACCTCGTGTGAACGTGGCAACAAATACCTTGATCGCTCCGTCCTGATCCAAACCATAGAGCGGACCGATCTCGCATTTTTTATATAAACAGGAGTATATGATATGAAGCATCTCGAATTTTTGAACAGGTGATTCATGTATGCTCTTTAAATATTAAACTGGTAACGGAAGCAACCGTCGTAGGGACCAGCTTGAGCGCGTCCGCGTACATTGTATTTGCAAACACGCCGCGATTTATCGCGCTACGGACGCGCTCAAGCTGGTCCCTACGACACGCCCGGTTGCCCACGATGCAGCGTAAGCCAGATCGTCAATGTCCAGGTATTGTGCAAACCAATACCGATCAAGAGTAATTCCGCAACCGCAAGTCCCATGGGTGCAAGCGTTATCCCTAAGAAGAAACCAATGGCAGTGCCTAAAAAGAGCAGACTCACAAGTGCTGGGAGCAGGACATGCCAGATCCAATGTCCTCCATCTATCTCATCATCGCCATGCACAACCACGATACGTCGCAAAATCTTTAGAATGAGCGCAACATTTATACTGCCCACAACAACCAAAGCACCAATAAAAATGAGGGCATTTGCAAGAGGCATAATTCCCAAACACGCGACCAGAAGCACTTGAAAATAGTAGAGCAACGTAGGATTCACAAACGTTCGTAAGTAGTTTTTCGCCTGTTGCGGCGGAAGATAGCCTCCACTAGATACGGCCACAAAGAGCAAACCCATCAGTGTTGCAGCAGCCGTCCCCATCAGGATATAGAAGTTTTGCCAATCGTGCAAAATCAGCATATGCGTTATTACCAACCTCTCTTGTTGCATTGTTCCTTGCTACTAAGCAATACGCATTGAGGAGGTAAAGAGTTATGACAGAGATGAGAACAATTTCAAATAGCATGTCAGCAGGATAGAAAAGGTAGCTCGGCAACTATCTGGGATCAGTTGCCGAGCTACCTTTTCTATCCTGCTTCTCAAAGAACTATGAGATAGGGGAGAGCATAAAACGTCCGTATGCTACGAAAGCCGCCAGAATGAGGAGGACAATCGTTATACCAATACCAGAATACTCCCGTCGCACCGCGTGGAAAACTGCTGCGCCGATCATCACAATCACTAAACCGATAGCGGCTGCTATCGTCAACCAAGGCAATACATGTGTGAGGGCTGGCAAAATCAGTCCAATCCCGCCTAGAAGTTCGGCGATGCCAATGAAGCGCACAAAAGCCGCAGGAAAACTAGACACCCATGTCATCCTTTTAGCGAGGGTATCCAACGGCTGCGACGCCTTCACAAAGCCTGCCATCAAAAACATGACCGCCAAAAGCACCTGCAGCACCCAAAGTACAATGTTCATAATTACCTTCTCCTCTGAAAATGACCATTTTCATGCTGGGTGGTGTACCCAATACATGATGGTCTCCTTAGAAACAGGAAAGATTGTTCTTTCTGCATGAGGAACGTTAATGCAAGGCTTTTAGATCATTGTGCATCGTCAAATTGTGAAGAGAAAAGGGGCATCGACTCGATGTCTCTTTTCTCTTCACAATTTGACGATGCACAATGCTAGCCGTCGAGGGTACTGGTATCGCCAACTGGCTCACCAAGCTCTTTGGCGCGGATGACACGGCGCATGATCTTGCCGGAGCGTGTCTTGGGGAGGCTGGGTACAAACTCAAGCTCGTCAGGAACGGCAATGGCACCAACGGTCGTGCGCACATGTAGTTTGAGTGCTTTTGCCATCTCCTCGGACGGTTCGTTGCCGTTTTTGAGAATGACAAAGACTTTAACGTGCTCGCCCTTGAGCTCGTCTGGTTTGCCGATGGCGGCTGCCTCCGCAACCGCTGGATGGCTCACCAAGCTCGACTCGATCTCCATAGAGCCAAGACGATGACCACTCACCTTGATAACGTCGTCAACGCGACCCTGTATACGGATGTAGCCTTCCTTATCGATGTGGGCTGCATCACCAGCGAAGTAGACATCGGAAATAGTCTCCCAATAGGTCTTGTAACGAGCAGGATCACCATAGATAGTACGCATCAAGCTGGGCCATGGATGCCGGACGATCAGGAAACCACCTTTGTCGAGTCCCACACTGGCACCATTTTTATCAACTACATCGGCCTCAATGGTTGGTAAAGGACGGGTTGCACTACCCGGCTTCAATGGCATAATGGGTGTTGGGCTAATCATAATCGAGCCGGTCTCGGTCTGCCACCACGTATCCATGATTGGCAGTTGATTGTGTCCAATGTTTTTGTGATACCATATCCAAGCTTCAGGGTTGATTGGTTCACCGACTGAGCCGAGTAAGCGCAAGCTAGAGAGGTTGTGCTTGGCAGGCCACTCTTCGCCAAAGCGCATCAGGCCACGAATTGCTGTTGGTGAGGTGTAGATGGTCGAGACCTTGTACTTCTCGACAATGCTCCAAAAGCGGTCGGGTTGTGGGTAGGTGGGTATGCCTTCAAAGAGTACGCTCGTCAATCCATTCATGAGTGGTCCGTAGATAATATAGCTGTGACCTGTCACCCAACCTACGTCGGCGGTACACCAGAAGATATCGCTGTCCTTGGCATCAAAGACAAATTTTGTGGTTGCATACACACCAACTGCGTAACCACCCTGAACATGGACGACGCCTTTGGGTTTGCCCGTACTACCGCTAGTGTAGAGAATGTACAGCATGTCTTCGCTGTCCATAACCTCACAAGGGACAACTGTATCTTCGGGCGCACCCGCTAACAGGTCGTCGAGGTAGATGTCACGCCCCTCTTTCATCTCTACTTGGTTGCCGAGACGTTTCACCACGACGACATGCTCAATGGTAGGCGTTTCTGCGACGGCCTCGTTAGCAAGTTTCTTGAGGTCAATGTGTTTGCCACCACGATAGTTGTCGTCAGCGGTGATCACAACTTTGGCTTGTGCATCAATGATACGGTCACGCAGGGCGCTAGCAGCGAAACCGCCAAAGACGACGGTATGCACTGCACCCAACCGAGCAACGGCCAGCACTGCGGCGATCTGCTCTGGAATGGCGGGCATGTAAATAGCGACGCGATCACCCTTCTTCACGCCCAAGTTTTGCAGGCCCTTTGCCATACGATTCGTCAACACATAGAGGTCTTTGTAGGTAAGGGTGCGGTTTGAACCATCATCGCCCTCCCAATAGAAGGCAACTTTGTCCTTCACAGGAGTATCCATATGCCGATCCAGGCAGTTATAGACGATGTTGAACTTTCCGCCTGTAAACCATTTGAAGAATGGCTTGTCAGTCCATTCAAAGGTTTTCTGCCAAGGCTCAAACCAATGCAGTTCTTTCGCGAGGTCATCCCAGTACTCAAAGCGGTTTGCCAATGACCACTTGAAAAATGCCTCGTAGTCTTCGAAGCCTTTCGACTTCATATAGGCTGTGATATTAGCACTCTGTACGACATCTGCGGGGGGAGCAAAGACGCGGTTCTCGATTAAAAAGGTGTCGGTGTTTTCAAAGCTGAGGTTACTACTCATTCCTACATGTTCTCCTTGTCTGACACAAATAACTGCTTCTTTGAAGCATATGTGGACGACTAATTCGTTGAGCCATGTGTTCGTGTATAAGCACTCTTTTCATCCCCTCCCTTTTGGGAGACCACTATCTTGCAACAGTCTCGCCTAAAGCGACGAACAGTGTACAAGCCCCGCGTTCTACGTGTGGGGTATCTGACCAAGAGTACGTCAGATACGGATGTATCTATTATAGCATATCTTCTATTGACATCAATGTTTGTTTGATGAAATCAACACTAGCCCTTATAACAACTTTTTGATTTTTCCATGGAATGCCATAGAGACCGAGGAGTATAGGAAATTTGTATTAATTTTTGTATATTTCCAGCTATATCTATACATGGCACCAACGCTGTGTTATAGTAAACACATTCTGCAGACAGGAGGTTTCTGAGTATACAGAAAACAATGTAGTTTGGTATGCTTCGTGATAATGAGATGGGAATCTGATTTATGCATGGTTTGATCTTTGTAACCTGGGAAAAGTACCTTGCCGCGCGCTTTGGCAATGCATTACTCAATAATTATCGTTCAACTATAGGTGAGACTGCCGCCACTTCTCCCTTGGCTAGTCGTATCTACGATGATGCGATATTATTAGCTGGCGTGGGTGCGGCAAGTAAACTTACTGGTGTAACAGCCGATGTATTGCTGCACGAGTACGGTCATTATTTTATCATCAATGGTTTGACGAGTCACTTGTGTGCTTATCTTCTGCGTCAGGTGCATAGTGGACGTGATTTGTTGCTTACCATGAGTATGGCGCATGCGCAGATGCGCCGAACCCCCGACGCACTAACTCCCCCCCTGTTTGGTTATGAGGTGCTATCAAGTGATCCGAGGGAGTTTGTGCTTACCTATGATAGTCCACGTAAGTTATGCTCTGTTTTGTATGGAGCTGTTGAGGGTGCTGCACAACGGTACGGAGAACGAGTTCAAATCCTTGAACGCACCTGCATGAAGCGAGGTGATACACAGTGTCGCTTTGATGTCCGTTTTTCACGGCTGGATACGGTATCGGAACCCTTGCAGGCACAAACACAGACAGTGCAGCAACAGTTTGCGCAGTTTGTGCTCACTGTTCTCCCTACTCGGCGCGAACAGGCGATGATGCTGATGGAACTGCAGCAGATGTTGCAAGCGCGCCATGAGCATATCGATGGAAACTTGTTGCGCGTCAGTAAGCTACTTGAGACACTGAAACATCTGCAATATGCTGGACTCGTAAGTAGTGCTGCGGATCAGCCAGGAGATTCTTTGCGCGTTCGTTACTACTGGCGTACTCCAACAACTGATTAGGGCTATCGCTTACTTTACTTCCTGCCGCTGGCGTAGCGGATTAGTACCCGTTTGAAGCTGCGCTGGTTGGCTCTTTTTACTTGTGAGAAAGATGCCGACCAGGATGAGAGCTAGACCTAGTTTCATTCAGGTTTGGTACTTCTTTCGAAATGCCTGGAGGATTTCTTGCTTCTGCTCCGACTTCAGCGACTCCATTGGCTCTTTCGTCTGTTCGCGTAGCACGCGTAACGTTTTCTGTATTTGCTCAAGATAGGTGCGACATCCAGGACACTCCACGAGATGTCTCTCCACCAATATCTGTATCTCTGGCAGTAGCGTTTTCTCGATATGATCAGTAATAAGTCCTACGACTTCTTTGCATGTCAGATCATTATGGAGCATGTATAATATGGTGCAGATACTCCGTTTTGTATGGGATTGAAGCACCTGCTTCCTTTCTCTTCTCTCCCTCCTATCCTACTCTCCACACGACGTCAAAGTCAAGTTTTTACTCTTCATTGAAGTAGCGGTCAAGCACATTGCGTACTTGGGACCGTGCACGATAGAGCAGTACCCTTTGATGAATCTTGGTCAAGTTGAGGAAATGACATACTTCATCAGAAGTCCATCCTTCGATGTCACATAAGACGATGACCTCTCGCTGTTTCTGCGGTAATGCTTCGATAGCTTTGCGAACATACAGGCGCGTTTCCTGCGCTAAAAGACGATCTTCTGGAATGTGCTCCCAGTTCTTGGGAAAAGAGGTCCAGTGTCCAGGCCATTGAGGATGAGTAGTTGGAAAGAACTGTTCGGCATCCATGACAGTTTCGTTGCCCTCAGCGTCGGAAATCGGTAAAGAGGAAAAAGGAACACTACGCCCTTCATACTGCCCACGTTTTCGAACTGTATTGATGAGGATACCAAATATCCAGGTTTTGAGTGAGGAACGCTCTTCGAAGCGCTCAAGGTTTTGCACAACTCTCATCCATGTCTCTTGAACAACCTCTTCGGCCACGGCATGTTCCAGGTTATAAAATATTGCGAGACGTAGCATTGATGGAGAGTACAGATCGAGTAATGACACAAAGGCGGCCTCATTCCCACTGCGTAGTGCTTGGAGAAGACAGTTGTTGTCTAGAGATACAGCAGAACTTTCCGGATGAGAGCCTATGTCTTTTTGCTGAGCCGCTGTTGGGTCGAGCGCAGATTGTATTGGATACATGTGTTTCCTCATAGCTTCTTATTTATGACTTATTGCAGCACATCATGTCGGTGTTGCTTCCCCTGGCAAAGCAGTAGCGTATCTAAAAAGGTAGAGGTTCTACTTCCTTGTGCCACACTGATGTCATAGCATCCATTTTTATATATAGTGATCTCAATAAAGACACGTCTAAGGGTGGCAATATTTGCCAAATGTACATTGTATACATTACGGAAAAATAGGTTGTAATTTTTTGAAGGATAGGGGCACTAAACAATAGGTGTCCACAATTGGGCTATATCTTTTATTGCGACACCACAGAACATATCACCAGAAAAAGGAGACATACACTATGGAGCATCGACGCTTCAGATCGATACGCGCAAACAAGCGCGTACTTATCGCAGCAATTACATTGCTCGTGGTAATCCCTGTTGCATTCGTGTCGCTGGCTATTCCAGGACGCGGCGTAAAGACGGTATCAGCCCTAACCGGAAACCCACCGGGTGGACCGGGACAGCTAAGTGGTCTGCTGCCCAGGAACCACCTGACCGAGGAGAGTGCCATCCAGGTCGATCTCAACAAAGAGACAGTGCGTTTGCCGCTCTATAAAGGCGAGGCGTATGGCAAGACTGCTTGGTTCGTCCTCCTAGATGCCTCGGATGTCGGGTTGGCGCATGACCTGGGTGTGAACTATGCACCCAAACTCGCCAATATCGGAATCGGCTGCTCCGCCTGTGTGCAGACCGTGACCCTCGACTCCCCGACGCCAGCACAGAATCCGTTCGGGCAAGCGCTGGTCCACTTCCAGGGCGCGCCGGATTTCAGCCCCACGCGTATCGCAACGCCAGGACCAAACGGCTTCCCACTTGCCAAGTTCCAGCCTGGTGCTGTGGCTGGCCCAGGATATAGCCCCTTCATTCGCATCGCTGGATCGCAGGTTGTCTACAGCGCTCCCATCGTAGCTACTGGTGACGGTCCGTTCGACGTCGAACACCACACCAACACGGGTGATCGCGTCCTCGGTATTCACATCGCCCCTGCGACGGCGCCTTCCGGACAGTTCCTGGAGTCGTGGGTCGATATGTTGCTTATCAAGGGCTTCGACGCCGGCCAGCCGATTGTGTATCTCAGCACGGACGCGGGTCAGCCCCTTACTGCGGTGCTAGAGCGTTCAACCTACGTGCCCGCGCTGGACAAAGCGGCGTACAATGGTGGCGACGACTTTCTCGGGTCGGCCCGTGAGCGGCTCTTTGGCTTCGTCAATGGGCAGACGGGCGCCAACAACCCGCAGGCTCAGGGGTTTGTGCATCTGGTCCGCGACGGTCACGCAAGTGAGGATGCCTCAGCCAGTAATACAGCTCTGATCAACGCCTTGCGCAATGGTGGCGACCTCCTCAATGTGTTCGGGGATTTCCCAACCCTAACCGACCCCCGGCATGCCGATGCGTACAGCCCATTGTGGGACGCGCAACTCGGCTTGTGGACCCAGAAGGCCGTCGCCGCAGGCCTCAACAAGCGGCAGATCGATGAGAACGTCGTCTTCAACTTGGCTGCTACCAGGCCCGACCTGCTGACGGGCGTCAACCCAGCCACAGGTGCGCCAACTCCGTACGGATCCGCAGGAGTCGATATCAACTGCGCGGTCATTGGGTTCACTGGCGATGCTCCTACCGCTAACCTTGCCGCGCCAGTCCCTAACTCGCAGTTCCCACCGCGCTAATTAGGATAGTGGCTTAGGTGTTCTTATTCAAGGGCTACCACTGGCTCAGAACCATACATGGTTCTGAGCCAGTGGTAGCCCTTTTGTAGCATCAGTTAATAGTATACATTGCAGAAATGAATGGGTATGTGCTTGACTTTGGTTGGCGATTAGAGTACCATAGCGGCGGTCAGTAACTCGTGTTACCTGATAGTTCCGCAGTGGGAGTACATTGTCATGCTTGAGCGCGATGCAATGCGCTGGTTGCAACTAACCTACAAGGTCCCTAGTGAGCCTTCACAGAAGCGCGTCTGGGTCTGGCGGCGTTTACAAAATCTTGGAGCCTACGCTCTGCAAAATTCTGTCTATTTACTGCCTTTTTCTGAAGAAGTCGAAAAACAATTTAGTCAGCTTGTCCACGACATCCGCGAGATGGGTGGAGAGGCGAGCATCTTTTCTGTGGTCGCACTCGATGCCTCTGATGAGCAGCGTATTCTCGACATGCTGCTGGCGGCACGTAATAATGAATATGCTACCGTCGTCAAAGTGTGTGGGCGTTTCCTTGCTAAAGCTGTGCATCTTGTCGAGGCACAAACCTGGAATGAGCAAGCGCATGCCGAGTTTGCCGAGGTGTTAGAGAAAGTCCATGTCCTCTTCCGCAGCGCCAAGCGTCACGACATGCTTGGCTCCTTAACTGCCTCAATACGAGCCGTCGCAGCCGAAGCGCTTGCTGCTTGCGAGCAAGTCTTTCGCGTTCTGCTCGACAAAGAATATGTCAGGGCACGAAAACTGCTGGAGTTACACAGGGATCTAATACTTCATCCTGTGGAAGGTGAGGTGTCAGGTGTGGGTATCTCGATGATAAGTGGGCAGGGGAAACAGGAGATAGAGGGCAAGAATGGGGCAGTGGAGCCGCCTATTTAAGCAGGCTGTGATGCATTGATGAGTTGCACTAAGAAGCACTTTCCACTAGTGGAAA
>JRHI01001142.1_pt1 | contig 24069 bp, 28 predicted proteins | sample 215371 | NCBI WGS metagenome assembly JRHI01 (sample SAMN02929681, study PRJNA255918) | sediment metagenome | biome: cave system; feature: Ice Cave; material: Sediment; isolation source: sediment from deep within a dark volcanic ice cave with no known source of... ...
CCCTCCACAACATGCGCGCCAAGGGCCTGACCTTCTTCCGTCTGCCGCTGTTCTGCTGGGCGCAGGAGGTGACCCAGGCGCTGGTGGTACTGGCCTCGCCCTTCCTCGCCGGCGCGCTGCTGATGGTGCTCCTCGACCGACAGGCCGGCGCCAGCTTCTTCGCCGTGAACCACGGTGGCAACGCCCTGCTCTACCAGCTGATGTTCTGGTTCTACTCGCACCCGGCGGTCTACATCATGATCCTGCCGGCCTTCGGGATCATCAGCGAGATCATCCCCGTCTTCGCCCGAAAGCCGATCTTCGGGTACCGCGCGATGGCGTACTCGATGTCGGCGATCGCCGTGCTCGGCTTCGTCGTCTTCGTCCACCACATGTTCGTCACCGGCCTGCCGATCGCGGTGCAGACCTTCTTCTCGGCGACCTCGATGATCATCGGGGTGCCCACCGGGGTGAAGATCTTCAACTGGGCGGCGACGCTGTGGGGAGGCAGCATCCGCTACGACACGCCGATGCTCTATGCCGTCGGCTTCCTTCTCCTCTTCCTTGTGGGCGGCGTCGACGGCGTCTACCTGGGCAGCCTGGCGGTCGACTACTCGCTGCACGGCACCTACTGGGTGGTCGGCCACATCCACTACGTGCTCTTCGGCGGCAGCGTCTTCGGGGTCTTTGCCGGCGTCTACTACTGGTTCCCGAAGATGACCGGCCGCTTCCTCAACGAGTTCCTCGGCAAGCTCCAGTTCTGGATCATGTTCATCGGCATGAACCTCGCCTTCATGCCCATGCACGTGCTCGGCCTGCTGGGGATGCCGCGCCGGATCAGCACCTACGACTATCACAAGGGCTGGGGCGACTGGAACTCGGTCTCCACCATGGGCGCCTTCCTGATCGCCGCCTCGGTGGGCATCTTCCTCATCAACTTCTTCATCAGCATGCGCGCCCCCAAGAACGCCCCCGCGGATCCCTGGGAGGGCGACACCCTGGAGTGGGCGACCTCGTCTCCGCCGCCGGTCTACAACTTCGAGGTGATCCCCGAGGTGCGCAGCGCCCGCCCGGTGCGGGACATGCGCCGGGCCGCGAGGAAGGTCACCGCATGACCTCGGTCCCGCTCGGAGCGGGAAGCGCCACGGGCGCCACCACGGTGGACGGGGGGGGCTCGGAGCGGGTGCTTCGCGCGCCCTCGCGCGCACTCCGCCGGCTCGCCGTCGCCGCCTCCGCGGCCACCTACCTGCTGATCGTGGCCGGCGGGGTGGTGCGGGTGAGCGGCAGCGGCCTCGGCTGCGGCATCAAGGGCCAGGACTGGCCGCTGTGCCACGGCCGGCTGGTGCCACCCGCCGACCTGGCGACGGTGATCGAGTTCTCCCACCGGATGCTCGCCACCCTCTCAACCGTGCTGGTGGTGTCGCTGGCGGTGGTGGCCTGGAGCCGCCACCGGCACCTCCGGCGGGTCACCCTGCCGGTCACCGCGGTGGTGGTGCTGCTCGTCGTCCAGATCCTCCTCGGCGCCGTCACCGTCGAGCTGCGCCTGCCCGGCGAGATCGTGCTCGTGCACCTCGCCAACGCCCTGCTGCTGCTCGGCGTGCTCCTCTACGCGACGGTGCAGACCTACGCCGACACCTCGGGCGCGCCGCGGGCGGCCGCCGACCCGGCCCGGGCGGCGGCGGTGCGCCGGCTCACCTGGGCCGCCGCCGCCACCTACGCGCTGGTCCTGAGCGGCGCCCTGGTGGTCGCCAACGGGGCGGGCTGGGCCTGCGCCGGCTGGCCGCTCTGCGGCAACGGGTTCCAGCTCGAGAGCGGCACCTACGCGACCTACAACCTGCTCCACCGCGGCGTCGCCGGGGTGGTCGCGGTGCTGCTGCTGCTCGCCGTCCACGGCGTGGTGCGCTCCCACCGCGGAGTCCGCCCGGTGCGGCTCGCCTCGCTCGTCGTGATGCTGCTGCTGCTCGCCCAGGTCGTCGCCGGCGCGGTGCTGGTCGAGATGCGGCTGCGCTCCGCCACCCGCGGGGTCCACCTCGCCCTGGCGTCGGCGCTCTGGGCGGCGACCGCGGTGCTGGCGGTGCTGGTCCGTCCGGGCACGCTCCGCTCCGAGCCCTCCCGGCCGGTGCCGGCGCAGGCCTCCACCTCCGTCCCTGCCGAGGGGGTGGCGCGATGACCGTCGCCGTCGGCCTCGAGACCGCCGCCGTCGAGCCTCGCGCGCTCCGGGCGGTCGCACGCGACTACGTCTCGCTCACCAAGCCACGGATCATCGTCCTGCTCGAGGTGACCGCTCTCGCCGCGATGGTGATGGCGGCACGCGGCTGGCCGGGCACCTGGCTGGTGCTGGCCACCCTCGCCGGCGGGGCGCTCGCCGCCGGCGGCGCCAACACCATCAACATGTGGTTCGACCGCGACATCGACCGGAGCATGAAGCGCACCTGCGGCCGTCCCATCGCCAGCGGGCGGATCGGCGCGACCGCGGCGCTCTCCTTCGGGATCGGGCTCGGCGCCGCCGGCTTCGTGGTGCTCGCCCTCTTCGCCAACCTGCTCGCCGCGGTGCTCGCAACCAGCGCGCTCCTCTTCTACGTGCTCGTGTACACGATGTACCTCAAGCGCAGCTCGATCCAGAACATCGTCATCGGCGGCGCCGCCGGCGCGGTGCCCCCGCTGGTGGGCTGGGCGGCGGTCACCGGGCGGCTCGACGTCGCCGCGCTCTTCCTCTTCGCGGTGATCTTCTACTGGACGCCGCCCCACTTCTGGGCGCTGTCGCTGCTGATGCAGGGCGACTACACCCTCGCCCGGGTGCCGATGCTCCCGGTGGTGGTGGGCTCGCGCCGCACCCGGGTCCACATCGTGCTCTGGACCCTGATCCTGCTCATCGTCACCGTCCTGCCCTTCCTCGCCCGCTCCTTCGGCTGGGTGTACCTGGCCGGGGCGGTGGTGCTCGACGGCCTCTTCCTGGCCGACGCCCTGCGCCTGCTCGGCGATCCCAGCACGCGCTCGGCCTCGCGCCTCTTCCACTTCTCGCTTCTCTACCTGGCTCTGCTCTTCGCGGTGATGGCGGTCGACCGCGTCGTCATCCCCGGCTGACTCACGGAGGCTCCGACGCATGGACAAGAATCTCGCCCGGCGCAACATGCGGATGGGCATTGCGCTCTTCGTCATCCTCCTGGCGATGTTCGGCGTCACCTTCGTGTGGGCGCAGATCTACCTGAACGCGGTCAGCTAGGGGATTGGTGACGATGGCGGACAGCACCCACGACCAGCACGGCCACGGCGGCCACGACGAGATCCACATGCCCCCCAACAGCTGGGTGCCGCTCTCGACCGCGGCCGCCCTCACCACGTTCTTCATCGGCATCATCGTCGGCGTCTGGCTCGCGATCATCGGTCTGGTCTGGCTGCTCCTCAGCCTGCTCGCCTGGGTGCGCGCCGCCCGCAACGAGTTCCAGGAGCTGCCCGACTGAGGATCCCGGCCGGTACGCCCCGCTACCCTTGGAGCCAGGGTTCAGCAATGCACACGACCGCAGCATCCACTCGAGCGGCGTTTCCGCCGCCGCGTACTGACCCAGGCTCCTGGCGATCGTGAAGGCATCTCTGGGGCTCGGGGACTGGACCTTCGAGCCCACCGTGACCCTGGGACTGGCCGCGCTCGTCGCCGCCTACGTGATCGCGGTGCGGCGCGGCCGGCTGCGCCGGGACGACGACGTCTCGCCCTGGCTCGGCTCGTCGCGCTGGCGTCCCTGGCTGTTCGGGCTCGGGGTGCTGTCCGCATTCCTGGCGCTGGAGTCACCGGTCGACACCGGGGGCGACAACTACCTGCTCTCCCTGCACATGGTCCAGCACCTGGTGCTGATGATGGTGTCGCCGCCGCTCGTGCTCCTCGGCATCTGCGGCATGCGCCCTCCCGACCCCACCCGGGCGCCGGTCGCTCGGCGCCTCTGGACGGCGATCACCCGGCCGCTGCCGGCCACCGTGCTCTTCAACGCGGTGCTGCTGGTCTGGCACATCCCCACCCTCTACGACGCCACCCTCCGCAAAGAGACCCTGCACATCGTCGAGCACATCACGTTCATCGCCGTCGGCGTGGTGCTCTGGTGGGCGGTTGTCGACCCGATCCGGGGAGGGTCCACCGCCCCGGTCAGCCCCTTCCAGAAGATCGCCGCCCTCGCCGTGGCCGGGGTGCCGCCGACGGTGCTCGGGCTCATCTTCTCGGTCGCGTCGAACCCCTTCTACGAGTTCTACGCGCGGGCGCCGCGGCTCTGGGGATTGAGCCCGGTCACCGACCAGCAGATCGCTGGTGTGGTGATGTTCGGGCTCGGCAACCTCATCTATTTCGCGGCGATCTCGGTGATCTTCTGGCGAATCCTCGGCAATCCCGCGGACGATGACATCGAAGCGATCGCTCCGCCTTTCATGGGGTGAATACCCTAAGATCCCAGGCTGATCGGGTGAAGGCACGGATTTCTCAGCCGCTCCGTTCCCCGAGTGGCACAGCGACGCACATCCCGGTGAGGAGGGCATATCGATGACGAGAATCCGGACCATCCTGCTCGGTGCCGGCGCCTCCCTGGTGCTGGTGCTCAGCGCCTGCGGGAACGGTCCTCCGCCGGACGCGGGCACCGGCGGCGGCACCGGTGGCACCGGTGGCACCGGGGGCGCCGCGATCGAGACGGTGACCAGCGGCACCGCGGCGGCGACCGTGAAGGAGACCGACGACCTAAAGTTCGACCCCGCCACCGCCACCGTCAAGTCCGGGGACATCGTCGCCTTCACCAACGCCGGGACCGCGCCCCACAACGTCACCTTCGACGGCGGGGTGGCGTCACCGACGATGAACGGCGGCGACCAGTACCTGGTGAAGTTCACCAAGGCGGGCAGCTACAAGTACGTCTGCACCTTCCATGCGCCGGGCATGGCGGGGACGATCACCGTCGGCTGACCGGGCGGGCGGGTCAGCCCCCGCCCCCCAGATGGACGTTGCCGGCGAGCAGCCGGACGGTGCCGGACGCGGTCTGCAGGAGCAGCGCGCCGTCGACGTCGACGTCGACCGCCCTGCCCTCGACCCTGCCCGCGGGGGTCTCGGCGACCACGGGGCCGCCGAGGCCCACCGCGCGGGCGCGCCAATCGTCGAGCAGGGCGGCGACGCCCCCGCTCTCGAGCGCGCTGACGCGCGCTGCCAGCGCGGGGAGCAGCAGGGTGAGCAGCTCCTCGGCGGTGGGCGGCGGATCGGGGGCGAGCAGGAGGTGCAGGCTGGTGCCGGTGGCCCCCTCGGGGAACTCCTCGACGCGCAGGTTGACGCCGACGCCGAGCACCACCGCGCTCCCCGGGCCGGGGGCGGCGGGCTCCACCTCGGCGAGGATGCCGGCGAGCTTCGCACCCCGCGCCATCACGTCGTTCGGCCACTTCAGCCCCACCTCGACGCCGAGCGCGGCGATGGCGTCGGCGACGGCGAGCCCGGCGGCGATGGGCACGCCCTCGGCCGCGGCGCGGGGGCGCAACAGGATCGACGCGAGCAGCGCGGTCCCCGCCGGTGCCACCCAGCGGCGGCCCTGCCGGCCCCTCCCCGAGGTCTGCTCGGCAGCCACGCAGAGGTGGCCGGCGGCGGCGCCGGCGCGGGCCGCGGCACGCACCAGGTCCTGGGTGCTCGGCGTTCTCGAAACTGAGCGAAACGAGAAGCCGGGGAAGGCCGTTGCACCTGCTACGAGCAGCGGCCCGGTCGCTTCTCTCACTGTCTTATGTCCATTGGCAAGCCTCCGCACGTTGTGACCCAGACCCGTCCTACCGTTCGGACCGTGAGATCAACGCAGTTGACGCGAAAGTGGGACGGGGCTACCATCCCGGGTGGCACTGGGCACTACACCCCACAGACAGGAGTATTGCCCCCTTTGGAGCCTAGGGGTCGGATGATCGATAGAACCGTCTTGCAGATCGAACGTCTCAACGAGCACCACGAGCGTGAGCGCGAGCATCGCTACGCGCGTCGCAATCGCATCCGATACATCGACGAGCTGCTCAACGAGTTCGAACTTCTCAATCTCGCCGACGAACCCGACGTTCCTCGTGAGCTGACCGGGAAGGCGTACCGCCTGGTGGCGGAGGAGGAGCATCCGATCGTCCGCCGGCCACTGCGCGAGGTGCCGATCGCGGACTGGATGGATGCGCTGTACGACCTCCAGGACACGCTGATGCTGACCGTCGAGGACGACATCGACTAGCAGCCCGCCTCAGCCGGGGAGGCCGCCGTCTCCGGCGGGCTCAAGTGGGTCGACACCCCCGGCGAGGTAGGCGGCGCACCGCGTCCGTGCCATGCTGACCGCGCGCTCGGCGATGTCCGCACCCACGAACCGGCAGCCGTTCCGCAGCGCCGCGATCGCCGCCGAGCCGCTGCCGACGAACGGGTCGCAGACCAGGAAGCCGGGCTCGGCGCTGCCCGCCAGCATCCGCTCGAAGAGCGCCACCGGCTTCTGGGTCGGATAGGGCGCCCGGCTCAGCCGCTTGATCGCCCAGACGTCGGGCAGGTCGCGGCGTGAGAGCCGGCGCCTCCCCTTGGTGGCGAAGACCACGTGCTCGTGGCGCCGCCGGAAGTAGTGGCCCATCCCCAGGTTGACCTTGTCCCAGACCAGCACGTTCTTGACATCGAACACCTCGCGCACCACCGCGCCGAGGCTGAGCAGCGAGAAGCTGTCGAACATGATGTAGATGTGCCGCCCGTCGCGGAGCACGCGGTGGCACTCGGCGAGGAAGGCCCGGTAGCTGTCCGGGTCGTCGTGGAACTCCGTGAACCAGCGGTCGTCGCCGTTGTTGCCACGGTAATGCCCCACGATCCGGCCGTGGCCGAACTGCATGTGCTGGTTCATGCCGGAATAGGCAGGATCGGTGACGATGAGGTCGACCGACTCGTCGGCGAGGCCGCGCAGGAATCGGACGCAGTCGTCCTGGCGGATGTCGTACGGCGCAGCCGCGACCGCGTCCTGCGCCAGCGGTTGCCTCGCCACCTCACCTCCGCCACGCGAACGCTCGTTCGCCACTCTAGCAGTGCAGGGTGGCAGGGGGAAGGCTGTCATCGACGAAGCAGACGACGGCCTGGGGGAGGCTCCCTCCATTGGGCGCGTGAGCGCCCGGAGGAAAGAGAGGTGGTACGCCTGGAGGGACTTGAACCCCCGCTCCCGGCTCCGGAGGCCGGTGCTCTATCCAGCTGAGCTACAGGCGCACGGCGTGGAAGGCGAGTATAGCCGCGGGATCGCTCACCCCCACTCGAAGGGGCGCCCGTCCCAGGAGTCGAGGACGGGATAGACGGGGGTGGCGGCGAGCTCGGCGAGCCGGCAGAGGAAGGCCTCGACCTCCTCGGCGGCGAGCAGCCGGAGCAGCTGGCGGCGCAGCCGGGTACGGCGCCGGGGGTCGCCGTGGAGCTCGCGGACGGCGGCCTCCGCCTCCTCCGGGAGCGGGCTGCCGCCGAGCTGGAGGAGGACGGTCCGCTGCCGCGGGTAGGGGAGGAAGCTGAGCCCGTTGTCGATGCCCCAGAGACGGATGTCGCGGCCGACCAGCAGGTGGGCGCTCTTGCGGTCGGCGTTGTTGATCAGTGCGTCGAGGGTGGCGAGCAGGGGCAGCCTCCGCTCCAGGGTCTCACGCTCCCCGGGGGTCGGGCGGCGCTCGGCGACGTCGACGAAGAGCTGCACCGATCCGGGGCCGGCGGGTCCGTCGCGGAGCACCGTGGGCGGGATCAGCCCGAAGCCGAGGGCGGCGTCGACCCGGTAGCTGGCCACCTCGCGGAGGTGGAGGGTGCCATGGGGGAAGTCCCAGAGCGGCCGCTCGCCACGAGCCGGCTTGTACACGCCCCGAAGCCGCTGCGCGGGGTCGGTGGGGTCCGGTGCGTCGAGCTCGAGCAGGAAGACGGCGTTCGACGCGTAGACGATGCGTCCCAGGCCGAGGACCGGGGCGGTGGCGAGCATCCGCAGCGCCGGCGCGTCGGCGGCGGCGCCACCCTCCTCGGGAGAGCGGGCGGCGACGGTGCGGAAGCGGTGGTCGGGCTGGCGGCGCCCGGTGGCATCGTCGGGGAGCGCACCGCGCACCAGCGTCGAGGACCAGGCGTCGGGGTCGAGGTGGGGACGGCGGCCCGCGGGCAGCGGCGCCTCCGGCTCGGGGTCACCCGCGCCCGCCTGGTCCCGGCGTCCGCCGTCGCTCACGCCCCGGCGCGTGCCCCGTCAGCCGGAGCGGCGGACGATGACCGCGGCGGTGACCGCGGCGAGAAGCGCCGGGACGCCGAAGACGAGGAGGACCACCACCACGCTCCGCAGCGAGCCGCCGCCGATCCCGATCCAGGTCACCAGGGCGGCGATGAAGACCACCAGCGCGGTGATCACCGCGTTGCGCAGCCGGGTGGAGTGACCGTTCACCCCGGGTGCGGCCGCGGGTCGGCGCGGCACCGGCCGCTCGTCCCCTGAGCGGGGGGCGCCGGCGCTGTCGTCCTCGGGCAGGTCGGAGCGGTCGAGGGCGGCCCACCACGCGGGCGCGCCGCGATTGCGGCGCTGCTCTGGCCGGTGGCCGGGGGCTGAACGGAGCTCGTCAGACATCCTGTGGCGCGTGTCGACCTGCGGGTGCGGGGGCGGACACCGCCCGTCGAAGACATCAGGAGGGCTGGCGGCTCCGCTGATCATACGCCTCTGCGTGGGCCCGGCCCAGAGGCGCCGATCGCGGCGGGAGGCCCGCCGCCTCGAGGCTGCGACAATCGCGGCGTGGCGGAGGTGCGGGTGCGAGACCTGGAGGAGCTGGTCGCCGCCCACCGCGCCTGCACCCGCTGCGCGGACGGCGGCCTGATCGCCGTCGCCCGGCCGGTCTTCAGCGGCCGCCCCGGCCACCGCATCCTGCTGGTCGGACAGGCGCCCGGGCCGGTCGAGCACGACGTCACCCGGCCCTTCGCCGGCCGTGCCGGCCGCGAGCTGGTGCGCTGGATGCTCCGCGCCGGGTTCCGGGACGAGGACGACTTCCGCCGGCGGGTCTGGATCACCTCGACCACGACCTGCTTCCCCGGCCGCCGCCCCGACGGCGGCGGCGACCGCCGCCCCGGACCGGCTGAGGTGGCGCTCTGCGCGGGCTGGCTCGACGGGGTGCTCCGGCTGCTCGCGCCGCGCCTGGTGATCCCGGTCGGCAGCCTGGCGCTGTCCCGGCTGCTCGGCGGGATGCGCCTCGACGACGCCGTCGGCCACGCCTTCGACGCCGCCGGCGTGCGGGCGGACGAGGCGTGCCCCGCGGTCGACCGGCTCCTCCTCCCGCTGCCCCACCCGTCGGGGCAGAGCCGCTGGCTCAACGACCCGGAGCGGCGGCTCCGCCTCGAGGCGGCGCTGGCGCGGCTCGGCGGCCTGCTCGGCTGGAGCGGGAGCGGTGACCCCGGAGCGGTGACGCCATGTGGCGATGCTAAGATCCCGCGGTTGCCGAATTCCGTCGACTGAGAGCCCGTGCCTGACATCACCGAGCCCGAGCCGCCCGTCACCGGGATGGTGAGCGCGACCAAGAACGCCGAGGAGATCCTCGAGCGGATCTTCGCTCCCACTCCCAAGGCCAGCCCCGCCGAGCAGGCGGAGCGCACCCTGCGCCGCCCCCGCCAGCTGGTCTACGTGGGGATGAGCAATCGCAACTTCTACTGGCGCGCGCACATCACGAAGTTCGTGCTCGACGAGGGCTTCGTGCCCCTGACGCCGTTCATGCTCTTCGACTACTACCTGCTCCACACCGTGCCCAAGGACGTGGTCCGCGAGGCGCTGAACAACCTGATCGTGCGCTGCGACCAGCTCTGGGTCTTCGGCAACCTCTCGCTCGGCGTCAAGGTCCAGATCGGCATCGCCAAGCGCCTCGGCAAGCCGGTGCGCTACTACGACATCACCGATCTCCCCTACCGGGTGGTGAGCGTGCCCGAGTCGATGGTCAGCGAGGAGCGGCGCGACTAGACCGCCCGCTGGGGGTCGATGAGCCGGTCGGCGAGGCCGTTCGAGAGGAGCACGGGACGTTGTGGGTGGGGAGGCACGGCCCGGGAAGCGCGGGGTCGCCACCGGCGTAGGAGTGGATCGCGGCGAGGGTCACGCCCTGGGCCCTCGCCGACGCACGCCATGCGCTGCGCCATGTGGCCGCCCGCCGACCAGCCGGTGATGGCGTCCATGGTCGCTCCGCTCGCGCCGAGGCCGTTCAGGCTGACGAGGAGCGGCACCTGGCCATGGGCGCCCGCGCCGACTCCTCCTAGACCCTCCGGATCAGGTCACGCTCCATGCGGTCGCGGGTGGCCGCGATCAGGCCGTGCACCGGCCGGTTGCGGGTCACCTGCTCGATCTGGCGGAGCATCGAGTAGAGGTTCTTGACCGCCTTGATCACGTCGCCGACGTCGGCGCCGGCGGGCGGCTCGATCTCGGACAGCGGCACCCCCTCGGTCCACCGGTAGGCGGCGGAGACGTAGTCGAGCGAGAGCGGGCGCAACGTCTCCATGTGGTGCCTCTGCTCGAGCACGGCGAGGTGATGGAGGGCGCTGCGCAGGGTGCGCCAGCCCTGCTCGACCCGGGGGGTGGGGAAGTGACGGCGCACCGGGCCGTGGTCGCGGCCGCGGTCCTCGGCGACGAGCATCACCAGGGTGGCGGCGAGCTCCGGGGGTTCGAGGTCGTCGAACCACGAGCCCTCGAGCGCCTGGGCGACCACCAGGGCGCTCTCGCCGTAGAGCGAGGCCGCGAGCTCTCCCAGGGGTGTGGGCCGGTCGTTCTCGAGGAAGCCCGCCTCGTGGAGCACCCCGCGGAAGGCGTGGAACTCGATGCGGTAGCGCTCGCGGGCCTGGCGCAGCTCCTCCTCGCCGCCGTCGAGGGTCTCGCGCACCGACCGGATCTCGAAGTGGTTGGCGCGATGGTCGGCGAGGAACGGGCAGTTGACGCAGGGGCTCCCCCGGTGCCGCGACTGCAGCTCCTTGACCTGACGGCGCATCTGCTCGGTGCGCTGTCCCGGGTCGGCGGTGCGGGTGCCGTACCGGCCGCGGCGACTGTCGCGCCATCCCTCGCGCTTGGCCCGGCGGAGCTTCGCCTGCAGCTCCTCCAGCTCCTTCTCCTCGCGGAGGAACTGCACAAGGGTGCGCTCGGTGCAGCGCACCCGCGGGTGGCGGTACACGCGGGCGGTGAGGTCGGCGAGGCGCTCCTTGAGGTTGTGCTCGCGGTGCACCCAGTGCTCGGTGCGCTGCAGGTTCTGGAACTGCCCGAAGGAGCGCTCCAGCAGCGACTCCGCCTCCTCGACAGTGCGGGTGCGCAGCAGGTTGAGGGTCATGGTGTAGGTGGGGGCGAACTTGGAGACCACCGACATCTCCTCGCCCATCGCGGCGTCGTAGATGTCGTGGACGTCGACGTCGCTCTCCTTGAGGATGACGCCGTGCCCCATGGTGTCGATGCCGCGCCTCCCGGCGCGGCCCATCAGCTGGGTGAGCTCGGAGCTGCGCAGCGCGTGGAAGCCGGTGCCGTCGAACTTGGTGAAGGACGACAGCACGCAGGCGCGCGCCGGCATGTTGAGGCCCAGCGACAGCGTCTCGGTGGCGAAGACCACCTTCACCAGGCCGGTGAGGAAGAGCTGCTCGACCGTCTCCTTGGCGTAGGGCAGCATGCCCGCGTGGTGCATCGCCACGCCCCGGGTGAGCAGCGGCTCGGACGCGGCGTCGCGGAAGACGCGGCGCTCGTCGTCGTCCTCGATCGCGGTCAGCCGCTCCTCGTAGAGCGCGGCGATGCGCCGCTTCTCGTCCGCGGTGGTGAGGTCGACCCCGTGGATCTCGCAGCGCGCCAGCGCCTCGCGGCAGCCGCGCCGCGAGAAGATGAAATAGATGGCAGGAAGCATCCCCGCCACCCGCAGCGCCTCGAGGATGTGGAGCAGGTCGTTGTCCGGCGCCCGCCGCACGTAGCGCATCCGCTCGGTGTGGATGGTCTCGTTCTGGGCCAGGTCGATGGTGCGGCGGTGGGCGTGGCCGCGCTCGTCGAAGAGCGTGTGCAGCTCGTTGTGGATCGCCAGCCACAGCTTCAGCTCGACCGGACGCTCGGTGCGCACCACCGTGGCCACCGGGCCGCGCAGCCCGGTCATCCACGCGGCCACCTCGTCGACGTTGCTGATCGTCGCCGAGAGTCCGATGAAGCGGATGTGCCGGGGCGCCTGGACGATCACCTCCTCCCACACCGTGCCGCGGGGGTAGTCGTCGATGTAGTGCACCTCGTCGAGCACCACGTCGCCGACCAGGTCGAGCCGGTGGGGCTCGTCGTAGATCACGTTGCGCAGGATCTCGGTGGTCATCACCACCACCGGCGCGCCGTCGTTGACGGTGTGCTCACCGGTGACCAGCCCCACGTTGGCCTCGCCGTAGCGGCGGCGCAGGTCGTGGAACTTCTGGTTGGAGAGCGCCTTCAGCGGAGTGGTGTAGATGACGTGCGAGGGCGCGCCGCGGGGATGACGCATCGCCGCGGGAGCGGCCAGCGCCCGCCACACCGCGTACTCGGCGACCACCGTCTTGCCACTGCTGGTGGGGGCGCTGACCAGCACTCCCCGGTAGGCCTCCAGCTTGTGGAGCGCCTCCACCTGGAACTCGTCGAGGACGAAGGGGAGGGTGGCGGCGAAGGCCTCGACGAGCCGGTCGGTGGCGGCCGTCTCGGCCGGGACGGTCATGCGTGGATGAGCTCGAACCGTGACTGGGTGACCTGGGCCTCGCCCTCGTTCTCGAGGTGGCGGAGCACCTTCTGGCACATCTCGTCGGCGTGTCGCGAATCACCGCTGACGCAGGCGATGCCGATGGTGGCGAGCTGCCAGGTGTCCTGGTCACCCACCTCGGCGACGGCGATGTTGAAGGTCCGCCGCAGCCGGGCGACCATCGACTGCACCACCTGCCGCTTCTCCTTCAGCGAATGGCTCTCGGGGACGTGGACGGTGACGGTGAGCGAGCCGATGACCATGCTGCAGCTCAAGCTAGCAGACCGGTCGCTTTGGGCGCTGAGTGACCCGCCGGTGACGGCGGCGGGGAAATCGCGGAGCGGTCGTATGCTCTCCCGCATGACCACCCACGCCCCCGTCTCGCCGGCTCCTGCGGCCGAGCCCCCGGCCGCGACCAGCACCCTGGTCGAGCAGTTCCGCCGGCAGCTGAGCGAGCGGCCCGACCGCCCCTCCCTGTACCTGCGCGCCGGCGGCCGCTGGGCGCCGATCAGCTGGCGGCAGTTCGGCGCCGCGGCACGGCGGCTGAGCGCCTGGCTGGTGGAGGAGGGGGTTGCCGAGCACGGGCACGTGGCCATCTGGTCGGGCAACCGGCCGGAGTGGCACATCGCCGACATGGCCGTGCTCAGCGCCCGCTGCCGTCCGGTGCCCGTGTACCTCACCGTCAGCGCCGACCAGGCCGCGTACATCCTCGACCACTCCGGCGCCGAGCTCGCGGTGGTGGAGAGCCCGGCGATCCTCGAGCGGCTGCTGTCGGTGCGCGACCGCCTCCCTGCGCTCCGCCGGATCGTGGTGCTCGACGCCGCCGAGCCGGTCTCCGCGGACGGCCTGGTGATCTCCTGGGAGGAGGCCCTGAACCGTGGCCAGGCGGTGATGGACGCCCGCTCCTCGGAGCTGGAGCGGCGCGCCGTCTCGGTCGAGAGCGAGGACGTCGCCACCCTCATCTACACCAGCGGCACCACCGGGCCGCCCAAGGCGGTGATGCTCACCCACGCCAACGTCGTCGCCGGGGTGCGGGCGGTGATGTCGCTGCAGCCCGCCTACGACGACGACCGCATCCTCTCCTATCTCCCCCTCGCCCACATCGCCGAGCGGCTCGCCAGCGAGTTCCGCTCGTACGTCATCGGCAACGCCACCTGGTTCACCAGCATCGAACGGCTCGGCGAGGATCTCCGGGACGTGCGCCCGTCGGTGTTCTTCGGCGTCCCCCGGGTGTGGGAGAAGATGGCCGCCCGCATCCGCGGCGAGCTGGAGCGCCAGCCACCCCGCCGCCGCCGGATGGGACGCTGGGCGATCGCCACCGGCGAGCGCGTCGCCGACCTCCGCCAGGCGGGCCGGCCGGTGCCCGCCCAGCTGGCCGCCCGGCACGCCCTCGCCGACCGGCTGGTGCTGTCGAAGGTGCGGGCCGCCCTCGGGTTCGACCGGGCTCGGGTGCTGGCCAGCGGGGCGGCGCCGATCGCCCCCGAGGTGCTGCGCTTCTTCCTCGCCCTCGGGCTGGAGATCTGCGAGGTCTACGGCCTCAGCGAGACCACCGGGGCCACCACCTTCAACCGGCCCGGGCACGCCCACTTCGGCACCGTCGGGCCGGCGCTCCCCGGCATCGAGGTGCGCCTCGCCGGCGACGGCGAGATCCTGGTGCGCGGCGCCACCGTGTTCGCCGGCTACCACCGCGATCCCGCCGCCACCGCCGAGGTGATGCACGACGGCTGGTTCTCGACCGGCGACGTCGGCGAGCTCGACGCCGAGGGGAACCTGCGGATCACCGACCGGAAGAAGGACCTGATCATCACCGCCGGCGGCAAGAACATCTCGCCGAGCAACATCGAGACCGCGCTGAAGAACCACCCGCTGATCGCCAACGCCGTGGTGATCGGCGACCGCCGCCCCTACCTCAGCGCGCTGATCACCGTCGACCCCGTCGAGGCGGCCGCCCTCGATGGCGCGGAGGCGGCGGTCCGCGACGCCGTGGCGGCTCACGTCGAGGCGGTGAACGCCGGGCTGGCCAACGTCGAGCGGGTGCGCCGCTGGACCCTGCTGGATCACGACTTCACCGTCGGCGACGAGCTGACCCCGACGATGAAGGTGCGCCGGAATGTGGTCGCCGATCGCTATGCCGCGGAGGTCGAGGCGAACTACCGCGACACGGCCCCGTCTCAATCCGGCGACGCCTTCTCCGGGGCGGGCTCGGCCCCCCGATCCCGGGAGTAGCATCGCTGAGTGCCCCCCCGTCCCCCTCGGGTCCTCGTCATCGAGGACGACGCCGCGCTGCGCAAGGTGCTGGAGCTCCGTCTGGGCCTCGAAGGCTTCGAGGTCGCCGTCGCCTGTGACGGCCAGGCCGGTCTCGACCGCCTCGAGGACTTCTGTCCCGACGCGGTCATCTCCGACCTGATGATGCCGCGTCTCGACGGCTACGGCTTCTGCCGCGCGGCGCGCGCCCGCCCCGGCCTCGAGCAGCTCCCCATCGTGCTGCTCACCGCCCACCAGCGCGACGGCGACATCGACGACCTGCTCGAGCTGGGCAGCATCATCTACATGGTCAAGCCCTTCGACGCCCGCACCCTCGCGGGCACCCTCCGCCGGTTGACCCAGACGGCACTCGCGCCGGGCTGAGATCGCCGGCGACGCGCCGAGCTGGTCGGGTCAGTCCTCGAGCATCGCCTCGGCGAGGGTATGTGCGGTGCGGGTCGGGGACCACCGTGCCACCGCGGCCCGGGCAGCGTCGGCACCGTCCGGCTCCGCGAACAGCGCGGCGAGGTCGGCGACCTCGCAGAGGTCGTTGGTCAGGGACTCGATGAGAGTCGCCTGGAGGCTGTCGACGCTGATCATGGAATCCACCCCTTCTCTGCTGACGGGTCGGGGCCGTCCTGACGAGGAACGGACGATTGAGGCGTTTCTTGTGATCGCCTCGATCGTTGCCACGGGATTCAGGGCCCGACGGGGCGCACGGCCGGTGCATGTCGCTCGTTGAGCTACTCGGGGACGGAGGCCCCGGCGAGCGCTCCTACAGCGCCGCGAGGAGCTTCTGGCGCAGCTCCTCGAGCTGCTCGCGCTCGGCGATCGAGGGTCGGTGCGGCGTCGGCGGGGGGAACTTCAGGCGGTGGAGGGCGTCGGCGAGCTGGGCGATCTCGTCCTCGGTGAGGCGGAGCAGCAGGCCCTCGGCGCGTGCCGGAGGTGGCCCCTCGGTGGGGGTGGCGGCGGCCGCGGCCACCCCCGGGCCCGACCCCTGCGTGGGCCGGAAGAGCTCATCCGAGCCACGCAGGTGGGCACGGCGGAAGCTGCTGGCCATCACTTTCCTCCCTCTCCCTCACCGGCGTCCCCGTTGAGGACGGCGGCGGCCAGGGCACGATAGGCCTTCGCGCCCGGGGACGCGTTGGCGTACTGGAGGATCGACTGGCCCTCCAGCGGGCATTCGGCGAAACGGATGCTGGCGTCGACGCGCACCTCGAACACCTGGTCACCGTAGTGCTCCTTCACGAGGTCGAGCACCTCCTGGCTGTGGAGGGTGCGGTTCTTGAAGATGGTGGGGAGGATCCCGGCGATGCGCAGCTGCGGGTTGAGCTTCTGGCGCACCCGGTCGATGGTGCGCTGCAGCTGCTGCATCCCCTTCATCCCGAAGTACTCGCACTGGAGCGGGATGATCACCTCGGTCGCCACCACCAGCGCGTTGACGCTGAGCAGGCCCAGCGAGGGCGGGCAGTCGATCACCACGAAGTCGTACTCGGGGAGGTGGGGGGCGAGCTTCTCCTCGAGCACCCGCTCCCGCCCCAGCTCGTTGACCAGGGCGAGCTCGGCCCCGCTCAGCTCGATGTTGGCGGGGAGGAAGTCGACCCCGATCTTCTCCGAGTGCATACGGATGTCGGTGACGTCGACGTGGGGATTGGTGAGCAGGTCGTAGACGGTGAGCTCGACCTCGTCCGGGTAGCGGCAGCCCATGTTGATGGTCAGGTGACCCTGCGGATCGAGGTCGACGCAGAGGACCCGCCTGCCGGTCTCGGCCAGCGCGCCTCCGAGGTTGACCGCGGTGGTCGTCTTGCCGACGCCGCCCTTCTGGTTGGCGATGGCGAGGACCCGGGTCATCCTTTCTCGTCCCTCAGGTCCCGACCGAACAGATGCGCTCCACCAGGGCGTTATCATACCGAAGCCGCGGCGGCCCGAAGGGCGGATGCACACCTGGGCTCCGTATTTGTAGGCTGTCGCGGGCGGATGCGCGACCGGTGCGCATTCCTCTCACCGAAAAGGACGGAACGGGGAGCATCGTTGGCTGAGGTCGAGCGGGTCAAGCCACGTGCGATGTACGTCGAGGAGGCGATCCAGTTCGCGCTGGAGAGCCGCTGGAACGAGGCGCTTGCGGTCAACCGCGCCCTCCTCGAGCGCCACGGCGAGGAGGAGGAGACCTTCAACCGCCTCGGCAAGGCGCTCACCGAGCTCGGCCAGCCCGAGGAGGCGCTCGACGCCTACCAGCAGTCGCTGCGCATCAATCCTCTCAACATCATCGCCCAGAAGAACGTCCGCAAGCTGTCGGCGCTGCTCCAGGCGCCGACCCGGCCCGAGGGCATGGCCGCGGCCATCGACGTCGACCTCTTCACCGAGGAGCCGGGCAAGAGCGGCATCACCGTGCTGGTCCCGCCCGTCGGCGGCGTCGACGTCGCCGTGGCGCCGGGCGACGTGGTCGAGCTCCACGTCGACCACGGGCAGCTGCGGGCGCGCACCATCCGCGGCATCGACCTCGGCGACGTCGACACCAAGCTGGCGCGCCGGCTGGTCCCGCTGATGATCACCGGCAACCGCTACGCGGCGGCGGTGGCCCGGGTCGACGACCGGAAGATCGAGGTGATGATCCGCGAGACCTATCAGGCACCGGAGAACGCCCGGAAGTCCTCCTTCCCGATCGCCCGTGGCGCCCGGCGCGAGGAGTTCCGCCCCTACGCCAAGGAGTCGCTGCTGGCCTCGCGGGGCATCGACGACGAGGCGGCGGACGAGGAGGAGATCCTCCCCGGCAGCGACGACAGCGCCGAGGAGCTCGACGGGATGCAGACCGTCGAGGTCGAGGCCGACGAGTCCGGCGGCTTCGAGATGGAGGACGACGCCGACGAGGACATCCGCCCCGAGGACGAGTACTGAGGCCTGGCGCCGAGGGCGGGTTGACACAGGGGGGGAAGGCTGTCATCCGCATCGCAAATCCGCGGATGATGGCCTGGGGGGAGTCCCCCCCCACCGGGCGCGTCAGCGCCCAGAAAATCGGGCCTTTCGCGGCTGATCGGTAGACTGAGCTCGTGCAGGATGCCCCCACCGTCGAGGGCGCCGGGGCGCCCAGGGGGCGTGCCGGCGGCTTCACCGACTGGCTCCCCGGCGCGGCGCGCCGCCGCCGGGCGGTGGGTGACGCCATGATCCGCACCTTCGAGGGCTGGGGATACGGGATGGTGGCGACCCCGCTGATCGAGCCCCTCGACACCGTCGCGTCGGGGGTCGGCGCCGCCAAGCAGACCCAGCTCTTCCGCTTCATGGACGCCGACGGCGCGCTGCTCGCCCTGGTCGGCGAGCGCACCGTCAGCGTCGCCCGGGTGGTGGCGACGCAGCTGCGCGAGGGGCCCTACCCGCTCCGCCTCTGCTACGCCGGCCCGGTGCTGCGCAATCAGCCGCCGCTGGGCGGCCGCCGCCGCGAGAACCTGCAGGCCGGGTGCGAGCTGATCGGCGCCGGCTGCATCGCCGCCGACGCCGAGTGCGTCGCCCTCGCCGCCGAGGCGCTCGCCCGCGCCGGGCTCGACGGGGTCCAGGTGGACGTCGGCCACGCCGACTTCCTCCCCGGCCTGCTCGAGGGCGCCGGCCTCGAGCAGGCCGACCGCGACCGGGTGCTGGCGGCGCTCAGCGGCCGCGACCTCGTCGCCGTCGAGGAGGCGCTCGAGGGCACCCCGATCGGCGAGACCGAGCGGGCGCTGCTGCTCCGCTTCCCGGCCCTGCGCGGCGGCCGCGAGATCGTCGACGCCGCCGCGCAGGGGCTGCGGGCGGAGCGGCCGCGGCGGGCGCTCGCCGAGCTCGCCCGGCTCTGGGACCTGCTCATGGCCCACGGTCTCGACGGCCACCTCCACCTCGACCTCGGCGCGGTGCGCGACTGGGACTACTACACCGGCCCCACCTTCGAGCTGTTCAGCGGCGAGCTCGGCTTCCCGCTCGGCACCGGCGGCCGCTACGACGGCCTGCTCGAACGCTTCGGGCTGCCGCTGCCCGCCACCGGCTTCGTCCTCCACGTCGACCGCTGCTGCGACGCCCTCGCCCGCCGCGGCGGCGAGGCCGCGGTGCCTCTCGCGCCGCCGCTCCGGGTGGCCTACGCCGCCGGCGGCGAGGCGATGGCGATCCGGGCGGCGACGGCGCTGCGCGGCCCCGGCGCCGCGGTCGCGTGCGACCTCGAGCCCAGCGACACGCCTCCGGGGGGCGCCGACCTCTTCGTCGAGGCCGACGGCGGCGCGCGGTGGTGGGACGGCGAGCGCTGGGCCCACGCCAGCACCGCGGAGGCGGTCGCCGCCCTCGCCATGAATGGGAATGGAGCGTGACCGGGCTCTGCATCGCGGTGCCGAAGGGGGCGCTGTTGAAGGGAGCCTGCGCGCTGCTCGCCGCGGCCGGCATCGAGGGGCTGGAGGCGTCGCAGTTCGACGACGCCCTGCTCGTCGACGCCGGCGGTCACCGGCTGATCAACGTTCGGCCCACCGACGCGCCGGTCTACGTGCAGATGGGGGCCGCCGACTGCGGCATCGTCGGCAAGGACGTGCTCTGGGAGACCCACCACGACTCCTACGAGCTCGTCGACCTCCACTTCGGCGGCTGCCGCCTGGTGCTCGCCGCCGCCGAGGACTCGCCGCTCGCCGCCGGGATCTGGCCGCCCTCGCTGCGGGTGGCCACCAAGTACCCGCGGTCGGCGCGGGCCTTCTTCGACCGCATCAACGTGACCGCCGAGCTGATCAAGCTCCACGGCTCGGTCGAGCTCGCCCCCGCCACCGGCCTGGCCGACGCCATCCTCGACATCGTCGACACCGGCCGCACCCTGCGCGCCAACCGGCTGGTCGAGGTCCTCGAGGCGGGACGATCGACGGCCCGCTTCATCGTCAATCAGGCGTCGCTGAAGACCCGCTCCGAGGCGGTCACCGCGCTGGCCGCCGGGCTGCGCCGCGCCGTCGCCGACCGCGCCGCCGCGCGCGCCCCCGAGGGCGTGGCATGAGCAGTGCTCTCACCCGACACGACGCCGAGAGCTTCCGGCGGCTGGTGGCGGGGGCGCGCCGCTTCGTCGAGCCCGAGCTCGACGGCGAGCAGTCCGAGCGGCTGGAGGCGCTCTTCGGCCGTGCCCTCGGCGCCGACGAGGCGGTGCGTGAGATCGTCGACGACGTCCGCCGCCGCGGCGACTCCGCGCTGCGCGAGTGGACCCTGCGCATCGACGGCGTCGACGTCCCCGAGCTCCACGCCGACCCCACCTCGATGGCGGCGGCGTGGGCGGACACCGCCCCGGAGCTGCAGTTCGCGCTCACCACCGCCGCCGGCCGCATCCGCGACTTCCACGCGCTCCAGCGCGACACCGCGGTGCGCGGCACCGCCGACCTGGGGCTGCGCCCGGTGCCGCTGCGCCGGGCCGGCTGCTACGTGCCCGGGGGGCGCGCCGCCTACCCGAGCACGGTGCTGATGAACGTGATCCCGGCCCAGGCGGCCGGGGTCGACTCGGTGGTGGTCGCCACCCCGCCGGGCGCCGACGGGCGTGCCCACCCCGCGGTGCTCGCCGCCGCCCACCTGCTCGGCGTCACCGAGGTCACGGTGATGGGCGGCGCCCAGGCGGTCGCGGCGCTCGCCTACGGCACCGAGTCGCTGCGCCCTGTCGACACCATCGTCGGCCCCGGGAACCTCTTCGTCACCCTGGCCAAGCGCGCCGTCTTCGGCAGTGTCGGCATCGACGGGCTGGCGGGGCCGAGCGAGGTGATCGTGGTGGCCACCGACGGCGCCGACCCGCGGCTGGTGGCCGCCGACCTGGTCTCGCAGCTGGAGCACGACCCGCTCGCCTGGGCGGTGTGCGTCACCGACTCCGCCGAGCTGGCAGCGCGGGTGGAAGAGGCCTTCACCCCCGCCGCCGAGAGCGCGGTGCGCCACGGCATCATCGCCGCCGCCGCCGGGCGCCACGGCATGACCGTGGTCTGTGACGACCTCGAGGAGGCGCTGGCACTGGTCGACGACTTCGCCCCCGAGCACCTCGAGCTCCAGGGCGCGGGCGCGGAGACGCTCGCCGGCCGGGTGCGCACCGCCGGCGCGATCTTCGTCGGCGACGACAGCCCTGTGGCCATGGGCGACTACATCGCGGGCCCCAACCACACCCTGCCCACCGGCGGCGCCGCCCGCTTCAAGGGGCCGCTCTCGGTGATGGACTTCGTGCGCTGGTCGAGCGTCACCCGGCTGGCCCGCGCCGACATGGAGCGGCTCGGCCCGGTCGCCTGCACCATCGCCGAGGCGGAGGGGCTGCACGGGCACACCGAGTCGATCCGGCTGCGGCTGGAGCGCAACGGGAGGGGGGCGGGGGGAGTCCCCCCGAAAACGCCGGGATGAGCGCCGCGCCGCGCACCGCCACCAACGAGCGGATCACCAAGGAGACGCAGATCTCCGCCGAGGTGCGGGTCGACGGCTCCGGCATCGCCGACGTCGAGCTGCCCCTGCCCTTCTTCCGCCACATGGTCGAGGCGTACGTGAAGTACAGCGGCATGGACGTGACCCTCCACGGCGAGGGCGACGTCGAGGTCGACAGCCACCACCTCGTCGAGGACTGCGGGCTGGCGCTCGGCGCCACCGTGAGCCGGGCACTCGGCGACCGCGCCGGCATCCGCCGCTTCGGCAGCGCCCACGCCCCCCTCGACGAGGCGCTGGTGCGCTGCGTGCTCGACTTCAGCAACCGGCCCCACGTGGTGTGGGAGATGGCCCCGCTGTCGGGCCGCATCAACGACTTCGACGTCAGCGTCCTCGGCGAGTTCGTGCGCGGCTACGCGCAGACCGCCGGCATCTCGATGCATATCGACTACCTCCGCGGCGAGAACCTCCACCACATCGCCGAGGCGGCGTTCAAGGCGATGGGGCTGGCCACCCGCGAGGCGCTCGAGCGCATCGGCAGCGCCATCCCCAGCACCAAGGGCGTGCTGTGAGCTCCGGTGGGGAACGCACCCGGGTCGCAGTGATCGACTACGGGGTCAGCAACCTGCGCAGCGTCGAGCGCGCCCTGGTCGCGGTCGGCGCCGAGCCGGTGCTCACCCGCGATCCCCGGACCGTCGACGGCTGCGCCGGGGTGGTGCTCCCCGGGGTGGGCGCGTTCGGGGCCGCGGTCGACGCCCTCGACGCCCTCGACCTCCGCACCTCGGTGACCGCGGCGGTGGAGCGCGGGCTTCCCCTCCTCGGCGTCTGCCTCGGCTTCCAGCTGCTCTTCGAGTGGAGCGACGAGAGCGGCGGACGGGCCGGCCTCGGCCTGCTCGGCGGCCGCATCACCCGCATCGACGCATGCCGCGGCAAGGTCCCGCACATGGGCTGGAACCGGCTCCGGATGCGGCGGCCGTCGCCGCTGCTCGACGGCGTCGCCGAGGGCACCTGGGCCTACTTCGTCCACTCCTACGCGGCCCCGGCCGACGGCGACGATGTGGTCGCCGGCTGTGAGTACGGGGGCGCCACCCTGGCCGCCGCATGCGCCCGCTCCGGGGTGTACGGTACGCAGTTCCACCCTGAGAAGAGCGGGCCGCAGGGCCTGCGTCTCTATGCGAACTTCGTCCGGATCTGTGAGGGGAGGCTGTCGGAGGTCGAAGCCGTGGACGGGCAGGAGCAGGTCGCCTCATGATCGTCATCCCCGCCGCCGATGTGCGCGGGGGCAGGTGCGTGCGCCTTCTCCGCGGCGACTTCACCCACGAGACCGTCTACGCGGAGGAGCCCTCGCAGGTGGCCCTGGAGTTCGTCCGCCAGGGCGCCGAGCGGGTGCACATCGTCGACCTCGACGCCGCCCGCGGGGTGCCCGACGTGCTCTCCCGGGACGCGGTCCGGGCCGCGGTCCGGGCGCTGCGCGACACCGACGCCACCGTGCAGCTGGGCGGCGGGGTGCGCAGCCCGGCGGCGGCGAGCGTGTGGCTGGAGCTGGGCGCCGACCTGGTCGTGCTCGGCAGCCTGGCGGTGCGCCGGCCCGAGATGGCGGCGCAGATCTGCCGCGCCCATCCCGGGCGGGTGCTGCTCGGCCTCGACGTCCGCGACGGCGTCGCCCAGGCGCAGGGCTGGACCGAGGCCGCCGGCGACGCCCTCTCCCACCTCCGCCTCTGGGCCGGCTGGAACGCCGCCGGGGTGGTGCTCACCAACGTCGCCCGCGACGGCGCCCTCACCGGGCCCGACCTCGAGGGGCTGGAGGCGTGCATCGCCGCCTACCAGGGCCCGGTGATCGCCTCCGGGGGGGTGGCCTCGGTCGAGGACCTCATCGCCATCGCCGACACCGGTGCCACCGGGGCGATCGTCGGCCGCGCGCTCTACGAGGGGAGGGTCGACCTCAGCGCCGCGCTGCGGCTCTTCCCCGCCCGTCCGGCGGCGCAGCGGCAGCAGGGATGAGCCTGGCCCGGCGCGTCATCCCCTGCCTCGACGTCGACGCGGGCAGGGTGGTCAAGGGCACCCAGTTCGTGGACATCCGCGACGCCGGCGACCCCGCCGAGCTGGCCGCCCGCTACGACGCCGAGGGCGCCGACGAGCTCGTCTTCCTCGACATCACCGCCTCGCACGAGGTCCGCGCCATCCTCCTCGACGCGGTGCGGCGCACCGCCGACGCGCTCTTCATCCCGCTCACCGTGGGCGGTGGCCTGCGCACCCTCGACGACATCGAGGCGATGCTCCGCGCGGGCGCCGACAAGGTGTCGCTCAACAGCGCCGCGCTCGCCGATCCGGCGCTGGTCACGGCGGCGGCGGAGCGCTTCGGCGAGCAGTGCATCGTGGTCGCGATCGACGCCCGGAGCGAGGGCGGCGGGCGCTGGGGGGTGTACACCCACGGCGGCCGCCGCCCCACCGGTCGCGACGCCGTCGCCTGGGCCCGCGAGGCCACCGAGCGCGGCGCCGGCGAGGTGCTGCTCACCAGCATGGACCGGGACGGAACCGGCGACGGCTACGACATCCCGCTCACCGCCGCGGTGGCCCGGGCGGTGCCGGTGCCGGTCATCGCGAGCGGTGGCGCCGGGCATCCCGAGCACCTCCGCGAGGTGCTGATCGAGGGCCTCGCCGACGCCGCGCTCGCGGCCTCGATCTTCCACTTCTCCGCGCATCCCCTCCCCGCCACCAAGGCCTACCTGCGCGACCACGACGTCCCCGTGCGGCTCTAGACGGAAGTTCCCGGGGCGCTGCGAGTTCGGCTGAACTCAGGAGCAC
>JRHI01001143.1_pt1 | contig 24039 bp, 24 predicted proteins | sample 215371 | NCBI WGS metagenome assembly JRHI01 (sample SAMN02929681, study PRJNA255918) | sediment metagenome | biome: cave system; feature: Ice Cave; material: Sediment; isolation source: sediment from deep within a dark volcanic ice cave with no known source of... ...
GAATGTCCTTCCCAACAGAGCTTGGGGAACCAATTTCCCAACAGAGTCATGAATGGCGCCCCTACGCCGTCCGTGTCCATCAATGTTATCGGATTGTTAAATATTTACGTCAAGCAAGACATTTCAGGGCATTCCATCAATCTTGTGTTGCATAATAGAAGACAACAGGAATTCGCAACAATGGAGTCAAATTCGTGAATATATCCAGGCAACACATCCTCATTCTCACCACTAGCACAGGTGGTGGACACATGAACCTCGCGCAGGCCCTTAAAGAAACACTTGGCACACACTACTCAGTGACAATTGCAGACCCCTATCCCACGATCTTACATCACTACTACTCAGCATTAAGCCGCTACTTTTTGGGCTTTTGGAATTGGCAATACGTGGCTTTTGACAATTATGCTGGGGCGTTGCTACTGCATAATGCCCTCACGCTCATGCTCAAAAGGCGTGTTATTGCATTGTTTGAGCAACACCAACCACAACTCATTATTTCAACACACGCGCTACTGTCTTATGAGATTAGCCAGGTCAATGAACAACTCAACACACACATCCCCTTAGTCTATCAATTAACCGACCTAGAGGAGGTCCATAAGGCATGGTTTATCGGAAAACACGCGGAGGCATATCTTGCACCCACACGTGAGATTTGCGAACAAGCCATCAGGCAAGGCGTTGAGCAGGAACGTGTACACGTTACAGGTAGGCCCGTACGTCAGCAATTTTTCAACCAACCGCCATCCATCAGAACCGATACACTAAAAGCATTAGGGCTTGACCCAAATGTCTTCACAATTTTTCTACAAGGTGGCGCCAAAGGTTCGGCAGGACTGAAGCAGACGGTTTCAGGCATTTTAACGGCGGAAGTACCGATGCAGATTATCCTGGCAGTCGGTAATAATAAAGCGCTCGCAAGCCGCTTTGCTGGCATCGCTCGCTTAAAAGTCTTACCATTTACACAGACAATCGCGCCCTACATGGCTGCCTCAGACGTGATCGTAGGCAAGGCTGGTGCAAGCTTTCTTTCCGAAGCCTTCACGCTAGAGAAACCATGTCTTATCACCAGTATTATTCCAGGGCAAGAGGCTCCTAGCTTGCGCTTTATTGAGCGACATAACCTGGGTTGGGTTCGTTTTGAAGCTGAGGCACAAAAGCAACTACTTACTACTCTCGCCAGTAATCCTGCTATGATGGCAGAAAAAGTTGCTAGCATCCAAACCTACAAAGCCTGGAACATCCAAGCCAATCAAAGCATTCTTCCGCTCATCGCAGAAGTGTTGCAAGATCGGGAAGGTGCATTGGAGAAGGAGGATCTCGTCCCATAGGAGCGAGACCCTTCATTTAGGATACGGATAGATCATTCGTTGTATTGCGCCAATTGACCGTAGGCGCAATTAAACGGGGATCAATGTTGTCCTTATGGAGAATTGCCAGCCTCATAAGGGATTCGAGAATTGTTTCGTTGAGCAGGTGTGGCTTGAGGCCAAGGTCAACAAGTTTGGTGTGTGTGGCGTTGTAGTAATGCTGCTCTTTCTCAACGCGTGGATTCGGCAGATAAGATACTTGTGCAGGCATCCCTAATGTTTCACTATGATTCACCACCATACCTGCTAGATCGAGCAAAGAGAATTGCTCTGTGATCTGGTTGAAGACACGATACTCGCCCGCTTCCGCTGGCGAAAGAGTAGCTAACTCGATACAACGTACGGTATCGCGCACGTTAATGTAGCCACGCGTCTGCCCACCTGCGCCATAAATGGTCAAGGGATAGCCTGCCGCAGCCTGGGTGCAAAAACGATTCAGCGCCGTGCCGTAGATCTGGTCGTAGTCGAAACGCGTTGCCAGTCGTGCATCAAGTACCGTTTCATCTGTCTCAACGCCATATACCACACCCTGGTTGAGGTCTGTTGCACGAATGCCCCAAATTTTACAGCAGAACATAATGTTGTGACTATCATGCACCTTGCTAAGGTGGTAGAATGATCCAGGTTGCTTAGGAAATGGCAACACATCTGAGCGCCCTTTATGATGAATCTCGATAAAACCTTCCTCAATATCAATGTTGGGCGTACCATACTCGCCCATAGTACCGAGCTTAACGAGGTGACAATCAGGGGCAAAATCTTTAATGGCATACAAGACGTTGAGCGTGCCAATCACGTTGTTCACCTGCGTGAACACAGCATGCTTGCGATCAATCATCGAATAGGGAGCAGAACGTTGCTCGGCAAAGTGAATTACGGCTTCAGGTTGGAATGTCTTGAATACTGCGGCCAGTTCATCATACTCCGTCGCATCACCAACATAGATATCAATCGAGCGACCTGTAATATCCTTCCACACCTGTACTCTCTTGTGCAGCGTCTTAATCGGCACAAGGCTATCAAAGCCGCGCTCTAAATCGAACTGCCTGCGTTGGAGATTATCAAAAATCGCAATCTCATGCCCTTTCTGAGAAAAGTACAGAGATTGCGGCCAACCGAGGTATCCGTCACCACCCAGGACGAGAATGCGCATGTTCCCTCCAAGAAAATACACTACTAATTTCAGTCCCCTCAAGCGGGACTAGAAAAGACCTAGTCAGCCGCCGCTCCCTTGAGCACAAGAATACTTCTGAAATCCGAAAAGGTCAAGTGGATATGTACTGAGGGGACTAAGCTATAAGTCACGCCTTTTATACTTGCTTCAGAGCCAAGATAGTATGATAGTACCATACCAAACCGACTACAGATGGCACGAACGAGCATGAGTAAAAGATACACACACTCTTGTGTTCATACTCTATGATATCGCTTGAGGTGACAAAGAGCAAGCAGTCATTGAGCAACTTAGCCCAAACGTGCTGCATACACAATTCCCCCCCACAGATGCGCCAAAAACAACGGCTCACTGTAGCTTTCTGAGGTATGACCCATAGCAGTGTACCAGGAACGCCCACCATCGTAATCGTGATACCAAGCGATGGGGTGATCAGCGCCCATGACGCCACCGACATAGGTTGTTTCATCGATAGTGATGAGCACGTGAACGTTTTTGCTTGGATTGGTGGCGAAATTGTACCATTCGTCAGTACGTTGCCAATGCGTGGGCAGCATAGAGGTGGAAGGATGTGTTGCATCTATGACAGTAAGTGTAGCGGGTACTACCTGTGAATGCCCATGCACACGATCAAAGTAGGTGCCGACCAGTTGACCATACCACGCCCAATTATACTCTGTGTCAGTAGCAGAATGGACACCAACATATCCACCACCAGTCCGCATATAGTGCTCAAACGCGGCTTGCTGCTCATTATTCAGAATATTGCCAGTAGTAAGCAAAAAGACAACAGCCGCATACTGCTCAAGATTTGCTTGGGTGAAGACGCTGGCATCCTCTGTAAAATCTGCCTCCACGCCATGTTGTGCGGTCAGTTTTTGGAACGCGAGAATACCATCCTTGATCGATGCATGACGGAAACCAGGTGTCTTTGATAAAACGAGCAACTTCTTCTTACATGTGAATGTCGTAGGAGCATTTGTGTTGGTCACAGGAAGAGCCTTTCCACTACAAGCAGAGGGAGGATTTTTTACAGGCCCATATACAATAGGCACAATAGTTAACCAGAGCAGGAAAGCTAGCAACACGGCTAGCAACACAATAAACCAGTGCTTTCTCAGTAGCTGCATCCGCTTTGTTCCTCCTTGTGAGTTTATTCTATCGCAGTATATCAAACTTGGCTTTATTGGTTATGGGAAGTCATTCTTCAAAATGCTCTTAGAAATCGGAATTACCAGGAAATAGCAAACTCTTTGTGTATAAAAAGTTCTCTCTATTTCAGTCGAAATGCTGGTAAAAAAATTTATACTTAATGCCGTTGGGCTTGCCACCTCATAAACCTAGCTGTTAGAATGATTGTATAACGTCACAAGGCATATACATAGCCAGAATAGTATGCAGGTCTGGCAAGTAATACCTTCGTTTGACGAAACGATTGAGATGAAGCATAGATTAGAATTGGAGGACCATGTGAGCGATCAGCAAGATCAGCACCTTCCGGTGACAACAACCGACGCGGGTATTCCCGCGTCAAGTGATGAATATTCACTTTCTGTCGGCCCCAACGGACCTTTGCTGCTGCAAGATCACTATCTTATTCAGAAGATGGCGCAGTTCAACCGAGAGCGCGTACCGGAGCGTGTTGTGCATGCGAAGGGTAGCGGAGCATTTGGGTATTTTGAGGTCACGAAAGAAGCGAGCGAATGGACACGAGCTGCGTTTCTCAATAAAGTTGGTAAGCGCACTCAGGTTCTTGTTCGCTTCTCCACCGTTGCGGGAGAGCTAGGCTCAGCCGACACAGCCCGTGATCCACGTGGCTTTGCCATTAAGTTCTACACCGAAGAGGGGAACTACGATCTGGTTGGCAACAACACCCCCATCTTCTTCGTGCGCGATCCGTCGAAGTTTTCAGATTTTATCCACTCACAGAAGCGCATGCCCGATACGGATATGCGTAGCCACAACGCGATGTGGGATTTCTGGTCCCTTTCTCTTGAGTCTATTCATCAGGTCACATTCCTGATGTCTGACAGAGGCACACCGCGCACATATCGTCATATGAATGGATATGGTAGTCACACGTTCATGTGGGTCAATGCAAAAGGCGAGAAATTCTGGGTCAAGTATCACTTCAAGACGGAGCAAGGTATCCAGAACTTTACGGATGCCGAGGCAACGGCTATGACGGCCCAAGACCCTGATTTCCATCGCCGTGACCTGCGACAGGCTATCGAAAAGAAGGACTATCCAGCGTGGCGATTGGAGATGCAGATTATGCCGTTTGCTGATGCGGCAAATTATCGCTTCAATCCGTTCGATCTCACGAAAGTCTGGCCTCATAGCGACTATCCCCCCATCACGATTGGTCGGATGGTTCTTGATCGGAACCCAGAGAACTTCTTCGCCCAGATGGAGCAAGCCTCATTCGAGCCAGCGAACATGGTTCCCGGCATCGGCCCTAGCCCAGACAAGATGCTGTTAGGACGACTATTCAGTTATCCTGATACGCACCGTCATCGTATAGGCGCCAACTACTTGCAGTTGCCAGTCAATCAGCCCTTATCCGAGGTGCATAGCTACAATAAAGACGGTGCGATGCGCTACCGCCACAATGGCAATCAGCCCGTCTACGCGCCGAACAGCTACGGTGGTCCCAAAGCAGACCCGCAGGCATATCCTGATGCAGGATGGTCCGCGAGTGGGGAGATCATGCGTAGCGCATATGCAGCCCACAAAGAGGACAACGATTTTGTGCAGGCAGGTAATCTCTATCGGCATATCCTCTCTGAGACAGACCGGGAGCACCTAGCCAGCAACATAGCCGGGCATATGAGCCAGGGTGTCGAGCGTGCTGTGCAAGAGCGTGCGCTCAAGCTATGGCATCAGGTAGACAAAGACCTTGGTGCGAAGATTGCCAAGGGCCTTGGCATTGCTGACACTTCTGCACCACAGATGTCTACAGCAGCCGACTAGCATATAAAGTAGGAGGGAGATGTACCCTCCAAGCAAGCAGAAACACTCCCATGCAACATTCTGTGCATGGGAGTGTTTCATTACATCATTACCTTTCAATGTGGGAATGTGAGACATTCGTGCTACAGAGCACAACAATTCAAGGGACACCTATCAGCACGCTCGTTCCAGTTTATGAGACGATATAACATCAGTAGTAGGCAGCTAGGGGCGAGGCCAGGGTGCTAGCACCCTGGCTTTGGTGTTGGCGTCGGCTTTTTCCCCGGCCTTGGTGGCGGTGGGAATGGAAATGGTGTGCAGGTTGGCGTCGGGCTTACTATCGGTGTCGTGCCTGGAGAAGGAATAGGCGAGACCGATGGTGTTGCCGTAGTTGCCGTTGGTGAGGCGCCCACGAGGACGAAGAAAGCAGCCCCCTCTGCTGTAGTGCAATCATTAGGAATGCCATCTTTATGAAACGTGACTGTCACATAGGTGAATTTGTTCACGTCACCAACTTTTCCGGCGGCGGATACTGAGAAAACTGCTAATCCATCGTCTGTGGTGGTGACTGATGGTGATGTGCTAGAAGTGCTATCAGGCCATATGATGGTAGCTGTCGCGGTCGCACCCCCAACACCCACCGGATTTAAATTGACGTTGTGAACAAACTTAGCATAGATGCCGACAGTGGTTGAGCCATTATAGACAGGTGTGGTATTGGTGGCCCACGCGCTACACCAATAGGGCTTTAATGGTGGTGTCGGTGAGAAATTATTGTTGTTCAGATTAATGGTGACAGTGACAGGGGGATTTTGCACAGTCAGGGCGTTAGCACTCCCCGTACTACTACAAGCTACCACAAGCACACTCAAAGAGAAGAGCAACAGAATTGCACCACACTTGACATAAAACGGGAGAGACAAAGAACTGCGCGTGTCTGTGTTCCATAGCTTCCAAAACCGTGCTTGCATAACCCACCTTCAAAATCTCGATATATTTAGGCAAAGTATAGCATATCGCTTCCTATTCACGGCATACCTCGTGCTCAAACTGCCATGAAAGTACTATATGCTGGTTACTATTACTAGTAAACGAGTTGTCACAGCATATTGAACGATGTCGTCGTAGGGGCCTGATTTATCACGCCCGTCGTCGGCATAGTCCATGTCGGAGGAATTGATCACAGCCACGAGCGGGCCCCATCAATATGGCCCCTACGACGGGCGAAGGCGGTTCTCTTTCCAGAGATAGGAGCGAGCGAGCATTTCTTCAGCACTTTTTTGCGCGAACTCGGTGACGCTACCCCCCATAATGTGGGCGATTTCACGTACACGTTGCTCTGGGCGCAGTTCATTCACAATAGTGATGGTGCGATCATTCAAGACTTGCTTATTCACATTGTAGTGTGTATCGGCAAAGGCTGCGATCTGCGGCAGATGTGTAACACAGATGACTTGATGATTACGCGTAAGTTGCCACAGCTTTTCGCCGACGACCTGCCCACTGCGTCCACTAATACCAGCGTCTATTTCGTCAAAGATGAGTGTCGGCGTGGCGTCGGCTCCCGCAAGGATGGTTTTGAGGGCCAGCATGAGACGCGATGTCTCACCGCCAGAGGCGATTTTTGTGAGTGGCTTGAAGGGTTCACCAGGGTTCGGGGCAATCAAGAATTGGACATGATCAATACCCGTTGCGTCACAAGCATAAGTTTGTTCTGGTTGGTCGCCGATGCTAGCAGGGACACCCTGCTCATCGGGGACCTGCTCAATCTCGACGTTGAAGCGAGCACGCCGCATGTTGAGGTCATCCAGTTGCTCCTCCATCGCGGTTGCTAGGTGTGATGCCGCTCCTTGGCGCTGCGCTGAAAGCCGTTGCGCAAGGAAGCCGATCTCGCGGCGAAACACACTGTCCTCCTGCTGCAATGTGGCGATGGTTTCATCGCGGTGAATGATGGTATCTAGCTCGGCCTGATCGTCGGTAGCTCTTTGTAAGATTTCGGCAATAGTAGCACCGTATTTACGGCGTAGTTTGGTGATCTGGTCCAGACGATCCTCAATTTCTGATAAGCGGCGTGGGTTATCTTCGATGTCGGTCTCGTAACTGCTGATGTTAGCGGCAACGTCCTCAAGCTGGTAAATAGCCTCCGACAGGCTCTCTTCGTATTCTTCCAGGTTTTTGTCCAAGCGAGCCAGTTCGGCGAGGCTACGTTGGGCAATACGCAACTGGTCGAGGGCAGGTTTGAATTCGTCGCTTCCACCCAGATCAGCCCCTTTGACGGCTCCATACACGATAGAGCACAATTCACGTAGACGCTCAGCATTGTTCAAAACCTTGCGCTCGGACTCTAACTCGTCTATCTCATCTGGACGCAAGTTGGCTTTTTCGATTTCGTCGATCTCGAAGCGTAGAAACTCGGCACGACGCGTCTGTTCACGCTCATTTTGCAACAAAGATTGTAGGGTTTTACGCGCATTCCGCCACTCGCTCACCTTTTCGCTCAGCTGTTCACGCAACTGTAAGGTTTCGGCATAACGATCAAGGAAGTTGATATGTTGCTCCGGGCGTAGCAAACTCATGTGCTCACTCTGACCGTGAATATCGACAAGCCAGCTGGCGATCTGCTGGAGGATGTTTTGCGAGACCATACGCCCATTGACACGTGCCACAGTACGTCCTGAGCGGGAGATATCGCGTGAGAGAATCAAGTGTCCATCTTCTGGCGTAATACCGTATTCGTTCAGTAGCGTAGCCAGCGCAACACGCGCATCCGCACTTTGAGCATCAGGCAAAGTAACGCGTTGTGTTCCTGGAACAGGTGCATCGAGTGAATCGAAGGCATCAAAGAGCGTATTTGCTGGTGTACTAGCTCCGTTCGTTGCGCCAGCCGAGGCTTCGACGAGTTGTAGCTCGACCTCTTCTATGGGTGGCAAGGCTTCGACGGAGAACACGCCTTCGACAGTGGCACGCTCACAGCCCGCACGGACGAAATCGGCCCCAATCTTGCCGCCTAAGAGGGCATTAACAGCATCGATAATGATAGATTTGCCTGCACCTGTCTCGCCTGTAAACACGTTGAAGAGACGATTAAGATGCAGATGCAGGCTCTCGATAATAGCAAAATCTTTAATATTTAACTCAAGTAGCATGGTTGCTTTCGGTCGCTTGTGTGCTTTGGGTGCTATCGGTACTTAGCTTCGCATTAATAATCTTATAGAAATACGTTGGCGGTTTCCGTCTCAAAAACAGAGCTTTGTGCTGACTCTTCTGTATCGTCACCGTTGCGCCGTCTTTCAGCTCACGGTTCATCTGCCCATCAGCTGAAAAGACACCTGCTTGGGAACCTGTGAATATCTGAAGCTTCACCATTGTTTCCGGCGGTAAGATCAGCGAGCGATCAGCGGCTAGGTGTGGAGCAATGGGCGTAAGCACGCTACTTTCCACCTGTGGATGCAGCAAAGGCCCCCCGACAGCCATATTATAGGCGGTTGAACCTGTCGCTGTCGAGAGAATCATACCATCAGCGTAGGTAGTATTGTAGAAGTCGTTGTCAATCCAGACGCGAATCTGCACCACACGCGGCCATGTACCACGTGCTACTACGACATCATTAAGTGCAAAGAACTCTTCCTGACGCCCTTCCTGCTCTAAGATCGCATGCAGCATGGAGCGTTTATCAATCCACACCGAGGAGTCACGGTCTAAGTAGTGGGAAAGTTGGTCAAGCAGTTCATGCGGTTCTAGCTCGGTCAAAAAGCCCACACGCCCATAGTTAACACCCAGTATCGGTATTTCGAGACAAGAACACAACCGTGCCACATTAATAATTGTGCCATCTCCCCCTAGCACAATCACTAAATCATCATCCTCTTTGAATGAGGAATCAGCGCACATATCGCCCTCTTCACGAATATCGATACTGCGCACATGGTAGCCTCGTTGCTGCAAGATGGGTACGAGTTGGGCGGCAGCTTGCGCCGTATCCTGTTTGCGCCCCTGATAAAATATCGCAATCGTCTTCACAACTTACTCCAAAGGGTGCAACTCCTTATTCAGACCACCAACGCACTTCGTGTCAGGTGGTCTGCAAGGAAGTACTCCTTGCACCCTACACTACATGCCTAGCTTTTGTAATGGTACGCCATGAGCGTATGCTTGTCAACAGTATCAAGACACTTTAACGAGAGTGCTATTTCATTTAACATTCTCTTTATCTCTCCTTAATTTGGCAGTAGTACCCTTCTAGCAGGAGATAATTGTCTCCACTCTTTTTGGGGGACAACAGCTATTTAAGGAGTAAACGAATGTCCATAAGTATGCGAAAAAGGGCTGTTGCACTGCTCGTGGCAATGTGTGTGTTTGCCCTCGTGTTGATGGGTATGGGATACGACACACAGTATGCACAACCTTCGACACGATCTGCAGCGCCGTCTACCACTGGCGTGATTGGTCTTCCCGGCTATGATGTGACAGTATTTGCCAAAGGCACAACGTCCTATCTCAATCCTGACTCAGTTGAGGTAGTGGGCAAATACGTCTACGTTGGCTATCAGAACATCACTGCCAAAGATGGCACCGACAACAAAACAAGCACAATTGTGCAGTACACACTCTGGGGGAAAGTTCTTCATACCTATAGTGTTCCTGGACACTGTGATGGAATGCGCTTTGACCCCTATACGAACCTGCTCTGGGCAACTTCTAACGAGGATGGTAATCCACGTTTGGTGACGATCAATCCTAGCACTGGCGTCATCACACCCTACACCCTCCCTCCTACACTACATGGAGGTGGCTATAACGACCTTGCCTTTGTGAATGGTTCGGCTTTTATCGCCGCATCAAATCCTACGCTCGATAGCGCAGGCGTGAACAAATTTCCTGCGGTAGATAAAGTGGCACTGAGCAATGGAAAAGCCGTATTGACACCTGTGCTCTACGGAAACGCGACTGCCCTGGACACAACAACCAACCAGAAAGTCACACTCAATATGACAGACCCTGACTCGATGACTATCGACCCACAAGGCGACCTTGTCCAGGTTTCTCAGGCAGATGCTGAACTGGTTTTCTTGCATCAAGCCGGAACGGCAAAGCAAACTGTGACACTTATCCCTGTGGGAACACAGGTGGATGATACCATCTGGATTCCTTCGGCACATGGTCGTATGCTGATTGTGGATGGCAAACAAAATACGATCTATAGCGTGACCATCGACAAAACAGGCTTTACACCTGGCACGGTCTATACAGAAGCTCCTAGCGACTCCGGTATTGCTAGCTTCGTCGGAACAATCGATCCCAAAACGGGCACCATCACCCCTGTCATTATTGGCTTAACGAGTCCCACAGGCTTAGGCTTTATTGCATAAGCATCGCTCATAATCATATTAGGAACTTTTGGAAAGCACTAGGCACATTTCGCATGCGAAATGTGCCTAGTGCTTTCCAAAAGTTCCGGATGATTACTATTAGCTTTGAATGAGGTCCTCGCTTTCCTCTCTTTGCGGAATTGCTGCTGCCAGCGGCGGTGTTGACAATGACGAACGTGCTAGCGGCGAACTGATCTGCTGTGCAGCCATGCGGCGTCTGCGCCAAATGAACCATGCAATCAGGGCCGCAGGAATGAGGTAGAAGCTATAGGCAAGCAACCAGATGACGAAGACAGCTAAGCCCTGGGCAAAGGCAAGCGAGGACGAGAACGCGTCATGGAAGACTTGTCCGATGTTCCAGCCTGTGTTTGTCTGTGGCGGAGGAGGAGCTAGGACGATAGGCTGTAGGTTAATCGAAATCGTGTAGAAGGTGACTTGGTTGCTGAGTTGCTTCAGGTGTGCCTCAATGTTTTCAATCTGTCCCTCGATATCGGTCAGCTTATTCTCGACAGTGATGATATCACCGAGTGCCTGAGCATGACTGAGCAGGTCAAGGATACGGGTCTGTTCCGCTTTCAGATTTGTGAGGCGCGACTGCGTGTCCACATAGTCGTTAGCCACATCTTGGACAGTCTCAGTGAACCCGACAAGATGACCGCTATGCTTGGCAGCGAAGTCGCGCAGGTAGCGCTCAATCTGTGGATAGATGGTGGATTGCACGGAGAAGGATAGCGAAATGTTGTAAAGATTATCACCAGCTTGTTGATAGTCTATACCTGCCGATGTGGAGTATTTATCAGTGGTACTGATCCAATTTTGTATCTCGTCAGCAGCTGCAGTCGTATCCTTCACGCTCATGCTGACCTTCAAGGACTTAATCAGGTATTGAATGGTGGTAGGCGTTGAAGAGCCTTGCTGCTTGCCTGCGTCGCTGGACGAACCAGAGCCTGTAGACGAAGCGCTGTTATTAACAGGTGGGCTTGTAATTGCTGCTCCAGAAGTGCTCGCACCGCCGCAGGCAGAGAGGAGCAGTGTCAAGAGCAGTGCAAAAGGCAAGAGGTATTTTCATGAAAAGGTTGTGCGCATGTGCGGTATACGTGACATCATTTCACTCCTTTTGTAATACATGTATAGGTTATGAATAGCAAAGAAAAGAGGCTTAGTCTACCAGGACACTAGACAACAGTATTGAGATAGTCTCCCCTAACGCGAGCGTCTATCGGAGGCGAGTGTCAATTGACCTATCTCATCTACTAAGCATGACGTGAGAGGCTACATAATAGTTCCCATAAAATACTACGACTTTTCTGAGCCATGTATCTCATAGGTTTACGTGGCGAAAACTATGAACGAAGACGACCACAAGCGGTTGTAGTAATGCACCACTTGTGGTCGTCTTCGTTTATTAGCACATTTTGATTAACAGGCCCAAGTGATGGTGTGCGTGTTGACTGGCCCTCGAAAAAAGAATAAACCGGGCGTGCAGGCATTGAATGGCACGGTGATGGTCACGAGTACACTCTGTCCTGGAGCAAGCACACCACTCGATGGACTGAAGGTAATGCTCCCTGGAACATTCGTAAATGCAGTCCAGTTGAGATTACTCTGATTACTCGATCCAGAAAGCACACGTGCCAAGCAGACGAATGCTCCATTTTTTTGGCAGTCCAAATGTCCAACGAAGCTCATCGATGATGGGCGCAAGTCCAGGATAGCTGGTGCTAGCTGAACAGGCGGTTGAGTTGGTGGTAATACAGTGGGGAGTTGTGTTGGCTGTGGTGCAACAGTTGGCGTTGGTAGAGATGTTGGCACAGACGTTGGTAGTGCGGTCGGCGACGGTACTAGTGTGGGTGTAGGGGTCACTAGTTTTGTTTGTCCCGTGGTCATCGAACCACAAGAAGCAAGTACAACGGCGCTTATAAGCAGACTGAGTACAATGATAACGTTATTCTTTTGTATACCTTTATGAGACCATAAGAGACGGGCAACCAGCCCGCGAAACCCGAAATGCCACATAGTAAGTCCTTCCCGTGAGAAAAGCAAGTATAGCAAGTTTCTGATGCTAGCGAGGGGTCTATATTTCTATAGGTATGTACATGCTTTGGTTACACTATGGTATGAACGATTCCAGAATCGGGGCGTCATTCCGTGTTAGCAAGCCAAACGCTGTTCGCATGATGCGTGTTTGTAGCTCACTGTGGTTTGGCTCTCCCAGAGGATGGCCGAGTGGGTAAGGCACAAAGAGTGCTCGTGGTGGCTGTATCTTCTCAGTGATCTCGCGCAAGAGTGAGAGAGAGACGGTGGTAATCCCTGCGTATTCAATGGCGCGTTGAATCAGTCCAACTGACTGGTTGCACATAGGTCAAACAGGGGTGAGAAGCACGACGTCAACACCATCTGCTATGAGACGACGCGCAACTTCAGGGGCAGTTTCGTTGACAAGGTGCCGTGGCCCAACGATAGACCCCATAAAACTGTAGTGATGCGGTGCAATCGCGCCAATTTCCTTGCGCTCACGCATTTCACGTAAGCGATCTAGCGGCAGGACGAGATTGCGATCACGCAGAATCCCTGTTTGGTCAAAGGACCAGCTACGGTGATTCATCTCTAACAGTTGCGGAGAGATATGCCCCGGAAACTCACGAAACGAACTATCTCCCATTTTTATGTTGGTATCAAAAGGTGGCTGATCTGCAAGGCTGAGACCAGCAGTGGTAACGAGTGCAACAGTACACTCTGGCAATGCTTTGCGTAGCGGTGTGACCGCCTGTGTCACGGGATCATCGAGACGCGGAGCATATTTGTGAAAGGGATAACCCTTCAAAAAAAGGCGCTCAACAAGCTCTACATCCTCGAAGCGTGCCACGATTTTTCTCACTCCTACTCTCATCATTTAGTAGTTAGGAGTATACCATATTTGTTTGTTGCGCTGCTAAGCTTTCACGTAAATAGGCTCACTCTACGTTCTTTCTAGTAGAGTGGGAAATATCAGGAGGCAAGCATAGTTACTTCTTACTATGTACCGACGTTCTTTTTAGTGGACTCTCTATTGATGTATGTTACTATATATTCCCTTTTTTATGATGCTCTCACAATTCTATGAACCAGACATATCGGAGCTTTCATGCGCTACAAAACCATCCAACGGCCCTTAAAAGCGTTCTCTGTGCGGTTGATGTTTACACTTTCTTGTCTAGGTATTCTTCTGTCTGGTTGCGCAAGCACACTCTCAGGAGCTTCATCCTCATATGCATCATCTTTTATCTATCCTACTGCTATTACACATCCAGCACCTCCTAAAGTGGATGAGATCACCACAGAGGCGAGTACACGTGCGCATATCTTACAGGCACAGATGATACTGCAAGGCATGTCACTTGAACAAAAATTAGGGCAGCTGATTCTGGTTGAGTATTTAGGCAATAGCTATCAGGACAGTGGATTACAATATATGATTGCACAGCAATATGTGGGCGGTTTTTTGTATCAAGAGAGCAATCACAATTTTGATGGACCATATTCAGTGGAAGCCAATGTCAAAGCGTTTTCTCAACAGACGATGCATGACGCTCATATTCCACTCTTGATTGCAACCGATCAAGAAGGCGGGCTGGTGAATCGCTTGTATAGGTTTCATGGAGCTTTACCTTCTGCACAAGATATGGCGGCAAGCGGCGATCCGCAGACAGCAATGACGCAAGGCAAGCAAGCAGCACAATGGATGTCGGATTTAGGGATAAATGCCGATCTTGCGCCAGTTGTCGATGTCCATACCGTTGATCCTCCTATTCTAGCGACACGCATGTTTGGTCGTGACCCTCAAACCGTGGCTACATACGCCGGAGCATTTCTCAATGGTCTGCAAAACAATAATGTCATTGGTTGTCTGAAACACTTTCCTGGGCTAGGAGCCATTTCTTCTGATCCACACGCTGGCCTTCCCATAGTCAATCGTAGCCGAGCACAGCTAGAAAGCATCGATCTCGCTCCCTACAAGCTCATGATTCAACACTATCACCCCGCCATGATTATGTCAACTGATGTATTGGTGCCAGCTATTGATCCCACCTTACCCGCAGAGCTATCACCACAAACGATTAATTTGTTACGCACAGAGTTGGGCTATGATGGTGTAGTCATCACCGATGGTCTCTATATGGGTGGTATCAGCGCACAATGGTCAATCAGCGAGGCTTCGGTGCTCTCGCTGATTGCTGGTGATGATATTGTTGAAGGGCCATTTACCGTGGCCCAGGTCGCATCTGTGGTCACAGCACTCAAACAGGCCATTCAACAAGGTCGCCTAAGTATGGACCGTGTCAATCAATCTGTGCAACGCATTCTGCTTATGAAGATGCAGTACGGTATCCTGTAGGAGAGATGGAGAAGCAGCAAAAATGGGCAAGGTATATGTGCCTTGCCCATTTTGCTGCTTCTCCATCCTTCCCATAAAGGTGACTTCTGTTTGGCTACCATCCCCAGCGTACTACGCGCACATAAAGATATTGTCTTCCCCACAGCATGGCAGCGTTTTCGTTCCCTGGAAATGCAAGGTCAATATGTCCATAGCCAATTGCGCCACCTGTATCTTCTGCGACACATTAACGCATGAAGGCGCCATTCTGATCGTAGAGATTCATCAATGTGCCGAATGGGAATTGACCTGTATAAACCGCATACGCACCACAATGCGTCCAGTTGCCATCTTCCATCTTCCCTTCCAGCGCATAGGCTGTCACGTTGACCGGAATTGCGGAACTCGTTGGCTGAGAAGCAGGAGTTGGCACTTGTGTTGGAACTGCAGTAGGTATTGGCGCAGGCGTCTTTACAGGAGCTGCTGAGTGAAATATAAAGAAAAGAGTCCTCTGGCTTCTCTTGTATCTGTTTAGGTGTTTCAAATCGTGAGATGCCTAGTACACTCTACATTTGAGAATGGGGAAAAGCATGTGAAAGCAGGGAAGAAAAGGTCACTACATCGATGCATGCTGAACCCATAAGCCAATACAGCGCAAAGGAGAATCCTATGCAACAAAATCAATATGTCACAGCAGTTCAACCTAGCTTCCCCTGGTTACAAGGAGCTATTGCTGGCCTCATAGGCACAGTGCCTATGACCGCCTTTATGTTCCTCACACAACGCTTCCTGCCAAAGGGGCAACGCTATGCCTTACCACCTGAGATTCTTACGGACGAGTTGGCCCATCGCGCACACGTGCGGATGCATATGAATAAAATGCAGATATTGGCGGCGACAACTGTTTCCCATTTTGGCTATGGTGCGACGATGGGTGTACTCTATAGTCCCTTGAGCAAGAGGTTGCCTTTCCCTGCTGCTGTGAAAGGAGTGCTCTTCGGTCTGTTTATATGGGCCGCTAGTTATCTTGGCTTGCTACCGCTCGTTGGCATGTCGGAATCGGGCCACAGCGAGCCTGGACATCGGAATCTCATGATGATTGTCGCCCATGTTGTATGGGGGTCCGTCATGGGCGTTGTAACAGATGTACTCGTCCATCAATGAGTGGAGTAGCACAAGGAAAGTACACAGAAAGCTTCCATCAGGTATTGTCAAAACTAACAGGCGAAACGGGCAAAGTGCATGTACTTTGCCCGTTTCACTTGCCTTCTAAATAGGATGCTTGTAGCAATTAGACCTTGGACATCACACCACGATACAAGACTATAATAGAGAGATTACAGCCACAACGCTGTACACAAGTACCGATTTGGAGGAACATGGTATGCCACGCGCTATAGATTTTCATGTCCATCTACCAACGACGGAGTTTATGCAGGTTACACTTGGCCCATACGCCAAAGCCGCTGAGCGCTTCTTCCGTACCGAGGTGAAACTGAAGGATATTGAGCAGATCGCAGCCGATTATGCGGAACTTGATATGGTCGGCGTCTTGTTGGCTTGGGACGCGGAAACCGCTACCGGCTTGCCTCCGCTGGGCAATGACTATGTCGCAGCAATTGTCAAACGCTACCCACAGCAGTTTATCGGTTTTGCCAGCGTGGACCCACACAAAGGGAAATGGGCCGTCAACGAGATAGAACGGGCCGTAAAAGACCTGGGATTAGCTGGTGCAAAATTCCATCCAGGTGTTCAATCATTCTACCCCAATGATCCAACATTTTACCCCTTGATGGAAAAAATTCAGCAGCTTGGAGTGCCCGCATTATTTCATACAGGAACCAATGGTCTCGGGGCTGGCACTCCCGGTGGTATGGGCATTAAACTAGACCATACGCGTCCTATCTATCTAGATGCCTTAGCTGCAGACTTTCCTGGCCTAACCATTATCGGTGCACACCCCTCATGGCCGTGGCACGAAGAAATGATCGCTGCTATGCAGCACAAAACCAATCTCTTTAACGACCTCTCCGGTTGGTCGCCGCGCTACATTCCTGAGTCTCTACTCCGCGAAGCAGCCACGCGCATGCAGGACCGCTTCCTCTTTGGCTCGGACTATCCATTTATTACACCTCAACGCTGGATGAAGGATTTCGAGGCGGTCAAGATCGAATTCAAACCAGAGGTACGAGAAAAGCTACTGTGGAGGAATGCCCAAAAGCTGTTGGCTCATACCGCCGTCGCGCACATGAAATTTTCGGCTTAACAACAAGGAACATAGAGTGTCAATGATCGAACAAGAAAGTAATATTCCCTTTCCTCATTCCCCTTCCATAGCGCCGGAGCAAGCAAATTGGTCCGATTACTGGCACCGGAAGGGGTATCTCTGGCGCACAGAACCGGAAATTGATGAAGAGTGCAAGGCATTTCTAGCTGAGTGCCGCCACATTGTGCCTGATATCAAGCAGGGTGTGTACCCTTTCAAAGATATCAGATTGACTCGCGCTGATATAGAGTGGCTGCTGGCGACGCACCAGAACGGCCACGGACCAGTCGATTGGCATGATTCGGCACAACGCAGGCGACGTGGACTCGATCTGCGTGGCGCGAATCTCATTGGGGTGGACTTGAGTGGGCTACCCCTAGCACGCATTCACGGTGGCCTGACAGAATCAGAGCGTGCTACGGCCACCGCAAAGCAGTGTGCCATGGCTGCTATAAACCTACAAGGTGCAAAGCTCTTTGAAATACACTTAGAGGGTGCCTATCTCGCTGGGGCGCAACTAGAAGGGGCTGGCACGGGCGCATTATGAGCAAGTATCTCTTATGTACGCCCACTTGGAAGGAACGAATTTAAGCACGGCCCATCTGGATGGTGCATTCCTCGGCTTCGCCCAGTGCAATGGCAAACGGATGGAGGCGCACGAATTGCAGCACGTGCGACAGTGGCAGGAGAATTTTCCCGAAATCCTGCCACCTGCCAGTTGGCGACATGTATTTTTTGACCGCGCCACTAACCTAGATAGCGTCAATATGGGTGATGATATACATGGTTTTGTTTCTGTAGATGATGTGAACTGGGGAGACATGAACCTAGCAATGGTCAACTGGGAGAAAATCCCCATGGTGGGAGATGAATATACGCTGCTCCAAAAAACGCCTATGGGTGCTCACCATAAGCCGAGTGAACAGTTGCGAGACTATCGACGAGCGGCACGTGCAAATCGCCAGCTAGCTATTGCGTTACAGGAGCAAGGGTTGAATGAAGAGGCAGCACGTTTTGCCTATCGTGCGCAGGTTTTACAGCGATCCGTCCTCAGAAGACGAGGGCGCTATGGGCAATATCTATTCTCCCTCTTCCTAGACCTCCTCGCAGGATATGGCTATCGGCTAGGAAACAGCTTCCTGGCCTATTTGCTAATAATTTTCGGCTTCGCAACAGCATATTTCCTGCGCGGCCCAGGAGTAGGTCTGCATCTCTCTCCCTTGGAAGCAGTCGTCTTTAGCATGACCTCTTTTCATGGACGTGGATTTTCGCCCGGTCAGAACATCGGATTAAGCAGTCCAATGACAGTGCTTGCCGCTATTGAGGCATTTGTGGGTTTGATCATCGAAATTACCTTCATTGCTACGTTGACGCAACATTTCTTCAGAAGATAATACGCCAGAGGAGGATACATGAGTACACATGACGATACATACAAGCCAGAGGTGAAAGGTGTTGCACACAAAGATGCTATTGACGCATTCGCTTCGGCAACGGCAATGTTGCAAGCCCTGAACGAGCGGCGGATATCAGCGATGGAGTTGCTAGAGTTGCATCTACAGCGTATCCATCACTACAATCCGACGATTAATGCTGTGGTGGTGATCAATGAGGAAGAGGCACGTCAACAGGCGACGCGAGCAGATGACATGCGCTCTCGCGGCGTATCGAGTGAGCATGAAGCATTGCTGGGACTGCCGTTAACTATCAAGGACTCTATTGATGTGCAAGGACTGCCAGGAACGATGGGAGTAACAGCATTCGCACAACGCCGACCAGAGAGGGATGCACGGATTGTAGAGCGGATTCGTGCTGCCGGAGCAGTCATTATGGGAAAGACCAATGTTCCTCCATACCTTGGAGATTGGCAAGCCACAAACCCAATTTATGGACGTACCAATAATCCATGGCATCTTGCTTACTCGCCGGGAGGCAGCACAGGCGGAGGAGCGGCAGCATTAGCAGCAGGTCTGACTCCCTTGGAATTTGGCAGCGATATTGGTGGCTCCATTCGCATTCCAGCAGCCTTCTGTGGTGTCTATGGGCATAAGCCGAGCGTCACAGCTCTACCGCGTAGCGGCCAGATTCCGGGCACACCGCTACCAAACTCCGTGACGACCATGGCTGTGCAAGGTCCTCTAGCACGGAATGCCCATGATCTGGAACTCGCATTTCATGTCGTTGCTGGGCCTGACGTGGGCGAAGACGTGGCATGGCAACTCCATATTCCAACAACTAGACATGAACGCTTAGCCGATTTTCGTGTCGCTGTCCTACCCACGTTCCCCTGGTTGCCCGTCGCTGCCGAGATCATGACAGCACAAGAGGAGCTGATAAAAGAACTGCTGCGCAACGGCGCACACGTTGCAGAGGCCAAACCCGAAGGCTTTGACGACATGCGTAACTACTATCTTCTGTATCGCAGGCTCTTAGTAGTCATGATGAGTATTGGTCGGCCTAAAGAGATGCTTGCCCATGAGGCGGCTCAATTTCGCGCTCAGCATGATGCATTTATGGCGGCCAATGCCGATGGGCTGGAAGCAAGCGCCGCGGACTACATTGTCTGGCATGGACAGCGTGAGGTCTATCGTGCAGCATGGCGAACCTTCTTCCGCTCGTGGGATGTGTTGCTTGCTCCGGTGAATATCGGACCTACCTTCCCGCATACCGATTTGCCTTGGCACGAGCGCTCGCTGGAGATCAATGGTCAGAAAGTTGCTTATGATCTACAAAGCGCCTATCCTGCTATAGCCACACTATGCGGTCAGCCTGCTACTGCCTTCCCAGTTGGCCTGACACGAGCCGGGTTGCCCATTGGATTGCAGGCTATTGGTCCCTATCTTGAGGATTACACTTCAATGCGTTTTGCTGCCCTAGCGACGCGTGAGTTTGGTGGCTTCCAGCGCCCACCTGGATACGACACAATATAAGGCGTAGCCCGAAATAGCCAACTTTGGCGGAATTGACTATCTTCATTGACACATCTGCTGCTTGGTTCTTATATTACATCAAGCATATGAATGATAACACAAGAAGAGAGATATCCCGCCATGGCATTTACGCAAGATGAGCTACAAGCCTTTCATACTATCCTTGAGCAACGGCTTTCCATACATCGTCGTGAAGTAGAGCGTAGCCTTGACCAGCATATGAATGTAGTGCGTCGTGAGTTTGAGCAACGCCTCGTTGCTGCACAACAAGAGATGGCACGCACGCTGGCACATCAATTATCTGAACAGCAGACACGCTTACGCACCTCGTTACGCTCTACCTTTGAAGCACAACAATTGCGGTCAGCGCAAGTTATTGCGCAAGAGGCCAAGCAGAGACAGCAACAACAACAACACTTTGAGTCTTTTGTAAAAGATGCATTGGCAACTCAGTTGCTAGCGATGGAACAACTAGTACAACAAAACCGCACGCCTCTCACCTCTGCTCAGCACGAGCACCTCGCTTATAGCAATCAGCCACAGTCAGACTTTGAGGCATTTGAGGTACAAACCGAGATTTCGTGGGAAGACTTAGCGGAGATGGTCGGGAAAGCGTTAGATGAACGCCTAGCGACGCTCGAAGATACTACTCAGAACGCAATGAAGCATATGGAGCAGCACCTTTTGGCACGTCTACTCACTACGCATAATGAAGTAGGACAGGTGCAAGCGCAGCCCGCTACTGGGACAATGACCAATATGCAAGATGTATTCACGAGTATCCAACTACTGGAACGCATCATCGAGTCCATGCAGGTTGCCATGACAGCCAATCACGCGCTACTCTCGAAGCGATTGCTTCACCATCAACAACTCTCACTCGAGCGCGCCCATATCAGTAGTCAACCTACTCAGGATACATTGCTAAATACGAAGAAGGGGCACTTTCCACAAGAACATGAGCGCGAAAAAGAATAGCGATCATCTATGTCAATTTGTGTTGTAAAAACACAACTTTTTATGCTATCTTGCGCTTATTAGTATGAGAAAGCTTAGCACTGTCACTTCATCATATCTTCCAAAAGAAAGGAGAGGAAACTCTACAATGCGATTCTATTGTATGATGCCCTCTATTTCCCTATATTAGTTCATCATCATACCTTGGATAACATTGATCTTACCTCGCGACCCATCACTATCCTCTTTTTTTCCCACTAAAAATAGTGTACCTCCATGAGATATGAAGCAGAAAACTGGATGATCGGGGAAGCATGCAGAAAGGAATAAGCGATCATGGACTCTTCCTGGTTCGATGATCTGACCAAGATACTTGCGACGAGTACCTCGCGCCGTCAGGCCATTAAAGCTATGGCGGCTACTACGATGGGCGGCTTTCTTTCATTTCTGGGCGTGGAGAATACACTGGCAGGCACTTGTACTGGCCCAGGTCCTGGACAAGCGTGTGCTTCGACCAAACCGCACTGCTACCATGGATCTGTGTGTAGTAGCGGAACGTGTGTCTGTCCCGTTGGCTACACCAATTGTAACGGCGCATGTGTTGATCTGACACTAAGTAATAAGAACTGTGGCGCATGTGGTACTGTCTGTCCTTCCGGCAAAACCTGTACCAACGGAGCCTGTACTGGCTGTGCATCTGGACTAACCAATTGTAATGGCAATTGTGTCAAACTCAACAATAATAATAGCAACTGTGGTGCGTGTGGCAATGTCTGCCCTCATGGGACGACCTGTGTGAACGGTGCATGTGCCTGTGCATCCGGCTTCACCAACTGTAACGGCACCTGCGTCAACCTGAGCAAAGATGCTAATAACTGTGGCGCGTGCGGCCATGCCTGTGGAGCAGGCGAAGCCTGTCGCAACGGCGTATGTGGCTGTGATACAGGCTTGACGAATTGTCATAGCACGTGTGTCAATGTACAGACTGATCCCAACAACTGTGGCAAGTGTGAACATGTCTGCACGTCTGGTCAAATGTGTACCAATGGAACATGTGCTGGCTGCCCAATCTGAACACAGATTCCAATAACTGGGGCACCTGTAATAACGTCTGCACTAAAGGGCCGCACGTTTCTGCTGTTGCTTGTATGCAAGGAGTTTGCACCATCGCGGTCTGCGACTTTGGTTTTGTCGACTGCAATGCCAATCCTGCCGATGGTTGTGAGGTAGATATCACCAACGACTCCAACAACTGTGGAGCATGTAACCACGTCTGTTCCTTCCCTAACGCAGTTACTGGATGTATAGGGGGAAACTGTGTCCTTGTGGCGTGTAATGTAGGCTTTGCGGACTGTGATGGCAATCCTTTCAACGGCTGTGAAATAAACATCAACACCGACTCCGACAACTGCGGTGCATGCAGCCATGTTTGTCCGAGTGGTACTACCTGCCAGAACGGCCATTGTGCTTAACCCCATCTCGCTTATATAATTGAGCGAGATGGATTTCCTAGGAGAAATGATATGTATAGATATAGCTCTATTGATCGCACGTGTGTTGCTTGCTGGCGTCTTCGTCGTGGCTGGTCTCGCAAAGCTGGCTGACCTCGGCGGATCGCGACAGGCACTGCGTGACTTTGGAGTTCCCGCCTTCCTAGCTACCCCTGGTGGCATCCTTTTGCCGCTAGCAGAGATAGCGGTGGCAGTAGCTCTTATCCCATTGGCCTCCCCATGGTGGGGAGCGATTGGTGCGCTCGCACTACTGCTGGCTTTCGTTCTTGGCATTGGCTACAACTTAGCACGTGGGCGCAAGCCAGACTGTCACTGCTTTGGTCAGCTCCCGCTGGCTGGCCGACGCTACTGCGTAATCTCGTGCTGGCTGGCATAGCAGGCTTCGTGGTCTGGTTCGGTCAGTTCAAGCCTGGTTTAAGTGCTACTGCCTATCAGTGCAACGGTACTCCTGGTGCGGTAGTGGTGCGTTCTGATGGCACTATTGGTAGCCCCTTAGCGATGGGGGCCGATGCGATTCGGGCACTAGTGGCACAAACAGCCGGTCTGCCTGCACTGCGCTCCGTCCCGACTGTTGTGCCTGCCAATGCATTACCAATGGCTGCTCCTACTGGTGGCAATGGCAATGCAGCACAGGCACCGAGCCAACCTGCACGTTCTAAGATTGGAGATCAGGCTCCTGCTTTCGCCTTACCCAACTTGAGTAGCAAGATGGTCAATCTCTCCGATTTCAAGGGAAACAAGACCCTAGTACTCTTCTGGAATCCTGGCTGTGGCTTCTGTGAGCGTATGCTGACTGACGTGAAGGAGTGGGAGGCCCATCCAGCCAAGGGTGCGCCCAAACTACTCGTCGTTTCAACGGGTACTGTGGAGGCGAACCAAGCACTCGGTCTGTGTGCGCCTGTGTTGCTCGATCAGAATATGAGTGTGGGCAGCAAGTTCGGTGCCAATGGAACGCCGATGGGTGTTCTGGTGGATGCTCCGGGCAAAATAGCTTCCGAACTCGCTATTGGCGCACCTGCGGTGCTCGCACTTGCTGAGGGTAAAGACCTAGCCAATCAGCAGTAACTTCCTGTGGCAGACATGTGGTCACATTCATATGATCACAGGAGTCTATAAAAAAATATGTGTGTGAGCGTGGCAAAAATTGTGGAGC
>JRHI01001144.1_pt1 | contig 24023 bp, 17 predicted proteins | sample 215371 | NCBI WGS metagenome assembly JRHI01 (sample SAMN02929681, study PRJNA255918) | sediment metagenome | biome: cave system; feature: Ice Cave; material: Sediment; isolation source: sediment from deep within a dark volcanic ice cave with no known source of... ...
ACTATGGCGAGAGACCACTGACAGTCGGACGAATAAGAACGGCTAACAATGGCAGCGCGTGCTTGTTTTAGCGTCAGCCGCTTTACTTTCTTGGTGGTCGGCGCGGTCGGTCGATCCGGAAGGCGATTTTCGTCGTACTCTTGGAGCATACGCCAGGAATTCGTGTATCGCCCGACAACATCCAAGAGCGCGCGAGCTTCGTCCCTGTCCTCGACGTGTGAGACGATGCCCCCCAGTGCCTGCCAACGGGCTTGCTCCAGTTGACGTTGACGATGGGCATTTATCAGGCGTTCGCGAAGCACGCCGGTCGCCCATTGGCGGAAGGACGTTGCCGTCTTGGAATTGACCCGGTAGCCAACGGATATGATTGCGTCTAAGGAGTAATGACCAACGTTGCGTTGAACTGTGCGGCGACCTTCCTGCCGAACTATTCGGAAATTCCTAATAGTTGCTCCACGGCCCAGTTCACCCTCTCCGTAGATGTTCCCAAGGTGCTCATTGATCGTTGGCACCCGTACGCCGAACAAATCCGCTATCTGCGCCTGTGTCAGCCAAACTGTCTCGCCATTGATCGGAACATCAAGCTGCAGTTCCCCGCTGGGAGCCATGTAGATAGCGCTGTCGCTCCTCAGGGCGAGATCGGTTTGGCTGGTCTTATTGCTCATGCCTCGCACGTATAGAGGATTTCCGACGCGGCAACCATTTGCCGAGCCCACAACCGTCGCGCGAGAATGACGTTGGCGGAATGGCGTTGGAGCCTGGACAACGCCGCGATTGTTCGTATGCTAATGACCTGGATGCCCGAAGGGCTTACGTTTGCGGGAGAGCATGCGACGCGTGGCTGGCATCGACGTGGGCGGGACGTTCACGGACCTGCTGCTTTACGAGGCGGGGCCGGAGGGCGGCCGCGTGCATCTGGCCAAGATCCCGACCACCGCCGCCAACCAGGCCGACGGCGTGCTGGCAGCGATCGCTCGAGCCGGCGTGCGGCCGAACGATCTCGACCTCGTCATCCATGGCACCACCACGACCACCAACGCCGTGCTCGAGCGCAAGGTGGCCGAGGTGGGGCTCGTCACCACGCGCGGCTTCCGCGACACCCTCGAGCTCGGCCGGCGCACGCGACCCAAGCCCTACGGCATGACGGGCAGCTTCGAGCCGCTGATCCCGCGCGAACGGCGCATCGAGATCGACGAGCGCATGAACGTTGCGGGCGAGGKGGTCACTCCGCTCGCCGAGGACCAGCTGGCGGATGCCGTCCGCGCCCTGCTGGCCATGGGTTGCGAGAGCCTCGTCATCCATTTCCTGCACGCCTACGCCAACCCGGCGCACGAGCTGCGCGCCGGCGAGATCGCGAGAAAGCTCTGGCCCAACGACTACGTCACGCTCGGCCACGCCCTGCTGTCCGAGTTCCGCGAGTACGAGCGCGGCACCACGGCGTCGGTGAACGCCGCCGTGCAGCCGATCCTCGACCGCTACGTGCGACGCCTGCAAGGCGAGTTGGAGCGGCAGGGCTTCAAGCACGATCTGCTGGTGATGAACGGCAACGGCGGCACGGTGGCTGCTCGTGTCGTGGCACGCGAAGCGGCCAAGACCATCATGTCGGGCCCCGCCTCGGGCGTGATGGCGGCGGCGGCGACGCTGTCGCAATCGGGCATCCGCAACTCCATCACCTACGACATGGGCGGCACCTCCACCGACGTGGCGCTGGTGCATGGTGGCGTGCCGCAGGTGTCGGCCGAGCTCACCATCGACTACGGCCTGCCGATCCACGTGCCGATGGTGGACGTGAAGAGCGTCGGCGCCGGGGGCGGGTCGATCGCCTCGATCAATGCGGCGGGGATGCTGCAGGTGGGGCCGCAGTCGGCAGGCTCCGACCCGGGCCCCATCTGCTACGGCCGCGCCGGCGCCGAGCCCACCATCACGGACGCCAACCTGGTGCTGGGGCGGCTGGACCCGGAGCATCTTCTGGCCGTGTCCCGGCCGGTGACGGTCGCGCAGGTGCGGCAGATCTTCGCGGACAAGCTCGCCCGACCGCTGGGCATCGATGTGGACGCGGCGGCGGCCGCCGTCATCCGGCTCGGCAATACGCACATGGCGGGCGCCATCCGCATGGTGTCGCTGGCGCGTGGCCTCGATCCCCGCGATTTCACCCTGTTCGCGTTCGGTGGCGCCGGGCCGCTGCACGCGGTAGCGCTGGCGCGGGAGCTCGGTATCCCGGGGGTGCTGGTCCCCGCACGGCCGGGCCTAACCAATGCGCTGGGCTGCCTGGTCGCCGACCTGCGCCAGGATTTCGTCAACACGCTCAATGTTCCCCTAGATGGCGCGGACATGAACGAGGTGCACGCCATCCTGGCTGCCCAGCGCGAGCGCGGCATGGCCATCAACGCCGAGGAGCAGAGCGAGATCGTCTCCACCACCGTGCTGCACGGCGCCGACATGCAGTTCCGCGGGCAGACGCACTTGATCCGCGTTGCCCTTCCCGACGGGAATGTTTCACGAGAAACAGTGCAGGCCCTGTTCGAGGCGGCTTACGATGCGCGTTTCCAGGTGCGGCTGCCGGAGATCAAGGCGGTGCTCGTTAACCTCGTCACGTCGGTGATCGGCCGGCGGCCCGCGTTTCCCATTGCCTCGCTGCTCGAGCCCGCCGGACGCTCCGCCAAAGTGCAGGACGCCGTGGTCGGCGAGCGCCAGTTGTTCGCCGACGGGCGCTGGCAGACGGCGCAGGTGTTCGACCGGGTGAAGCTGCCGCTCACCGCGCGCCTCACCGGGCCGGCCATCGTCCAGCAGATGGACGCCACCACCGTGATCGAGCCAGGCGCTACCGCTACGGTCGATGCGATCGGCAACCTGCGGATCGTCGTGGGGGGCCAGGCATGAGTGCCATCGACCCCATCACGCTGGCCGTGATCCAGGCTGCGCTCGGCCAGGTCTGCAACGAGATGGACATAGCGTTCTCGCGCGCGGCCTTCTCGCCGGTGATCGCCGAGGCCGACGACCGCTCCTCCGGCATCTACGACAAGGCGACGGGCGCGCTCATCAGCCAGGGCGAGCTGGGGCTGCCGGTGTTCGTCGGCACCATGCAGTACTCCACCGCCGAGCTGATCCGACTGATTGGGGAGGGCAAGGCCGGCGCGCCGGAACCCGGCGACATCTACATCGTCAACGATCCCTATCTCGGCGGCACGCACCTGATGGACGTGCGCTTCGCGCTGCCCTTCTACTATTGCGGCGAGCACTACTGCTGGCTGCAGAATACGGGTCATTGGCCGGACATCGGTGGCATGGTGCCTGGCGGCTTCTCGGCCCACGCCACGGAGGTGGAGCAGGAGGGGCTGCGACTGCCGCCGGTGAAGCTGTTCAAGCGCGGCGTGATGGATGCCGAGATCTTCTGGATCCTGAACTCCAACATGCGCATCGCCGAACAGCGCATCGGCGACATCAAGGCGCAGGCCGCAGCGCTTAAGGTGGGTGAGCGGCGGCTGACAGAGCTGATGGATCGTTACGGCCGCGATGTGGCCACAGAGGCCATCGGCGAGATCCGCCAGCGCGCGGCGCGCGTCATGCGCACCCACATCGTCGCGATTCCCGACGGGGTCTACCGCTCGGAGGCGTTCGTCGATTCGGACGGCGTGGTCAACGAGCCGCTGAAGATCGCACTCGGTATGACCAAGACCGGCGAGACGCTGAGCTTCGACTTCACGGGCTCCTCGCCGCCCTGCAAGGGGCCGATGAACTCGGTCGTGGCAACAACCTATTCAGCCGTCTATCTCGCCATGCGCCACATCTTCCCGGATACGCCGCTGAACGCGGGCGCGTTCGAGCCGCTCCGCATCAAGCGGCCTGAGGGAACTTTCCTAGACGCGCGCTATCCGCGGCCCGTGTCGGGCTGCGCGGCTGAGGTGTCGCAGCGCATCGCCGAAGCCGTGTTCCTGGCGCTGGTGAAAGCGATCCCCGACAAGGTGACAGCGGCGCCGGCGGGCTCGTCCGGCAACTTCGCGCTCGGCGGCTTCGACCCGCTGAAGGGCGCCGGCTACGTCATGTATCAGATCTCCGGCGGCGGCTACGGCGGCAATTCCGACCACGACGGGCTGACCAACGGCTGCTCCACCATCGGCATCTCCAAGAGTCAGCCGGTGGAAGTGCTGGAGCAATACTACCCGATATTGTTCACGCGCTTTGCGCTGCGCGAGGGCTCCGGCGGGGCGGGCGCGCAGCGCGGCGGCTTCGGCGTGCACTACGAGGTGGAGCTGCTGCGCGGCGAGGCGAAGGCGTCGTTCGTGATGGACCACGGCCGCTTTGGCCCGCCCGGCGTGCAGGGCGGCAGCGACGGCGCACCGAACGTGGTGCGCGTGCATCGGGGCGGCCAGACGCTGATCCCGGAGCACCTGTCGAAGGACCAGGACATTCCACTGAAGGCCGGCGACCGCGTGGAGGTGATGACACCGGGAGGAGGAGGCTACGGCGATCCGTTCGCGCGCGCACCGGCGCTGGTCGCCCGCGATGTCGAGCGCGGCTATTACACGACGGAGCAGGCGCGCGAGCTGTTTGGCGCGGTGCTGACGGTTGACGGTGCGGTGGACGCAGCGGCAACGGCGTCCCGCCGTAGAGCGGGAAGTCCGACATGACGCTCCTCATCGTCATTCCCGCCGAGCGAAGGTGTAGGTTGGGTCAAGCGGAGCGCAGACCCAACACAGGTTGGCGATCCGCTCGTGTTGGGTCGTCGCTCCGCTTGACCCAACCTACGGCCTTTCGGACGGGGCGAAAGTAATGGTCACTTATCACCGCCCTGTCGCGCTGGAGGACGCGCTCGCGATCCGGGCCGAGCGGCCGGTGATGGTGCTGGCCGGCGGCACCGACGTCTATCCGGCCAAGGCGGCGCGCGCCGGCTGGGGCGATATGCGTCACGCCGACATCCTCGATATCTCCGCCGTGCCCGGTCTGCGCGGCATCGCCGAGGAGGCGGGAGCTTGGCGCATCGGCGCGCTCACCACCTGGAGCGATGTCATTCGCGCCGAGCTGCCCGCCCAGTTCGACGGCCTGAAGCTCGCCGCGCGCGAGGTCGGCGGCGTGCAGATCCAGAACCGCGGCACGCTCGCCGGCAACATCTGCACCGCCTCGCCGGCCGGCGACGGCGCGCCCAATCTGCTGGCGCTCGATGCGGGTATCGAGCTGGCAAGCCGGAACGGCCGGCGCTTAGTGCCGATGGCCGACTTCATCGACGGCTATCGCCACACCCAATGCCGCCCCGACGAGATCGTCACGGCGATCCTGGTACCCAAGCGGAGCACGACAACGCGCAGCCACTTCCTGAAGCTCGGCGCGCGCAAGTATCTGGTGATCTCGATCGCGATGGCGGCGGGCGTCATCGAGGTCGATCAACACGACCGAATAGTGTCGGCAAATTTAGCCATCGGTTCCTGCTCAGCGATTCCACAGCGATTGTCCGCCTTGGAAGCGGCTCTGATCGCGCAGCCGTCGGCGACGGCAGCGGACCTGGTTGGGCCTTCACACTTTGCGCAGCTCACGCCCATCGATGACATCCGCGGGTCGGCGGCCTACCGGCGCGAGGCGGCGCTGGCGCTGACGCGCGATCTCCTGCGGGAGCTGGCGGGAGACGAGCGGCGGAGGGCCGCGTGATGCAGGAGCGGGCACCGCAGAGCGAGACCGCGACCGTCACGTTCACGCTGAACGGGCGACCGGCCACCGCCGTCGCGGCCCCCTTCGCTTCGTTGGCGGACACGCTGCGCCAGGAGCTGGGGCTCACCGGCACCAAGATCGGCTGCGAGGCGGGCGACTGCGGCGCCTGCACCGTGCTGCTCGACGGCGAGCAGGTGTGCGCCTGCTTGGTTGCGACCGCGCAGGCCGACGGCACGTCTATTCAAACAGTCGAGGGCGTGGACCCGCGCGGACTGACCGAGCGGCTGCGCCGGGCATTCCTGGAGCATGGGGCAGCGCAATGCGGCATCTGCACGCCGGGCATGCTGATGGCGGCGGCCGACCTGCTGGCGCGCGCACCCTCGCCGGGGCGGCGGGAGGTGGAGGACGCGATCGGCGGCGTGCTGTGCCGCTGCACCGGCTATCTCAAGATCGTCGAAGCGATCCTGGACGCAGCGGGTGCAAAGGGGTCAGACCCCTCGGCACAACGTCCGTTGTTCCCGCGAAGTTTGAGCGAGGGGTCTGACCCCTTTCCGGCAGTCGGCACGCGGCTGCCACGGGTCGACGGCTGGCCCAAGGTGGCAGGCACGGACCGGTTCGGCGCCGACGAGGCCCCCGCCGACGCGCTGTGGATGCGCGTGGTGCGCTCGCCGCACGCCCGCGCGCGCTTCACGCTCGGCGATCTGGCGGCGGTGCAAGCGCGCGCACCGGGGCTGGTGGCGATCCTGACTTCGGACGATGTGCCGGGCGAGAATTCGTTCGGCATCTTTGCCCATACCAAGGACCAGCCGGTGCTGGCGCGCGGGGCGGTGCGCTTCCGCGGCGAGGCCGTGCTGGCGCTGGTCGGATCGCGGCTGGCGGTCGAAAGCATCTGCGATGTCGACTTGCCGATCAGCTGGGCGCCGGAGGCGCCGTTGTCGGGGATTGAGGAAGCATTGGCGTCAGCGACGCCAGCGGTCCACGCCGGAGTTCCGGACAACGTGCTGACGCGCGGCAACCTGCAGTGCGGCGACGTGGGGGCCGGGCACGCCGGCGCGGCCGCGACGGCCCAGGGTCACTTCGAGACCGCCTTCGTCGAGCACGCCTACATCGAGCCGGAGGCCGGCTTTGCGGTGCCCGTCGGCGACGGGCCAGATCGCATCGAGGTTACGGCCTGCACGCAGGCGCCCTACATGGACCTGGAGGAGACGGCCCGCGTGCTGGGCGTCGATCCCTCCCGCGTGCGCATCTGCCCCACCGCTTGCGGCGGCGGCTTCGGCGGCAAGCTCGACGTGTCGGTCCAACCGCTGCTGGCGGTGGCGGCGTGGGCGACCAAGCGCCCGGTCCGCCTCGTCTACACGCGCACAGAATCCATGGCGTCCACCACCAAGCGGCATCCGGCGCGCATCTGGGCCAAGTCGTCCGCCGACGCGCACGGCCGGCTCGTCGCCTTCGAGATGGAGGCCGACTTCAATACGGGCGCCTACGCGTCGTGGGGGCCGACGGTGGCCAACCGCGTGCCGGTGCACGGCATGGGGCCCTACAAGGTGCCCAACGCGCGGATTGCCACGCGCGCCATCTACACCAATGACACGCCTGCCGGTGCTTTCCGCGGCTTCGGCGTGCCGCAGGCCGCCATCGCGCACGAGACGCTGATGGACGACCTGGCGGAGCGGCTGGGGCTCGACCGCTGGGCCATCCGACGCCTCAATGTGCTGGACCACGGCGACGCCACGCCGTCGGGCCAGGTGCTCACGCACTCCGCCGGCCTGCCGAAGTGCCTGGATGCCCTGAAGCCGGATTGGGACGCGGCACTGGCGCGCGTCGCACGACACAACACGGGCGCGCCGCGGCGCCGGCGCGGCGTTGGCATCGCCTGCATGTGGTACGGCTGCGGCAACACCGGGCTGCCGAACCCGTCGACGATGCGGGTCGCGCTGAGCCGAAACGGCGCGCTCACGTTCTTCAACGGCGCGGTCGACATCGGCCAGGGCTCTTCCACCGTGCTGCTGCAGATCGCAGCCGACGCTCTTGGACTGCCGCCGCAAGCGTTCCGTATGGTGGTGGGCGACACCGACCTGACGGCCGACGCCGGCAAGACGTCCGCCTCGCGGCAGACATTCGTCTCCGGCAATGCCGCGCGGCTCGCCGCCGAGGACCTGCGCCGGAAGATCCTGGCGCTCGCCAACGCCGGCCCGCACGCAAAGCTCACCCTCGACGGCCCGCGCTTGACGATCGCCGACGGCGACGCCTCGCGCACCATCGATCTCGCGACGCTGCCGACATCGGCTGTTGGTTGGGTCGAGCGGAGCGATGACCCAACACAACTCACCGGTGCCGCAGGTGTTGGGTCGGTGCTTCGCTTGACCCAACCTACGGAATCCGCGGCCGTCGTTCTCGAAGGCCTCGGCCGCTGGGATCCGCAGACCACGCCGCTCGATGCCAACGGCCAGGGCGTCCCCTATGCCACCTACGGCTTCGCCGCGCAGATGGCGGAGGTGGAGGTGGACACCGTGCTCGGGACCACCAAGGTCATCGAGATCGTCGCCGCGCACGATGTCGGCCGCGCCATCAATCCCACGATGGTGGAGGGCCAGATCCACGGCGGCATCGCCCAGGGGCTCGGCATGGCGCTGATGGAGGAGTTCATCCCCGGCCGCACCGAGAACCTGCACGACTACCTGATCCCCACCGTCGGCGACATGCCGGCGATCAAAACCTTCCTGATCGAGGACGCCGAGCCGGAGGGACCCTTCGGCGCCAAGGGCGTGGGCGAGCCGGCGCTGATCGCCACGGCTCCCGCCATCCTCTCAGCCATCCGCCACGCTACGGGCGTGCGCGTCACCCGCGTCCCCGTCCTGCCCCACCGCCTCTGGGAAGCGCTGCGGCAGCTGGAGACCCGCCCATGAGGGTTCACGAGCAAGCGCCGCGTTCAATCGTCTCCCCCCGAAATTCTCTGACAAACGCCGCTGGGTCCCTTCTCCCCTTGGGGAGAAGGTGGCCCGTCGTGTCGAAGACGCGCCTACGGCACGAAGGGCCGGATGAGGGGGCCTTCATCTCCTCGAAAAGCAGAGTGGCCCCTCACCAGTTCGGCCAAATGACTTACGGCTGCGCCATCGAGCGCTCGCTTGCATCTCGCGAAGAGCACGCAGCCGTAAATCACGGCTTCACGTCCTCTCCCCCGAGGGGAGAGGGGATCCGCGAGCGCTTCGCAAGAGGCTTCCTCGGCGAGCGACAATCGCACAGCAGTCGCTTTGCGCCGGAGGCCTCGTCATGAGCAAGGACCAGCTGTCGCTTGCTGCGCGGGCGAAAAAGTTCGGGGCGGCCGAGGGGGAGGGCATCGTGCGCTGCGATGCCTGCCCGGTGCTGTGCCGCATCCGGCCGGGGCGCGCGGGGGCGTGCGCACGCTACGCCAACGAGAACGGTCAGCTGGTGCGCACCGATCCGGTGCTGCTCATGCAGCGCACGCTGGACGAGGGCGGCAAGATCGCGGCGTTCGCGGGCGCAGAATGGGACGGCGCGCCGCTCGATCCCGCGCGCACGTTCGTGACGGGCGTCGGCGCCGGCACCACCTATCCCGACTACAAGCCGGCGCCCTTCATCGTCTCGGCCGAGCACGCGGGCGTGGACACCGTCACCGTCGTCACCGAGGGCATCTTCAGCTACTGCGGCGTGAAGGTGAAGATCGACACCGACCGCCACCTCGGCCCCGAGACGGCGCCCGTTCGCGTCAAGGGCGAGCAGGTGGGCCACGTAACCACCGCCGAATACGGCTCGCAGATGCTCTCCATCGGCGGCGTGCGCCACCTGACCGGCGGCTCCAAGAAGGAGGGCAACGTCACCTGCGACGCCTTGCTCGAGCTGTGCTCGGGCGCGGCGGTGGAGATGAGCATCGACGGCGGCCACACGGTGATCGTCGAGGCCGGCAAGGCCCCCATCGTCGACGACCGACCGGAGGTGCGCATGCGGGTCGGCTGCGGCTCCGCCACGGTCGGCATCTTCGCGCGGCAGTGGCTGGGCCACGTCGACGAGGTGATCGTCGTCGACGACCACATCACCGGCGTGCTGACGGAGCACCAGTCGGGCCGCGTGCTGGATATGCCGCTCGCCGGCATCCGCGTGCGCGGGCGCAAATCGACGCCGGGGCGCTACTTCCAGGTCGCCAACCCCGGCCTCGGCTGGGGCGGCACCGACATCACCGAGCCGCTGTCGATCATCCAGAAGATCGATCCCAAGGTGGCGTGGCCGGGCCTGCGACTGCTGATGACCTCTACCACCGGCGAGGACGCGCTCTACTGCGTGCTGGACGAGACTCTCAGGCCCGTGCCGGCCGAGATGCCGGAACCCGTGCGCGCCGTCGTCGAGCGCATCGGCGAGAACTGCGAGCCCTCGCTGTGCACAGTGCTGTTCATGGCGGGCGCGGGCGGGTCGCTGCGGGCGGGCGTCACCGAGAACCCGGTATTGCTCACGCGCTCGGTGGCCAAGGGCGAGACGCGCGTCACCATGGGCGGCGCGCCGGTCTACGTGTGGCCAGGCGGTGGCATCACGGTGATGGCGGATGTCACGCGCATGCCGAAGAATGCCTTCGGCTACGTGCCGACGCCGGCCATCGTCGCGCCCATGGAGTTCACCCTGCCGCGTGCGCTCTACGAGCGCCTCGGCGGCCACTCGGCCGACATCGTGTCCGTGGGTGACGTCGTCCGCGAGCTGGGTCCCACCGCCCGCATCGAGGGCTGGCAGGACGATAACCCCTGGCCATTCGCGGGTGATAAACAATGATCCGTTGTCATACCGGGGCTTGTCCCCGGTATCCACCCATCCACAAACCCCGGAGCTCGCGGTGCGATGGATCCCGGTGACAAGCACCGGGATGACACCCGGAGTGAATGTTGGGAGACGAAATCAATGGCCATCGCCAAGGTACGGCGCAAGCCGACGGAGGATTCGGATGCGGCAGCGCGGGCGGCCACATATGTGCTGGAGGACCAGGTGGGGTTCTTGCTGCGCTGCGCGCACCAGCGGGCGACCGAGATCTTCAACGCCGTGATGGGACGCTTCGCGGTGACGCCGACGCAGTTCGCGGCGCTGGCCAAGCTCGACGACTTGGGCTCGGTGTCGCAGAACCAGCTCGGAAGGTTGACGCGCATGGACCCGGCGACCGTCTCCGGCGTCATCGGGCGCCTGATCGCACGCGGTTTCGTGCGCCAGTCACCGGACGCACGCGACGCCCGGCTCGTGCTGCTGGCGCTCACTCCCGCCGGTCGCGCGGCGGTGTCGGAGATGAAGACGGTGGGGACAGACGTTTCGCGCCGCACGCTGGAGCCGCTGAAGCCCGCCGAGGCCGACGCCCTGCTGCGGGCGCTGGCCAAAATCGGGTGAGCCCCATGTTTGCACCGCCCGTCATACAGCAGCTTGCCGGCGAGCGCCTGCACCTGTCGCACGGGCCGATCGACGTGGTGCTGAAGGCCTGGGGCAGTCCAGATGCCATTCGCGCAAGCTACGCGGCCGCCTGCGGGCGCTTCCCGGCAATCCTGCCGGAGCTGTGCGACGAGCTCGCCATGCTGCGCACGCCCATGCACGAGGGCCCGAGCGTGGATGGGCCCGTCGCGCGGCGAATGCTCGCGGCCTGCCGCCCCTTCACCGACGTGTTCGTGACACCCATGGCGGCGGTGGCCGGCGCGGTGGCCGACGAGCTGCTGGCGCATATGACGGCCGCGGCCCCGCTGGAGCGCGCCTTCGTCAATGACGGCGGCGACATCGCCGTGCTGATCGCACCCGACCACGCGCTCGACATCGGCGTCGCCGGCGAGTACTCGCGCGGCGCGACCCCGCTCCTCAACGGCGCTATCCGAGTCGATGCCACGTCCGGCATCGGCGGCATAGCCACGTCGGGCGCGCGCGGGCGCTCCTTCTCGCTCGGCATCGCCGACACGGTAACGACGCTGGCGCGCGACGCGGCCACCGCCGATGTCGCCGCCACGCTCGTTGCCAATGCGGTGAACGTCGGCAGCCCCGGCATCCTGCGCCGCCCGGCCCGCGAGCTCGACCCCGACAGCGACCTGTGCGACCTGCCCGTGACGGTGTCGGTGGGGTCGCTGACAGCCGCCGAGATCGAAGCCGCGCTCGCCAACGGCGAGGCACTCGCTCTCGACTATCGCCGGCGCGGCCTGATCGTCGATGCCGCGCTGATGCTCGCCGGACGCACGCGCACGCTCGGCCCGATGCGCTCGTCAAAACCGGCAGCGGAAGTGTATCTTGCGGCATGCTTCGGTCGCAGCCATGAGCAGCTCGACCGGCGCTGAGGCGAACAGGGCACATGGCGCAGGATTCGGCTAAGTCAGCGGCAACCGTCTGCGATCCCGTCACGCTGCAGATCGTGCGCGGGGCGCTGCGGGCGATCCAGGGCGAGATGGAGGCGGTGATCGAGCGCACGGCCATGTCGCCGTTCATTCGCGAGAAGAAGGACTTCTACGCTGCGCTGTTCGACGGCGCCGGCCGCCTCATCGTCGGCTCCAACCTGCCGCTGTCCGGCGACGTGGTCGGCCCCATCGTCGAGCACTACCCGCTCGACACCATGCGGCCGGGCGACATCTACTGGTTCAACGACTGCTACGCCTCCAAGGGGGCCGTCTCGCACTCGCCCGACCAGGTATTCGTGGCCCCAGTGTTCGCGGAAGGCAAGCTTGCCGCCTTCGCCCAGTCGTGGGCGCACTTCAACGACATTGGCGGCATGCGCGCCGGCTCGCTGTCGCCCGATTGCACGGAGATCTTCCAGGAAGGGATCATCGTGCCACCCGTGCGCGTGGCGCGCGAGGGCGTGATCGTCGAGGAGCTGCTGCGGCTGTTCTATCGCAATTCGCGCTTTCCCGAGATGGTGAAGGGCGACACGCGCGCCTCCATGGCCGCCATCCGGCTGGGTGAGCGGCGGCTCGGCGAGCTGTTCGCCCGCTTCGGGCTGGCGCGGACGGCCGACGCGTTCGAGCGGCTGATCGCGGAGACCGAGCGGGAGCTGCGCGACAAGCTGAGAGCGCTGGTGCCGGAGGGCAGCCACGCCTTCACCGACACCGTCGACAGCGACGGCCAGGGCCACGGCCCCATCAAGCTGCGCTACCGCCTCGATGTGACGGCCGAGCGCATCGCCCTCGACACCAGCACCAGCGACGACCAGGTGCCGGGGCCGGTCAACTTCCTCATGAGCCCGCAGGTGCCTGCCATGGTGTTCGGCTCCTATCTCCTTGGCGAGGGCTCCGAAGCGATCCTCAACGGCGGCGTCGAGAAGGCGATCGACGAGGTGATCGTGCGGCCGGGCTCCGTGCTGCAACCGAAGTTTCCGGCGCCGCTCGGCATGCGCGGCGTCACCATGATGCGCAACATGGCGGCCTGTCTGGGGCTTCTCAACGTGGCGACCGGCGGCCGCGCCATGGCGGCGCACAGCGCCTACGTCATCTGGTACCTGCGCGGGCGCGACGACAACGGCGAGCTGTTCTTGCTGTCCGACGGGCTCGGCGTCGGCTACGGCGCGCGACCGACCGCAGACGGCAACGATGCGGTGTATCTGGTCGCCCAGGAGAACTTCCCCTCCGAGTTTCTCGACTCGGTGTTTCCGGTGCGGGTGCTGCGCTACGCCATCAACCCCGACACGGGCGGGCCGGGGCGCTGGCGCGGCGGATGCGGCCTCATCCGCGAGATCGAGGTGCTGGCGCCGGAGGCGACCGTCTCCATGCGCATCGACAGCGTCGAACATCCGCCGTGGGGCGTCGCCGGCGGCCACGCCGCCGGAACCGGGCGGTGCGTCGTCAACCCGGGCGGGCCGGACGAGCGCACCCTGCGTCCCCTGAGCGACGGCAATATCGTGCGGCGCGGCGATGTCGTGCGCATCGAGACCGGCGGGGGSGGCGGCTGCGGCCATCCCTTCGACCGCGAGCCCCAGCGCGTACTGGCCGACGTGCGCGGCGGATTTGTGAGTCGGGCGAGCGCGGAGGAGCACTACGGCGTGGTGCTGGCCGGTGATGGGCTCTCCGTGGATCTCGTGACAACAGCCGCGCGCCGTGCGCGGCGACCGGAGGCCAAGCTCTTCCACCGTCACGTCTACCACGCGGCGCTCGATTGATGGCCATGCCGCAATCGCCAAGGGCCCGCGTCATTGTCGGCGTCGACACGGGCGGGACGTTCACCGACGTCACCCTGCTGGACCCAGTCACGGGGCGCGTCTGGAGCGCCAAGACTCCCTCGACGCCGGACGACCCTTCGCGCGGCTTCGGCAACGGCATCGCCGAGGTGCTGCAAGCGGCGGGCCTCTCCGGCACCGACGTCGCCCGGGTGCTGCACGGCACAACGATAGCGACCAACCTCATCCTGGAAGGCAAGGGCGCGCCCGCCGCGCTCATCACCACGGCCGGCTTCAAATACGTGCTCGAGATCGGCCGCCAGGACGTGCCGCGCCGCGCTAGCCTGTTCGCCTGGGTGAAGCCGAAACGCCCGGTTGCCCCCGAGCACATCTTCGAGGTCGACGGGCGCATCGGCCCGGACGGCCAGGAGCTGCAGCCGCTCGACGAGGCGGCGGTCCGCGGCACCGCGCGGGCAATCCGGCAGCAGGGCATCGGCTCGATCGCCGTCGTGCTGCTGCACAGCTACGCCAACCCCGTGCACGAGCGGCGCGTCGCTGCCCTCCTCGCCGAGGCGATGCCCGGCGCCCTCGTCTCGATCTCGAGCGAGGTGCTGCCCGTCTTCCGCGAGTACGAGCGCAGCATGACGACCATCCTCAACGCCAGCGTGATGCCTGTCGTGGCGGCCTACGTCGAGCGCCTGGACGCGCGCATCGCCGAGCAACGCATCGAGGCGCCGCTGCTCCTGATGAAGTCGAGCGGCGGCGTGACCAGCACGCGCGCCGTGCGGCGCGCGCCCGTGGAGACGGCGCTGTCCGGCCCGGCGGCGGGCGCTGTCGGCGCGGCCTACGTGGGCGCCGGCGGCGGGCACAAGAACCTGATCGGCATCGACATCGGCGGCACCTCGGCCGACATCAGCCTGATCCATGGCGGGGAGCCGGGCCTCACCACCACCGGCCGCATCGGCAACTGGCCGATCGGCCTGCCCATGATCGACATCGTCACCATCGGGGCCGGCGGGGGCTCGATCGCGCGGGTCTCCGATACGGGCGCGCTGCTCGTGGGGCCTCAGAGCGCGGGCGCCGTGCCTGGGCCCGTCTGCTACGGCCGTGGCGGCGTCGAGCCGACCGTCACGGACGCCCATCTCGCCCTCGGCCACCTGCCGCCCTACCTGCTCGGCGGCAGCTTCGCCCTCGATGTCGAAGCGGCGCGGGTCGCGATCCGCCGGCGCATCGCCGAGCCGCTGGGCATGACAGTCGAGGCCGCGGCGCGCGGCATCCTGGCCATCGTCGACAACAACATGGTGGGGGCCATCCGCGTGGTGTCGGTCGAGCGCGGGCACGATCCGCGCGACTTCTCGCTGCTGCCGTTCGGCGGCGCCGGACCGCTGCACGGGGGTGCGCTGGCGCGGTTGCTCGGCATGAGAACAATCATCGTGCCGCCGGGGCCGGGCGTGCTCTCCGCGCTCGGGCTGCTGGTCTCCAACCTCAAGGCCGAGTTTACGCGCACCTGCCTGCAGAAGGCCGGTGCGTTCGATGCCGGCGCGGTGGCGCGCGTGTTCGGCGAGCTCGACGCCGAGGCCCGCGCCTGGCTCGACGCCGAGGACGTGCCAGCCGAAGCGCGCCGGATCGCCTGGCATGCGAGCCTGCGCTACCAGCACCAGGGCTTCGAGCTGTTCGTGCCGTGGGCGGGCGGCGACGTGACGGAGGCCTCGGCGGCGGCGACGGTGGCCGCCTTCTACCGCCTGCACGAGCGGCTCTACACCTTCGCGCAGGAGGACACACCCGTGGAGATCGTGACATTGCGGGTCGACGCGCGCGGGGCGTTTCCGGCGCCAGCGCTGCGCGAGCTGCCGCCCGCCGGCCCGCTCGAGGCCTCACAGGTGGGAGCGCAGAAGGTGTTCCTCGAGACCGGACCCGCCGAGGCCGCGATCTATGCCCGCGAGCGCCTCGGCGCCGGCGCCCGCATCGACGGCCCCGCCATCCTCACCCAGCTCGACGCCACCACGCTCCTGCTTCCGGGCCAGTCCGGTGTGGTCGATCGCTTCGGCAACCTGATCGTCGAGGAGTGCGCGTGAGGCCGCGCCATGTGGCCTGGCGGCGCTGGTGACCGGGACGTGTTCCCGTACGGGGACATTCTACCCCCGGGCTACGGGATTGTTCCTGATCGGGAACTTTCTTGCCTTATCGCCCTAAATTGTTCCCGGTCGGTAACATTCAACTCACAACCCCGCAAATGTTCCTGACCGGGAACTTTTCAGTTGAAAGTGACCGAATCTGTCAATATTGTTCCCGACTGGGAACATCGCAGACCAACCGTGGCCCACACCAAGAAAAAACCAGGTGCTCAAAACGCCGCGCAGGACTTTGCGGCCCGCTTCGGCGCACTCATCCGTGAGCGCCGGGCCGCACTGAAGCTGCGCCAGGACGACATCGCCTTCTCAACCGGGCTGGGCCGTCGCTTCATCATCGAGCTCGAAGCAGGGAAACCGACATGTCATCTCGGCAAAGCGCTCGTGGTCGCGGCCGCGGTCGGACTGCGACCGATCGATCTGATGGCCGCGACCAACGACGACAACGCCATGCCGCCTGATTTGCCGGACTAACGGGGGGGTCTGCGTGGCTGAGTTCCCGGTCTTCTATGAGACGCGCCGTGTCGGCACTATCGAGACGCACGAGGACGGTCCCTCGTTCGTCTACGACCCTGAATGGTTGCGCACGAGAGGTGCGTTCCCCCTTTCGATCCTGATGCCGCTGTCACCCCGGCGCACGTCGGCGCAAATATTCGAGCCGTGGGCTGCCAATCTGTTGCCGGAAGCTTCGCAACTGAGAACGGTGGGGCGCAGGCTCGGCGCCGCGCCGGAAGACACCATCGCCATCCTAGCGGAAATAGGTCGCGACACCGCAGGTGCCCTGTCGATCGGCAAGCCGGGCTCGGCCGATCCCCGCGGCTGGGTGCCGGTACCTGACGACGCCGCGCTGGAACGCATCATCAATGAGCTTCCGAGCAAGCCGTTCCTCGTTGGCGAAACTGGCGTATCAATGTCGCTGGCTAGCGTGCAGAACAAGCTTGGCGTCGCCGTGAACCCTACAGGTCAAATCTGCATCCCGCACAATGGGGCACCATCCACACACATTCTGAAGCCCGACTCGGACAATCTGTTCGGTGGCGTGCAAAATGAAGCGCTGTGCCTTGTCCTGGCCAGCCGCTGTGGACTCGACGCCTCGCGGGTAACAACCGGCAAAGCGGGCAATCGCACTTACCTACTTGTCACTCGCTACGACCGCATTGAACAAGCTGGGCGTTGGCGGCGCTTGCATCAGGAGGATTTCTGTCAGGCGCTCGGAAAGCCGCCATCGGCCAAATACGAGGCCAACCAGAGCGGTATAAAGGGCCCTACCCTCGCCGACATGTTCGCGTTGACCCGCAACGCGATGCGAGCGCCAGACGTTCTCCACTTGCTCGACTACGTGCTTTTCAATGTCCTGGTGTGCAACACCGACGCGCACGCCAAGAACTATTCGCTGATGATCTCTGGCAGAGGCTTCAGCTTGGCGCCCGCCTACGACGTCATGTGCGCAGCGGCCTGGGAGGGGCTAACGCGCAACCGGGCACAGAAGATCGCCGGCAAGAAGCGCGGCGAGCATCTCAAGCGCAGGCACTGGCAGGCGTTCGCCAGCGATTGCGGGCTCAATGGGCCGCGGCTGATCAAACGCGTCGAGGAACTTGCGAATGCGGTGTCGCGGGAAGTGAAAGCCGCCGAGGCCGAGGTCGATGCAATGCCCGCAGGCACGCACGCGTCGATGCCTGCATTCGTCGAGGCCATCGAAGCCCGCGCCCGCGCGATCATCTCGGGATTGAGCGAAGACAAGCCAAAGCCGACGGCCCCGATGACGACGACGCTCGGGCCACCGGCCAAGCGAAGCAGAAGGAAAAAGGCAAAGGCAACGACTCACTGAGGAGGATCGCCGCCTTTCCCAATATTTGCGTCGAACGACGTGCCGGACCCGGAGGGTATGACACCCTCACACGCTGGGCTTCTCGCTGCAGGTGGAGGGCTCTTCCTGCCGCCACCCGCGCGCATTCCAGCGCCGGCTCATGCCGGAGGCGTCGTCCTCGAACGGCGGCTCGGGGCTCAGGCCGGCGAGGTAGAACTCGTAGCAGTTGGCGCTCGTCTTGATCGCCGTCCAACAGCCGCCGCTGAGCGGGGGCTCCGGCAGCGGCGGATCGTAGAAGGTGCAGAAAACGTGGCCGCGGAAGTGCCAGCGGCCCGTGGCGCGGCGCTGGCTTTCGCGATAGTCGAGCCGCCCATCGCCGAGATAGGTCTCGGTCCAGGTGAGGCCGTTACGGTAGTAGCCGTCGAGCGTCTTGCCGATGAAGGCTGAGCGCATGGCCTCCTCGGTCATCCAGGGATCATCGAGTGCCGGTGCGGGAAGCGAGGCCCCAGCCAGAGCCACGCCGACAAAGCCCAAGAACATCTGTCTGGCAGCGGTCATCACGCGGGACATGCTCCAAAAGGTTGCCGCACGGGGAGCGCCGATCGCGTGCGTCGGTAACGAGCCATTGTGGCCAATGCGGGACACTGCCATGGACACGAGGTGCGACTGCAGTTAAAAGCACGCGCGCAAGACCCGCCTATTTCACGCTTGGAAAGAGCACCATGAGCTATACGGTCGCTGTCGTCGGCGCCACGGGGAACGTGGGCCGGGAAATACTGTCGATCCTGGCGGAGCGCCTGTTCCCCGCAACGGAGGTGCACGCGCTCGCATCCCGTCGATCGGTCGGCGTCGAGGTCTCGTTCGGCGATCAGACTCTCAAATGCAAGGACCTGGCGACCTTCGACTTCTCCAAGGTCGACTTCTGCCTGATGTCGGCGGGCGGGAGCGTCTCCAAGGAGTGGTCGCCGAAGATCGCCGCCAAGGGCTGCATCGTCATCGATAACTCCTCGGCCTGGCGCTACGATCAGGACGTGCCGCTGATCGTGCCGGAGGTGAACGCCGACGCGGTGACGGGCTACACCCGCAAGAACATCATCGCCAACCCGAACTGCCAGACCATGCAGATGGTTGTGGCGCTGAAGCCGCTACACGACCGCGCCACCATCACGCGCGTGGTGGTTTCGACCTATCAGTCCGTATCCGGCGCCGGCAAGGAAGCTATGGACGAGCTGTGGACCCAGACCAAGGGCAAGTATGTGCCGGGCCAGGAACTCGAGCCCAAGAAGTTTCCCAAGCAGATCGCCTTCAACTGCATTCCTTACTGCGGCACCTTCATGGAGGACGGCTACACCAGCGAGGAATGGAAGATGGTGGCCGAGACCAAGAAGATCCTGGATCCCAGGATCAAGGTGACGGCCACGTGCGTGCGCGTGCCGGTGTTCGTCGGCCATAGCGAGGCGGTGAACCTCGAGTTCGAGAAGCCGATCACCGCGGACGAGGCGCGCGAGATCCTGCGCGAGGCGCCCGGCTGCCTTGTGATCGACAAGCGTGAGCCCGACGGCTACATCACGCCGATGGAGGCGGCCGGCGAGGATGCCACCTACATCAGCCGCATCCGGGAGGATGCGACCGTGGAGAACGGTCTGGCCATGTGGATCGTGTCCGACAACCTGCGCAAGGGCGCCGCGCTCAATGCCGTGCAGATCGCCGAGCTGCTGATCAACCGCAAGCTGCTGCGGAAGGCGGCCTAGGGGCGCTCATCCCGGACGCGCGCAGCGCGATCCGGGGCCTCGCCGCGAGCGGCTTCCTCTTTTACTTGATCCCGGATAGCCTTCGGCTTCCGGAATGACGGGTGGAAAATTACGACTTCTGCCCCGCCGAGAGCTTCTGCAGCGTGTCGACGATCGACAGCAGATCGTCGATGAATTGATCGCGCTGCTTGGTGGGGAGCGCGTCGAGAATGCGCTCGTCGACGCGCTTGCCGAGCGGCTCGGCCACGCGCAGAAGTCGCCGCCCCTCGTCGGTGAGCTTCACCGCATAGGCGCGGGCATCCTCCCTGGTGCGGCGGCGCTGCAGCAGCCCCTTGCGCTGCATGCGCCTGACGATGTCGGCGAGCGTCGAGCGATCGATGCCCGTGCGGTCGACCAGACCGGTCTGGCTCAACCCCTCGTTGCCGGCCACCGTGACGAGCACGGCGAGCTGACGCGGTGTCAGGTCGCCATCCTTCATCTCGGCATGGAAGATGTCCCCTGCGCACTGGCCGGCCCGGTGCAGCAGATGGATCGGTGACCGGCCGAGCCGATCAGATTGTGAATCCCGTTTCATTACACTTTCGGAGCTTGAAGTGCGCGCCAGGACGACGCCCACGGCCTCACCGCCCGGATCCGCGCAACATGTCTCCCACTGGCGATGGCGCCGGGAGACGATCAGGGGACAGGCAGTTCATTCAAGATCGCATACCGACCTCGCCCATGCCACGACTAATTTCGCGACACGTTGTCCCATTTTATAGGATGGCTACTGAGCTCTTGCCTCAGGCGCCGGTCTTGGCCTCGTAGCGCCTGATCAGACCGATCTGCGCCATGGCGAATACTAGGGTTAACCCCAGGATGCCGAACACCTTGAAATTGACCCAGAGGGCTTCGGAAAAGCTGCGCCACACCACCTCGTTGAGGACGGCCAGCGCCAGGAAGAACAGTGCCCAGCGGATGCTGAGCTTGCGCCAGCCCTCTTCCGTCAGATTGAAGGCCTCGCCCAGCAGCAGCTTGAGGAACAGCCGGCCCGTCATCAGCCCAAAGAACAGCGCGCCGGCGAACATCAGATTGATAATGGTCGGCTTCACTTTGATAAAGCGCGGGTCATTGAGCCAGAACGTCAGGCCGCCGAAGATGACCACCAGCACCGCGGTCATCAGCGGCACGGGCAGCAGGCGGCCGAATTGCGACCAGGAGGCCGCCAGAGCGATGACGCTCGTGACCATGACGACCCCGGTCGCCCAAAAGATGCCGGCAGTGAAATAGGTGACGCCGAACGCTGCAAGCGGACCGAACTCGATCAGCAGCTTGACGTGCGGGTTGGGTGGCGCCGCGATGCTGGGCCGGTTGGCCTCTTCGTTCATGCCTGCACTCTCTGCAAATTGCGACGGTGTGCCGATCCACGATCGGTCTAGAGCAGGATCGCTTCAGATTGAAGCTCTAGAGCGAGACCGTTCCAGATGGAAGCACTGGGGCTTCCATCCAGGAACGTGAATCTCGCTCTAAGCCTCAGAAGTAGAGCACGATTCACGCTTCAGCCTCGACGTTGCATTCGAGGCGACGTCATTCCATCTGAAGCGATCCTGCTCTAGTGTGTCGCGGGATCGAGGGGGTCAGACCCCTCGCGCATCCCGTCGAAATCATCGATAAGGTCGAGGCGAGGGGTCTGACCCCCGCTCGAAAACGCCGCGTGGTATACCAGTCGATCTTCCGGCCAGACCTGTTCGCCGGCCAGGTGATCATCGTCACCGGCGGCGGCAGCGGCATCGGGCGCTGTACCGCGCACGAGCTGGCGTCTCTGGGCGCTGCCGTGGCGCTGGTCGGCCGCAATCCGCAAAAGCTCGCATCCGTCCGTGCCGAGATTACCGAGGATGGCGGCACGGCATCGACCCACCCGTGCGACATCCGCGAGGAGGAGACGGTGAGGGCCACGGTCGCCGGCATTCTCGGCGCCCACGGCCGCATCGACGGCCTCGTCAACAATGCCGGCGGCCAGTTCCAGGCGCCGCTCGCCGACATCTCGCAGAAGGGCTGGGAGACGGTGGTGCGCACCAATCTCACCGGCGGCTTCCTGATGGCGCGCGAGTGCTACACGCAATGGATGCGCGAGCACGGTGGGTCAATCGTCAACATCGTCGCCGACATGTGGATGAGCATGCCGGGTATGGGCCACTCGGGCGCCGCACGGGCGGGCATGGTCAACCTGACGATGACGGCGGCGGCGGAATGGGGCGCCTCCGGCGTGCGCGTCAATGCCGTGGCGCCGGGCTGGATCGCCTCGTCGGGCTTCGATACCTATCCCGACAGCGTCAAGCCCATGCTGCGCTCGCTGCGCCAGCACACGCCACTGCAGCGCTTCGGCACGGAAGCCGAGGTGTCCGCGGCGATCGTGTTCCTGCTGTCTCCCGCCGCGGCCTTCATCTCGGGCGACACCCTGCGCGTCGACGGCGCCGCGCCCAACGCCAAACGCCACGTCGAGCTCGAGCCGCATGACCGCTCCCAGCCCTGGAACGGCTTCCACCGCGCCGTGCCGCCGAAGACTCTGCAGGAGGAGTGATGATGTTGGTCAAGGAAAAATACGGATGTCACCCCGGGGCTTGTCCCCGGGATCCGCCAGTCAACAAGCGCCGGAGCAAGCGGCACGATGGATCCCGGGCATAAAGCCCGGGATGACAACGATGGCCGTAATCCAATCCAAAATCGATCCAAGCTCGGAGACCTTTCGCGCCAACCGGCGCGAGATGCTGGCGCTGGTGGAGGGCTTCCGGGCGCTGGAGGCGCGTGTGCGCGACACGTCCAACCAGAAGCTCCCCATGTTCCAGAAGCGCGGCCAGCTCACCCCGCGCCAGCGCCTTGCCCACCTCCTCGACCGCGGCTCGCCGTTCCTGGAGATCTCCACGCTCGCCGGGCTCAACATGCACGACGACGACGGCGCGGAGAACATCCAAGGCGGGGGCGTCATCGCCGGCATCGGCACTGTATCGGGCGTGCGCTGCGTCATCACCGCCAGCGACTCCGGCATCAAGGGCGGCACCACGGCGCCCATGGGGCTGCGCAAGAATTTGCGCGTGCAGGAGATCGTGCTTACCAACAAGCTGCCCTACATCTCGCTGGTCGAATCGGGCGGCGCCAACCTGAACTACCAGGCCGAGATCTTCGTCGACGGCGGCCGCACCTTCGCCAACATGGCGCGCATGTCGGCGACGGGTATCCCGCACGTCACGGTGGTGCACGGCTCCTCGACCGCCGGCGGCGCCTACCACCCGGGCCTCTCCGACTACGTCGTGGTAGTGAAGGGGCGCTCCAAGATCTTCCTCGCCGGTCCGCCTCCCTTGAAGGCCGCCACCGGCGAGATCGCCACCGACGAGGATTTGGGCGGCGCGGAGATGCATGCGATGGTGTCGGGCGTCGCCGAGTACCTGGCCGAGGACGATGCCGACGCCCTCAACATCGCCCGCGAGATCATGGCCGCGCTGCGCTGGAACGAGCGCCTGCCAGCGATGCCGCACAAAACCGCGAGGGAGCCGCGCTACAGTCCCGACGAGTTGTGCGGTGTGGTGCCGGTCGACTACCGCAAGCCCTACGACGTGCGCGAGGTGATCGCGCGGCTGGTCGACGACAGCGACTTCCTCGACTTCAAGCCGCTCTATGGCGCGCAGACCGTGTGCGGCCAGGCCGCCATCGACGGCGAGGCCGTCAGCATCATCGGCAACAACGGCCCCATCGATGCCGACGGCTCGGTCAAGGCCGCGCAGTTCATCCAGCTGTGCGACCAGGCCGACACGCCGCTCGTCTTCCTGCAGAACACCACCGGCTATATGGTCGGCCGCGACGCCGAGCGCGCTGGCATCGTCAAGCACGGCTCCAAGATGATCCAGGCCGTCGCCAACGCACGTGTGCCCAAGCTCACCTTGCACGTCGGCGCCAGCTTCGGCGCCGGCAACTACGGCATGTGCGGGCGCTCGTACGATCCGGCCTTCATCTTCGCCTGGCCCAACAACCGCATCGCCGTGATGGGGCCGGAGCAGGCGGCCGGCGTGCTCGCCATCGTCACCGAGGAGAAGCTCAAGCGCGACGGCAAGCCGGTCGACAGCGAGAAGCTCGACGCCATGAAGGCTGCCGTCGTCGGTAAGATGGAGAAGGAGAGCACCGCCCTCTTCGCCACCGCCCGCCTGTGGGACGACGGCCTGATCGATCCACGCGACAGCCGCAAGGTGCTCGCGCTCTGCCTGTCCATCTGCCGCGAGGCCGAGGTGCGCCCGCTCAAGCCGAACACGTTTGGGGTGGCGAGGATGTAGATGGACGTCATGGCCGCGCAGGCGGGCACCCACGCAAGCTTCCGTATTGTGGGACGATCGACTTTCTATTGCGACGTGTCCTGGGTCCCCGCCTGCGCGGGGATGACGGCGAGATCGGGACTAGGGAGGAAGACACGATGGAATTCACCCAAGAGCACGAGGGCATCCGGCGCAACGTCAAGAAGTTCATCGAGGCGGAGATCAACCCGCACGTCGATGCCTGGGAGGAGGCCGGCATTTTCCCCGCCCACGAGCTGTTCAAGAAGATGGGCGACCAGGGCTATCTCGGCA
>JRHI01001145.1_pt1 | contig 24001 bp, 22 predicted proteins | sample 215371 | NCBI WGS metagenome assembly JRHI01 (sample SAMN02929681, study PRJNA255918) | sediment metagenome | biome: cave system; feature: Ice Cave; material: Sediment; isolation source: sediment from deep within a dark volcanic ice cave with no known source of... ...
CTTGGCAAGGAGATGCTCTACCACTGAGCCACTCCCGCATCAAATGAAAGCGTACTTTCATTTTCGTTTGCATGACTAAGATATCATACCTGATACAGTTTTGTCAACAGTTTTCTCGCGTTATAGCTTCTCCCAATCCCTCTTACTAACTCCAAACAGGTAATGAGAGGTTCTTGTAAACTCGCAACAAAATCCACTCTCCCAGTACCTCTTCCAGTTCTTCCCGACAAGCTTCTAGATTATCTGCGTTGGCATAGACGCCGCCAAACTCGGGAATCTCACCATAGATACTACCATCATCGGGCAAAATCTCGTATCTCGCTCGCTTCATAGCATTACGAATGTAGTTTGTTAGCACTTTGGTTTCCTACTTTCTTTCTTTCACCACGCCTATCTTATACTACCATTCTACCTCATCATGCCTGATTTTGAAATAATCAATCATTCTACCTCAAACCCCCACTCCTTCAACAACTCCACCACCCGCGCCAGATTCTCCGTGGGCACGCGCACTAGCCTCCCCTGCTGGGCAACCTCGGTCCCCAGCAGGTGCTGTAAATCTTCATCCGCCTGGAGATCTTGTAATATCTTCGCATCTAGGTAGAGCATCGGCGCCTGCTCTACCTCAATTGACGGCTGCTCGCCATAGCCTCCACCCCACAACTTGAGACGAATGAGGAACGAAGTAGGTATGCCGCCTTCACAATAATGTTGCAAAAAGCGAATGATGGCGTCCAGCGCAATTCCGCTGTCACAAGCTCGTTCAATCAGTGCGGGAGTTATCTTGCGCCAGCCCGTTAGCTCCGTCAGCTCGTACGGCGCACTGATTCGTTCAACCTCTGCCGTGAGATAAAGATCGGTTACGGCATAGAGAGGCTGCAACAGCCCATCATCATGTAAACGCCACTGCGGCTCACACGCCGCTAAACGCCCGCTATCCAGCAGATTATCCTGCCCGGACGTAGCTGTCAGCGCGGGTAAGTAGCCTCGCCGCCAGAAAACTTCCTGCAGCGCTTCTACCCGATTGGCAGCAACCTCTGCCAATACAGGAGAGAGGCGGCGGCCCAGCAAACCTCGCGTCTCCTCACTCGCAAAAAGTTCATCAAGTAGTCCAGCGGCATCAACTTCGAGCAGCGCCGTCCCCTGCCAGAGTTCAATACGCCGCGCCTGCCGCTCCCACTCCACCAGCGAGTACTGCACATTCTGAGGTATCTCCGCCTCCGGCCCGCTACCTTCGTCCAACACCTGTTGAATAGTCTCCACGCGTAGACCCATCTGAATCGCGCGCGTAACGCTTGCCTTCGTTATGCGGTACTGTGCGATATGTTCCAACCCTACACGTTCAGCAAAACGATCCAGCTTGATCAATAAAGCCTCGGAAACGGGAGCTAGCGCTATCAGTTCAAAGTTCGGCTGCACAATCAAACGACCCCAGGGAACATTCTCGCGAGGCGGCGGATCATCACTGAGAACCAATCCGGCACTGGGCGCCAGGCAAAAGATAGGCGTATTTCCCTCATTTTTTACATCGACCAGCCCCATCCACTGCAAAGGTCCCAATACCACCGCTCGAATGAAGCCTCCCTCCACCTGGTGCCAGCCCTCGCGATGCGTCAGCCAACCACGCCGCAAGCGGAAATCCCAGCCATAGGGGTTACTCCCTACCGAATAGCGGTCAGCGCGCGCTCCATATTGGCGTGGAAAGAGCAGATAGGGTGCGTATAACTTTGTGCGAGCAATAAACGACGGCAACCCGCACCATATCCCCTCTGGCTCATCCAGTACCCGTTCTATCAGCGCCTGCCGTGCGCGTATAACTTCTTCATGCGCGGGATCAAGCGGATTAGGTCCGGGTCGAACAATGACTTCTGGCAAATAGAGCAGCTCATTCCAGAAAGGACTCTCCAACCATAAGCGATAACAGCGTCGTGCGCGCTCCAATAGTGGCAATGAAAAAAATTCGTCCGTGGGAACGGCCTGGATACTGCCCTGACGCTCTTGCAACAGCCCCAGGTTCATCAATAGGAGTCGTAGAAACAATAGTCGCGGGATATCTTGCTCTGTACGTACTTGCTCGATATTCCCTTTATGCCCTGGCAGTTCCATGACCTGCCGCAGTGCAGCCCGAGCAAGTAGACCACTGTTCACCAGCGGCAAACCCTCTCTTGTCGAAGCTACCAGTGACCAGTATAGGTACAGCATACGCTGAAAAGCGCGCACGCCTTCTCCTATTTCTTCCTGCTGAAATACCTGCTGTCTAACCTGCGTGCTCAGCTCTTCCTCGATGACCTCGTTTACCACGTCCTTCACTGCCTGCGGCACAATCAACACACCATCGTAGATGCCGCTTGTATAGTCCCTGCCCGCGAAATTCGTTTGCTTCCCCCAGAATACCAAACCCAGTAGCAACAGGCGGCGCAGCGACTGCTCAAAAGGTCCATGAGGATGAGGCGTTGGATAAAGCGCGCTGCTGTGTTCCGTATTGGTAGACACCTCTCTCGCACTGGCGGCATTCAACTTCCAGTTAGTGTCAAAATACAGGGCGAGATCACGGCTATTCGCTCTACCACCGCACGCTACCAATTCGCGCAGTACCAGCCCCTCTGTCTCATTCAGGCTGCGCGCAGCCTCATTGATGGCGGCAGATTCAAAAAGATAGTCGGCAATTTCAGGAATAGTGGTCGCGGAAACCGAGGGTGTTGAAGGGGTACCGCTGTTCTGTCCCCTGGAGCCAATTGGCAAGTGTCGCAATTTCACCAATGATTGTAGATGATAAGGTGGTACGGTCTGAAGCAGATCGAGATCACTTTGTTCCATGATACTCCCCTTCATGCAACAGAGGACTCTGTCCGCGTCGCTTGAGATCTTCGACAATACGTTCCGCGCCCTGTCTTTTGAGAATCATCAAGGTCGGTGTAATCGACTCTACTATCTGCTCCTCTACTGATGTTGTTGCCGAGAGTTCCCGCATCACCAGGTTATCCGCTACCTCCATCAGTGAAACTCCTGTGTAGAGTCGCACGCGCCCATAGCTGGCGATCCAACGCTCAAGTTGCGCAAGTAACCTCTGCAGTGGGCTATCACTTTTCTCTTCGTCTTGCGCAATGTGCCCTAGGAACTCCAGCAAGTTGCCCGGCTTTTGCCCGCAACCCAGTGCCTCGGCCAGTGATTTTGGGGCAAGTCGGTAACACAGTCGGTTATAGCGAACACCAGCCACTTCTGCAAAATCCTCGATCAGTTCAATCAGCGGCCATGCATCAGAACGCGACTCGACCAGCAATTCGCCCGTTTCCAATACATCCAGGGCTGGCCCCCTCTGCTGCATCTCCTCAACCGCTTGCTCACCATACTCTAAACCATTCAACAACAAGCCAGCCAGCGGTGTTAAGCGAAAGGCCAGTAAGCGACCATCGCCTGACAAAGCCAGGTCGCTAATGCCCCACCAGTACAATGGTCCACGCAATAGGCGCGCCAGGTAGTGACCCTCTGCACGCATCCAATCATTCATTTGCGTTGGCTGCAGTGGTTGTCCCTCTTCCTGATCCAGCCACCAGTGTGGTGAAGGAAAGAGTCGCTGCCGTCTCTGTAAAAAAACTGGATTCAGCCGGTAGATGAAACGCGCAAAGGAAGGGAAACTGATCCATTGATTCAGGGGAGCCTGCGCAACCATTGCGACCAACAACTGCCGCGCCTCGTTATTTTCAGCTTCCAACTCGCCTGGACGCAGTATAGGGTGGTTCAGTGGCGTGGTACGGCACCTCAGCCGCAATCCCTCCTCCTGGAGATCAAATAATTCCTCGTAGCCTGGATGAGTCAGCCACAATTCAAACAGGTCACGAGCCACTTCGGCGCTCGTAGGACCTAGCAGCAGCCTGGCAGCATTCGGGAGCAGGCGCAGGTTGGGTGTCCCCCCGTCATCTTTGTGCAGGATATCCGCCAATCTCAATAATCGGTAAGCAAAACGCAGAAACTGTGCTGTGCGTGGCACGGTTGATTGCAATCGTTCCAATAATGTTGCCGAAGGTAAACCATTTGGAGGGGCTATCAGCGCCGTTCCATCTTGAGCAGCCAGGCCAGAAGTGCGCAGCGCATTTGTACCGCGCATGCCCCCAACCCGTTCATCTTTCTCGTCATCATGCTCCAACCGGTAACCATCAAGTGCGCGCCCAACCAACAACAGATCCGCCAGTAAACTATATGCTTCGACCTGCTGTATTTTTAATTGATCATTATCTGCTTCCCCGCCAGTGGTCTTCTTTTCAACGTCAAAAGGTGTGATTGGCACCGATACCCGCAGCACTGCCTGCACCTCTGCCGGTACATACCAACCCACATCGTAGAGTAAACCGCTCAGCCCGATATGTTGTTGTGGTGAACTATTGAGGCTTGTGCGAAACAGCAGGCCCTTGCCCTGCAACACCAGCAGTATACCCTGTAATTTATCGGCTGGTCCAAATGAAAAACGCTCAAAAATGCTGCGCAAATCCTCGTCACTTATCGAACCACCAGCCAGAGCGAGCGTTGCCAACAACTGCCTTTGTGGTTTCTCCAATGCACTCGCAACTCTGCGCACCAGTTCAGGCTGTCTAAGCGCCCCTGCTATGGCCTCGGCCAGCTGCTGCTTACTTAATCCCGCCGTCGCGATATCATATTCTCGAGCAACGCCGCGCAGTTCACTTAAGCCATTTTGCGACAGTATATCTTCCAGGTTAGCCGAGGGAGTTGGCCCGCGCATCTTCACCTTGTGCGCAATCTGGCCGCCCTGATGTATAGATCGCAAAGGTGTTTTTTGTTCGCCAGCTGATTGACTGACTCCTTCACGCCGAGGAGCCATCACCCGACTGGGAGTCCGAGAACTCGGAGAACTCGAAGAAAATGGGGAAACAAAAGCTGTGGGATGCGCAAGCCATTGATAGAGCAGGGCTGTCGCGTGTCGACAGATCGCAACAGCATTGGGGTTACAAGAACAACTGGCGAGCCATGTACTGGAACTCTGTATCTCCACCTCGACACTACATCGATGCTGCTCAATTGCTTCCTGCTTCGGCGCTTCAACGCTACTTGTTGCACCTGCTTTTGCAACATTATCCAAATGAGATGTATCAACAATGCCAAGGAGTTTAGCTCCTTGACGCATTGTTGCATGCACTGCACCTATGCGGCAATACTCTTGCCCCACCGACGCTACTGTTAACCCCGCCATGCGGATAATATCCGCAGCTCGCAAGCGTTGCAATACGCCGGGTACAACATCATCCATAGAATAAGCCTACGTCAGTTCCTTAAAGAGGATTGATTATATTGGGTTATGATAGCACGTAGCATCCGCCTGGTCAATCTAAACAAAACTCAGAAACCTCTGCAGACGTTCATCCAAGCTCAGATTAGTATCCAAATGTTTGTTGTAGAACATCATCCACCAAGCGCATACATCACGTTCGCTACTGCCGCAAGCGCCGCGGTCTCAGCCCGCAAAATACGCGGTCCCAACGTCACTACCTGCACACCATGCTCCCGCGCCAACATAACCTCCTCCGCCATCAAACCACCCTCCGGACCAATAAATAACACAACCGTAATACGTTCCGCCTCAGCCCCTACAGGTCCGATCCCTCCCCTCATCTCAAGACCCTCTCGCAGGCTCTGACCGTGCTCTTCCTCCCACGGCATAAAAGCCAGCGCGCCTCGCGGTATATCATTGAGCGCGTGCAGCAGCGGGCGAATGGGCAAAAGTTCCGGCAGGCGCGCGCGACCACACTGCTCCGCTGCCTCCTGCATAATGCGCTGCCAGCGCTGTATCTTCGCCGACCCTGCTTCTTCCAGACCGGCCATCGAGCGGCGACAAAGCATCGGAGCAAAAACGGCCACGCCCAATTCGGTCCCCTTCTCCAAAATCCACTCGAAACGCGCCGATTTGAGCAATCCCTGGCACAGAACAATGCGCACAGTTGATTCGCTTTTCCCTCTCCTCCGTTCGAGCACCTCTACTTCTACCCCTGCGCGACCACTCTTCACAATTGCTGCCAGAAACTCATCGCCGCTATTATCGAGCAGCACCAGTTGCTCACCTACGCCAAGGTGAAGCACATCCCTCACCTGGTGCGCGATCTTTTCCGGCAGAGCAACACAAAATGACCTTTCCGACCCGGCATTCATCATTCGTTCAGAACTGGCATCGCTGTCAGGCATCTGCGACTGAAGCGCCGTGACAATAGGCGCCAATATGTCGTGCGCGACAAAAAAACGGTGCATAGCTTCTGCCTACTCCGGCTTGCGCATGATCAGCACAATCCAATCGCCGATCATCGCCTGGTCGATCAATTCCAGGCCCGCGGCCAGCAGTGCAGGCTCCGCGTCAGAACGACGCGCCTCGATAATACCGCTGGCGATGAGCAATCCACCAGGGGCGAGCACCTGCGCAAGTTGTGGTGCCATCCCGCCAATGACATGAGCAATAATATTCACCAACGCCATATCATACTGTCCCGCCATCCGCGCTGCCTCAGCCTCGTCAAGTATCCCAAGCACGACCGTTATCTTGTCGCTCAATCTATTGACCGTCGCATTCGCCGTGGCACTCTCCACCGCCACGCTACTAGTATCGATACAATAGACGCTGGCCGCGCCTAATTTCGCACCGGCTAATGCCAGGATACCGGAACCGGTGCCAACATCGATAACGCGCATCCCGGCCCTCGTGCGCAGTTCAACCTGTTCAAGACACATACGAGTCGTAGGATGCAGACCCGTGCCAAAAGCCATCCCCGGATCAAGTTCCAGCACAACCTCGTCACCCCTCGGTGCATACTCCCTCCATGATGGGCGAATGACCAGTCGCTTCCCGATATGCGTGACATGAAAGTAATCTTTCCAGGCGTTTGCCCAGTCCTCTTCATTGACAACCCGCGTCTGCAAATCGCCCACAAAATGTGCACCCAGGCTGGCAAGGTGCCACAGCCCCTCAGCCACTCGCTGCCGTGCCTCCTCCTCTTTCCCATCCAGAGGCAGATACGCGTGCACCTGCACCGGCTCGCCTATCAACACCCTGTACTCCTGCCCCTCGTCGATCAACTCAAACGGTTCCTCAATCGCAACCCCGCCCGGTGTATAGCGGCTCAAAAGCTCGCTCACCGATTCCACCGCCTCAGGATGCGTCCGCACCGTCAATTCTAACCATCGCATACATCTAATTCCTACTTTAAAAGATCAATCGTATAATAGCCAAAAGTAGTCTTCCCCCTAAAACCGCAAGAACGATAAAGACCAATTGCATTTTCATTATTCGTCTCCACCTCAAGCGCAACCCCCTTCTCGCTCATCGCCCGCACCTCTTTAATAACCTGCTCCAGCATCTGTCTACCAAAACCGCGCCCCCTATACGGCAGGAGCACAGCAAAACCGTAGATGCCATACTCCTTCTCCCCTTCTTGCAGGTTCAGGCATCCCACAGTCTCCTCTCCCAGCTTCCCAAGGTAATATTGAACATGTAGTCCCTCCATATTTTCCAGGATATTCCGCCGTGATCCCTCAATAGAGTGACCAAAACTCATTGCCGTTATCACCGCGAGGTCCTCTACATCTTCCGCTCTCGCCTTTTGCAGCACGATTCGCTCCTGGTAGCCCCCTCTTTCCTTGAAGTCCGTTAACACCATTCTGTGTTCAGAAAAATCGTATACAGCACCGATTGCTGCTACAAAGGCTTGCCCGGACTTCGAAAAACGCTCGCAGATCAGTATCAAGCGCTCCGCCCCCCTTGACCTGGCCTCCTCCTTAGCCGCCGCCAGCAGCTTGCTAAAAATACCCCTGCGCCGGTATTCAGGGTGTACCCCTCCCGTCATCTCCTTATCTTCAGCGCCAAATTCATCCAGTGCCAGCAGGCCAACCATCCTCCCATCCTCATAATAAAGAAAATCATTGACATCTCTGCCCTTACGCGATCGCAGCATATCAACATCTAATTTCAGACTTAGGCCTTCAAATCTATCACAAAGTTCAAATAGCTGCCTCGCCTTTGCAAGTTCATCCTCTCTCCACGTCCGCTGCTTGACCAGGCCATCCTTCAGAATGCTCATCACGACCTCCCTTCTTTTTCTGCACAAAATTGCAGGATGACCGCAGGGTCATCCCTTGGCACCAACATAAGCGATAGGATACCGTTTCCAGGGTGACCTTTGCTAGGATGACCACGCAATCCAGGATAACCGCAAGGGTCATCCTGGCCCGTGCGCGTGCGATCACCCCTGGCCCTTACCAGAAATGAAACTATAATTTCCGAACTAATACACAGCGGGCTCCATATAATCCCCAAAAACACCGCGGAAAACATCCATGATCTCGCCCAGCGTCGCGTATGCCTTGACTGTCTCGATAATTGCTGGCATCGTATTCTCTGTTCCCTCCGCGACACGGCGCAGATTCTCCAGGGACCGTTTCACCGCCGCGTTGTCACGCTCGTTGCGCACGCGCTGCAGGCGCTCAAGGTGTGCTCGCTCGCCAACCCGGTCAATGTACAGCGTCGGCACCTTGATATTCTCTTCCACAATATAGTCGTTGACGCCGACAATCGTGCGTTTGTGCTGGTCGATCTCCTGCTGATAGCGATAGGCCGACTCTGCGATCTCGCGTTGGAAAAAGCCGTTGAGGATACAGGACAGTACGCCGCCGAGGTCATCAATGCGGTTCAGGTAATCCAGCGCGGCCCGCTCTGTCTCGTCCGTCAGCGTCTCTATAAAGTACGAACCACCTAGCGGATCAACCGTATTGACAACCCCGCTCTCGTGAGCGATAACCTGCTGTGTACGCAAAGCAATCAAGACAGCCTTTTCGGTCGGTAAAGCCAGCGCCTCATCCAGCGAGTTGGTGTGCAGCGAGTTAGTCCCCCCAAGTACAGCCGCCAGGGCCTGGATCGTTGTGCGCATGATATTGTTATCCGGCTGCTGCGCCGTCAGAGAAACTCCCGCCGTCTGTGCGTGGCAGCGCATTAGCCACGAGCGCGGATCTTTCGCTCCGTAGCGTTCGCGCATTAATTTCGCCCACAGTCGACGCCCGGCGCGGAACTTGGCAATCTCCTCAAAGAAATCATTATGTACGTCGAAGAAAAACGACAGGCGCGGCGCGAATTCATCGATCTTCAAACCACGTTTCAATGCGGAATCCACGTAAGCAAGCCCATCGGCAATCGTAAATGCCAGTTCCTGCACAGCCGTTGCCCCCGCCTCGCGAATATGATAGCCACTGATACTGATCGTATTCCAGCGCGGCATATGGCTCGTGCCAAACTCGATGGTATCCGTCACCAGGCGCATTGATGGCTCCGGCGGGAACAGAAACTCTTTCTGTGCGCTATATTCCTTGAGTATATCGTTCTGCAGCGTGCCACCGAGTGAAGCCATCGGAAAGCCCCGCTTCTCCGCGTTGACGATATACATGGCCCAGATCACCGAAGCGGGACTATTGATCGTCATCGAGGTCGTAATTTTGTCCAGCGGCAGGCCATCGAACAGTATCTCCATGTCGGCCAGCGAGGAAACAGCCACGCCGCATTTGCCAAATTCTCCCGCGGCAAGCTCGTGATCCGTGTCATAGCCATATAAGGTCGGCATATCAAAGGCGGTCGAGAGGCCCGTCTGGCCCTGTGAGAGCAGATACTTGAAACGCTTGTTGGTGTCCTCCGCGGTGCCGAAGCCCGCGAACATGCGCATCGTCCATGGCTTGGCACGGTACATCGTCGGCTGCACGCCACGCGTATAGGGATACTCGCCCGGCAGTCCAATATCATGGCTGTAGTCAAGCGACTCGTTATCCTGCGGCGTGTACACCCTGTTGATGGGTACCCCAGAAGTCGTAATTAAGTTATCTTGTTCTGGCAAACGCTGCTGCGACTTGCGCACTGTCGTCTCTTCCCACTGCCGCCGCTCCTCTTTCAACTGCTCCAACGTCTCTTTATCAAAAAGTGTTCCCTGTTGAACAACATTCATATCTTTTGTCTCTGGCGCTCTCTGCTCCAGCATGGCCGATTACTCCTCTCCATTGAGTTTCATACTACAAATATCTCTTACTAATTTTTTAGTATTGTACCATAATCACACGTTGAGAACGGCGAAAGGGGGTATTTCCCTGCTTTACTCCAAATCAAGCAGTCCCAGGCGTATAAGCTTCTTCGCCAACTGGTAGACGTCTTTTTTATCCCCATCCCTGCGTATTCCTAACGTTACTACCAACACTGTAACTCGCTCCCCGTCGACGCTGTAAATAATGCGATATCTTTGACCTACAGCTCGCACGCTGCGGTAACTGGCAAGCTCGTCAATCAGTGGCTTCCCTTGCAATTCCGGCTCATATTCAAGGCGTTTCAAACTGGACCTCAAACCATCCTGCACCCGTCGATCTTTAATAGCCGCTAATTGAAGCTCTGCATTTCGTGTAAGGCCAACTGTCCAACGTTTCATTCCCACCCCAACTCCTTCAAAACGTCATCTAGTGGCTTGATTCTGCCTTCTTCTATATCCTTGACGCCCTGGCGGAACGCGGCCATTAACTCTGCGTCGCCCATAATTTCGAGCGTTTCCATGATGGACTCGTACAACTCCCATGGGAGAATAGCCATTACAGGCTTACCATGCCGCGTAACGGTCACTGCCTCTGGCTCCTGCTCAAACTGTTCTGGCAGGCGTGTAATTTGCTCGCGGATTTCTGACATTGAATAGGTGTTTTCTGGCATTGATAGCAGCCTCCTTTTACAGAAAATTGTACAATAAAACGTACAATTTATCAACTCGTGTCTACCTCTTCAAGGCTCTTCAAACGCATGAAAAATACGACCTTGTGGTGAATACCAGCGTGCTCGACCTGAAGAGTGTCGTCGATCTGCTCATCTTAGCTCTGGAGCGCAAGGCCAGACGGCTCTCGACGCCGCCTGAAGCACTCGGCCCCGGCGTAGGGCTCCCACAGTATCCCAGGCATCTTGACGATTTTCGCTCTCCCAATAGCACGAACGACCATCCCACATGACATGAATGGCGCCCCTACACCTCGACCGACATCGCCACCGCACCGCCGCCACCTAAACACAGCGTCGCCAATCCTCGCCCACCACCGCGTCGGTGCAGCTCATGGATCAATGTAATCAGCACGCGACAGCCGCTTGAACCGATGGGATGCCCCAACGCAATCGCGCCTCCATTCACATTCACCCGCGACCAGTCCCAATCAAGCTCCCTCCCGTTCGCCAGCGCCTGCGCGGCAAACGCCTCATTCACCTCGATCAGGTCAAAATCCCCAACCTTCATACCGGTGCGCTCTAAGAGCCGCCTTACCGCGCGCGTGGGGGCCGCGAAGATGTAGCGCGGCGTAATCGCTGCCGAGGCATAGCCGGTGATCCGCGCCAGCTCTGTCAGTCCATTCGCCCTTGCAAATGCTTGATCGACAACCACCGCTGCCGAAGCCCCATCGCTAAGACCGGGCGCGTTACCAGCCGTGACCGTCCCGCCCTCCTGAAAAGCCGGCATCAGTTTCGCCAGCGTATCCATCGTGGAGTCGCCGCGAATAGGCTCATCCGTCTCTACCACCACCGTCCCCTTTTTCTGCTTTATCTCAACCGGAACGATCTCTTCCTTAAAACGACCTGCAGCCGTGGCTTCTGCTGCCCGCTGGTGACTCTGCAGCGAAAAGCGATCCTGCTCTTCGCGCGTGACCCCAAACTTCTCGGCGATAATCTCCGCTTCTCTACCCATGTGGATATTCTCAAAGGCGCACCACAAGCCATCGTGAACGACAGCATCTATAATCTCGCCATTGCCCATGCGGTACCCCGTGCGTGCCTTCGCCAGCAGGTACGGGGCATTGCTCATGCTCTCCATACCACCGGCCACAAATGCCTGCTCATCGCCAGCGCGAATCGATTGCGCGGCCAGCATCACAGCCTTCAGGCCAGAGCCACAAACCTTGTTCACAGTAAACGCCGGAATATCTACAGGAAGCCCGGAGTGAAGTGCAGCCTGCCGTGCTGGAGCCTGTCCAACGCCCGCCGAGACGACATTTCCCATAATGACTTCGTCAATTGCATCCTGCGCAATACCAGCACGTTGTACAGCCTCTTTGATTACGATTGCTCCCAATTGAGGAGCAGTGAAACTGGCAAGGCCGCCAAGAAATTTACCGGTCGGCGTCCTTGCTGCCCCAATAATTACAGGAATATGCTCTTCTGCCATGTGCTATGTTCTCCTGCTCTAACTCCACTCCATCGTGGAAAAGTGCTACCAAACCCGACACTTCCAAAGCAGTGTCTTTACCCTCTATTTTATCATATAGTACCTTTTCAGCACCTTGAACCCGGCTTCCTCTCTGAATAGTGAATGGGCTACTTCGCGCCGTTGAGGCGAAGCAGCCCATTCACTATTCAGTTCCTGACGAGCGACTCGCCACCAGCCCTCAATCAAAAAGGATCAGGGAAAAGTCACTTCTAAGGCTTGCCCGGCAACGTCCCCATCCTGAACCCCGCTGGTACACTCATATTCCACATCCCACTCGACACATGCGAGGATGGCATCATCAGCAGCGCATCATATATTGGCTCTCCTGTACCAGGCCCAACTGCACCACGCAAAACATTCACAGGTTCATAGCGCATATTCAGCAACAAAATCAGCCCATTGCTACAACGGATACGATAGACAGCCTGGCCGCGAAACACATTCTTATCTATAAAAGCCGCGCGACTCGTCTTCAAATCGTTGCGAATCTCCGCCAGGTTAAACATCGACTCATCATTACTCCACCTATTGGCCTCCCACTGAGCTACATGATGCATCATATCCATTCCCAGCATACTCTTATTATCCCCCACCGCCACAACATCCACGCTCCCCGGCAGCACAGTCTCCGCGTGAACTCGCCTATTACTGGGATCATAATACGTATTGACGCGATAGCGCACCCCGTGAGCACCGATCCTCGTCTCGCTATGGTAGACCACGTAACCATTCCACGAAAGCGTAGCAGGCAGCGTAAACGCCTGGCCCTGGGGCGCACTCAGGAAGTGCATCATCGTCATCAACGAAAGCAACAGTACCGCCGCCATCGCCACTGCTGCCAGCGTCCTCCACTGCAGAGCAACACGCCTTCGTCCCGTAGGGGCGGGGGCTGGGATGCGTGGGGTGGGGACGCTTGCGTCGCCCTCCCTTCTCTGCCTCCCACCACGAGCAGCAATAACTGCCATCACCGCCCCATCCACACGAGCAGACGGCATCGAATCCGGCAAACCGGCAACAACTTGCGTCGTACTCTGCATCAAACGTTGCACAGTCGCGCAATCTGCGCAGGCTCTCACATGCTCAAGCACGATCTCCGCCTCATCAGTTGTAAGATCACTCAGCACCCCAAGATAAAGCTGAACCGTTTCACAGACATGGAGACCAACCTCTCCTAACTTCGGAAGAGGTGGCATATGTTCGTCGTCTGGCATAGGGAGTTGATCGCTATAGGTGCTGTTCATCGCCAATTCTCCTTTTTTTCAACACCTTCATTACTGAGAAGCTGGTACTGCTCCACAAACATCCTTTTGGCGCGCGAAATACGAGTTGCCGCTGCGTTCGGTGATACACCCACGATCGCGGCTATCTCCTGGTACGGCACCCCTTGCGCCGCACTCAACACGAGCGCGACCGCGTACTCCTTTGGCATATGAGCCAGTGCATGACGAATATGCTCCCTCTCGGCAATCTCAGGAATGCCACCGTTATCCGACAATAGAGAGGTACCATCATCACCGGCGCCATCCTCGAACCGCTCATCACCGGGGTTGTGATAGGTCAACGGCCACCAGGAAATACGCTTACGCCGCCGCAGCATATCAACACATAAATTCGTAGCAATGCGGTACAGCCATGCCGAAAGTTTATCGCGCTCATACAAACCATTCCATGAAACGCAGGCGCGTACAAAAACCTCCTGTGTCACATCGTCTGCGTCTTCCTGGTTCCCCAGTAGGCGATAAATATAGGAGTGTATTGGACGCCTGAACTGCTCGTAAAGCATACTCAAAGCACCGACATCTTCCTCAAATGAGGATACACCGCTGCCCTTTTCCTGTGCATCCGAAGAATGTTCCGCTGTCATACCGACATGTGCCTTCTTCTCTCCTATTCGACCTTTCCTGGGATTCCTTTTTGGTCGCGCAGGTAGTATACCAGGAATAGCCACTGAAAAGAAGAACATGCCCAAACCCCTCGCTAGTCTTGTTATGTTAACGACGTGCCTAGTTCTACCACGTTTCTAACGTGGTGATTTTACATAAGGATGTACTTAATATATTAGAGCTGCTACTTCGAGGTTGCTAGCAAGCAAATGGAGCAATGGCCAGTGATTATATTGTAGGGGTATTCCTGAGCTTCTCAAAATTGTGATATTCTTTATCATAGGTTGCTGCGCAGGAAGCCCGGCTTTGGGCTAAACGATTCCACTATATAGAAGGAAGGGAACATGCAAGCTCAAATTAATGGCAACGAAGTGTTCTACACAATACATGGGCAGGGTCGTCCCATGCTTCTCATGCACGGAGGATCTGGTTTAGACCATACCCAATTTCGTCCCTGGCTTGACACTCTCGGCGACCGAGTACAACTGATTTACTATGATCAACTCGGCCAGGGCCGCACAAGCAGACCGCAGAATTACGAAGGCGTCGGTATGGACACCTGGGCGGACGAAGCCGATGCTTTGCGGAATTTCCTGGGTCACGACAAGATCATCCTCTTTGGCTTTTCCTTCGGAGGATTCATTGCTCAGGAATACGCTCTCCGCCATGGCGCTCACCTCGACGGCCTTATTCTGTGTGACACGGCTCCAGCCCTGGACTATCCGGACGTAATCATGGCGAATGCACAGGCCCGTAGCACACCTGAGCAAATGCAGACTGTCATAAAGGCCCTCTCAGAACCCGCTGCCGACGATGCCTCCTTCCAGCAGGCCTGGATGACAATCTTGCCCTTGTACTTCAATCACTATGATCCACAAGTGGGGGCTGCAATGGACGCGACAACTCAGTACAGTGCAGGGGCCTTTAACCAGGGCATGGGAGTCTGCCTTCCAGCATTCAATACATTGAGCCATCTGGGCGAGATCACCACACCTACATTAGTCATGGCAGGCCGACACGACTGGATCACACCGCCAGTTCAGGGTGCCGAACGCCTCCACGCAGGCATTCCAAACTCACAACTGGTGATATTTGAGGACAGCGGGCACTTCCCCTACGTTGAGGAAAATAACAAATTCGTACGTGTGGTCAGCGACTGGATCAGCAGCCTGAAATGAAGTCGCCTGAGGCATACAGGCCTTGATGTGAACAAATCGCTCTTCAGTAAATCAGGAGAAGTGTTACCTTCTCCTGTTTGCTATGGCTATAGTATTCATTCGAACCGCATCTACATGGGTTGTAGTAGATGAGTCGCCACTCCTGGCCCACCCGCATTAGTACATTACTCCCACCAACCAATCGAAGTAAACTCCGCCAATAACAAACTATGCTAAAGTAAACCCCAAATGATTGCTAACTAATACATCAAAAACTGTCTTTTGACCGTCATTTGTAGGAAGGTACACCCATTCATGTCATCAAACTCCCCCACCCCATTTAAGGACAATGGTCGCAGACCGCACACCATCTACCCCATCATTCTGATACCCTTACTCGCCATCATTCTCATCACGGGAACCTTAACACTCTATTTGCAAAACTTCGTCCATGCGGCACCAGCAAATACACTTGTTCCCCTCGCAGGGACAGTGCCTTCATCCGCTATTGAGCATAGCAAATTGAATGGGCCAGCCGATCCCCAATTAAACAATGACCTTAACCATCGGCCTGCGCCTGCGCAATGCTGACGCACTCAACAGCTACCTGCAAGACATAACCCGACCAAAATCGGTGAACTATCATCACATTATGCTTGATACCTGTACAAAACCTGCTCACCCTTGTTTACCCCCATAAACCACAGCACACCACCATTCGTACCTCCTGGCGTCAGTGCCAACAGTACACCATTCGCCGGGGGACTGGCTAAAGCGCTCCAGGCATTGGCGACAGGATCATAGCGCTCGATCGATACCGAGAATCCAGGAGTCCCACTGCCAGGCACCACCGGAGTCGGTTCCGCTGCCACAGATACATCTCCATTTAGCGCGGGTATACCAGATTGTGGAGTACTTGCCGGTATACGCACAGGAGTCGCGGCAACCGCCGTAGCTATGATAGCGGTCGATTGCTTACCAGGACTGGCGTACAAGTTTACAACGTCAGCAAAAACCTCTCCATGCGCGCCAGCGAACCAGTTCTGCATAGAACCTTGTCGTGGGACCGCCGGTACCGCATGCCAGCTTGCTCCTCCATCACGGCTCAACTGCAAATCAAAGCTACCGCCCGCACCATTCATATTGCTTGCTGGCGCTCCTACCATGTACGGTATGGGACTGGCCACGCCACCTGCATAAATCATCTGCGCATCGCCTCGCACCAACTGCACACGCACCCGCCCTCCAAAGGGCAGCCCCTTCAATATCAGGTGCCAGTTGGTTCCATTATCCGTCGTCTTATACAGGTACCCATCTCTCCCTACAGGAGGCAAAACATCGTTTGGCTCCGTTGCCCCTGGCTGCAGTGGCCACAATGACAGACCTATCAACTCATAAATCGTATTGGCGTTCGCGGGATCAACCGCGTAGGCACGCTCCTCCTGCCTCGTACTGATAAACTGACTGTCAAGCACAGTCCAACTGTGTCCACCATCGCTACTCGTCACCAGGCGAGCTAATGGAGGAGCATACTTAGGTAGCGTGCCCTGAAAAACTATCGGCGGCACATGCCGCGCGATCCACTGCACACCAAACAAGTGTCCACCCGCCATGCTCAGTTGCTGCACATTCCATACCTGTGCGGACTGGCCACCCGGCGAGTTGAGCATAGGCTGAATAGTCGTCCACGTCACTCCGCCATCGCTACTATGCTTCAAAACACCTGCCGTCTGCCCATTACTCGTACCTGCACCTATCGCGAAAAGCTCATTGCTATCAGCAGGATTGACAACCACCTGGCAGCTACCTCCCAGGTCCGCTTTACCACCCACATCCCGCCAATGTGACCCTGCATCCATACTCTTGAGCACTGTATAGACCGCGTTACCCGTTCCAATCCGGTTGGGTGGCAGCCCCGGCAGCGGAACATCCAGCTGAGCACGCATAGCACAGGCATAAAGAACGGAAGAGACACTATCAGCCTCAACCACAGAGGACACCGTATACCCACTCAATACCTGTACCCACTTCCCCGTAGGCAAATTATGAGCTTGACTCTGACGATGCATATAGCTCGATTGAGCGAAAACAAACGCGCTAGCGCCAACCACCAGCACCGCCACCAATACAGCTCCAGCCCCAACTAACCACGACCCCTTTCTTCCCCTGGAAGACCCTTCAGACCCCCCCGGCTCAAATTCAACCTCTCGCGTCTTCATCTCTATCCTCCTTTAAGTTTCATCACCCAGGTATCATCAAGCATTCCCACAAAAGATAACGCTTTCCCTCTAAATAAACAGCCCAAAAGAAAGACGCTGACAATCCCAAAGAAGTTCCCACAATGGATTTTCTCTCCTAATAAACATTGACACAAAGCACCGTCAGGAATAATATAAGCACAGTACCTGAAAAACACAAAAGCCATTATAAAATGTACGGGCGACCCTCGCGGTCGCCCTGCCAAGCGATGCCGTATATTGTACGGGCGACCCTCGCGGTCGCCCTGGCATACGTCACCCTAAGGATCAACAACCATGTCACAAAAACAGTCCAACAACTCCGCGAACTCCGACGACAATAGCTACCAAGAACTGAAACGGCTACTGACAGAAGGAGTTAGCCTTGACCAGCCAGCAGCTTCACCTTCATCACCTGGCCAACCACGTGAAGACGACGGTGATCTACAAGGAGCGTTAGGGCTATACGCGGAGGCCGCTCAAGATATGGCGACCGCATCGTTGGAACTTAGTTTAGGAAGACACTTTGCCTGCGCGGACTATTGCAACCAGGTAGCAGAAAAGGCCGCGCAAGCAGTCAGTCTACTGCGTTTTGGCCGCAGGTCCATGTACGATCATGACCTGCACACACTTGGCGCAACGGTCGGTGCACCAGAGGAGATACAAAACGAAATGGCCACACTATCGCCATTTCATCCTGAATCCTTTTATGCGGATACACCACCAGAAGAGGCCGATGAAGTAATCAATGAAGATCAGGCCAATAGTTATGTAAAAAGTGCCCGTAAAGTATTGCGCTGGGCAAGAGGAATTGTCCTGGCGGCATAATGTCGTATCTATTACGAACCAAAAACCTACCGTAGCAGTTTGGGAGGATATTTTGACACAGCAAACTACACACTCGAATCTGGAAGACGCGGTCAAACAATCACCGCGCAAATGGGTTTACCTCTTCAGTGAAGGCAACGCTACCATGCGCGATTTGCTCGGCGGCAAAGGCGCTGGCGTGTCCGAAATGACCAACGCGGGACTTCCGGTCCCACCTGGCTTCACCATTACCACGGAAGCCTGTAACGCCTACTACGATGCGGGCAAGCACTTCCCCAAGGGCATGTGGGAACAGGCATTGGAGGCCTTGAAGATCATTGAGCAGCAGACGGGCAAGGGTTTCGGCAAGAAAGATAATCCTCTGCTCGTCTCGGTGCGCTCGGGCGCCAAGTTCTCTATGCCCGGCATGATGGATACCGTGCTGAACCTCGGTATCAACGACGAGACCGTCCAGGGCCTCGTAGCCCTGACAGGAGACGAGCGTTTCGCCTACGACGCCTATCGCCGCTTCATTCAGATGTTCAGCAAAATCGTGCTGGACACCGAACCCCACGACTTTGAACGTGTCCTGGATCAGTACAAAGAGCGCGCTGGCGTCAAGACCGATGCCGAAATTCCCGCCGCCGACCTCAAACAACTGGTCGCCGAGTTCAAAAAGATTGCCGAACGCCAATCCGGCGAACCGTTCCCCACCGATGTCTACCAGCAGTTGCAAAAGGCCATCGAGGCCGTCTTCTCCTCGTGGAACAATAAGCGCGCCATCGACTACCGCAATTTCAACAAGATCGCCCATAGCCTCGGTACCGCCGTCAATGTCCAGAGCATGGTCTTCGGCAACATGGGCAACGACAGCGGCACCGGCGTCGCCTTCACCCGTGACCCCGGCACCGGCGAGAAGAAGCTCTACGGCGAATACCTGCTCAACGCTCAGGGCGAAGACGTTGTAGCCGGTATCCGCACCCCCTCGAAAATCAGCCGCCTGCAAGATGACCTGCCCGAGGTCTATAAGCAGTTCCAGGAGATCGCGCACCGCCTGGAGCAGCACTACCGCGACATGCAGGACCTGGAATTCACGGTGGAAAAGGGCCACCTCTACATGCTCCAGACTCGTTCAGGCAAGCGCAGCGCCCAGGCCGGCATCAAAGTCCTGGTCGATATGGTCGAGGAGGGCCTGATTACCGAACAGGAGGCCGTCAAACGCGCCGACACCACCCAGGTCTATCAATTGCTGCTGCCGCGCTTCGATGAGAATGAGAAGAAAAAGGCCGCCAAAGAGGGACGTTTGCTGGCGAAGGGCCTCAACGCCTCCCCTGGAGCAGCCACTGGCAAGGCCGTTTTCGACGCGGACCGCGCCGAAGAGCTGGGGAAAGCGGGTACACCGATCGTGCTGGTTCGCCCTGAGACAAGCCCCGACGATGTCCACGGCATGCTGGTCGCCAGGGGTATTCTGACCGCCCGCGGCGGAGCAACCAGTCACGCGGCAGTCGTTGCTCGCGGCCTCGGCCTGCCCTGCGTCGCGGGCTGCGAAGGTATCCGCGTCAGCGAAGCAGAGCACCTTTTCCGCGTCGTCGACTCCGATTTCGTCCTGCGTGAAGGCGATGACATCTCTATCGACGGTGCTACCGGCGAGGTCTTCGCGGGCATCATCAAGACCGTAGAAGCCGACTACGATAAAGAAATCGACCTGCAAAAACTGCTGGGCTGGGCAGACCAATACCGCCGGCTCGGCGTCTGGGCCAACGCCGACTATCCTCGCGATGCCAAACGCGCGATCACCTTTGGCGCTCAGGGCATCGGCCTCTGCCGCACCGAGCATATGTTCATGGAGCAGGAACGCCTGCCCATCGTGCAGAAGATGATCCTCGCCAAGAGCAAGGAAGAGCGGGAGCAAGCCCTTGATCAACTGCTCCCATTCCAGCGCAGCGATTTCAAAGGCATCTTCGAGGCCATGGTCGATCCCAAAACGGGCGAAGGCTACCCCGTCGTCATTCGTCTCATCGACCCACCCCTGCACGAGTTCCTGCCCTCTTACGAAGAACTGCTGGTCGATGTCACCCGCCTTGAAACCAGTGGCGAAGATCCCAAGCAGCTCGCAGAGAAACGCAATTTACTCGAAGAAGTCGGTTCAATGCGCGAAATGAACCCCATGCTCGGCCTGCGTGGCTGCCGCCTGGGACTGCTCTTCCCCGAGATCAACGTCATGCAGACGCGCGCGATCCTCGAAGCAGCCCTGGAAGTGGCAAAAGAGGGCAAGAAACTCCAACCCAAGATCATGATCCCTCTGGTGGGACACGTCAACGAGTTGAAGGAAGTACGCCGCCAACTCGAGGCAGTCGCCAAAGAGATCACCTCCGTTGGTGGCTCCGCGGTCGCCTATAAATTCGGCACCATGATCGAACTGCCGCGCGCCGCCCTCACTGCCGCTCAGATAGCCCCCGTCGCCGATTTCTTCAGCTTCGGCACCAACGACCTGACCCAGACAACCTTTGGCTTCAGTCGCGACGATGCCGAGGGCAAATTCCTGCTCAGATATGTTGATGGACTGGAGGAGCCAGGAATGGAAGGGAAAGTCAAGATTCTTCCCGTCAACCCCTTCCAGACGCTTGACCGTGACGGCGTCGGCCAACTCGTGCGCATGGCAGCTGAGAACGGTCGCCAGGCCAACCCTCACCTGGAACTGGGCATCTGCGGCGAGCACGGTGGCGACCCCGACAGCATCGAGTTCTTCCACATGGTCGGACTCGACTACGTCAGTTGTTCGCCCTATCGCGTCCCCATCGCCCGCCTGGCCGCCGCCCAGGCCGCCCTCACCACCGGCGAACGGGATAAGTAAAGCTCATGGTAAAAGCTCAGGTGTTTGCAGCGGAGCTGCAAACACCTGAGCTTTTTTCTATTATCAGGTATACTTACCAGTGTTGCTCTATAAAATTAGCGGGTTGATCTAAGATAGCCCAGACTGCTATAAAATCTCCTCTGCTTATTCGTGGGTGAAATCCTTGATCAGCACACAGCGGAAACATGTATATCTCATGAAAGTTAAATACCCTTCCTGTCTCACGACTGCGCCATGAGGCAAAAACCTCATACTGCTCGTGATCTTCATGCAGCACCACGCTCGTGACTTTGGCATTAACAGGCATTCCCTCTCGCATGAAATAATCTCGTCTCATGTTTTCGTTTTCTTGCCGTACCTTTTCACTTTTGTAAGCTTTGCTCGCGGCAGCAGTACGGTTAAAGAGATACATGGAAAGTACTATTGCTACAAACAATAAGATAATAGCAACTACCATCCAGGGATCGTTCATTGCTGCCCCCTGTCTTGCGCCTTACAGCGTTGGAAAAAGGCCTGCCTATCTAATTTTACTTTATATACGCTTTTCTACGCTAATGATTATCTGCCTATTTTCAAGTGCATTGTTATAAACACTACTTTCAAAAGATACTCTCCTTATGTAAGGACGTGCTAAAAGACAAAACTTAAAATTGGTGGTGTCTGCAACATTAATATTAATGTGCCTCAACGATCATTAGCACTGTCCTCTCAATCCTTTCAATGAGTCTCAGGCGCCATCTAAGTATCACTGTCATATAGCATTCCCATGCTACAATCTATGTATAGCATTATGTATGAAAGTACTTGAATACTGAAGTATATTCATCAGCTTTTTCTAGAAAAGCATAGCACTTATAGGGAAAGCTCTACTTGTTTAGTTTGTCCTCGCTTATATCGAGGAATCACTGGTATCGAAGGAGCCGAGCTCAGCTAAGTAGCGCATGGAGAGTGACTTTAGCAGAGTAGGGAGCAACATGAAAAGGAAGTTTTTGATTAGCTCGCTGCTGTGCTGGTTGGTAGTATACTGCTGGCCGCATTGGCCGCGTGCCAGGTTCAAATAGGGGGACCAGGACAGCAGCAAGGGACGGCAACACCATCGTCCTCTGCATTCCGTCCGGAAACGGTACTTGGCATTCAGGGAAACACCAACATTTCCTATCCAGGGATCCCCTTGGGTGTGTCTCAGCTACCCAACCTGTGGCTCTAGTCCTATGTACAGACGACAATGGACAATGAAGTATCATGTACCTTTCTTTTACTTTAGTGGCAAGGACTTCGTCATAGGTCAAACATCCTGGCCCCTGGGCGTCCTCAATGTGAAGGTCATCCTAAGTCGCTGCGCCAGGACCTCCAGATGGGTACACGAACCCTGGCAATGTCCTGCTCCCCCGGAACGACAACTGTAGCTGATCAAGAGCAGTTGTTGGCAAAACTCTACAGTGGATGCACGCTGCCAGCGAACTATGCCAGTACACTTGAAAGCTAAAGGGACACTACAGTGGCACTTGTCGACGGGAAGCAGGAGCTAAGCCCAGCCAGAATGCCCAACCAGCCAGCCAGCAGCTAGTTCAGATGGGCTTGCAACGTGACCGCTGCCTGCTCTAAGACCGCAATAGTTAGGTCCTGGGTCCGCCCTAGACGCAGATTGTATGTGTGGTTGCGGATCTGTCGATGCGCGCGCCAGGCTCCGTTAGGCACGCGCTCCACCTCATGATGAGCGGTGAAGCGACCGTGTCGACCCACAAAGCGAAACGAGGACTGTGTCTCCAGCCAGGTCAACCAGGTCGGAGAATCGGGTTCCAGCGTGAGCAAGCCGAGCTTGGGACAGAGCACCACGTAGTGCCCCTCGCTGCTCCACTCGACGCGAGGGATGACGTGAATCGGCTTGCGGGGCGGCGCGGTCGCAGCAGCGGCAGTGCGACGAGAGCCGGGAGCCGGGGGTGCGGGCTTGGATGGACGCCCGGCGGTCCTGGCCTGCTGGGCTGGAGCAGTCGGGATGGTTGGCTGGTGAGCGTGCGGCTGGAGCAGATGGCTGAGCTCAGCCACCTGCTGTTGCAAAGCGGCGAGCTGCGCCTGCAAGGCGCCCAGCGTCGCGGGCAACGCGAGCAGTGGCGCAGGCAAGGTGGCGGGAACGGGCGGCACGGGTTCGGCCTGAGGTAGAGTCGCCAGGGAGCGCTGATGCAGCCGGGCGAGTTGACGCAGGTGGTCCTCACTGAGGCCGTGTTTGCGAGCATCGCCGGGATGGGGCTGCAGCGAGAGATGTGCCTGGGCGAGCCAGCGATGCAAGGTTTTGGGATCGATGCCCAATAGCCGACAGGCGTCGGCGACTGACAGGAAGAGCATGGGGGAACTCCTTTCGATGTGACCAGTGACACGGATGACCACACCATACGGGGACACCTCCAGGGAAAAGTCCGCGGAGGAGTCCCGGGAAAATTCCCTGCCGCAGGTGCAGCAGGGAGACGGAGAGCGGGCCAGGTAGGCCAGGCAGATCAAGGGCTTCTGCCAGCTGGGGTCAGCCGCTCAGCAGCGGACCCCCCGGCTTGCTGACGGTGGCGGCGATGGTAGTAGCTGGCCCAATACTGATGGCTGCGTCGCCAGTAGGACCAGTGGCAGAGCAGCGGGGCGGAGGTGGGAGCAGGCCAGAAGAGGTGGGCCAGCAGATGATGGGCTTCGTGGGTGGTCAAAGGGATGAGCGGCGGTGAGGCAGCAGGGTCCTGGTGGAGAGCCTGCTGGGAGTGGTCCTGGACACAGAGGCCGATCAGGAAGGCGTAGGCGAGCAGCACCAGGGTGATGTGGCGATACCAGCCCA
>JRHI01001146.1_pt1 | contig 23922 bp, 20 predicted proteins | sample 215371 | NCBI WGS metagenome assembly JRHI01 (sample SAMN02929681, study PRJNA255918) | sediment metagenome | biome: cave system; feature: Ice Cave; material: Sediment; isolation source: sediment from deep within a dark volcanic ice cave with no known source of... ...
CACCATCTACTCCTTGCCGGTTGCACCGGCGCACTCCGCCCAAGCCCGATGGACGAGAATGCGCCTCGCGCCGATCCGACCGGCAGGGGATCACGACGCGCGGCAACGCGGTTGACTCGCGCACACATTGGTGCGCGTAATTGTCTCAGGCGGCGAGTAGCGGCTCGTCCAGTGGTGGGGTTTCCCGTGAATAATCATGCTCTTGCCGGGCGCTCAATCCTTGTGGTCGAGGACGAGCCCGTCATCGCTCTGCAACTGGAGACGCAGCTCAACGCCGCCGGCGCGCGGGTCTATTCGGCCGGGCGGCTGAGTGACGCGCTCTACATGGCGGAGCACCCCGCCCTGTCGGCGGCGGTGTTGGATTTTCGTCTCGGCGGCGACAATAGCGCGGCGGTGTGCCGGCGGCTGGCCGACCTCGGCATTCCCTTCATGTTCTATACCGGCTTCAGCGACGCCGACACCTTCCGCCACTGGCCCGATGCGCCCGTGGTGTCGAAGCCGGTCGAAGGTCGCGTGCTGATCGATGCGGTGGCCGGCCTGCTGCACTGAGCACGAGCCAAGGGGTCAAACCTGGTTTGCCGACCGTAGTGCGGGATAGGGCGCGGCCCGAGGGTCTGACCCCATCACCGCGACCCCATCGACACGGTGGCCGGTTTCGGGCTAGAACCCGGGCGAATTTCCGCCAATGCGGCCTGCCGTGGCGCCCGATCTCGGGCCAGGGGCCTGTCGGCGTCCATTCCACACCGAGGGCTTTCCATGGTTTCCACCAACGTCATCCTCGACCTCGAGCGCCGCCAGATCGATGCGATCACGGCCAAGCGGCGCGTGCCCGAATTCGCCCCCGGCGACACCGTCAAGGTGATGGTCAAGGTGATGGAAGGCACCGAGGCCGACGCCAAGGACAAGAAGAGGGGCGCGGCCAAGCCCAAGGAAGAGGACAAGGGCCCCGGCTACCGCCTGCAGGCCTACGAGGGCGTGGTCATCGCCCGCTCGGGAGGTGGCATCAACGAGAGCTTCACCGTGCGCAAGATCTCCTACGGCGAGGGCGTCGAGCGCGTGTTTCCCGTCCACTCCCCCTACATCGCCGAGATCGAGGTCATCCGCCGCGGCAAGGTGCGCCGCGCCAAGCTCTATTATCTGCGTGGCCGGCGCGGCAAGTCGGCGCGCATCTTCGAGCGCACGGACGCGCGCGCCAAGCGCCTCAACGCCGCCTTCAAGGGATTCAAGCGGCCGAAGGGCGAGGCGGACGATCTCACCCGCATCAAGGGCGTCGGCACAGACTTGGCCGGCCAGCTGAATGGCCTCGGCGTGATCAAGTTCGATCAGATCGCCAACTTCTCCGACGACGACATCGCCAATGTCGACGAGACGCTCTCGCTGGGCGGGCGCATCGAGAAGGAGAACTGGGTGCGGCAGGCGCAGGATTTCGTCGCCGAGCTCGCGGCCGCCGAAGTCCCCGCCCCGGAAGAGACGAAGGACGAGAAGAAGGGCTGATGCGCACCGCGCTCTCCCCCCATCGTCACATCTGGTCGTAATCCACCACCAGCCGGTCGGACTTGGGGACAGCCTGGCAGGTGAGGATGAACCCGCGCTCCATCTCCCAGGGCTCGAGGCTGTAGTTGAGCGTCATCTCCACCTGACCCTCGACGAGCCTGGCGCGACAGGTGCAGCACATCCCGCCCTTGCACGAGTAGGGCACGCGGATGCCGGCCGCGAGCGCCGCGTCGACCACGTGGCCTCCGGGCGGCACGGTGAAGCGATGGCGGATGCCGTCGAGAACAGCAATCGCCTCGGTGCCTCGCGCGCTACGGCTCGCGGGCTCCCTCTCCCCCTGGGGAGAGGGTCGGGGTGAGGGGGCCTTCGCCGTCTCCTTCGCCGCCTGTGTGCGACGCGCTTCCCCGCCTGGTGCGAAGAACTCGTGGTGGATCTTTGCACGCGGCACGCCCAGCGCGAGGAGAGCGTCGCGCGCCTCCTTGATCATGGAGCCGGGGCCGCACAGGAAGACGTGCGCCACCTCGGCCGGCTTGAACAGCGTCGCGGCCAACGCCGTCACCTTCTCGCCCGTGATGCGCCCCTCCAGCAGCGGCGCGCTGCTCTCCTCGTTGCGTGAGAGCACGTGGAGCAGCGTGAAGCGGCCGAGGTGGCGGTCTTTCAAGTCCTCCAGCTCCTCACGGAAGAGGATGCTCTTGAGCGTGCGGTTGCCGTAAACGAGCGTGAAGCTCGTCGCCGGCTCGTTGGCGAGCGCATGCTGGATCATGGCGATGATCGGGGTGATGCCGGCGCCGGCCGCGAAAGCCACGACGTGGCGCGGCTTGCCGTCACCCTCGGGCAGCACGAACCGCCCGGCAGGCGGCATGACCTCGAGGGTGCTCCCGGCTCGCAGCGTGGCGTTGGCCCAGTTGGAGAAGCACCCGTCTGTCACGCGCTTGATGGCGATGCGCAGGCGGGGCTCGCCGGGGCACGAGCAGATCGAGTAGGTGCGCCGCTGCTCCTCGCCGCCGATGGTGGCGCGCACGGGCAGATGCTGGCCCGGCTTGAAGCGGAAGGCATCGCGCAATGCTTCGGGGATCGCAAATACGATGGAGACGGCCTCCGGCGTCTCGCGCTTGACCTCGGCAATCTCGAGCGACTGGAAGTCGTGCATCAGAGGCACTTGAAATAGTCGAAGGGCTCCGCGCACGCTTCGCAACGCCAAAGCGCCTTGCACGCGGTCGAGCCGAACTCGGAGATCCGGCTGGTCGCCGTGGAGCCGCACTTGGGGCAGGCCACCGTATCCTGCGCGAAGAGCGTGCGCGCCCTGGCCCCGCGCGTCGGCGGAGCGATGCCGAAGTCTTTCAGCTTGCGCCGCCCCTCCTCGGTGATGTCGTCGGTCGACCACGGCGGCGAGAGCACGCTCTCCACCTTCGCGTCGGGAAAGCCGGCCTCGACGAGGGCCGCCTGCACGCTGAGCTGGATGACCAGCGTCGCCGGGCAGCCGGTGTAGGTGGGCGTGAGCTTGACGACGATCCGCCCCTCCAGCCGCTCGACCCCGCGCACCACACCCAGGTCCTCCAGCGTCAGCACCGGAATCTCGGGATCGACGACCGCGGCCGCCACCGTGCGCGCAAGCTCCAAATCGGCGTCACCGGCTCGCTGCCCGTTCGGCAACGCCTCCCGTCCCCCTTGCGGGGAGGGGATAGGGGCGACATGTGAGTCGGGTGCGACGCTCATGGCGTCGCTCTACCCGTGCGGCGTAGGGTCCCCCTTCCCCATCGTGCCGAAGGCGCGTCTTCGACACGACGCGGGGAGGGGTCGGGGGTGGGGGTGTCGAGCGCAGCGACAATAGTGCCCATGACGCCTTCGAGGTTTTGCCTAACGTCCGAGTTCCACACGCGCACAATACGGAAGCCCTGATCCTTCAAGTAACGTTCCCGCCTCACGTCTCTCGCCACCTCTCGATCCGTGCTGTGCGTGCCGCCGTCGACCTCGATGATCAAACGTTCCGATGCAAAATCGACGATGAAATGGTCGATTGGCACCTGCCGACAGAATTTGAAGCCTGCTTGCTTCAACTCTCGCGACTGCCTCCAGACCCGACGCTCCGCCTCGGTCCGATCTCGGCGCAGTTGGCGCGCTATCTCGTTGGCCATGGTGGTCCAGATACCCCCACCCCTAACCCCTCCCCAGGGGAATCCGTGCAGCGCTCGTGGCAAGGTCGATGGCAGACATCACATATGCCCGACTTCATCGGGCACCTCGTAGAAGGTCGGGTGGCGGTAGATCTTGGTGGCCGTAGGCTCGAACAGCTCGGCCTTGTCGGCCGGGTCGGAGGCCGTGATGGCGCCGGACGGCACCACCCAGATCGATACGGCTTCCCCACGCCGCGTGTAGACGTCGCGGGCGGCCTGCAGCGCCATCGCCGCGTCGGCCGCGTGCACGCTGCCCGCATGCTTGTGCGGCAGCCCGGAGCGGTTGCGGATGAAGACTTCCCACAGCGGCATCGGCGCCTCGGACATGGCCGTCACTCCTTCGCGGGCCTCATGCGCACCGCTGGTTCATCCAGAGCTTGACGTTGGGCAGACTCTCCCAGCCGAAGGCGTGGTCGCTGGGGCCGTGCTGCGTCAGATGGGCGAGACGCGCCAGCGCTTCCTCGGGCGTCGGGATGTCTCCGACCGGAACCCACCACATCACGAAGTGCGGCGTCGCCCTCGGCTCGAACCAGTTGCCCTTCTTCTGGTAGATGCGCTTGTGCACCGTGTTCCACACGAAGTGCTCGAGTTGCTCCGGCGTCTCCCAGACGCTCAAGTTGACGATAAACTGGGGGTCATCCGTCAACTTGATGTCGGTTGCATTGCCTGCTTCGCTCTGCAGACGCCACACGAAACCCGGGCTGCGCTCGGCAAGCGCGTTGACGCCGTCGAGCGCGCCCATGAATTCGGCCATGCGGGGGTCGTCGGTGGCAAAGCGGGCACGCCCCACATTGAGCTGCGCCAGATGCGTGCCTACAGGCTGCAAAACCATGGTCTACTCCGCTGCTATCTTTGCCGCCGCCGCCCGTTCTGCGCGCTTCCTCGCGTGCGCCAGCGCCGCCTCGCGCACCCACACTCCGTCCTCGTGCGCTTGCGTGCGCACGGCCATGCGCTGGCGGTTGCAAGGGCCGTCTCCCGCCAGCACACGCTTGAACTCCGACCAGTCGATTTCGCCGAAGCGCCAATGCCCGCTCTTCTCGTCGCGCTTCAAGTCGGGGTCCGGGAACGTGAGGCCCAGGTAGTGGCCCTGGGGCACGGTCGCATCGATGAACTTCTGGCGCAGGTCGTCGTTGGAGAAGCGCTTGATCTTCCATTTCATGGTGTCGGCCGAATGCAGGCTCTCCTTGTCGGAGGGGCCGAACATCATCAGCGAGGGCCACCACCAGCGGTCGAGCGCGTCCTGCGCCATCGCCTTCTGCGCCGCACTGCCGCGGCAGAGCGTCAGCATGATCTCGTAGCCCTGCCGCTGATGGAAGCTCTCCTCCTTGCAGATGCGGATCATCGCCCGCGCGTAGGGACCGTAGCTGCAGCGGCAGAGCGGGATCTGGTTCATGATCGCCGCCCCGTCGACCAGCCAGCCGATGGCCCCGATGTCGGCCCAGGACAGCGTTGGATAGTTGAAGATCGAGGAGTATTTGGCCTTGCCGGCGAGCAGCTGGTCCACCATCTCCTCGCGCGATAGCCCGAGCGTCTCGGCGGCGGCGTAGAGGTAGAGGCCGTGGCCGGCCTCGTCTTGAATCTTGGCCAGCAGCGCCACCTTGCGCCTGAGCGAAGGGGCGCGGGCGAGCAAATTGCCCTCGGGCTGCATGCCGATGATCTCGGAGTGCGCGTGCTGCGAGATCTGGCGAACGAGCGTCCGCCGGTAAGCCTCGGGCATCCAGTCGTTGGGCTCGATCTTGTCTTCCGCGTCGATCTTGGCCTGGAAGCGGGCGAGCTTGGCCGGATCTTCCGCGGCGGCCGGCTTGGCCGTGTCCTTGACGTTGAGGCCTTGCGTGTACATCGCGCTTCTTCCGGGCCGAGTGCAGGAATTCCGCCCGCATAATATCAGAAAGAACAGCGCCGTGCGCCAGGGCCGGCGAGTGGAAAATGACGCGGCACGAACGCCCACGGCCCGGCTTTTCGCGATCTTGCACCGCACCCATGGCCGTGCAACGGTGCGCGCCGTGCGAACCGCTTAGGCCGCAATTCGCGATGCAGAACTGGATCGACATCCACTACACCTCGCGCGACGGGCTGCGGCTCTATGCGCGCCACTACCCGGCACCCGGCTCGGCCCGCCGGCCCGTCGTGTGCCTGGCGGGGCTCACGCGCAACTGCCGCGCCTTCCACGACCTCGCCACCGCGCTGGCGGCTGGCGACGATACGGGGCGCGACGTCTACGCGATCGACTGCCGCGGACGCGGACGCTCGCAGAACGATGCGAACTGGAAGAACTACTCGATCCTGATCGAGCTCAACGACGTGCTCGACTTCATGACCATGAAAGGCCTCGACCGCGCGGCCGTCATCGGCACGTCCCGCGGCGGGCTCATCGCCTTGCTGATGGCCGTGCTGCGGCCCAATGCGATGGGCGCCGCGGTGCTGAACGACATCGGCCCCGTGATCGAGCGCGAGGGCCTGTCCCGCATCGTCGCCTATGTCGGCCGCGTGCCACTGCCGGACGACTGGAAGGAAGCGACCGAGCTCGTCACCGAGATGAACCGGCGCCAGTTCACGGCCGTGTCACCCCAGCAGTGGGAGGCGTTTGCGCGGGCCGTCTTCAACGACGACAACGGCCTGCCCGCACCCGCCTACGACCCGGGGCTCGCCAAAGCCATCTCGGTGATGGACGGGCCGATGCCAGAGCTGTGGCCGCAGTTCACGGCGCTGGCACACGTGCCCCTGCTCGCCATCCGCGGGGAGAACTCGGACATCCTGAGCCAGAAGACGTTCGCCGAGATGCGCGTCCGCCACCCCAGGATGACGGCGGTCACGGTGCGCGGCCAGGGCCACGCGCCCCTCCTGATGGACGCCCCCACCATCGGCGCCATCGGCGACTTCCTCGCGCGATCGGATGGCGAGACCCACGCCGGGGTGCCGGCGCTGTCGGCGGCGGGTTGAGGGTCGCGGTCCCGGGTCGCGCTGTGCGCAGCCGGAATGACGGTGGTGCGCGGGATTACGTGTACGTGCGCTCGTCGGCGATGACCTTGCCGTCGTTGGGGAGCGAGCCCAGTGCCACCAGTTCCACCTCGCCCTTGAGCTTGGTGACGGCCTGCAGCGTCTCGGCGAGCTTGGCCTTCAAGCCGGCATCTGTGCCCGCCGCCTCGGCCCGCAGGGTCATGACATCCTGCTCGCCGGCGCGCGCGACAACCAGGCGCACGCGGCCGAGCCCGGGGTAGCGCTTGGCCACCTCGGCCACCTGCTCGGGGTGCACGAACATGCCCTTGACCTTGGTAGTCTGGTCGGCGCGGCCGAGCCAGCCCTTGATGCGCATGTTGGTGCGCCCGCACGGGCTCGCACCCGGCAGCACGGCGGAGAGGTCGCCGGTGCCGAAGCGGATCATCGGATAGTCGCGATTGAAGGTGGTGACGACCACCTCGCCGACCTCGCCCGCGGGCACGGGATCGCCCGTGCCAGGCCGCACGATCTCCACGACCACGCCCTCGTCGATGATCATGCCCTCCAGTGCCGGGCTCTCGTAGGCGATGATGCCGACGTCGGCGGTGGCGTAGGTCTGGTACGTGTCGATGCCACGCGCCTTGTACTCGGCCCGCAGCGAGGGAAACAGCGCGGCGCCGCCGACCAGCGCCTTCTTGAAGGACGAGGCGTCCTTGCCGGCCTCCTTGGCCTTGTCGAGCAGGATCTTCAGGTAGTCGGGCACGCCGACGTAGGCCGTTGGCTTTACGTATTGGATGATGTCGAGTTGCTGTTCAGTCTGGCCAGGCCCGGCGGCGATGACGGCACAGCCGAGCGCGCGCGCGCCGGAGTCCAGGATCCACGCACCAGGCGTCAGATGATAGGCGAACGTGTTGTGCACGATGTCGCCCTTGCGCATGCCGGCGGCAAACAGCGCGCGCGCCGTTCGCCACCAGTCCTCGCCGAAGCCCTCGGGCTCGAAGATCGGGCCAGGCGACATGAATATGCGGGCCAGCGCGCCGGCGGGAGAGGTCGTGAAGCCGCCGTAGGGTGGGTTCTTGGCCTGCAGGTCCTTGAGCGCGCTCTTGCGTAGCACCGGTAGCTTGGCGAGCGCGGTCCGCGAGATGACGGAGGCGGGATCGGCCCCTTTCAGGTGGGCCGCCCACCCCGGCGCCTTGGCCATGGCGTCGCGAACGAGATCGGGCAACAGGTTGAACTGCGCCAGCTCCCGCTGGGTGGGATCGCGTATCTCGAGCTGGTCGTAATACTTGTCGGTCACTGGTTCACCCTGCGCTACAGCTCAATCGAAACCAACGCGCTTGTCATGCCGGGGCTTGTCCCCGGTATCCAGCTATCAGCGAGCGCCGGAGTACGCGGCGGGATGGATCCCGGTGACAAGCACCGGGATGACAGCTACGCCAGCCAGCGCTTGCGCCGCTTGTAAGACTTCACGTCGCGGAAGCTCTTGCGATCGCTGCCCCCGACGCCGAGATAGAACTCCTTGACGTCCTCGTTTTGGCGCAGCGAGTTGGAATCCCCATCCATCACCACCCGGCCATTCTCGAGGATATAGCCGTAGGTCGCATACCTGAGCGCCATGTTGGTGTTCTGCTCGGCCAGCAGCACGGAGACGCCCTGCTCGCCATTGAGCCGTTTGACGATCTCGAAGATCTCCTCGACCAGCTGCGGCGCAAGCCCCATGGACGGCTCGTCCAGCAGCACCATCTTCGGCGCCGACATCAGCGCGCGGCCGATCGCCACCATCTGCTGCTCGCCGCCCGAGACATAGCCGGCGAGCGACAGGCGCCGCTCCTTCAGACGCGGGAAATAGCCGTAGACCATATCGAGGTCGCGCTTGATGACCCCGCCGCCACCCGAGCGTGTATAGGCGCCGGTCAGCAGATTCTCCTCCACGGTGAGATGGCCGAAGCAGTGGCGACCCTCCATCACCTGGATGCAGCCGCGGCGGACCAGCTCGCTGGGGGAGAGGCCGTCGACTCGCGTGCCCATGAACTCGACGGAACCTTTCGTCACCTTGCCGCGCTCCGCCAGCAGCAGGTTGGAGATGGCCTTCAGCGTCGTCGACTTGCCGGCCCCGTTGGCGCCGAGCAGCGCAACGATGGCACCCTTCGGCACGGCGAGCGACACGCCCTTCAGGACGAGGATGACGTGGTCGTAGATGACCTCGACGTTGTTGAGCGCGAGCATTGGGGGAGCCGCATCCCCGGCCGGGTGCGTGGCGGCCTGTGCGGCGAGCGTTGTGTCTTGCGGGGCCATGAGATGCAAACACTTGGAGGTGACGGCGGCGTGGCCGCCACCTCGCTGGTCCTAGCCTGCGATCACGAGGACGGGCATTGCCGCGGCGTGATCTTGTTCTCGTCGGCGAACTTCTTCGCCGATTCCTCCATCATCGGCCGCACCACGTCGCGCATTGGTTCGATCCAGTCGGAAACGAGCTTCCACTCCTTGCCGTCCCACTGCTGGATCAGGACCGGGCCGTTGCCTTCATGATCGTTGCAGGTGATCTTGATCGGCTTCATCATCTTGCCGAAGCCCAGTCCGGCGAGCCTTTCCTCGGTCAGATTGAGATTCTCGAGGCCTTCGCGCGAGTGCTCGCCGGTGATCTTCTTGCCGTGCTTCTTGATGGCGTCGCGGACGGCTTCCGCGCTGATCATGGCGTTGACCAGTCCGCGGTTGTAGAGCACCTCGCCTACCTTCTCCCAGCTCGCCGAGCCCTTGTTCTTGTCGTAGACGAACTTCTTGAGATCCTCGTGGATCTTGAAAGTCTTGCCGGGAGCATGGAAGGTCGCGGATATGTAGCCCTTGGCGGCATCGCCCGCGGGCAACACGTCTGCCTCGGTGCCGGACCACCACACGCCGACCATGTGGTCCATCTTGAAGCCGATGGCGGCCGCTTCCTTGATGCCGACCTGGTTCATCACGCCCCAGCCCCAGAACGTGATCCAGTCGGGATTGGACTGGCGCACCTTGAGCCAGGTCGCCTTCTGCTCCTGGCCCGGCGAGTCGACGGGCAGCAGCTCCAATTCGAAACCGTACTTCTTGGAGAGAACCTCCAGCGTGGGGATGGGCTCCTTTCCGTAGGGGCTGTTGTGAAAGATGTGGGCGATCTTCTTGCCCTTGAGCTTGTCGAGACCGCCTTCCTTGCTGGCGATGTACTTGATCTTCGCCGACATCTGGCTCCAGTAGCTGGTCGGTGCGTTGAACACCCAGGCGTGCACCGAGCCGACCGCCGCGTCCGTGCGCCCGTAGCCCATCGACAGAATCGGGATCTTGTCGACAGGCGCCTTCGGGATCAGCGCGTAGGTGATGCCGGTGGAGTAGGGATTGATCACGAGCGGACCCTTGCTCTTCAGACGCTCGTAGCACTCCACGCCGACTTTCGTATCGTAGTTGGTCTCGCACTCCTCCTGGATGATCTTCACGCCCTCGATGCCGCCGTCGCGCTCGTTGAGCAGGGTGAAGTAGTCCTTGAAGCCGTCGGCGATCGGGATGCCGCTCGGCGCGAAGGCGCCGGTGCGGTAGACGAAGGTCGGGATGTAAAGCCCGTCCTGCGCCGAAGCCGCGCTGACGGCCCACGGGCCGGCGAGCGCTGCCGCCGCCAGGGCGCCGATCTTGAGGTATCTCAGGGTCATTAGTGACCTCCCAATGCAGTTGTTCAGTTTGTTGGCCGGAGAAAGGCTCGACCGCACGAAGCACGGTCCCTCCATATACGTAGCACGCACCGCGACCAACTCAAACCGGCGCTATTGTCCCAAATCCGAAGTTCGCGCACACCTCGCGGCATCCGTACCATGCGAACTTCGGATTCAAAGAGACACTAGAAACCTATGATTCTAGTGTGGTTTTGGTTCAGAAATTCCCTGAACAACCTGGCCGCAATGGTGAGGGGAGCTTCTGAACCACCACACTAGCCACGCGTACCTCTTTCGCCCAAGCGCGTTAGTGCGGGTACGGCCACAGGCGCAGCTTTTCCTTGCCGATCTGCCATAGCCGCGCGAAGCCGTGGGGCTCGACGATCAGGAAGAAAATCATCAATCCTCCGAACAGCATCAGCTCGATGTGCCTTTGCGTTGCAGTGTCGACCGGCAGGCCGATGGCGGGAAAGGCGTTGGTGAGCAAGATCGGCATCAAGACGATGAACCCCGCCCCGAGGAACGAGCCCATGATGCTTGCGAGCCCGCCGATGATGACCATGAACAGCACGTCGAAGGAGACGTTGATGGCGAATGCTTGCGTCTCGACGCTGTTGAGATAGAGGTTGAGCAACATGGCTCCGGCCACGCCGCAGTAGAACGAGCTGATCGCGAACGCCAGGAGCTTGGTCTGCATCGGCCGGATGCCGATGAGCTCCGCTGCGATGTCCATGTCACGGATCGCCATCCACGAGCGCCCGATGCGCCCACGCACCAGGTTCTTGGCAACCAGCGCAAACACAACGACCAGCGTCAGCGCGAACAGGTATTTGGCTTGCGGGCTCGCTCGCGGGCTCGTCACCAGCGGGTTCGCGAAGCTCAACACCTCGAGCAATCCGCCCGGCTCCATGATCGAGCCGAACAAGGTGCGCGGTGGCGACTCGATCGTGCCGTTGGAGTTGTAATTGTAGAACCACGGCACTTTGTTGAAGAGCCAGGTCAGGAAGAACTGAGCCGCAAGGGTGGCCACCGCGAGATAGAAGCCCTTGATGCGCAGGCTCGGCAGACCGAACACGGCGCCGACCGCGGCGGCGACGAGGCCGGACAGCAGGAAGATGAAGATCATCCCCAAGTCAGGGAAGAACACCGTGGTCAGCTTGTAGCTGGCATAGGCGCCGACCGCCATGAAGCCGCCGGTGCCGAGCGAGATCTGGCCGCAGTAGCCGACCAGGATGTTGAGACCTAGCGCCGCCATGGTGAAGATCAGGAACGGGATCAGGATGGCGTTGAACCAGTACTGGCCCAAAAAGACAGGCGGAACGACATAGGCGGCGAGCAGCAAAGCAGCGACGAACCAGCGATCCTGGGCGAGCGGGAAGATCGCCTGGTCGGCAGCGTAGCTGGTCTTGAACTGGCCGGCCTCGCGATAAAGCATGGTGTCTCGTTCGCTTCCTTAGACGCGCTCGATGATCTTCTCGCCGAACAGACCTTGCGGCCGCACCAGAAGGAAAACCAGCGCCAGCATATAGGCGAACCAGTTCTCGATGGCGCCGCCGAGCGCCGAGCCCCAGTAGACCTCGGCCACCTTCTCGCCGACGCCGATGATGAGGCCGCCGACAATGGCGCCGGGAACCGAGGTGAAGCCGCCGAGGATCAGCACGGGCAGGGCCTTGAGCGCGATGAGCGACAGGGAGAACTGCACGCCGCTTTTCCCCCCCCAGATGATGCCGGCGGCCAGCGCGACAAGGCCCGCAACGGCCCAGACGATCACCCAGATGCCCCGCAGCGAGATACCGACCGAGAGGGCCGCGGCGTGGTCGTCGGCGACCGCCCGGAGCGCCCGGCCAACACGCGTCTTCTGGAAGAACAGTGCCAGCACGATGACCAGCGTTGCCGCCATCGCGGCAGCAAACAGCTCGAAGGAGTTGATCAGGATTCCGCTTCTGATCGCCCACACGACGCCCGCGGCAGCCGCAATCGTGCTGACGAGACCAAGCGCGATGAACCAGCCGTAGTGCAGCGGCGGCACCAGGCTGCCCGCGTCGCGCAGCGCCTGGCGCCGGCCGAGCCAGGTGGCGGCACTGAAGAGTGCAACGCTCAGCGCCATGGTGAGCCCCGTCCATGACAAGGTCGCCAGCAACATCGCCGTCTTGCTGGGCTTGCCCTGGATGAAGGCGGCGTCGGCACCGAAAGCAAAGCGGGCGAGGAAAAAGACGAGGCCCAGAACGACCGTGGCCATGCCCACGGGGCCCGGCAGCACCGACACCGCGGAGCTGCCCAGCTCATCGATGGCCCGCCGCGCTGCGCGCGTGCGCCAAATGACGAGGATGGCAAGACTGGCCACGACCGCCACCACGAACACCGCAGCCAGGAGAGGCGTGGCGATGGCCACCTTCGCGACGTTCAGCGGAGCGTCGGGAATGCCGATGTCGAGCACCTTGACGTTGGAGCCCCACAGCGTCTCGCCGAACCCTTCCAGGAAGAAGGTGAGGCCGATGGTGGCCATGAACAGGATGATCTGCTCCTGGTTGACCATATATCTGAGGATCACCCGCTCGATGGCGAAGGCGAGCGCCAGCATGATGAGACCGGTGAGGACGATGGCGAGCAGCAGCGGCGCACCTCGCTCCATCAGGCCTACCAGCGACAGGGCCGCAAACAGCACCATCACGCCCTGGGCGAAGTTGAAGACGCCGGAGGCCTTGTAGATCAGCACGAAGCCCAGCGCGACCAGCGCGTACATTACACCCGACAGGATGCCGCCGATGACGACCTCGCCGAAGAACAGCGGCCCGGTCAGGATCGCGATCCAAGGCTCGATGATGAGGTTGACCAGGAAATCCATTCGGCTCTCGCGTTGGCCCTTGCGGTTCTCTCAGTGGCTCACGCCGAGATAGGCCTCGATGACGGCCTCGTTGTTCTGCACTTGCGCCGGAGTGCCGTCGGCGATCTTGGCCCCGTAATTCAAGACGACGACCCGATCGGACAGGTCCATCACCACGCTCATGTCGTGCTCGATCAGGGCGATGGTGGTGTTGAAGGTATCCTTGACGGTGAGGATGAAGCGGCTCATGTCCTGTTTCTCCTCGAGATTCATGCCGGCCATCGGCTCGTCGAGCAGGAGCAGCTCCGGCTCCATGGCCAGCGCGCGGCCGAGCTCGACGCGCTTCTGCAAGCCGTAAGGGAGCTTGCCGACCGGCATTTTGCGGATGTGCGCGATCTCCAGGAAATCGATGATGCGCTCCACTTCCAGGCGGTGGCTGATCTCCTCGCTCTGGGCAGGCCCCCAGTGCAGCATGTGCGCGAGCACGCCGCGCCGCATCTTCAAGGTGCGCCCCGTCATGATGTTGTCGAGTGTCGACATGCCCTTGAACAGGGCGACGTTCTGGAAGGTGCGGGCGATGCCTTGGCTGGCGGCGAGATAAGGGCGCATGTCGTGCCGCCGCTGGCCCTTGAAGGTGATCACGCCTTGCTGGGGATGATAGAAGCCGTTGATGACGTTGAGCATCGACGTCTTGCCGGCGCCGTTGGGGCCGATGATGGCGCGGATCTCGCCCTTGCGGATGTCGAAGGACACGTCGCGCAGGGCCTTGACCCCGCCGAAGGAGAGCGAGACGTGCTCGAGCGAGAGCAGCACGTCGCCGGCGGCGACGGCTCCAGCACCATTCGTCACGGGCTTCGGCTCGACGTCGGCCTTCATTCCGCGGCCTCCCGCAAGGGCTCGGCGGCATGGGCCGGGTAGGTCTTCATATCGACGATGCGCACGTCGCCCGTCACGGTGCCCTTGCGGCCGTCCTCGAAGGTCACCTCGATGGCCAAATGGCATTCCTTGGAGCCGTCGTAGAGCGCCGTGATCAGCGGTCCGTAGCGGTCGGCGATCAGCGAGCGGCGCACCTTCTGCGTGCGGGTCAGCTCTCCGTCGTCGGCGTCGAGTTCCTTCGGCAGGATGAGGAATCGCCGGATCTGCGAGGCCGCCATCTGCGGCTCGTCGGCCAGCGCCTTGTTGAGCTCGTCGACCCTCTTGCGGATGATTTCCAGGACCTGCGGGTGCCCGGCGAGCTCCTGATAGCTGGCATAGGACACATTGTTGCGCTCGGCCCAGTTGCCGACCGAGATGGGATCGATGTTGATGAACATCGTCACGTAGTCACGCCCCTGGCCGAACGCCACCACCTCCCTCACCTCCGGATAGAACTTGAGACGGTTCTCCAGGTACTTGGGAGCATATAGCCCGCCGTTGTTTAGGCGGCCCACGTCCTTGGCGCGATCGATGATCTTGAGGTGGCCGCGCTGATCGAAGAAGCCGGCGTCACCCGTGTGCACCCAGCCGTCCGGCGTCTTGGTCTCCTTCGTGGCGGCGTCGTTCTTGTAATACTTGAGGAACACCCCGGGGCTCTTGAACAGCACCTCGCCACTCTCGGCGACCTTGATCTGAACGTCCGGTGCCGGCTTGCCCACCGTGTCGGAATAGACCTCGCCGTCGGGCTGCATCGTGATGTAGACGCTGGCCTCGGTCTGCCCGTAGAGCTGCTTCAGGTTGACGCCGAGCGAGCGGTAGAAGCGGAAGAGCTCCGGGCCGATGGCCTCGCCGGCGGTATAGGCCACGCGCGTGCGCGAGAAGCCCATGCGGTTGCGCAGCGGCGCATAGACGAGGAGATCACCCAGCCGATAGAGCAGCCGATCCCCGGCACCGACCGGCTTGCCGTCGAGGATCTGAGCGCCGCAGCGCTGCGCCACGCCGAGGAAATACTTGAACATGTGCTGCATCAGCCAGCCCGCATCCTCCATGCGCACCATGACCTGGGTGAGCAGGTTCTCGAACACGCGCGGCGGCGCGAAGAAATAGGTGGGGCCGATCTCGCGACGATCCTCGACCACGGTCTCCGGGCTTTCCGGGCAGCACACGCACATGGCCGCGGCATAGGCCTGGCCGTAGGAGAAGATGTGATCGCCGACCCAGGCCATTGGCAGATAGGCGAGCAGGATGTCGTCGGCGTTGAAGCCGTCGAACTTGTTGCCGTTCTGCGCCGACAGGATGATGTTGTCGTGCGTCAGCATCACGCCCTTGGGCCGGCCCGTGGTGCCCGAGGTGTAGAGCATCACGCTCACGTCCGCGCCCTTGCCCTTGGCGATCTCCTCGAGCCACCAGCGCTCGGTTCCGGGGTTGGCGGCCATCTCCTCGCGCCCGAGGTCTTGCACGTGCTTGAAGGAATGCAAGCGGGCGGGATCGTAGGTGGCCAGCCCGCGGTCCTCGTCGTAAATGATCCGCTGGAGCTTCGGCAGCCGGTCGACGACGGAAATGACCTTGTCGACCTGCTCCTGGTCCTGGACGACGGCGATCCTTGCCTCAGCGTGCTCGAGCACGTAGGCCATCTCGTCGGCCACCGCGTCCTGATAGACGGGAACGGGAATGCCGCCGAGGCTCTGCACGGCCGAGAACGTCGCGTAGAGGCGCGGGCGGTTGTCGCCGATGATCGCCACCACGTCGCCGCGCTCGAGCCCGAGCTTTCTCAGGCCGATGGCGAAGGCATAGACCTCGTCATGCAGCTGCGCCCATGTCCAGGTCTGCCAGATGCCGTAGTCCTTGTGGCGCATGGCCGGCCGGTCGGCAAACTGCACGGCGTTGCGCAGCAAGAGCTTGGGAAGCGTGTCGAGGCTGCCGACGCCGGGGGTAGGCAGGGTCGGTGCGGGACTTGTCCCATTCACGGTCGGCTAACTCCTCCCAACGGCCCCTCGCGCGGGGCGGGACCAGGCGTCTGATTGTTCTTATCGTTGGCCCGAGGATATCACAATGCGGCGGCGCATGTTCGCGCTCTGCCATCGACGGATGTGGCTCGCCCCATGTCCTAGTCGAGCGCCCGTCCGGGGCCAACCTAATCTTTGGTTGGATGCGCCGCGGGATGACCCATGTTGCAGGCCCAACGTGGCTCGGTCGGCACAACGCGACGCTAGGGTCCCGATAGCGCTATCGGCCTAGCTGAGGACGGTCAGGCCGAGCTATCGGAGAGCAATTCTCACTCCGCCATGGGAGCTCTTCACCGTTCGGGCCCCATATCCAGTTGTCTTGGATCCAAAATTTTCCGCCCTTCTTCGGACCCCATATCCAACCATCTTGGATCCAGTACTTGCCGCTATTCTTCGGTCCCCATATCCAGCCCTCCTGAATCCAGAACTTTCCCGACATCTTGGCACCAAATATGAATCCACCATCGATCCAATATTTGCCTGAACCCATCTTACTGTAAATCGCTCCCTGGCTTAAGCCTTTGCGCCCCTGAGGCCACGCAGCGCCTCCTGGATCTTCATCCCGGCATCCCAATCAAGACTGTCTCCCGAGTAGCGGCTCTCGTAGAGACCCTGCAGATTCGTGGGAAGTTCAATTCCCTCCTCGACAACGAGAACGAAGCGATCGGGGCAGTGCATCATCGCCGCGCCGATCTCGATGAGCACGTTGGGGTTGAGAATGCGGTTGCCCTTGGTACCTCAAGACCCAGGACGATGGCGAGGAGCAGAACAACCTCCTATCGCTCCCGGAGTGCCCATAAAGTCGGCCGATGGGCCCAGCCACCTGCGCTGGGCTCTTTCATTTGATGTGCGGCAAGACTTGATCACGTACTTATGCGTGTCGAGGTGTTCGCCTACCGCGGCAACGCGTCCGCCACCGGGGCAATTTGGAGTGGATCGGGTGGCGCTAAGACGCTGTGGGACACGCCCACGATCGCATGCGATGACTTGCGAGCCCACACGCCAGGCGGCGCGCGGAAACGGGCCTCCCTGTTGCCGGGGCCGGCACCTGCGTGGTAGCGCATGCCTCCAGGAGTACCGCGTTTTTATCGGGAGTAGCGCCATGATCGAGTACGGCCATTTCATCGGCGGCAGGCGGGTCAAGGGCGGAAGCGGGCGGGAGGGCGACGTCTTCCAGCCGATGACCGGCGAGGTGCGCGCCAGAGTCGCATTCGCCTCCAAGGCGGAGGTGGCCGAGGCCGTCGAGAACGCCAAGGCGGCGCAGCCGGCCTGGGCCGCCACCAACCCGCAACGCCGCGCCCGCGTGCTCTTGAAATTCCTGGAGCTGGCCAACCGCGACTACGACAAACTCGCCGACTGCCTCGCCCGCGAGCACGGCAAGACCATTGCCGACTCCAAGGGCGACATCCAGCGCGGTCTCGAGGTGGTGGAGTTCGCCTGCGGTATCCCGCACCTCATGAAGGGCGAGTACACGGAAGGGGCAGGGCCCGGCATCGATATCTACTCCATGCGCCAGCCGCTCGGGGTCGTCGCCGGCATAACGCCCTTCAACTTCCCGGCCATGATCCCGCTGTGGAAGTGCGCCCCGGCCATCGCCTGCGGCAACGCCTTCATTCTGAAGCCGTCGGAGCGCGATCCCGGCGTGCCGCTGATGCTGGCGGAATTGATGATCGAGGCCGGTCTCCCGCCGGGGGTCCTCAACGTCGTCAACGGCGACAAGGAAGCGGTCGACGCCATCCTCGACCACCCCGACATCCAGGCCATCGGCTTCGTCGGCTCCACGCCGATCGCGGAATACATCTATGGGCGCGGCTGCACCACAGGCAAGCGCGTGCAGTGCTTCGGCGGCGCCAAGAACCACATGATCGTCATGCCTGACGCCGACATGGACCAAGCGGTCGATGCACTGATCGGCGCCGGCTACGGCTCGGCCGGCGAGCGCTGCATGGCGGTCTCGGTGGCGGTGCCGGTGGGGCAGAAGGCCGCGGAAGCGCTGGTCGAGAAGCTGATCCCGCGCGTGGAGTCTCTCAAGATCGGGCCATCCACCTCGGCCGACGCCGACTTCGGTCCGCTGGTGACGGCAGCGCACTTGAAGCGCGTCAAGGACTACGTCGCGCTCGGCATAAAAGAGGGCGCCAAGCTGAAGGTGGACGGCCGCGACTTCAAGATGCAGGGCTACGAGAAAGGCTTCTACATGAGCGGGTGCCTGTTCGACGAGGTGAAGCCCGACATGCGCATCTACAAAGAGGAGATCTTCGGCCCAGTGCTGTCAGTGGTGCGCGCCAAGACCTACGACGAGGGCCTCAAGCTCGCCAACGACCACGAGTACGGCAATGGCGTCGCCATCTTCACCCGCGACGGCGATGCGGCGCGCGACTTCGCCGCCAAGGTCAACGTCGGCATGGTCGGTGTCAACGTGCCGATCCCGGTGCCGCTCGCCTACTACACCTTCGGCGGCTGGAAGCGCTCAGGCTTCGGCGATCTCAACCAGCACGGGCCCGACTCGGTGCGCTTCTACACCAAGACCAAGACGGTGACCTCGCGCTGGCCGTCCGGTGTCAAGGAAGGCGCGGAGTTCGTGATCCCGACGATGAAATGATCTCTCGCGAAGCGCGTAGGTTGGGTCAAGCGTCAGCGACGACCCAACGCAAGTCGCAATCTCCGCTGGTGTTGGGTGAGCGCTTCGCTTGACCCGACCTACTTCGCGCGGCCCCAAAGCGCGGACGAGGCAATGTCTGCGCCCTCGCGCAGCGACTGGAGCTTCTTCCACACGATGCTGGCCGCCACCCACTCGCGCCCGGTGAAGGTGCCGAAGCCGCAGTCGGTGGAGGCAATCACGCGCTCGCGCTCGCCCACCGTCGCCACGGCTTCCCGTATGCGCCGCGCCACCACCTGCGGGTGCTCGACGAAGTTGGTGGTGGTGTCGATCACGCCGGGGATGAGCAGCCAGTCCTTGGGCAGGGGATTGGCGCGCAGCGCCTCGTACTCGTGCTGGTGGCGTGGGTTGGCGAACTCGATCGTCAGCGCACCGGCGTGCGCCTGATAGAGCACCGGCAGGATGGGCGCCAAGGGGATATCGTGGATGTGCGGGCCCTCCCAGTTGCCCCAACAGCAATGCAACCGCACGCGGTCGCGCGGGATTCCCTCCAGCGATTTGTTGAGCGCGGCCATGTGCAGCTCGCAGGTCTTCACGAACTGCGCGTCGGTCTGGTCCTGGAACGTCATAGTGCGCTCCATGGCGAGGTCCGGTGCGTCGATCTGCAGGATCAGCCCCGCCTCGTGGATGGCGAGGTACTCGGGCCGCATCTCGCGGGCGAGCGCCATCAGGTAGGCTTCGTGGCTGTCGTAGTAGGCGTTCATCATGGTGGTGGCGACGATGCCGGGCGAGGGCGCGGTGGCGAACATCTCGGCGAACGCCGGCTTGGCCGCGGACGCACACCGCTTGAAGCGCGCGATCTCGTCCTTGATGTCCTTGGTGTCGAGATAGCGCACCTCGGCGATCGCCTGCGGCGCGTTGGAAATCTTGGCTCGCCTGGGGAAGCGCCGCAGGAACATCTCGATCAGCTCGGGCACCTCCTGGAAGTCCTTGCCGACCTTGCGCTTGGACTGCCCGCCGAAGCCCGACATGCGCGCGGGGATGTAGGTCTGGAAGCCGACGCGCTGCTGCTCGCCGTCGTTGCCGATGTCGATGCCGGCGGCGACCTGGGCCTCGACCGCGCTGCGCACGGCCCGGTCCATCTCCGCGGCCATGGTGGCGGCCGGGATCGCTTCGTCCGCCTCGCGCCGGATCAGCAGGTCGGTCAGCACCTCGTTGCGCGGCAGGCTGCCGACGTGCGTCGTCAGGATTCGATCGCGGCTGGTGAGCATGGGACTTCCCCTGGTGGGCTTTGCTTCAGGAGCGCCGCAGCGGCGGCGCGCCGGGAAGTGTACAAGCGGAGGCGGTGTCGGCGATAGCCGGCGTGGGCCGGCTCGAGTTGCCGCCTGCCGCCATGAAACGTACCGCGATCGGTGCAATCCTCGGGGCGCCGACGTGTGCTACCGCGGGTGGCAGGCCAGCGGCCTTTCCACTCGATCACGCCCGGTCATTGCTACTTTGCCGGGAAGCGCACCGTCGTGGCGACGGTGATCCAGTTCGCATCTTCGCCGTTGATGTTGCGGCCATAGATGAAATCGAACGAAAGCGTGTCGATCGGGCGGATGCGTAGGCCGGCCTGGAAGCGCGGCTGCGTGACGGCGGGATCGTCGGCGTTGCCAGCCTGGCCAAACGTCTCGACCGTCAACGTGAGTATGTCCGTGAACTTCCAGTCCACACCGATGCCGTAGGTCATGTAGTGGCGATCGACCGTGCGGTCCCACAGCCAGCCGCCGTTGACATTGATGCGCACGACCTCGGAGAGACGCAGCGTTGCCCGCGCGTAGGCGAAGATCGAGGCGTTCTCATTCGTCGTGAGGTTGTAGGATGTGCCCGCGGCGACTGCCAGGCCGAAGCTTCCGATCTGCGTCGGCACGAGCTTGGTCTTGGCCTTCGGTGCGATGCTCGTCGCCCACTCCTCATCCGCGCGCGACCGTGCGATCTGCGCGCTCAATTCGACTGGCTGGAACAGATCGACGACGCAGGCGGGATTGGCCGTCGCCAAACCATCCCGGTTGCTCGCCCCGGACAGCCACGCCTCGATCTTGCACGCGCCCGTTTCCGATATCTCGGAGGTGTCGACGGCAAAAGCCGTTCCAGCCGCACGCGCTTCGCTCGCGAGGCCAAGTGCGCCGACAACGAGCGACGCGACCGTGCTGAGGCCGCACCTCGCCGCCACTTCCGGCGAGCGCGCTCCCGCTCGTTGCCGCCCCATCCAGATCATGGGCCAGCAAAGCGATGATTCGCCCGCACGGTAAAGGGCTTGACGAATCCCGGACCGCAGCTTCCAGAGGATCACGCGCCGGCGTGGGCGCCGTTGCCGCTGCCCTCGTCTTTGCGGGCCGACTTCTGCACGGCGGCCTGCACCTTCTCGAAGGCGCGCACCTCGATCTGGCGGATACGCTCCCGGCTGACGCCGAACTCGGCGGAGAGATCCTCCAGCGTTGCCGGCTCCTCCGCCAACCGCCGCGCCTCGAAGATGCGCTTCTCGCGGTCGTTCAGGGTCGCCATGGCCTTGGCCAAATAGCCCCTGCGCATGCTCAGCTCTTCGGACTCGGCCAGCCGCTCCTCCTGGCCCGGTGTCTCGTCGACCAGCCAGTCCTGCCACTCGCCGGACTCCGTATCCGCCGAGCGCACCGGCGCGTTGAGAGAAGCGTCGCCACCGAGCCGACGATTCATGGAGATGACATCGTCCTCGGGGACGCCCAGCTTGGTGGCGATCTGCTTGACCTGGTCGGGCCGCAGGTCCCCCTCCTCCAGGGCCTTGAGCTGTCCCTTCATGCGCCGCAGGTTGAAGAACAGCTTCTTCTGCGCCGCGGTGGTGCCCATTTTTACGAGGCTCCACGAGCGCAGGATGTATTCCTGGATGGAGGCGCGGATCCACCACATGGCGTAGGTGGCGAGGCGGAAGCCCTTGTCCGGATCGAACCGCTTCACGGCCTGCATGAGGCCGACGTTGCCCTCCGAGATCACCTCGCCGATGGGCAAGCCGTAGCCGCGATAGCCCATGGCGATGCGCGTGACGAGGCGCAGGTGCGACGTCACCAGCCTATGGGCGGCCTCCGAGTCCTCATGCTCCTGCCAACGCTTGGCGAGCATGTACTCCTCGTTGGGCTCGAGCATCGGGAACTTGCGGATCTCCTCGAGGTAGCGGGAGAGACCGCCAGCGCCGGCGACGACAGAAGGAAGTGCTTTCGATGCCATCTCAATCTCAGCCTACGGTTCGATCTATCGAAACGTCCGCTGCTCCTATGTTCCCCGTCGGGGGTGATTCACCCCGCGCAATACACGCTGGGCATCAAGCTAGGCGACACGGAGGCAAGTATGTGAAGGATACAATAAACTGCAAGCCACGTTGCCGTGTTCCCTCAGTAACGCATCTTCACGTCATAGTTGATAAACGATTGGCGCTCGATTCTCCGTTAGCGACCGATCGGCGCGGGCGCCTAAAATTTCGGTAATGTGCGCGCACTTTGATCAGCCGACGCTGAGCTGCACCAACCTGCAGCGTAGCAGCGTAGGTCGGGTCCAGCGAAGCGCCGACCCGACGCGTCCCACCCTCATCGGCGTCGGGTCATCGCTGACGCTCGACCCGACCTACGAACCACGGCGACGTCGCGGCGGGGCCGCATCCTGCGCTGCTCCTCCGCCTCTTTCCCCGAGCGCGGCCGCAAGGCGGGCCATGTCGGCCGGCAGCGGACTCGCAAAGCGCAGACGCTTGCCCGTGACGGGGTGCACGAAGGCGAGCACGCCCGCGTGCAGCGCCTGGCGGCCGAGCGCCTCCAGCGCCGCTCGAGCTTCAGCCGAGAGGTTGCGCGCGCTCGCCTTGAAGCCGGCGCCGTACGTCATGTCGCCGAGCAGCGGGTGGCCGATATGGGCGAGGTGCACGCGGATCTGGTGCGTCCGCCCGGTCTCGAGCGCGAGCTCGAGCAGGCTGGCAATGGGCTTGGTGTCTTTTGCGCCGTAAGTCTCGAGCACCGCATAGCGCGTGACGGCGTGCCGGCCCGCCGCCTCGCTGACGACGGCGATCTTGGTGCGGTTGGCGCTGCTGCGGGCGAGCGCCGCGTCGATTCCCCCGCGGGGCCGGTCCAGCGCGCCCCACACGAGCGCCAGATAGCCGCGCTCAAGCTGGCCATCAGCGCCATGGGCGGCGAATTGCCGAGCAAGCCCCGCGTGCGCCTTGTCCGTCTTGGCCACCACCAGCAAGCCGGTCGTGTCCTTGTCGAGCCGGTGCACGATACCCGGCCGCTTGACGCCGCCGATACCGGAGAGGCTCGCTCCGCAGTGGGCTATGAGTGCATTGACCAGCGTGCCTGTGGTGTGGCCGGGCCCGGGATGGACGGCGAGACCTTTCGGCTTGTCGATGACGATGAGTTGCGCGTCCTCGTACACCACGGTGAGCGGGATTGCCTGAGGTTGCGGGGCCGCGGGCGTCGGCGCGGGCACGTCGACGGTGTAGGTCTCGCCGACTTTCACGCGGTGCCCCATGTCCCCGGCGGCTATCCCGTCTCGCGTGACCTCACCGGCGCGGATGAGCGCCTGCAGCCGCGACCGGCTGAAGTCGCTGAGTCGGCGCGCGAGGAAGCGGTCGAGCCGCTCGCCGGCTTCCTCGGCGCTGACGGACACCTGGAAGCGGCTGGCTGTGTCTTGTGTGATCATGATCCTGCGCTCGGCACGCGCGGCCTCGAGCGCACATGGCCCAGGCCTCGTCCCGCCCTCCACCTTATCCTCCATCGACCCCGCAAGGTGCATACTGCAAGCGGAATGGGCGGCTCGTCCCGCCGGCCCCCCTGGACGGCACTCTTGCTTGCCGCCCCCGCCTCACTTATAGACTGGGACCCTTCAGCGGCCCCGTTCGTCTAGCGGTCAGGACGTCAGCCTCTCACGTTGAAAACAGGGGTTCGATTCCCCTACGGGGCGCCAGAAACGCCGTTCACTCCAATGATTTTGTTGGCGTTTTTCGAAGGTGGGGAAATGCCTGGAATCGCACCCCTGCTAAGACATGCCGCGACCTGCGATTCCTGAGGGCCGACGACCGACGCGCGGCAACTGCAGATCACGGTGGAATGCGGTCAAGGAATTCGGTCTTGCGGCCGTGGTGCCTTCAGTTTCGTTCGGCTATTGAGGGGTGAACGGAAGGGCTCGCCGGTCACTTCGACGGTGAGTTTTGACCCGATGCTTACTCGGCAAGGTGGGCCCCATTGTGCCGCATCAACGGCATCGCGCTCATTGTTAGTTCTGATCACTACTGTCTGGCTAACTCTCGAAC
>JRHI01001147.1_pt1 | contig 23907 bp, 15 predicted proteins | sample 215371 | NCBI WGS metagenome assembly JRHI01 (sample SAMN02929681, study PRJNA255918) | sediment metagenome | biome: cave system; feature: Ice Cave; material: Sediment; isolation source: sediment from deep within a dark volcanic ice cave with no known source of... ...
CAGGCCAGAGGATACTGTACATGCGCCCTCATTTGGAACAGCCTCTTAGGTTTCGGGACATCTGCCGTAATCACTCCAGACACGGCATCATGAGCATCCATGTCCGGCACGATGAGTGCGGAGACGCGACCTTCGGGCGGCCCCTGGCCTGGCGCCGTCGCGGAACGGCCACGTCCAGAAGGAGAATCCGCCAGTGACTACCCCAATCCACTTTGCAAAACTCTCCGAGAACGAGCGCCGACTGCTGGCCGCGTGGCTGGCCGCCTTCGACCAGGGTTGGGACGAGGGCAGGCTCGCCGAGCAGATGCGCCTGTTGCCGCCGGCGGGCAGCCCGCTCCGCCAGGTGGCCTTGAAGGAACTCATCAAGATCGACCTGCGCCGGCAATGGCAGCGCGGCGAACAGCGCCTGCTGGAAAGATATCTGAGCGCCTACCCCGAGTTGGGTACGCCGCAGACGGTTCCCGTGGACCTGATCCAGGGGGAGCGGAGCGCTCGCCTGGCCGCGGGTCACTTGCCCGAAGCCGCCGAGTACCTCCGACGCTTCCCGCGACAGGCCGAGGCGCTGCGGCGGCGGCGGCCCGCCGACCGTAAACCACGGGAGCCGGTCTTAGGCATTTCCGTGCCGACTGCCCCTCTCGGCCCCCGGCCGGCCACCGCGGCGCCGCCAGCCCGCCCTACCCGCGCGAGAGGCCGGAAGGTCTGGCCGTGCCTCCTCGCGGTGGGGGGCCTCGGCGGCGTGCTGCTGCTCGGGTTGGCCACGGTCGCCGTGGCCCTCGTGTCCCGCGGCGTGTGGCAGCCGCCGCCAGCCCTGGCCAACCTGGCCCGGCAGGCCGGCGCGGACCTGGGCCCGTCCGGGGAGGCCGCGGCCGCTCCCGATCCCGACTACTTCAACGACCGGCTGACGCCCCTCGACGACCAGCTGGTGACCGTGAAGATCGACCTGGTCGCCGAGGTTGACGTGAAGGGAGACGCACGGACCCGCTTCGACCTCACCGTACCGCCCGCGCTGTACGCGGCCTTCCGGAGGACGCTGACCAGTTACGTCCAGGTGGCGGGCCGGGCCGAGGACCGCCCGCCCCTGATCGCGAACTTCCTGCGCCTGTGTGACTTTGACGCGGAGCCGTGCCTGATCGAGGGCCTCGGCGGCGAGTTCGGGGAGGAGGCCGTTCACGTCAACTTCCGGGAGATCGGTTTCGCCCGGCACGAGGATGGCCGCTGGGCACACCTGTTGACGTCCGACCCCGCCGCCTCGGTCGAGCTGGTTGCGAAGGAGGCCAGCCAGAAGGTCACGCTGCGCGAGGTCAAAAAGCTCGCGGGGGTGCAGATCGTGACCCAGGCCGTCTACCAGCTGCCGCCCGGCGCGCACAACATTGAGGTGGCGTCGAAGCCGAGCCGGCTCCTGTTCCGCCTGCCGCCCCCGGCCGCCGGTAGCGCCGCGGGACAGCGCCCGGCTCTCCAGGTGCAGGTCAAGCCGTTGCTCCTGTCGGTCCTGGCAAAGCAGTACGCCAACCTGCGCTTCGCCAAGCTTTGGGCGGCCCGGGCCACCTTCCGCAATGCCGGCGGCGAAACCCTGACCGACTACCGCGTCCGCTTCCGGGTGAACGGCTTCTCCGACTGGAGCGGCTGGGCGCGGTCGGATGTCGTCTATCCCGGCCAGACGGTCGTGGACGACTTCCACCCCGTCCAGGACGGCGCCAAGGTCCGCGACCTGACGGGGGCGGCACCGGCGGACGTCGAGGTGGAGTACGAGTACGTCCGGGCCGGCGGACAGAAGGTGACTGACACCCAAACCGCCCGCACCCGGCTGCTGGGTATGAACGAAGGCGTTTTCTCGGACGTGGAGTTCGGCCCGGACGTCACCTGGTTCGAGCTGTTCAAGGACGCCCCCCTGGTGCTGGCCTCGTTCACTTCGGCCAACGACCCGGTCATCCAGGAGCTGGCTGGCCGCATTGCCCGCTCGCTCGGCGCCCAGGCCGGGCGGGGCGTCTCGCCGACGCGTTCCGACCGGGAGGCGCTTCTCTTCCTGGAGGCGCTGTACAACGTGATGCGCGGCAACATCGCTTACGAGTCGGCCCGGGCGAACGTGCTGGATGGCCTGCTGCACCAGCACCTCAAGTACGCCCGAGACGTGCTCCGCGACCGATCGGGGACCTGCATTAACACCTCGATCTTCTACGCCAGCGGCGCTGAGGCGGCCGGGTTGGACGCCTACCTGATCCTGATCCCCGGCCACTGCTTCGCGGCCGCCCGCCTGCCGAAGAGCAACCAGCTTGTCTTTGTGGAAACCACCGGTTGCGGTGGCGGGACGCCCGAGAGCAGCGCCGGCTTCACCGCCGTCTGCCGGGTCGGTGCCGAGGAGTTCAAGAAGGCGACGGCCGCCGGCCGTTTCCTTCAGGTCAACATCGCGGAGCAGCGGCGCGAGGGGATCACCCCTCCCGAACTGCCCCCGCTCGGCCCCAGCGTCCTCGATGACTGGAAAATCGTCATCCCCGACGCGGTGCCGGAGAGGTCGGCGACGACCGACCGGCCCGCAGTGGGCGGAGCCAGCGCCACTGCCGAGATTGTCCGCCGCGAGCAGATTTCAAAGGACGAGCGCGAGGGACTGGCCTACCACGTCCGCGTGCGGATTCGCGACGCTAGGGACCGACCCTGCGAGGTATGGGCCGTGCTCCTCGACGAGAACGGCAAGCCGGTCCGCTCCCGGTCCCCCGACTGCGGGTTGGGGGAGGAGCAGTACCTGGTGATCCGCAGTCCCGTGACGCCGCCGCAGCAGACGGAGGAACTGGACGATGTGGTCCTGTTCTTGCCCCTCGCTGCCCTTCCCGCCGGCGATGGCGAGCAGCGGTTCGTGTGCGCCGTCCAGGTGTATTGCGACGGCAAGGTGCTCGTCAAGGATCCGCCGACGGCCGAGATCACGCTGACGCCCTGAGGCCCAGGGCACGGGCATGACGGACGAATGGGCTTTCTTTTCCCGACTCAGGAGACCAACCATGAACCTACGACCTCACGGCCTGCTGCTGGGCGGATGCCTGGTCCTTTGGACCCTGGCAGGTTGTGCCCCGCCGGCCGGTACCCCGCTCCAGTCGGCGTCCCCGGTGGCGGCCGCGCCCCAGGCGCCTACCCCGGCAGCCGACGACCGCCTAACCGAGCCGAATGACGTGGACAAGTTGATCCGAGACCTCGGCGGCAAGGGCACGCCTCAGCCCCAGCCAAGGGACCCGGTCAAGCCAGCGAAGGAGCCCCACCGACAGCAGAAAGACACGCCCCCGCCGGACGAGCCGGACGGGGTTGACACGGTGATCAAAAAACACCGCGGCAACGACCCGGCCGAGGCGAAGGGCCAGCACAGGCAGGAGCAGGAACCACACGCCCAGGCGGACGTCACGGCCTGGGTCAAGGGCCTCAAAGGCGACGTGACGATCGACGCGGAACAGTCGGGTCGATCGATGGTGGAGGTTGATCTGGCCGAGACCAGGGTCACCGACGACGATCTGGCCCGTCTCCAGGGGTTGTCGAATCTGCGGGTCCTCAATCTCAACAACACAAACATCCGTGACGCGGGTCTGAAGCACCTGCGCGGGCTGACGAGCCTTGAGGAACTGTCTCTGTCGGCGACCGACGTCACCGACGCGGGCCTAGTCCATCTTCGGGGTTTAAGCAACCTCCGAGAGCTACAACTGGGGGCGACATCTCCCACTGTTTTTGAGATCGAGGGCGCCGTGCATGGTTCTGAGCGCCCCGGGCGCGTCGGTGACCCCCGCATGAGGATCACCGACGCCGGCCTGGTCCATCTCGAGCGGTTGACCAACCTGGAGAGCCTGGACCTGAGCGGTAGCAAGGTCACGAACGCGGGGCTGGCGCAGCTGGCAGGGTTGAGCAAGCTTCAGGATCTGGACCTCAGCGAGACCGGCATTACCGATGCCGGGCTGGCCCGTCTCAGGCGGCTCAGCAAGCTCGAAGCACTGAACCTGTCCAGCACCGGAGTCACTGACGCCGGGCTGGCCCATCTCAAAGGGTTGACCCAGCTCCGGGAACTGGACATTTCCGACACCCAGGTCACCGCGGCCGGCCTGGCCCGCCAGGGGTTGACTCAGATAGCCCAGGCCAGCGGGGGAGAGTTGCAACTTGGCCCCGTGAAGCCCGGGGGTGGCAAGCCAGACGCGCCGCCCGACAAGGGAAGCCCTCCGCCCCCGCCGCGCAAGCCGAGCACGCCGGCCCAGGGCGCGCTGCCCAGGTACTTCGATCAACTCAATCTGACCCAAGAACAAGTTGATCGGGTGATGGAGGTTGCGCAGGCTTACGACAGCCGCATCAACCATCAAATGGAGCAGTTGAAGCGGTTGCGCGGCCGCCTCGGGATGACGGGCATGGTTCTGGGACTTTCCCTGTCCATCAAGAAGCTGACGAACAGCCGCCAGCAAAAGCTGGAACAGATCCTCACCGACGAGCAGCGCGACAAGCTCGATGAACTACGATCCGGCAAGTAGAGCGGACCAACTTTTCTTTGCAAGGAGACTGTCATGATGAACGCACGACGAACCGTGGCCCTGGCCCTGGCGCTGGTGCTGCTCGGAGCCGCCTGCGGCTTTGCCCAGCAGAGCGCCAAGAAACCGCTGAGCGAAGCCGACGTCCTCAAGCTGGTGAAGTCGGACCTCGAGGAGGAGGTCATTGTCACCGTGATCAAGAAACGCGGCGTCAGCTTCAAAGCGGATGACGCAGCCCTTCAGCGGCTGAAGGACGGCGGCGTCCCGGAGGCCGTGCTGGCCGCCCTGCGGCCGGCGGACGACGAAGCGAAACCGGAGACAGGCGACGACAAGCCTCTCGCCACCGCCAGGACGGACGACGGCCTGACCGTCGAAGTCCTGGAGGTCAAGCCGACCAAGAACGAGACGCTGCTGATCCGCTGGCGTTACCGCAACCCAACGAAGAGGCCGATCGAGTTGATCGCCGCCACGCCTCCGGCCGTGGCTTTTAACGCCCCGCCGAACACGGCGGCGAAGTTCTACAAGAGCGTGCACTACATCGAGGGCAAATTCCAATCCGGCAAGGCCTACGACCAGTACATCCTGGTGGAGGGCGGGGAAGGGGCCAAAGCGAGGCAGTACGTCCCGTGTGCCAAGAAGCTGGGAAGGGAAGCCGTGGTGATCCGCCCCGATCAGGACTTTGAGCTGTACGCCGGGTTCCCGCTGCCGCACAGCAAGACCGAAAAAATGATCTCGCTTGCCATGCTGCGTACGCCGCTGATCAAGAACATCCCGATTCAGAAGCCGGAGAAGTGAGGGCGGTCCGGCGGCCCGCATTCTGGAACCCCCGCGCCGCCAACCCAGGCGCGGGGGTTTATACCTCCATTCCTTGCCCGCCTCTGCTTCGTCCGCTCCTCTGTTGCTGCGCCGCTGCTTTCACAGTAGCGCGCGTCCGGCCGAGAAAACGTCGATTCTGTCGTTTCGATCATGGGAATTCTCCCAAATCCGCCACGCGAGTCTCCCTGGCCCAGGACGAGGTTCGCACCCTAACTGCCGCCCGCAGCGTCCGCCTCATCCCGGCACCCACGCCGACTCTGGCGGGCATCGTCCGCATCGCGGTCGGCAGGACCCAGACCGACTATTCCGTCTAGAAGGTTCCGGCGGCCCATGCCAGTCCAGGATGCTGTCCAGCCAACACCTTTCGCAAGAATTCGGCACAGTCAGCGAAAATCTCTTCCTTGTTTGTTCGTTCCGTCCCTCAACGGCAATAAAGCTTGTCGAGGGGCGAGTGAAATGACCGTCCTTCTGAGGAAGGGATGATATCCACAGGCATGCGGGACCAGGGCCCAAGCCCGGCCCGCCCTAAATGAAAGGTGTACCATGTTTCCTTCTCTCTCGCGACTCTGGCACACGCACGGCCGTCGAGTGTTCGGCGCTGCCGCGCGGCGTCCGGTCTCCGGCAAGCAGAACCGCCAGGTCCGGCTGGAGGTGGAGAACCTCGAAGAACGCACCGTGCCGACCATTGTCTTCCGGCCGCACTTTGGGTCCCAGACGCTGACCGAGGCTTCGCAGAATAACGCGATGGTCAGTCCCCCCGTGTACCTCATCTTCTGGGGGGAGTACTGGGGAACGCAGCAAGGGAGTCAGGACGCCAGACGGCTCACCACAAGTGCCCACTTTATCCTTGACAGCGGCTACCTGAGCGGCATGACCCAGTACGGCAGCGATGGGAAGGCCACCTTCCAGGCCGACTACACCTACACGTCCAACCCGAAGTCGGGCTTCGAGATGACCGACGTCCAGACCTTCATCAGTGACGCGATCGAAGACGTGGCCAGCCCGATCGCCGGGCCGACGGTCACCGTCAATCGCCCCATCTACGTGGTGGTGACGGACCCCAATGCCAGATTCAAGCTCAACTCCGGCGGGTACAACCAGATCGGGACCTACACGAGCGAATTCTCTTCAACGAGCATCCACATGGTGTGGAACAGCACCATGTTTGACGGCTCCGGCAGCATCAACGGGGACGCCTTCACGACAATCTTCTCCCACGAGCTCGTCGAATCCATGTCAATCGACGCCAACGGCATTACGTCGGTGAACATCAACCCCCCCAGTGGGTTGCCCAGCAAGCTGAAGGGCGACAGTCAGATCAGCGACAACGAACCGGACGGGGGGCGGTACGTCTACCGCGTTCCCGGCGGCCTCGTGCAGGCGTACTGGTCCGACAAGGACAAGGCCTTCATCGTCCCCGACGGCCAGCAGCAGAACTTCTACCTCGACCCGATCTGGGACAGCAACGACAATTTCACCGGCACCCACGATCTCTCGGTCGTAGGCGGCCGGCTTGGCGCGAACTCCAACGACCAGATCAGCGTTCTCACGATCAACAGTCGGCCCACCGTCGGGATTAATGGCGATGGCGCGTCGTTCGACGCCGGGACGATCAGGAAGATCAATATTGACACCCGCGGCCGTACGAACACTGTGAACGTCTACGCGGTGCCGCAAGGAGTGACGCTGAACGTCGATACTCTCGGGAAGGGCACCAACAACACGGTCGTGGTCGGCAACAATGGTTCCCTCTCTGGCATCGCCGGGACGGTGAACGTCAGCAACGCCTCCGGCCAGACCAAGCTGGTCATCGACGCCTCCAACGACGGCCCGCGAAACATCACCGTTACCGACCACTCGGTCGCCTTCGACGGCCTGGCCACCATCAACTACAAGGCGAAGGACGGTACGAACGGGGTGACTAATCTGGAAATCTGGGATGGCCTGGGCGCCAACCAGATCCGGGTGGACAGCGTCGCGGCACTGACCCCCGTGACGATCTGGGGCGACACCCTGGACGTGTTGACCGGCGCCGCGTCGGGCCAGGTCACCATGAAGCGGTACCGCACCTAGGGCCATTGCCGCGATCCCCCAGGCGTGTGGGGCAACGTGCCCCGCACGCCGTATCCCACCCGTCACCCGTCGCCCCCTATCGCGAAGGAATTAAGCCATGACCTCCCTGAACAGCAATCTCGACTGGGAACTGGCTCCCGCCCCGACGCCCGCCGAGCTGCCGGACGCGCCGGCGCTGAACCGCCTGGCTATCGAGCGCCTCGGTGGCGGCGACCCTACGGGGGCGCTAGACGACTTCCGCCGGGCCGTGGAACTCGACCCCGGCTACGCCGTGGCCTGGAACAACAGCGGCCTGGTGCGCCAGTCCCTGGGCCGGCTGGCCGAGGCCATCGCCGACTACGATCGGGCCCTCGCCGCCCAGCCCGACTACCCTGAAGCGCTAGCCAACCGTGGCCGCGCCCGCCAGGCCCTGGGCGACCTCGCCGGGGCGCTGGAGGACTTCGACCGTGCCCTGGCCTGCGCCGCAGGCAGCTTCGCAGCCTCGGTACTGCACAACCGCGGAGCCCTGCGGCAGGCCGAGGGCGACCTGACCGGGGCGCTGGCCGACTTCGACCGAGCCCTGGAGATCGACCCCGAACACACGGTCACCTACGTCAACCGCGGCACGGCCCGCAAGGAGGCCGGCGACCTGGAAGGGGCGCTGGCCGACTTCGACCGAGCCCTGGGGAAGCTTCCGCCGCATCAATCGGCCGCAGCCTACCACGGCCGGGGCGGCGTCCGCGTCTTGCAGAACGACTTCGCCGGGGCGGTCACCGACTACGACCGGGCCCTGGCCCAGGAGCCGGAGAACTATTGCTACTACATCTCGCGAGGCAACGCCCGCTACCACCGGCGCGACCTGCGCGGCGTCGTCGATTACCAGAGCGCCTTCCGGATCAGCGCCGAGGGCACGGCCCAGGAGTTGGTGCGCCTTCTTGCCGCCGACGTCCGCCGCGGCACCGACGCCGTGCTGGACAACTGCGCCAAGCACCTGCGACTCAGCGGCCGGGACGTGATCGCCTGCGCCCGGCGTGGACTGACGCTGCTGCTCCTGGGCCGGGAGGCAGAGGCGGCGCCGGACTTCGTTCGCTTCAGAGAGATGGCTCCGGGGATGCTGGTGTACCTCTCCCGGGTCATTGACCTGGCGCGCGCGTACCAGAACGGCCGGACGACGGCCAAGCCGGAGAGTCCGGGTGCGGCGCTGTCCGAGAGCTTGTCGGATGCGGTGTTCGCCCGGCAGTGCATCTGGGGCTCTGGTGCGGAGGGGGATTGAACAGCAGAGCTGTCGCGCCCGCTGCCCCGTTGATGTCAGCGCCCCTTACTCCAGGATAGGGCGACCAATCTATGCGAGGAACAAGAAACGACCGGTCGAAGCAGCTGCCACGGATGGTCCGGAGGGCCGGCCTGAACATGAAGGGGCCGGCGAGGTCAAGGATGGTCCAGGTTTGGGCTTCGCCTTTGGCGGCGGGAAAGGTCGAGTCCTCGACGGACGTCGGGTTCGCGGGTGCGAAGTCAGCTATCTCTGTCGCTTCAAGGCGATAGTCGCCCACGTATCGTCATTCCGGTCATTGAAGGTGCCGGTCAGCGTATCACCCTCCAGGGTTACCGCGACCGAGCCGTTGTCCACTAGATTCGGTTCGAGAGTGGTTCCCTCAAGGACGGCGGTGAAGCCCCACCGAGCCTGATTGTCGCGGATTGTGCCCGCGATGTGCCAGCCGTAATTGCCCGGGTTGGTAACGTAGGTGCCGCGAAAATCGGCGCCCGTCCGCTCGGTAACGATCACTTGCAAGGTACCGTCTTCGATGCCGGGCTTGCCGCCGAAATGAAACTCGCCCTGCCATCGGCTTCCAGCCTGGAAAAGGTCGGCCGCTGGGCGGCCATGCGGCGTACCACCACGGCTCAGGACAACGAGCCAGACGCCGAGCGCAAGGAGTACGAATCCCAGGACAGCCGCGGCCACCGCCCAGCGTCGTCGCCGCCAGTTCCCGTTGCGTGCAACACGTTCCGCCCGGTCAAGGCAGTCCTCCAGGGCGGCCGCGAATTCCTCCATCGAGGCGAAACGCTCCGCGGGGTCCTTCGCCAGGGCAGTCAGGCACACGGCTGCCAGCCCGGGGTCAAGATCGGGACGCGACCCGGCGGGCGACGGCGGGTTGTCTTTCTGGGCCTTGTGGAGTGTCTCGGCAACCGTCCCACGGAAGGGCAGCCGGCCAGTGAGCATCTCGTACAGCACCACCCCGAGGCTGTACACATCGCTGGCGGCACTAGCGCCTACCGGTTCACCGCCGATCCGCTCGGGGGCCAGGTAGGCCGGTGTGCCGACCACGCCTCCCGGGAGGGTTAGGCACGGGTCGTCGGGGGAACGGCGCCGGGCCAAGCCAAAGTCCATGACGACCGGCTTTCCGGCCTCATCGACCATGATATTAGACGGCTTCAGGTCGCGGTGATAGACACCGACCTGATGGGCTACGTGCATGGCCCGCGCCACCTGAGCGACCAGATGCGCGGCCGTCGTCGGCGACAACGGCGGCTCCCGCGCCAACCGTTGCGCGAGCGTTTCGCCACGCAAGCGGGGCATGGTCAAATAGAGGATGCCGCCCAGTTCACCCACGTCGAAAATGGGACAAAAGTTGGGGTGGTCGAGCGCCGCGGCGATCCGGGCCTCGCGCTGGAAGCGCTCCGCATGCACCCGGTCCTCGTTCGATAAGCGCATTACCTTGAGGGCCACATCCCGGCCCAGTTGTGTATCGTGGGCCAGGTAGACCTCTCCCATGCCGCCCCGACCCAACAGTTCCTGAATGCGGTAGCGGCCGAAGGTCGCGGGGAGCCGCTCCAGCGGCGTGCCGCCCTCCACCGGGGAGTTGGAAAGCGGCGGGGGCCGCGAGACCGTGCGGGCTGTGCTGGTGTCCGCACCGAGAACGCCGTGAACTTGCATTTGGAGTTGGAGCTCCGCGGCGTGTTCCGGAAAACGGTTCAGGAATTCCGCCGGCGCCGGCATCTCGCCCAGCTCGTCGCGCACCAGGAATTCACAGTAAACGACATCGAGCGCTGCCTCGACATCCGCGCGCAACTCGGGAATCGCCTGTAAATACTCTTCGGCCGGGGGCCGTTCCCGACGGTGCCAGCGTTCGCGTAAATCGACACACACCACTGCTGCCAGCTGAACGGGTGGCAGCGGGCCGATGTGCGTCAGGAACAGGCGCAGGTCGGCAACCCCATCCCGCTGCCAAAGTTCCCAGAACTGCCGGGCGGGTTCAGGCGCCTCGTTCGCGTGGGCGGCCAATACCTTGTGCTGGTCGCTCACGACAGCCCCCCCTCCAGGCCCAGTTCCCGCGCGATCCGATCCAGGGCGCGCGTCAGTTGCATCCGCCGGCCGTCCGCCGTCCCGCCGACCTTGGCGGCAACGGCGGCCCACTCGAGCCCCTGGGTACGCTGCTCCGCCAGTTGCCGTTCCTCGTCGGTGAGGCGCTCCCGAACCTGATTGAGCAACTCGCGCATCGCTATCACGCGGCTGGGGCTCGGGGCCACGGTGGCCGGGTCGAGGTCCTCGACGCCCACGCGTTCCACACGACGCCCGTCTCGGCGCTGGGCGTGCTGCCGGCGTGCAGCCATCGCGACTTTCTTCTGGGCCATGCGTATCAGTAGGCGCAGCAATTGCAATGGCTTCGCCAGGTCGTACTGCCCCGCCGCGGCCCGGATGAAGAAGCTGGCCAGGACCGACTGGCAGATGTCGCCGGAGTCCAGGAAACGCTTCAAGCTCGGGTCGTATAGCTTGAGACGGACCTCGCGTTTGATGACCGGTTCATAGCGCCGCGCCAGTTCCTCGGCTGCCCGAGGGTCGCCGGCGCGGACACGCCGGAGGAAGTCCGCAAAGTCGCTGTCGTCGGACATGTCAAGTCTCCGTTGACATCCGGTGCTAAGAGGCGCCGAGACAAGACAAAGGGACAGATGCCGCCCCGACCAGCTGAACTCCCGGGTGTGCTATTTTACGCGGACATCAAGGATGTAAGCCAGGGAATTACGAACGAATGGTGATATGTCTTTCGGAATTCGGGAAGATTTCTCTGGCAATCGGAAAATGGGTTCATATAATATTACCCATTGGTCAGGACCAGGGTGCATCCGGGCTGGATTGCCAGGCGAAGCATCAGGTCTCCACACCTGCCACTCCACACTGAGGAAAGGAGTCCTCCATGGCCGCAACACTTACTCCCGTGCGCATTGGTATCTACGGCCCCGCGATCGCCGGCCCCAACGAGGGACGCGGTTGCGGCTTGTGGGCCCCGGGCTACGTGGCCGCCGTGACCACGGCCGGCGGCACACCAGTTCCGCTCGGCAACAACATCGGCGGCCGTTCCTGCGAACAGGTCCTCGACGATCTGCAAGGCCTCGTCCTCACCGGCAACGACCACGACACGATCCGACAAGTGGCCGAGGGCGAACGCATCGTCCAGTGGTGCCGCAAACATCGTCTGCCCCTGCTCGGCGTCGATCACGGTTTGCACATCCTCAACCTGGCCAATAACGGCACGCTCTACCTCGACCTGCCGCGCGAATTGCCTGAAGCGTTGCAACATCGGCATCCCCCGGAGAAAGGGTTGCGCCATGCCATCGAGGTGCTGCCCGAAACGCAACTCGCGCGGTTTTACGGCGAAGGTGAGATCGTCGTCAACAGCGAGCATCGCCGCGCGGTGAACCGGGTGGCGCGCGGTTTCCAGGTGAGTGCGCGCGCCCTGGATGGCGTCGTCGAGGCCATTGAAACGGTGGCCGGCGAGTGGTTCGCCCTCGGCGTGCAGTGGCATCCGGCCTCAGGCAGCGCTTCGGGACTGGATATTCAGCTTTTCCGCGGCTTCGTGGACGAGTGCCGCGAACGGACGCAAAAGCGCGTCGCCGTGGCGGCGTAGGTGCTGTGTGTCCCGCTTGCGGGTTAGCGCTCCCTACGCTCACCCGCAAGCGAATTGTTTTCATCCTGTCCGGAAACCGCCTCGCCTGCGCCGACACTTCTCGTTATCATGGCGCGTGGAGCTTTTCTGTCGCCTCCGGGGGCCACTGCATGTCGCGCCGGCATCGCAACCTTTTTCTCATCCTCGCGGCGCTGATCGCCCCGGCGATCGCGCTGACCGTCCTGATCGTCCTGGGCAGCCTGATGTCCAAACCGAACTCCGCCAACGCTGAACCGGCCGCCCTCAAGGAACCCCGGACGGAGTTCGCCGCCGACCGGTTCCCCGAGGCGGCCCCATTTGACGCAACCCGAGCCATGGGCTACCTGGAAAAGCTCTGCGCCATTGGGCCCCGCATCAGCGGCACCGAAGGCATGAAGAAGCAACAGGAACTCATCAAGAAGCACTTCGAAGACCTCGGCGCCCAGCTCGACGTCCAGTACTTTCAAGGCCGGCAACGCAGTCAGCGCGACCCGGTGGAGATGGCCAACCTCGTCATCACCTGGCATCCCGAGCAGAAGCATCGCGTCCTGCTCTGCTCCCACTACGACACCCGGCCGCTCGCCGATCAGGAGCCAAACCCTCGCCGCTGGCGTGAGCCTTTTGTCAGCGCCAACGACGGCGGTTCCGGCGTAGCCCTGCTCATGGAACTGGGCAACGGCATGAAAAAGCTCAAGACAGAGCTCGGCGTCGATTTCGCTTTCTTCGACGGCGAGGAATACATTTTCGACAAGAATGATCGCTATTTTCTGGGTTCGGAACACTTCGCCGGCGTCTATCGCAAGGGCAAACAGAAGCATCGGTATGGCGCGGCCGTGCTGCTGGACATGATCGGCGGCAAGGACCCGCGCTTCCCGGTCGAGACGAATTCCTGGTTCCAGGCGGCACCGATTGTGAAGGAGATCTGGGGCCTGGCCGCGGACCTGAAGTGCTCGGCCTTTCAGATGAAGGAGGGGCCGACCGTCGAGGACGATCACGTCGCGCTGAGCCGTGGTGGCATTCCGGCCATCGACATCATTGATTTCGATTACAAACACTGGCACCGGCTGAGCGACGTGCCGGAGAACTGTTCGGCCGCGAGCCTGGAGCAGGTGGCAAGGGTGCTGTCGGTCTGGCTGCAACGCATAAAGTAAGCCGCTTGCAGCATGGCGGCTCCTTCTTCCGGGAACTCTCGTGAGCATTTCGCAGATCGTCTTCACGCTCCTGTTGCTGGCCGTGCTCGGCGGCCTGGCGGTTTATTACGCGGGGCGGCAGTTACAGACACTGCGCGGCCTGCGCGGCGAAGAGAATCTGCCACCGGAAGATCGCCAGTACGTGCGTAACCAGGCCTGGCGACGGTTGGCCTGTTCGGCCATGATGTTGCTCTTCGCGGGCCTGCTCGCCGGCTCGTTCACGATGGAGTTTCGCGCCCAGGAACTCGTGGACGCGGGCGAAGCCGCCCATGCGCGCAACGAGCGACCGGACCTCGATCCCGATCAAAGGCAGTTCTTCAGGGGCTACATCCTCTACTGGGGCAGCGCCCTCCTGGTACTACTGGCCATGATCGTGACGGCGTTCTTCGACATCCTGGCTATTCGCCGCTACGGCCGGCGCCACTTCGACAAGATTAAGGCCGACCGGCGGGCCATGATCGAGCGTCAGGCGGCCAAATTGCGCGGCCAGCGCAACGGTCATTCTTGAGGCCCGATCTCAATTTCGCGACTTGCCAAATTCATGCTTGACGACACCCTGCGCGCCGGCACACAATACATCCACTAGTGATGATTTGGCGAACACAGAGAGGTGGTCGCCTCCAACCCGCTGGCGGCCTTCTCCTCGTACCCCCCACTCGGAGTCGGCAACGGAAACCTGACGCGTTGCTGCGTCGCGGATCGGAGGGTCCGCTGCCCTTGACCCAGTGTCCTTGTCATAGCGCTGGGAAACGCACCCGGCGTTCCGACTCAGTCCGGCAGCGTGGCTCGGTAGAGCGTTCGTCCCTCTCTACCCGCTGCCTCTCAACATCCACGTGCTTTCCCACCAGGAGGTTTTCGGGATGCCCGAAGTGATTTTTGGTCGCGCCTGCCGCCGGGGAGTTACCCGGCTGGGTCTCTTCCTCCTGATCCTGGGACTTGCGACCGGCTCGCCCGCGCTCGCACAGATGCCGCCCGACCAGGCCGCCGCCATGGTGCTGGATAGCGCCCGCCGCGCCTATAACGAGAAGAATTATCCTTTTGCCGTGACGCGGTTCCGCGAATTCCTCACCAAGTACGCCAACCACAAGGAGGCACCGTCGGCCCGCTACGGTCTGGCCCTGTCCCTGCTCGAAGGGCCCGAGCGCGATTACAACGGCGCTCTCGAACAGTTACAGCCGCTGCTGGGGAACAAGGATCTGCCCAATCATCCCTTCATCCTCTATCACTTTGCCCTGGCCAAGCGCGGTCAGGGCGTGAAGGAATTGGCAGAGGCCGTCGCCAAGCCGCAGGAGGCTGCCCAGCGGCGAAACAATGCCGCGCAGCGCTTCACCGAAGCGGGGCAGCAGTTCGCCGCGGCTCAGGCCGCCTTTGCTGCGCGCGTGAAGGGACCGGCTACGGACGCCAAGGAACTGCCGATCGACCTGGAATGGGCCGCGCGGGCGCGCTGCGACGAGGCCGAGATGCAGTTGCGCACCCTGAAGATCAAGGAGGCGCAGGCCACCGTTGCCCCCTTCCTGAAGGAGCCGCTAACGAAGAGCCGCTACCACGGCCTCGGGCTCTACTACCACGGTTTCGCCAGTTTCCTGCTTAACGATAGCGCGGCCGCCGGCCGGTCGCTGGGGATGCTCGCCCCCTTCAACGATCCAGTCTTCGGCACCCACGCCCGCTACCTGCTGGCCCGCGTCCACCAGGCGGATGGCGAACGGGCCGAGGCAGCGGGTCACTATCAGGGACTGCTTAACGAGTACACCCAGCAGAAACAGGACGCAGGCACGGCGCTGAAGCAGCCAGATAAGTTCAAGAACGATCCCGAGGAAAAGGCCCGTCTCGAAGCGCTGGTGAAGGGGCCGCCGCCCGATCACGTGGCTCGGGCCAACTTCTACCTGGGCGTGCTCCTCTACGAGGACGGCCGGTTCGCGGACGCGCTCACTCGTTTGACGGACTTCGTGCAACAGCATCCCGGCACACCGCTGACCGTTGAGGCACAGTTGCGGCAAGGTTTCTGTCACGTGCAACTGAAGCAGTTCGCCGAGGCGCTCAAGACCCTCCAGCCGCTGGCCGACAAGGAACCGCACCTTGCGGATCAGTCTCTCTTTTGGATCGCCAAGGCCCAGGCCGGCGCCGCCGACCCGAACACTCCGCAAGCGTACGACCAGGCCCTGCGCACCGCCATTGACACGTTCCGCCGCGCGGCCGAACGAGCGGGCCAACTGGCCCAGAACGATCCGGAAGCGAAGGCTCGCCGCGGGGAGATCCTCCTGAAGATGGCCGACACGCAGCAGTCGGCCAAGCTCTGCAAGGAAGCCGCAGCCACTTACAACCAGGTCCTCAACGAGAAAATGCTACCGCAACGTGCGGAAGAGGTCCTGCAGCGGCAGATCACGGCACTCCACCTGGCTGGCGATTACGCAGAGTCGGACAAGCTGTGCGCCGGCTTCCAGCAGCAGTACCCCAAGAGCACGCTCCTGCCGGCGGTCCTCTTTCGCCACGCCGAGAATGCGTACTTCCAGGCGCAGGCAGTCGAGAAGAACCCGAACGCGCCCAACCGCGCTCAGGAACTGGCCCGGCTTAACGACGAGGTCATCAAGCGCTACCAGGTCGTCGTGGACCGGTTCCCGGAGTTCGCCTATGTGAGCCTGGCCCGTTACGGCCTGGGCATGGGGCACTATCGCAAGGGGGAACTGGACAAGGCAAAGGAAATCCTCGAATCGATCCCCGCGGCGGAGCGCACGGGCGAGCTGGCCGTGGTGCCATATCTCCTTGCCGACTGCTTGATCCGCCAGGCCCCGGTCAAGGCCGACGATGCGATCACCGCGGGCAAACTGGATGAGGAAATGCGTGCCGCGGCCGAACTGCTCGACGGGTTTGTCAATGCGCAACCCACCAGCCCGCAGGCTCCCGACGCTCTCCTGAAATTGGGACTGTGCTACCAACGGCTTTCCGGTCTGCTGGTGCAGCCGCCGGAAAAGGGCAAGGTACTTGCCAGTGCCCGGGCTGCGTATGAACGGCTCATGCAACAATTCTCGAAGCACGAACTGCAACCCCAGGCGGTACTGGAACGGGCGAAGTGCATTGCCCTGAGTGGCGACGTCAACGGCGCCATCAACGAGTTGCGTCGCTTCACGAACGATCCCCTCAAGACCGCCCGCGTGGCGCCCCTGGGGTTGCTGGAACTGGCGACACTGCTGCGCGGCCAGAACAAGGCGGCCGAGGCGGCCGACGTCCTCGACAAGGCACGGCAGCAGCACGAAGCCGCCCTGCGCACCGATCCCGCGCGGGCCGGCTGGGTGGCGCTACTGCAATATCACCAGGGTGTCGCGCTGCGCGAGGCGGGCAAACGGCCGGAGGCGCGGGCCATTCTCGATCAGGTCGTCAAGCAGTCCGCCGGCAAACCGGAGGCGTTCGAGGCGGCGCTGCGCTGGGGACAGTGCCTCAAGGATGAAGGCGAACAGAAGCTCGACGCCGCTCGCAAGAAGCTGGCGACACCGAACCTGAAGCCCGATGAAACGGCCACGGCCCACCGCGATGAAGATGCCGGCCTGAAGGACCTGCGTGAAGCAGTGCAGTTCCTCGAGAACCAGGCGGAACAGTTGAAGCAGAAGCAGGCAACAGCCGAGGGCCGGGCGCGGATGCTGTACGAGGCGGCCTGGTGTTCCCGGACCCTGGCCGACGCTGAGGTGGCAACCGTGCGCGCCAAGATGCAGCAGGAGCAGTGGCAGAAGCAGAAAGACGAAGCCGCCAAGAAGGCACCGCCGGGGCAAACGCCGTTCGTACCGCTGCCGGAGGTGGCGCTGTCCGCGGTGCCGGTACAACCCTCCGAGAAGAAGGCGCGGGCGCTGTACGAGACACTCATCGCCGGCTTCCCCGACCTGCCGCTGGCGATGGCCGACGCCCGACTGGAATTGTCCGAATTGCTTGCCCAGCGCGGCGAGAACGACACGGCCATCAAGATGCTGCGCGAAGCCCTCGACAAGGAGCCGGGACCGGAAGCCACCGATCACATGCTGTTGCGGTTGGGGACCTGCTATTTCGAGAAAGGCGACGCGAAGGAGGGGTTAGCCCAGTTCCAACGCGTCATGCAGAACCCCAAGAGCACGCTGCTGGCCGAGGCGCACTACCGCGCCGGCGAGGCGTTCATGCAAACGGGCGAATGGGGCGAGGCCGTCAAACACCTGGCGATCTTCCGCGACCAGGGGCCGTTCCAAAACGTCGCCGGCCTGACAGATCGGGCGCTGCTGCGCCTGGGACAGGCGTATGCCCAGCTCAAGCAATGGGACCCGAGCCGGCAAGCCCACGAGCAGGTCGTCAATCGTTTCGGCAACGGCCTCTGGGCCAACGAGGCACGTTACGGGATGGGCTGGGCGTGGCAGAACTTGAAACAGTACGACAACGCGGTGAACGCCTACAACCAGGTGGCCGCCAACACGGCGACCGAGATCGGTGCGAAGGCGCAGTTGCAGATCGGCCTGTGCCGACTGGAGCAGAAGCATCTGCCGGAAGCGACCTCCGCGCTACTCGTGGTACCGTTCACCTACGACTATCCCGAGCTGAGCGCCGTTGCCCTGGTCGAGGCGGCGCGGGCGTTCTCGGAGCTGAAGCAGCAGGAGCAGGCCGCCAGGCTGCTCGAACGTGTCATCAAGGACCACCCGCAAAGCCAGTGGGCGAAGGTGGCCAAGGAAAGGCTCGAAACGCTGCGGTAACTCGTCAGCGGGTTCTCGATGAAACTTCCCGCCCGTGAGGACCATCCCATGAGAATAACGCGACGCCTCGGTTGCTGCCTGGGGAGGCTGGCTGGCGCCATTCTTGGCTGCCTGCTGCTGATCGGCGAACCGCGCCCAGCCTATGCCTATGTCGAGGCCCCCCATAGCCTCGGTCAGGTCGTCAGCCTGTCCACCAATGTCCTCGTCATGCGCGTTGAAAAGGTGGACAAGGAAAAGAACCTCATCATTTATCGGAAAGTGCGTGACCTGAAGGGCACGCACCCCACCGACGTCATCAAGCACAACATCGGTCGCGGCGGCTTCCATCCGCGCGAATGGCAGTATCCGATGGAGTGGGCCGAGGTCGGTAAGACGGCCATCTTCTTCCACAATGGCGGCGCCAGCGAGACATGCATCGGCACCTACTGGTATCAGTGCTACAACAATGGCGAATGGTGGGGCATGAGCCACGGCGAGCCGTTTCTGCTCCGCAGCTTCGCCGGCAACGTGGACAAGTTGGCCGCGGCCGCGACCGACATCGTCGCGGGCCGGGAAGTGATCGTTCCTTGCATGGTGGACGGCAACAAGGACGACCTGCACCTGCGCCGAGCCAAAATCCAAAGGCTACGCTGTTCTCTCAAACTGGCCAATTACGATTCCAAGCGTGACTTCGTTGGCTGGGGCGGCGACGACTTCCGCCGACTCCAAGGCATGCCCGGCTTTACTCATTACTCCGCCGCCGGCCGTGTCGATCCCGACGCGCTGGCCATCGCCGCCATTGATATCGATGGCGACGGCAAGCCGGACCTCTGTCTCGTCGGCGCGGGCAAGATAGTCCTCATGCAGAACGCCGGCGAGTCGCTCAACGAGTTGACGTTGCCCGGCGAGAACGGCGGCTGCCGGGCTGCGGTGTGGGCCGACTACAACGGCGACGGCAAGCCGGACCTGCTCCTGGCCACGTCGACCGGCCCCAAACTGTACACGAACCTGGGCGGTAGTTTCCGCGACGACAGCCACCTGCTGCCGAAGGAGCCGGGCTACAACCTGACCTCAGCCGCCTGGATCGACTACGACGGCGATGGCAAGCCGGACATCCTGCTGGGCAATGGCTATTACGGATTGCGTTTGTACCGCAACAAGGGCAAGGCCGAATTGCCACCCGGCGCGGCGGTGCCGACACCGAAGCCCGGGCAGCCCCCGGGGGCCGTCGTGCCGCAAGGGAAGTGGTTCGAGGACGTCTCCGTCCAGGTCGGCCTCGGTCCCGACGGTATCGGCAGCCGAATCAAGGGCGATACGCTCACCGTTTGCGACGTGAATGGGGATCACCGGCCCGATTTTCTCTACGGCGCGGGTACGGGCTTGCTGGTCCTCAACACGCCGGAAGGATTCAAGGAAGTCAAGGATTCCGGCATCGTGTACCGTCCCGGCAAGGTGGGGCCGGTCTTCGGCGACTTCGACAACGACGGCCATCCCGACTTGTTCGTGCCCCAGGACGGCACTTGCAAGCTGTTCCACAACGACGGCACCGGCCATTTCACTGACGTCACCGCCCAGGCCGGCGACCTGGCGAAGCCGTTCGGCTGCGCCACGTGCGCTGCATGGGGGGACGTCGATAACGATGGGCATCTCGATCTCGTGGTCGGTTGCCTGCGCGGCCCGAACCGCTACTTTCGCAACCGGGGTGACGGCACTTTCGAGGACGCCACCGAGATGCTGGGACTGAACCAGCGCATCTTCAACACGCAGGCCGTTTGCCTTGTCGACCTGAACCGGGACGGCACGCTCGACATGGTGTTCAACAACGAGGGCCAGGAGTCGGCAGTTTTGCTTAGCAATCCGGCCATCGCGCGCCAGCGGACGCCGGTGACCGTGCACGTAGCCGGCAACATGGGCGTCCTCGGCAGCGAGGTCAAGGTGCGCGACAAGGGCGGCAAGTTGCTCGGCAGCCAGAGTCTTTCCGGCGGCGACGGCCGTGGCGGACAGGCGGCGCTGCAAGCGCGTTTCGTCTTGCCACCTGGCACCTACCAGGTGGAGGTTCGCTACAGTTCCGGTCTGCGTCGAGCCAAGGAGATCGTCGTCGCCAGCGCCCCGTTTCGCGGTGTCATTGACGACCAGACGCCGCGAGTGGAGTGAGAGCGAAGCCTCACGCATGGACGCCAGGAAACAGGAATACAAGAGAAGCAACAGGAGCCGGGAGCAACGGATTCATGAAGATCGCAGGACGATGCCTCGTGGCCCTGGTTAGCCTGTGTGCCCTGGTGTCTTGGCGTGAGCCGGCCGCGCTTCGAGCCGCTGAACAGTGGACCACCTACCGCGGCAACTCTCAACGGACCGGCAACGCCGATGGCCTACCCGGACCGCAATCGCCGAAGGTATTGTGGTCTTTCGCTTCGCGCGATCATTTCGTTGCCGCGCCTGTCGCCTTTGGCGATCGCCTCCTCATCTCCGGTCTCGGCGCTTTCAACGTCTCCACGTTCTACGCCCTCGCCGTCGAGCCGAAGGCCGCTCAGCGCGTCGCCTGGAGTAAGACGACGCCGTACCTCAAGTTGCCCACGGTCAGCTCGCCCGCCATCGTGGACGGCAAACTGATCTTCGGCGACGGCATGCACCAGACCGACGGCGCCACCCTGCATTGCCTGACCATGGACCAGGGTTTGCCGCTCTGGCAACTGCCAGTTCCTGGCACACTGGTGCATCTCGAAGGTTCGCCGACCTTCGCCGATGGCCGGATCTACCTCGGCGGCGGCGCGGCCGGCGCATTCTGCGTGGACGTCAACCGCGTCACGCTCGATGGCAAGGAACAGGACCTGGCCGCCATCCAGAAGCTCCTTGCCAGGAAGTGGGCGGATCTCCAGGCGAAGTATCAGGAGGACAAGAAAAAGGACCCCGACTTCGCGGTGCCGCCGAGCGAGGACATGTTGCCCAAGCCGAGCCCGGTGAAGCTATGGCAACAGGGACAGGAGAAATGGCACGTCGATGCGCCCGTGGCTGTCATCGGCGACCGCGTCCTTGTCGCCTCGGCGTATCTCGACAAGGAGAAGCTGGGCGACCGTTCCGTGTACTGCCTGGATGCCCGCACGGGGGACGTCCGCTGGCAGGTGAAGCTACCGCTCAATCCGTGGGGGGGACCGTCCGTCGCAGGGGACACCGTGGTGCTCGGCGGCAGCACGATCGGCTACGACCCGAAGGTGCTGAAGGGGGCCAGGGGAGCGATCACGGCCCTGGATCTGGCGACGGGCAAGATTAAGTGGCAGAAGGAAGTGCCCGGTGGCATCGTCTCCTGCGTGGCCATCGCCGACGGCCATGCGGTCTGCACTGCCACCGATGGCAAGGTCCGTGCCTTCCGCCTGAGCGACGGTGAACGGCGCACATTGCTGGATGGCAAGACGCCTTTCTTCGCGCCGCCCGCCATCACCAAGGGGATCGTTTATGTTGCCGATCTTGCCGGCGTCGTCAGCGCGGTCCCGTTGACCGGCGGCTCAGCGCACTGGACGGTCGATCTCGGCAATCATCCTGACGTTAAGGCGCCCGGCATGGTCTACGGCGGTCCCGTCGTTCACAAGGGACGGCTGTACGTCGCCACGTGCAACCTGGAAGGACCGCACGCCGGCAAGCCGACGGCGGTTGTGTGTATTGGCGACAGGTAAGGCAGGTACCGCGGCCCGGCTCGGGTCGCGCTGGAGAGGAAATTCGCTATGTTTCGCTTTCGTCTGCTCTGCACCGTGCTGGTTGTTCTAGCGCTACCCATCCCCGTCGTCACAGCAGCAGGAAAGGAAGCCTCCGCGGCCATCACCATCGACAAGGAGAAACGCACCGTCACCATCGACTGCAAGATCGCCCCGCGCAAGATCAACGACGAGCGTTACAAGGAGATCTACCCGATCGAGGTAATCGGATGCTGGCCTTTCCCCAAGGGACAAAAGGCTCACGAAACCGTCGTCGTGTTCGACGCCAAACCCAGCGAGATTCACAAGGCGATGGAGGAATTCGGCCTCAAGCCCGGCACGCCGGTGGCCTCGGGCTTCACCGAGCCGAAGGGCCCCGAGGTGAACATCTACCTCGAAGTTCCGGGCGCCGATGGCCGGCTGCGGCGTGTGCCGATCGAAAAGACGTTGCTACAGCGCGATTCGGGCAAACCCTTGCCGAAATTGAAGTGGCGCTTCACCGGCTCCGCAATGACCAAGCCCGACCCGAACAAGGATGAGATGGTTTACGGAGCTGATATGTCGGGTACGCTCATCTCCATCTTCCCGGTCACCGACCAGACCGTGTTTCAGACCAATCTGACGCTGAAGGAAGAAAAGTACCTCAAACTAGAAACGGACAAGAAACTCCTGCCGAAGGAAGGCGACCCGGTGAAGCTTATTATCGAAGTCCCGCACGCAAAGTAGCGGAAATCCCAGGCCACTTGCGGCTTGGCGGAGGAAGATACAGCGATGAACAACATCCGGTTCGTGCTGCTTGCAGGTTGCCTGGTCGTGACGATAGGCTGCAGCCGGCAAAAAGTGGCCGTCTTCGAGACCGATGCCGCGTCCGGCGATCCCGCGAAGGCGAAGGAGTCGAAACGGAACGGCCCCGACAAGGACCAGGCCAAGGCCGAGGTGGTCGGGGACGGATTCCCATTTCCCAGCGACCAGGGAGGCGTGCTTCTCGCCAAGCTGCTCGCTCCCGCATCGAGACACACCGCCAGCAGTGATCGCAGTGGGCCGCGCCGCTTTCCCGCAGCGCCCGCGCTGGAAAAGCCCTCCGTCCCTCTGCCAGCGAACCAGGCCGATGTCGTGCGCTTGCCCAACGAGAAGGCGGCGGGCCTGACCCAGCCGGGCAAGGTGCCGGAAGGTCTGCCGCTGGGCAGTTATCTTGGAACGGCACCACTGCCGGAAGCGCAGCAACTACCGGTTGGCCAACGGGTGCGCCTGCCAGGCGTCGATGTCAACCGTCCTCTGCCGCTGCCACCGCTGGCCCAGGCCGTGCCCGACCGGGCGCCGCTCGACGACCCGACCACGGAGGCATCCCAGGCCGCCGCCCTGGCCGGCTCCCTGCCCCAGCGTTCGATACCGGCCCCATTCCTGCGATTGAACTTGCCCGATCCTTTCGAGAACCGCATCACCGTGCGACTACGCACGGCGCTTCCGGAGGACGGCATCCCCGTGGCAGCCTCACCGCGAACGCCAAAACAGTGAGTCTGAACGAGGAAGCCAGGCGCTGAGGGTCCCGTGCGATGCGCATTCGGCAGATGGCGCACTCGGATGTTCCCCTCGGGATGCGCCTTAAACAGTTCGCGGGCTGGAACCAGACCGAAGCGGACTGGCAGCGTTTCCTCGATCTGGAGCCGGCGGGTTGTTTCGTCGCCGAGCTGGACGGTATTCCATCTGCTACATTGACGACCTGCATTTTCGGCCCGGTGGCATGGATCGCCATGGTCCTGGTCGATCCGCAGGTGCGCCGCCAGGGGTTGGCCAAGGCCCTGATGTCCTACGCCCTCGATTTCCTCGAGCGGCGCGAGGTACGCAGCGTCCGTCTCGATGCCACGGCGCTGGGGCAGCCGCTGTACGAGAAACTCGGGTTCGTCGTGGAATATCAGCTGCTCCGCTATGAAGGCATCCTTCCGCCCGCCGCTGGTGTACCTCTGGCGGGCGTTGAGAGCCTGTTCCACAAGCCCCCCCTCGCCCCTATACTCGGGGGAGAGGGGTCGGGGGTGAGGGGAACATTCAAGGGGAAGAGCGGCCCCCTCACCCCAACCCCTCTC
>JRHI01001148.1_pt1 | contig 23902 bp, 23 predicted proteins | sample 215371 | NCBI WGS metagenome assembly JRHI01 (sample SAMN02929681, study PRJNA255918) | sediment metagenome | biome: cave system; feature: Ice Cave; material: Sediment; isolation source: sediment from deep within a dark volcanic ice cave with no known source of... ...
CCCGCCGCCGCGCGGGCGTGAATTGGAAAAACGGTTACAGTAGAAGTAGCTACCAACCCCTTGTTACAAAGGACGAGGGACGAAAGACGTTACTGCTTCGCTGCAATCGTCTGGGCCAGAGGGCGCACGACTCCCGGGATGATATGGTTATCCACCAGTTCCTGGCAAATGCGCCGCTGGTTATGGTAGGACTCGACGAACGTGTCGAACGGCTGCCGTCCCCAGTACTGGCGGACCGTAAAGTAGACGCTGATGGGCGCCTCCGGGAAATGGCCGGTGCGGACCTGATAGGCGTTCGTGCGTGTCTCGATGCTCAACCGGCACTGCAACCGGCAAGCCTCATCCAGCGACAGCATCAGGGACGGCTCGTAGTTGATGACCCGACTACCCGGCAGCTGTAGCAGATTCTCAAGCGTCGTGTTGACACCGAGCGCCTCGGCAACGACTTCGTCGTGATTGCCGTTGAAGACAAAGTCGAAGGCGAAGAGCACGTCCATGGCTTCGCAGTCGAGCGGATCGAGGCTAAGATGGTGGGGGGCCACGTCGAGAATACGGTCGTGCTGGACATCTGCGGCTTCGAGGGTCGGCGGGTTGACGTAGCCGCTGCAGAGGCGGCGGGATTCGAGGGTGACCCAGCGATAGCTGCCCTGTTCGCGGTCTTCTTCGAGGACGTAATCGCCGTTCTCACGACATTCGAAATCGGTCATCTGCGGGAAGGTCTTGCGGATACTCTCGAAGAAGTGCAGCACCGTCTCCCGGCTCGTTGGCAGTTCCATCTTGGTATTGAGGTAGACGTAAACGCCGAAGTCGTCGCAGAGTGAGCCATAAGGGTTCATCGTCGGATCCTCGGTGCCGGGAGGTGGACCAGCCGACCGCCGTTGTCCCCGTCCACAACTCTTCCCATTGTTCGGGTTTTTACCAAAGGATGCAAGGCCCCTGGTGCATTTTCATCAAATGGGTAAGCAACCTCGGCCGTTCCTCCGGTCGAAAAACAAGTGGTACACACGAGCAAGCAAGATAAACCACCGCGCCTTCACGATTTAACAGAAAACCTCGGCCCCCCATCCCAATGCAGCGGCTGGGAAGGGTATCCGAGGTTTGGATAAGATATACAGTTTGAATAATCTGAGAGCTATGCGCTGTGGGCAACCTTGATCTTGCTGGGAACGGTCAGGTTGGTCTGGTGCAGCCAGCGGCCGGCGTCGGGAGCACCGTGCCAGCGTTGGAGTGAAACCGAGCGAACGTGATCGCGTTCCTCGTCGTCAAGCACTTCGAGGTATGCCTGCGCGAAACCGGCACGGACCTGGGTGGAGGAGCGGCCCAGATAGATCAGGCGGTCGCCGCGATCGTCGAAGACGGCCACGGCTCGCCATCCCTGGGGCTTGGCCTCGGTTTGGTAAAACATGCTCTGACCCTCCTTGGTCGGGGTGTGGAGAACCGATAGGAGAGACAAGGTGACAAAAGAAAGGGAGGGAGTCAAGAGCAACCGGAGCGGCTTAGTGAGCACGGTAGGCGGTTCTGCCGGGGATCTGGCGCCAGGGACAAACTCTCCCCAAGAACGCTCTTGAGGGAAGGAAAACGGGAAGAAGGGTCCGGACCGGCAGTCGATGCTGCCGGCCCGGACCGGGATGAGCGCTAGTAGCGACCCCGGCCACCGCCGTAGCCGCCGCCACCCCCGCTACCACTGCCGCCACGGCGACCGCCGCCACCGTAACCGCCGCCACCGCCGGCGCCGTAGCTTCCGCTACTGCCGCTACCGTAGCCGCTGCCGCCGCCGCGGTCCTCGCGCGGCCGGGCCTCATTGACGGTCAGTAGGCGGCCTTTGAAATCATTGCCGTTCAGCGCCTCAATGGCCTTCTGCGCCTCGGCGTCATTGTCCATTTCCACGAAGCCAAAGCCCCGGGAACGGCCGGTCTCACGGTCCGTAATCACCTGGGCGCGGCTGACCGAGCCATGCTCCTGGAAGATAGCCAGGAGGTCGTCGGCTGTGGCGTCCCACACGAGATTGCCGACATAGATATTCTTCGCCATCTGAGAAAACCCTTCCGAATTTGTGTCGAATCATCTCCAGCGATTGCCGGAGCTAACACCGTGGCGCGGTGCCGCTCGCGGAAGGCGAGGGCAGGCGCCCCTGGCAAGGGGGCGGGCTCATCGCTAAGTTATGCCTTGTTTGGGCTGGGTGTCGATCCACCTACCTCTTCTCCGGCCCCGTGTCCTGCCTGGGAGAAACCTTGAGCCCCTTCACTCTACCCTTACCCGACCAGGCCACAGAGCCGGATTCACCCACCTTCTCGGATCGTTCGGAAGGAACCGCTGACATGCAGGAGAATGCAACACCATCGGAGAACGCTGAAAAGGACGGGAGACAAACTGGACGGGAAAAAGGTCTCCATAAAATATGACCAAACGGCATTCCTGCCTGTCCTTCGAGTGGACTGGAGGCAGGTTGCCTATTAACCAGAATCTTATACGCAGGCCGCGCGCCTGAGGCAAGCCCTCTTTTCGTTTTTTCGCTAAGACGTGAACAGCAACAGGGAACGGAGCCACCATGGGGTCGCGTCTGAAGGAATGGTTGAAAGAGGGACACCTGGTGCGTGTCTGCGCGCTGGGGCAATTCTGCCATCCCAAGTTCATCGAGATGATCGGGCTGCACGGGGGATTCCAGGCAGTCTGGCTGGATCAGGAACATGGCGGCCTGTCGCTGGAGCAGATCGAACACGGGGCGCGGGCGGCGCGGGTGGCCGGCCTGGAAAGTTTCGTCCGCCTTGCGCCGACCGATTACGCGACGGTGATGCGACCTTTGGAAGCCGGTGCGGGCGGGATCATGGCGGCCCAGGTGCGCAGCGCGCGCCAGACGGAGGAAATCGTCCAGTGGGCCAAGTTTGCTCCGCGCGGCTGCCGCGGGTTCAACAGCAGCGGTTGCGAGGGCGGATACGGCACAATTCCTTTCCTGGAATACACGCGCCGGGCCAACGCCGACTCGTTCGTCGCCATCCAGATCGAGCACCGCGATGCCGTGGCCGAGGTGGACGAAATTGCGGCGATTCCGGGTGTGGACCTGCTCTTCATCGGACCGGCGGACCTGAGCCAGTCTCTTGGCATCTCGTCGGAATGGGACCATTCGCGCCTGTGGGAAGCGATCGAACGGGTGGCGCAGTCAGCACGGAAACACGGCATCCACTGGGCAATCCTGCCACCGACGCCAGCGCATGCCCGCCGCTCTGTGGAGCTGGGGTGCAAAATGCTCTCGCTGGGGCTTGACGTGTGGGTGATCTCGAAGGGCCTGCGAGCAACACAAGAGGAGTATGCGGAGTTCTTTCGATGATGATCCGCTTGCGGGTTGGCGATCTCTAGACGCGCCGCACGAACTCCTCGAGCAGGTCCGCCAGTCGCTCGGCCTGCGCCGCGGCCGCGGTTAGGACCTCGTCATGCCGCAGCGGACCGCTGCCCAGGCCGGCGGCGCGGTTGGTGATGCAGGAGATGCCGGCGCATTCCATTCCCAGGTCACACCCCAGCTGCACTTCTCGGACCGTGGACATGCCGACGGCAGAGGCGCCGCAGGCTCGCAGCGCCCGGATCTCCGCGGGCGTCTCGTAGCAAGGCCCCGTGACCGCCGCATAGACGCCTTTGTGTAACCGCACTCCCTGTTCCGCAGCAACGACGAGGAGCTGTTCGAGCAAGCGCTCCGCATAGGGCGAAGGACGCGGTGCACCGATGCCGCCGGCCCCCGGCAAACGCCAGCAGTACGGCCGCAGCCAGTCGATCTGGTCGCCGATCGCCATGAAGCTGCCTGGCTGCAGAGCTTCGTGAATGCCGCCGGCGGCATTCGTGACGATCAGCACTCGGGCGCCGAATTGATGGGCAAGCCGCACGGGTTCGACGACCCGTTCCCAGGGATGGCCTTCGTAGCGGTGCAGCCGTCCCTCGAAGACCAGCACCCGCCGCTCCGCCCAGGTGGCGAGCGTAAGACGGCCTGCGTGTCCGCTCACCGATGCGGCGACCAAACCGGGCACGTCATGGAAGGATACTGTGTGCAACCGCTGGAGACGCCGGGTCACGTGGCCCATGCCCGAGCCGAGCACCACGGCGATCTCGGGAGGCGCTCCGTATGCGGCATCGGTGAAGTGCTGGAACGTCGGCGCTGGCATTTCTCCGCACTCTCAGCGCGTCTCCGAATCGTCGGTAAGCAGGGCACCCTTGGCTCGCGCCGCCTGGACGATCAATTCGGCAGCCAGATCTTCACCGAGGAGGCTTGAGTTGAGGAGAAGGTCGTACTGGTACGGATCGCCGGGTTCCCTGTGGAAGTGCGCCGTCAGGAACTCCGCGCGCCGGCTGTCGCGGAGCCGGACCCGTTCGGTCGCTTCCTCGACGGTCAGGCGCAGCCACTGGCTCATGTAAGCGATGCGATCTTGCAGGGGAGCGATGATGCGCACACTCAGCGTCGAGGCGGACGGCAAGATACAGCCGGCGCCGCGGCCGATGAGGACCGCCTGGCCCTGTGCCCCGAGTGCCAGGATGAGGCGCGCCAGGTTGACGAGGGACGGATGCTGGCTCAGATTCTGCCCACGCAGCAGCGCTTGTAGTTGTTGGTCGGCCCAGCACACAGTCGCCGGCGGCTGGTTGTCGAGGACTTCCTGGCGAAGCGCGCCTTCCTGGGCGACGTACTCCAGGACCTCCTGATCGTAGACCTGCCAGCCAATTTTTCGGCCTACCCGCCGGCCAATGGTGCCGCCTCGCGCCCCGGCCTCGCGGCTGATGGCGATGCTGAGCCCCGCAGGGATGCCGGACGGCGTCGGCCCCGGCGCGCGGTCGCCCTGGTTTCCGTGCTGAGGCGTTTGCGGCGCCGGGTCGTCGGGGCGGAGGATGTCGTCGTCCAGTGAATTCGTAGGCCTCATGACAATGACGGTCGCACCGTCTCTCTCGTAACGGATCGCGCCGGCCTTGCCGCGGCTACGTCGCCGCCGTGTATTCGGCGCGGGAGAAGTAGACCATGCCCACCAGGAGTAGCAGCACGGTGACACCGGCCAGAACGAAACCTGCCGTGGTCCCGTTCACCGGCAGATAAACCGATGGCTTCTCCGGCTGCACGCCGTAATCCTGAGCCGCTTCAAACATCATACAGCGCACGTAGAAGCTCAGGCTGACGCGTTTCAGATATCCCGGCATGTTGCCGAGGAGTGTTTCAAGAAAGAACGAATAGACAATGGCGACAACCGCCGGCCAGCGAAAGACGGCGCCGAGAAGGCAAAAAAGCGCCGAAAAGGCCAGCGTGCCCCAACAAACCGCCGGCCAGTAAAGCCATAACGCAATCCAACCCGGCTTGCCCGCGGCGAGGCAGAGGAACGCGAATCCTCCGAGATTCAGCCCCAGGCTCCAGGGAAGGAGCGCGAGGAACTTGGCGAGGTAGATCGCTGGCCTGGGCAACGGCCGGGTGAGCAGCCAGAGCAGGCTCTTTCCCTCGCGGTCGTCGCCAAAGGTCTCCGTGGCGAAACTGAGGCTCCAGAGTGGCAGCAGAAAACTGATGAAGATGGCGAAGACGACTGAACGTGAGAAGACCAGGAAGTCGGAGCGCTCGAGAACGCCACGACAAGCCGCGAGAAGTGCATCGGAACCTCCGCTACCCGCTAACGAGCGCGACCTGAGGCCGACCAGAACGTTTAGTTGCGCCAGCAGGGTTTCGTAGGTCGGCCCCGACCCACGCGGGGAGCGCCAATTCTGCATGCCCCACGACCCCGCAGCGGTTCGCAGGGCGACCAGCGCCACCGAGAAGGCCAGCAGAGCCAGGGCAATGAACACCATCTGCCGCCCCCGCGCCTGTCGCTGTAAAGAGAACCAGACAAGTGCGAACCAGGCCCGCGCGGAGGACGGGACGGCTGCCCGTCCGGTTGTCTCCGCCGCCGTTGACGAATCTTGTCCTTTTTCAGATCCTTTTACCATCTCCACACTCCTCACATCATCTCGTCATCCCTGCTGTCCGCCTAGCAGGTAGCCGAGCAGCGCTTCCATGGATTCATCCTGCGTTTCCACGCGGCGAATGTCGAAGTCCTCCTCGACGACAAGCCGAGTGAAGCGACGAAAGAAGCCGGCCGGCTGGCGCGCGCGCACCAGCAGCGACTCGCCCTCGCCCAGCTCGATGCCCAGAACCTCGTCGAGACCCAGCAATTCGCCGGCCAACCGGCGCGGCTGATCGCACTCGATCAGGATCGACAATGGTCGATTGTCGAGCAATTCACGAATCTGATCGAGCGTGCCAATCGCAGCGATGCGGCCGCGGACCATCATGGCGACGTGGTCCGTCAGCTTTTCCAGTTCATCCAGCTCGTGGCTCGAGACGAGTAGACACTTGCCCTGCTCGGCAAGGTGGCGGAACAAGAAAACCAACTCCCGTCGGCCAACCGGATCAATGCCGCTGAGCGGCTCGTCAAGAATCAGCAAGTCCGGTTCGTGGACCAGCGCCTGGGCGATCTTGATCCGTTGCCGCATCCCTTTCGAATAGCCGCGCAAGCGGCGTTCGGCCCGATCGGCCATGCCAACCTGCTCAAGGGCCGCCTCGGTGCGCCGTCGAACCTCGCGGGAAGCGTAGCCGCACAGCCTGGCCATGGTCTCAACAAATTGCCGGCCACTCATGTCCTCATAAAACGCATCCACCTCTGGACAGTAGCCAACGTGCCGCTTGGCTGCCGCTCCCCAGGCGTCGTGGCCGTGGACCGACACCCGGCCGATAGCGGGACGTAACTGGCCGGTCGCCAGGCGCAACAAGGTGGTCTTGCCCGCGCCGTTCGGACCAACCAGTCCGGTGATACCCGAGCGCAGTTCAAGAGTCACCTGGTTGACGCCGATGACGGGGCCATACCACTTGGACACCTGCTCGAACAGTAGCAGGGGCGATCGGGTCTGGACGAGGCTCTGTGGCCGGCCGTCGGCGCGCGACCGCCGATGCCTGCCGTCTAGCTGGCCAAGCGCCCTCCCAGTCAGCGCACGATCTCGACGGCTCGAATCCGCAGAGTCAAGTAGATCAGGCATAAGATGCTCACTCCTGCGAGTACCACGGCCGCCTCTTCCCACGCGGGTTGCGGCAGCGGCCGGGCCAGCAGCGGATCGAGGCCCAGCAGCACGTTGCCGACAAGATAAGTATTGTTCCAAATATCGAACAGCCGCCATCGCGCATCGTAGTGTAACAGGTCCACGAGCGCCCCGGCCAGTAGCCGGCAGAAGAAGAAGAGCGTGCTCCAGGCCATGACCAGCGGCACGGTGCGTCGCAGCCAGGTAGCGGTGGCCAGGAGCAGCAGGCTCAGTGCCACGGTTAGCACGGCGCCATAGGCAAGAATGCCCGCCAGGAGGTGCCAGCTAGTGAGGAAGTAGTCCCACGAATCGAGCAGCCCGTACTGCACCCAAAGGACCACCGCGGGCACTGTGGTCATAAGGTTGATGAAGACGCCGACGGCCAGCCCCTTGCCGAGCAGGTAATGCCAGGAGGAAAGCGGCTTGGAGAGGTAGAACGGCAGGCTACCGTGATGGATGTCGTTGCCGACGAGGATGGAACCGGCCAGGGCAAGGATGACCATGACAATGTAGCCCTGGTACGCGAGGAAATTGCGGTATGTCTCGCCCGTGCCGTTGAGTTTGAGAATGTTGCGGAGCAGATGAACGATGTTTCGTGGGTCCTCACGCAGTCCCATGACCGGCACACTGCTCTCGCCGCCTTGGGTCTCGGCCCAGGCCAGCAGATATTGGCCGAAGAAGAAGAGGAAAAACACCATCAGGCCGAGAGCGTAGAGAGACCAGAAGAGTTTGCGGCGAAAGATCATGCCGAGGGCGACACGGGCGATCGGCCAGACGCTCAGAATGGGCGCCTGGAAGTGGCCGTGCCAGGGGCGATAGTGCAGCAGTCCGGCACTCAATGTTGCCTCACTCCGTCGAAGGAAATCGCCAAGCCGCAAGCGGTTAACGTTTGTCGCTCTCACCGATCACGCGATAGAACAATTCCTCCAGATCCTCATCGTCGCGCTGCAGACCGCGCAGGAGCACGCCGCGGTGATCGGCCAGGACAAAAAAGGCCCGCGTCACCCAGCCCGCGGGCACGGCCACCCGTAGGTCGCCCCGTCCATTGTCGTGGATGACCTCCACACCTTCAAGGCGCAACTCCTCCAGGAAGCCATTCGGATCGCCCTGGATTTGTAAACGGTAACGATCCTGACGGCGAGCGCAGAGTTCGGCGACGCTGCCCTGCCGCCGGACCTGCCCCTGGTGCAGGATCACGACCTTTTCGCAGATCCGCTCCACGTCGCCGAGCAAGTGGGTGCAGAGGATGAACGTCTTGCCGTAATCCTTGCCCAGCGCCAGGAGCAAGCGGAGCATGGCGTCGCGCCCGGCTGGATCGAGGCCGCTCGTCGGCTCGTCGAGCAGCAGCACCGCCGGATCGTGGACCAGGGCCTGGGCCAGTTTCAGCCGTTGCTTCATGCCGGTCGAGTATTCCTCGAGTGGCCGGTAGCGGGCATCCTCCAGTTCGAGATATGTCAACACTTCATGAGCGCGGCGTTGCGCCTGGCGACGCGGCATGCCATACAGTTCGCCGGCCAGTGCGACGTAGTCGGCGCCGCGCAGCCCCGGAACCAGGGCATCTGCCTCGGGCATGTAGCCGATCGCGCGCCGCAAAGAGGCGCCGGCGCCCGAAAGGTCGTGGCGCAGCAGGCTGAGAGTACCCTGCCTGCCTTCCGGCATTGCAAGCGGATGGCCAAGGATCTCGCCGCGACCCGACGAGGGCGGCAGCAGGCCGAGCAAGATCTTAAGCAGTGAAGACTTGCCCGCGCCGTTGGGACCGAGCAAGCCGATGCGTCCCGGCTCCAGTTGCAGAGACACTTCATGCAACGCTCGCTGGTTGCCGTACCACCGGCTCACCTTGTCCAGCACAAGGAACGCCATCCTGTCTCCCGTCCGTGGTCAGGTCGTGTAGTCCGCGTTAAGACGCACGTATTCCGGGGTGAGGTCGCAGGTGTAGAAGGTGCAGCGGCCGGTGCCAAGGGTAAAGCGCAGTCGCAGCTGGATCTCGCGGTTGCCGCGGAGATAGGCGGAGGCCGCCGCGGCATCGAAGGGCTGGGGCGTACCAGCGTGATAGAGCAGCAGGTCGCCCAACCAAAGGGAAAGGTACTCCTCCTCGAAATTCACGCCACTGTAGCCGGCGGCAGAGACGATCCGGCCCCAGTTGGGATCGGCGCCGTAAAGCGCCGTTTTGACCAGGGGACTGTTGGCGACAGTCCGGGCCACGCGCCGCGCCTCGGCGTCATCGCGCAGCCCCTCGACTTCAATCGTGACAAGATGCGTTGCTCCCTCGGCGTCGCCGGCGATCGCCCGCGCCAGGTCGGTGCAAACGCCCACGGCGGCACTCTCAAAGCGGACCAGGTCGGCGCCGTCCAGCGGCTTACCGGCGCCGTTAGCCAGGAAGAGGAGCGTGTCATTCGTGCTCGTGTGTCCCTCGACGCTGATGCTGTTGAAACTCCGATCGGCAGCGCGGCGAGCCACCGTGGCCAGTTCCTGGGGTGCCACGGCCGCGTCGGTGACGACGAAGGCCAGCATCGTCGCCATGTTAGGTCCCATCATCGCGGCGCCCTTGGCGAAGCCGGTCAACGTGACGTCGGCGTTCCCGATCCGGCAGCGCTGCGTGCTGACCTTGATGCGCGTGTCGGTGGTGAGGATGGCATGCGCGGCGCGATCGAGGGCCGCAGCGCGGCCATCCAGTTCTCGCGCGGCAGCGCAGATGCCCTTCTCAATGGGCGGCATCGGCAAGTGGCGGCCGATCACGCCGGTGGAGCAAACGAGCATTTGCTCCGGTCGGCAATCAAGCGCTTCCGCGGCGACTGCGGTCATGCGACGCGCGTCGTCGAGACCGCGTTGCCCGGTGCAGGCATTGGCATTGCCGGAGCAGATGACGATGCCACGAGCGTCCTGGCGCGGCAGTCGCTCTCGGCAAAGGTGCACAGGGGCGGCCACCACGCAATTCTGCGTAAACACGCCGGCCGCAGCGGCCGGAACGTCGCTGACGAGCAGTGCCAGGTCAAGCCGCTGCGGTTCGGGGTGCAGACCCCCGTGTGTGCCGGCATAACGGTAGCCACGGGCGAGTTGCCAGTCGATCATTGGTCCTCCACCGCCAAACCCAAGCGGCACTAACGTCTCAAGGCATACAGCACGACCGCCTTGCCGATCTGGACGGCACTGGCGTGGTCGTGTCCCAGGCAATCCGCCGATTGGTGGTTCTCCAGCGCGCAGCCGAGATCGTACTTGCTGTATATCACCGCCCACCGGCCATTGATACGAATACCCTCCAGCTGGGGAGTAACCGCGCGATACTCCGCCGTCACCTGCCCTTCGCCCGCTTCGCGCCGGCAGTGCACACTGGTCAGGGCCGTGCCGTTCAGTTCCTTGCCATAGAGATCATCGTTCAGCGGGATCACTTCCAGCGGCTTGTCCGGCCACAGTTCCTTCATCAGGTCGCGGAACGAGCGGTCGAACTCGCGTGACTTGCGGTAACCGCAACAAGCGTCCCCAAGCAGCAAACCGCCGGTCTCCAGGTTGAAACGCAGTCGCTTGATCTCCTCCTTGGAGAACGCAAAGCCTCGCCGGCCATGCACGTAGAGGAACTTGAACGTTGGAAAGTCACGGTCGCCAAGACGAACCTCCTCGGCTTGCAGGGAAACGTCCAGCCCGAGTTTGCGCATCTCCAGCATGAGGTTCGGCATGGCTCGCTGCGCCGGCCGCCAGTCGCCTTCATGCCGCACCTGGCCAACCTTCAAGTAGCCGCGCGGTACCTTGCGCTCGATGTCTTCCTCGCGGAATACTGGCACCTCGGTCAAGCGCGGTCGCGGTATCTCCAGGCCGGTGGCATAGGCGATGATGTTGGCTCCCAGCGCGAACGCATCCTGGACACGGCCGTCGTCGAGATGGTTCGCTTCCCAGCGGCACGATAAGTCCTTGGGACTGTAGACGACCACGGTTTTACAGCCCAGGTCGATGCCCCAGAGTTCCTGTTTGTCGGAGTCGCTGCGAAATTTGCCCGACGCCGTCCAGATTGGATGTCCCGGTTCAAGTTTCCGCAGCCGCGTGTCCGGGAAGAGCTTGTTCATTAGGTCGCGAAACCCCGTGTCAAATGCTCCTTCATCGCAGCACGCCTCGGCCAAAATAAAACCGCCATTGGCGATGTAGTGTCGCAGCAATTCCTCCTCGCCCTGCGTGAAGCGCGGCGGATGGTGGCCATTGAAATAAGCGATGGGCGATTGCAACAGTTCGGACGTGAGTTGCTCGATCCGCTGTGGGGTCAGGTCGCCGGCGCGGCGCGCGTCGAACACTTGCCAGGCGAGCGGCTGCCGGTGAAACAACTGGGTGCTGGCGAAGTTGGTCAGGTGACGCACATCGTTGCGGTCATTGTTCCAGTCGGTCTCCGGGTCATGCACGAGTTTACTGATGAGCACCGGCGTTCGCCCCTTGGACAGAAACAGCAGTGCGAAGCTGGTCGCGATGTAGGCGTGCCCCTCGCCGAACCAGGAACCGTCGACCTTTTGCTGATGTTCGACCAGATAGTCGCAACCGAGGCGATACCAGTCGGTCTCGCCGATGAAGCGCTGCCCGGACAGGCGGCCCACGCGCTCCAGGCCGTAGAGCCAATAATAGGTGTGTCCCATGCCGCTAATGCCGAGCTTGGAGCGCGGCATCAGGCGATTCACCATCTCGAGCAGGGCGGCCACGTCGCGATCCTCTTCGTAGACGCCGCACTTATGCACCTTGCCATCAGCGTCGATGGTTTCCTTGCTCGTGCTCAGGTCCATGCCCGCGATAAGCGCTCCACACAGCGCCGCGGAGGTCATGGTAGATGTCGCCGCCTCGTTGGTGTGATAGCCGCAGTTGACGTAATTACCGTTGCGGTCCTTGCGCGTGTAGAACTCGCGGATCGACTCCCAGACCTCCGCGGGAATCTTGGCGCCCGCCTCGTGTCCCGCATGCAGGCCGAGGAGAGCATATTGCGTGTTCGAGTTATCCGCCCCGGCGCCGCCGGCCGTGTAACTCCAGCCGACAAGCTGGGTGCCGCGCATGTGGCGCGCCTTGATAAGCCACTCAACATTGTCCTGGATGCGGTTCTTGTCCTCGTTCTGGCCTGCCGCGGTGAAGACCATGGTTTGCAGCGCCACCACGTAGGTTTGTTCCGAATGGAAGTCGCGCACGGAGCCCAGCAGCCGTTTCATCATCGGGTCGTCGGCTGGAACGCCCGCGGTCACCAGGGCTAGCGTACCCAATGCGGTGAGCCCGCCGGGCACGATCCGGCTTTCGATAGTCGCTTCGAGATGGCCCTGCCCGCGCTCCTGGGCGCGGAAAAACCTGATACCTGCCTCGATCGCCTTCTGCACACGACCTGCGTCTCCATCTGGGTCCTTGCCGGTCTGCTCGGCCGTTCGACCTGGCATGGCCGAGGTAAGCGACAGTCCGAGGCAGAGCAGCGCGATGACAGCGGATCTCATGACAGGATGCTCCGCGGGGCCGGAGGTTCGAGGCGCCTGCCCTCTATTGTGAAGCGGCAAGGCAAGGCTGCCAAGGACAATTCCTTGGCCAAATGGCGGCGGTGCGGTACAATCTTCCGCAGGTATCGCTAGGGGTGTCCGCAACCGGCGGGCTGAGAGCAAACCCTGGGACCTGATCCGGGTCATACCGGCGTGGGAAAGCGAACCGCTTGCCAATCCGGTCCTCCCATCCAGTATGCCGCGCGGCCGGCCTGTCGCGATGTGACTTCCCCTGGCCAGGGAGAGCGTGGTGGATCTGTTCACATTTTTTGCCTGGGTGCTGGTCGTCGTCGTGGTCATCACGATTGTCTGGCCTGTAAACATTCCGCTGCTGGCGCTGGCCTGCAAGGTGCGCAGCGGTTCCGCGCCGCTGGGCTACGAACCGGGGGAATTGTGGTGGCGCTGCGCTCTTGGCACACTTGGCCTGGCGGTGATGAGTCTCATCCTGCTCGGCCTGACCTACGGCCTGATCGTGGAAGTGGAGTTGGCCGGCGCCCGCGGCGCGGTCCACCTCGTCCTGCTGCTCAGCTACATTGCCGCGGCCGTCCCTTTCCTGTTCTGGACGCTCGCCCTGGAGGACATGCTCCAGGCGGCCAGTGTGTTCCTTCTGTACGTCTTTCTTCCGGGCTTGCCGCTCTTTCTCCTGGGCTGGCTGCTCGGCCTCGGCGCAAGAGTGCCCGCCTGGCTTCTGTAAGCGTCCGACGCTGCACTCCATCTAGAGGGTTCCATTCATGACCCAGCTCGAAGCTGCCCGTCAGGGCACCATCACCGACGCAATGCAGTACGTGGCCCAGCGCGAGGACCTCGACGCGGAGCTGATCCGCGCCGAGGTGGCCCGCGGCCGCCTCGTCGTTCCGGCCAACACGGTTCATCTGCAAAAGTGCCTCGAACCGATGGGCATTGGCGTCGCGACCAGATGCAAGATCAACGCGAACATCGGCAACTCGGCCGTCACCAGCAAGATCGACGACGAACTCGAGAAGCTACACACAGCGGTCCACCTGGGCTCCGATACAGTCATGGACCTCTCGACCGGCGGCAACATTGATGCCATTCGCCAAGCCATCATCGACGCCTCACCAGTGCCGATCGGCACCGTGCCCGTGTATCAGCTGATTCAGCAGGTGAAGGACCCGAATGACGTCACGCCCCAGATGGCGCTCGACATGGTGGAGCACCAGGCGAAACAGGGCGTCGATTACATGACGATCCATGCGGGCGTCTTGCTGGAATACGTAGGGCTGACGGCCAATCGAGTAACCGGCATCGTCAGCCGTGGCGGCTCCCTCATGGCCGGCTGGATGATAGCTCATCACAAACAGAACTTCTGGCACACGCACTTCGACGAACTGTGCGAGATCATGCGCGCCTACGACGTCACCTTCAGCCTTGGCGACGGTCTACGTCCCGGCAGTCTTGCCGACGCGAACGATGAGGCCCAGTTCGCCGAGCTGAAGACGCTGGGCGAGCTAACGCTAAAGGCGTGGGAACACGGTTGTCAGGTGATGATTGAGGGGCCCGGCCACATCCCGATGCACCTCGTCAAGATGAACGTCGAAAAGGAACGCGAGGTCTGTCACGAGGCGCCCTTCTACGTGCTGGGACCGCTGGTCACTGACGTGGCACCGGGCTACGACCACATCACTTCGGCAATAGGCGCTGCTCTGGCAGCCGAGGCGGGGGCCGCAATGCTCTGCTACGTGACACCGAAGGAGCACTTGGGCCTGCCAAACAAGGACGACGTGCGCCAGGGGGTGATCGCGTACAAGATCGCGGCTCACGCCGGCGACATCGCTCGTGGCCGAAAGAATGCCCGCCAGCGCGACGATGCATTGTCCAAAGCGCGCTTCGAGTTCGACTGGGAGAAGCAGTTCGAGCTATCGCTGGACCCGGAGACGGCGCGGGCGATGCACGATGAAACGCTGCCACAGGAGGTGTTCAAGTCAGCAAAGTTCTGCTCGATGTGCGGGCCAAAATTCTGCTCGATGCGCATCACGCAGGACATCCGCAAGATGGCGCAGGAGGGAACGCTGCCCGTGGTGTCGGGTGGTTAAACTTGCCAGGCCGCAGTGCGAGCTTGGGTTACTACTTTGTCCCTGCTCGTGCTGCTGGCTAGTGAATCCCCAGAGGTGACGCATGGGCGCGCTCGGCCCCGCCTTGGTCTTCATGAGCCTCCTGCTGGTCGAGGGCCTCCTGGGAGCAGCGGTCCTGTATCATGCGGCGCGCTGCCTCGGTGTCATCGTCGAGGAGACTGCGGCTGGCAACGACGTAGTCGTCTGGCCGGAGGAGCCGCTCGTGGATGGGCTCGGTCGAGCGGTCCATCTCCTCTGGCTGGTCGCGTTCTGGCTGGTTCCGGCGGCCTTCCTCGTGAAGGCGCTGCGGCCAGGGCTTGCGGAAGGAATGCCCAATCTGCTCTTCTTCGCTCCGGTGGCGCTCTTCTGGCTGCTGTTCCCGATCAGCCTGCTCTCCTCGCTGAGCGCCCAATCGCGTTGGGTTTTCTTCCGGCCGGTGCTGCTCGTTGACCTGGCGCGCATCTTCCCTGCCACGGTTCTCTTCTATGCCGTGACAGCCCTGCTAGTAGGCTCGTGTGCCGCACTCACCATTGTCACCTTTGCAACCGGCTACCTCATTCTTGTACCGGTTGCGGCGGTCGCCGTGGCGACGACCTTCTTCGTCTATGCCCGGCTGCTAGGCAGGTTGGCGTGGTCGCTCGGACGCCTGGTACCATGGCAGCGCCCGCCGCAGGCGAAGAAGCCGGTCCAAGGCAGACGTCCGCCGAAGAAACGCCGAACCGCGCGCGGCGCGAAGACAACCGACCCGTGGGCGATACCGGAGAAAAAGGAGATTGAACCTCAGTCAAAGCTGCCCGTGGAAGGTTACGGTGTGGCTGACTTCGAGCAAGTTTCTCGCTCTATCACCTCGGCAGCACCGGAGAGACCGCTCAAGCAAACTGTCCCGAAGGCGGAGGGTTATCGCCTATCCAGCGCCGCACCCGCGCCAACCCCGGAGACGCCCCTGGACGGATACCAGCCTGTGGGCCGCGATGCCGAGACCGAGTCGCGACAGACCGGCCCGAAGCGCCCGTTCGTGGATGGAGTGTTTACGTTTCCCTGGTACGAGAACAGCATGAAGAACTGGGCAGTCCTGTCCGCCGGACTTCTCTTCATGGGGGGGCTGCTCCATGCCCTGCTCAGTCTCCTCGGTCAGCTCCAGTAAGACCCGGCGGCGGTCTTAGAAGTCGGGGATCATCTCAGCACCGTTGCGGGTGCATAACGCTTTCCAGGTTGGCAGGCCGAGATTCTGGCGCGTCGTGCGGACGCTGCCGTCTGCCATGGCAATGGTGATCTTGTCATCTAGGCTGCGCAACCCGGAGAGGCCGCCGAAACCAGCGCAATTCACGTCGGGACGCTCATCGTTGGCCTGGAGCGTGCCGGTAAAGGTGCCCTGCAAGAAACGGCCGTCGAGCCAGCTGGCGCGGCGGTCGCCGGCGATGTGCTTTCCTTCCTTCCATTCCTGTACGCCGCTTTCCCCCTTCAGGCTCTTGAGCGCCTCCCTGTCGAGGACGATGTGTTGCCGGCGCACCTCCTTTGCCATCGTGCTGCCATCTCCCTTCAGCGTCTCACCCGCCATGATGGTATTGCTGAGTCCGTCCGTCACCTCAGAGAAACGTAGTTTCGAGCTCTGAAAGAAGAGGCCATCGTTGTCCCTGAGGTCCGTTTTTGAGCCGGCGCAGAAGAGGTAATTGGTAGCGCCGCTGCCGGCGACCACAACCATTTGCGGATCGCGCGGATCGAGAAAGGTCTTTACCAGGCTCCCGCGGACGGCGGCGTTGGCAGGATCGGTGCTGGGCTTTTTGAAGTCGATCAACTTGTAAAGGTTACCCTGCTCGATATAGGGCAGCACATGAGCGGCGACTGAGAAGTTGTTGCCGTCGTTTCCCGGGGGAAGGGCATTGTTGACATCGTGGTAATTGTGGACGGCGAGGGCGATTTGCTTGAGGTTGTTGGAGGATCGCGCCCGAGCAGCGGCCACGCGCACGCGCGCGATCACCGGGAACAGCAGGGCGAAGAGGAAGGCGAGGATGGCGATCAGCACGAGGAGTTGAAAGAGAGTGAACCCGCGACGACTGCGGTTTTGCATTGCAATGCTCCTGTCAACCTCTTGCGGCCTGCCAGCACTGGTGCCAGGCCGCAAGAGGTATTCCCGACTCTATGCCTTCGCCTTGATCAGATCAAGATGCTCGAATTGCGCACCCAGCACGGTGCGGCTGTCGACGCCGAGCCACCGATCCAGCAGCGTCGCATAGACGCGGCGCAAATCGGTGTGATGCTTCAGGTCGCCGGCGTCGAGGTCGCTGAGGCTCGGATGCTTGCCTACCGGGCCGCCCTTGACCGCCGGACCTGCCACGAAGAGGCACGAGCCGGCTCCATGGTCAGTGCCGCGGCTGCCGTTTTCCTGCACGCGCCGGCCAAACTCCGAGAAGGTCATCACCACGACGCGCCCGTCGTTCCTCGAGCGCTGCAAGGTCGCGAACAGGTTGCTGATGCCATCGGCCAACTCGGCGAGTAACTTGCGGTGCGGCTCGGCCTGGCTGGAATGCGTGTCGAAACCGTCGAGGGCGACATAGAAGACGCGGGTGCCGAAGCCGCGCTCGATCATGCGAGCCACGAGATTCAGGCGGATCGGCAGTGAATTAGCCTGGTAGAACTGCCGGCTTTCCTGGCTAAAGAAGGATTCGTTTTGTTGTTGATTTTGCAACAGTTCCTGCAGTCGGTCCAGCGACGTGTACGTCTGCAACTGTCGCCGTTGCACGAACTGAAGGAGGTCGTTCGTTCCGGCGGCCTCGGCGGGTTTCGTCAGTTCCGTGAGCAGTTGTTTCTTGGCCTTCTGCTGGGCGGGGTCGGTCGTCCCGAGTTCGAGACGGTATGGCACCTGGCTATTTATGCTGACAACGCCGCCCGGGGCCCCTTGCAGCGCCAGCGGCAGTCGTTTGTCGCCGATCTGCACGACGGGTACGTTGCCGCGTTTGTCCTGCAGGTCCGGCACGCTCCGGGCCACCCAGCCATTCGGGGTCTGCCGCCGTGGGTCGGCCGTCTGCCAGATGTCCATCGACTCGAAATGCGAGCGGTCCGGATTCGGATAGCCGACGCCCTGCACCACGGCGAGATGCCCTTCCTTCAGCATCTTCTCGAAGCTGCGCATGCCGCCGTTAAGCCCAATGTGGTCATCCACACGGACCACCTGCTCCTTCGACTGGCGGAGGGTCGGGCGGTACTTGTGATAGATGTCGTCGGCATAGGGGATTACAGTATTGAGCCCGTCGTTCCCGCCGGTCATCTCGATGATGACGAGGATGGTTTCCTTGCCGCTCTCAGCGGCGCGGGCCGTGTTGGCGATGAACTGCGGCACGACCGAACCCACGGCCAGAAGGGACGACCTCGTCAGGGTGCGGCTCAGGAATTGGCGCCGATTCAACATGACGTTCTGCTCCTCTGCGTGAGGGAATGGTGGCTTGTACGATCTCTCCCCTCGTACCTCCGAAGAGAGCGGTCGAGGGGTCTTGTTTTATGCCAGTTGATATTCCGGCATGGTCAGCATGCTGTGGACGGTATCGCGCACCCGTTGATCGAGGGCCTGGCCCTGCGGCTTGCCTTCGCCGACGTACGCGGTCAGCCGGGCGCGGGCTGTCGCACTGATGTCGCCTTGCAGCAGCAGGTCCGCGAGGAACGCCACGATCCGCGGCGGCTCGTTGATCTTCTCCCGCCGGAGCAGCGCCGCCGGGTCGACCGCGACGCCGATGGTTGCAGATGGATCGGACAGATTGAGTTGACCCGTCCCCGACGCCAGCGACTGGGAGAAGTTATGGCGGGCAAGCACCGTTGCTGTGTTCAGCCATGCCTTGCCGCCTACCCAACCCTTGACGTTGGGCGGCGCAAATAGTTCCTGGCCCATCGCTTCCATCTTCTTAACGAGCGACTGCGGCGTCACCAACTCCTGGCCGACGGCCCTGACCGCTCCAAGGACGAACTCCACAGGGCTTTTGATACGATGCCGATAGGCGTGGTTCGAGTAGAACAGCCGCGAGCGCAGCATGGTGCGGACGAGGCTGCCAATGTCGTACTCGTTCTGCCGGAGGTTACTGGCCAGCGGCTCGAGCAGCGCCGGGGACGGCTCCTGCGTTTCACTGATAAGGTAACGATAGAGGTTACGGGCCAGGAAACGCGACGCAGCAGGCTGTTCGAGGAGGATGCGGACGATATCGTCGCCGTTCCAGTTGCCGTTCTGGCCAAGAATGGTCTTTTCTCCGAAATCGTGCAGGTTGGCGTTGAAGTCGAACTGATCGCTGTCGGTGTGCCAGCCGGTAAACGCCCGGGCAGCTTCGCGGATGTCGTGTTCCTTGTAATTGCCTACCCCGAGACTGAATAGTTCCATGACCTCACGGGCATAGTTCTCGTTGGGCCGGCCCTTGACGTTGCTGTTCGAATCGAGCCACAGGAGCATCGCCGGGTCCCTGCTCATGGCAAGCAGGAATGGCTGGAATTTACCCAGCGCATGCTGGCGGAGCAGGCGATTTTGCTGGTACATCAGCGTCGTCCGCTGCACCTTGACGATGCTGGTGGCGAAGTGGTTGTGCCAGAATAGGCCGAGTTTCTCGCGCACGGGCTGGAGGTTATTGAGCATCGCGTACAGCCACCAGCCACGGAGTTGATAGGCGTTGTTCTGCGAGGCGACGCGCTCGCCGTTGATCGTCAGGAACTGGTAGCGCTCCTCGGCATCCGGGTCATTGCGGAAGACACGCTCGAGTGTGGCGCAGAATCCATCTTTGAGCGCGGCGTGCAGTTCGGTCGGACTCGCGCCGAAGCCGGCACGACGGTACAGGTGCCCTGCCCATTTCAGATTCCAGGGATCCTGGGCATCGGGCTGCCAGGGTTGCCAGGCCTCCGCGGGATCCAGCTTGTCGAGAGGCGGGAGCGAGGTGTTGGCCATGATGGGACGCTACTCCACGGGTTCGGATGGGCACTCGACTCGGACCACTCAGGAGGAAGCGAACGAGAGTCCGCACCTCGCGCCGTGGGCTGTGGGAACTGCGCCTTGCATTATGATCGGTGACGAGGCAAACGCAAGCAAAAAATGGATGTCGGCTCCCAGGCTCTCGATTGGCCATCTTCCAGGTACAGTAAGGCTTGAACGCGACATTGTACTTCCGGCCCTGCCTCTTTTCGTGTTCAATACGCTTCTTCCGTACCAGGAGCACTCGGCAGGGGACACCATGGAAATCCTCATCCCAGCAGAACGCATCCAGCAACGCGTTGCCGAGCTGGCCAGACAGATTGCTGCCGACTACAAGGACTGCCCCGTCACCATCGTCGGCATCCTCACCGGCAGCTTGATCTTCGTGGCCGATCTGATTCGACACCTCGACCTGCCGCTGCGCATCGGTCTCATCCAGGCTTCCAGCTATCGTGGGGCCGTCACCACCCCGGGCGCGTTACACATAAACCCCGAACTCATGCCGGACGTGCGTGGCCGGCACGTGCTCCTTCTCGACGACATCCTTGACACAGGCCAGACGCTCTCTCATCTCGTGCGGCAACTGCACGGCCACAGCGTGACGTCGCTGCGGGTAGGCGTACTACTCCGCAAGCAGGGTCGCCAGCAGGTACCGCTCGAACCCGACTACTGCGGTTTCGACATTCCCGACGCTTTCGTCGTTGGCTACGGTCTCGACTACAACGACGAGTATCGACACTTACCGTATCTCGCGGTCTTACAGCCAGGAGAAGGGTCAGGAGCCAGGTATCAGGAGTCGGGGAGCCGATCTGCCCAGACATCCGATCTCGACTCCTGACCCCAGATCTTCATGCGTGTCTTGCATGTCATTCCCAACCTGTGTTATGGCGGCGCCGCCCGGCAACTGACTCTGCTGGCGCCAAAGCTGGCGCGCGATGGCTTTGAGTGTAGCGTCTGTGTCCTCGGCCAGGGTGGTCCGTGGGCGGAACAGCTCCGCGCGGCCGGTATCCCAGTAGAACATTTCGACTGGCGCCACCTGCTCGATCCGAATCCGGTCCGCGGCCTGCAGCGCGTGCTGCAATCCTTTCAACCCGATGTGCTGCATACCTGGCGACTGCCGGCGCTACGCCTTGCCGCTTTACTGGACCGCGGCCGCCGTCCCACGGTCGCCAGCCGTCCGTTTCACCCAAGCCACCGTGGCAGTACCCTCCCCCGGTTCGACCGCTGGCTGCTCGGGAGGTGCGCCGCCGTCGTCGTAACCGGAGATTTCGAGGCAGAGTGTACCCGACATCTTGGATTGCCGCGCGATTGTGTCGCCGTCATCGCGCCGGGTGTCGAGATGTATTCCAACGGCGAAGTGGTGCCCGCGGGCGCGCCCGATCTTCCCCCGTCGGCGCGAGTCATCGTGGGGATCGGTCCCTTCGAGCCTCACAAGGGCTTCCGCGATGCAATTTGGGCGTTGGACATCATGCGAGGGCTATACCTCGACCTGCACCTGGTTCTGATCGGTCGGGGAAGCGACGAGCCGCGCCTGCGGCAGTTCAGTCGTGACATCCATGCTGCCGGCCGCGTTCACTTCGTCGGGCCCCAGGCAGAGGTCGCCCCCTGGCTGGCCCGCGCGGAGATCGTCTGGCTCCCTGACCGAGTGCAAGCGAGTGCGCAAGTAGCTCTTGAGGCGCTCGCGGCCGGCCGCCCGGTTGTTGCATCCCGTGTGCCCGGAATTGCTGAGGTGCTGACAGAAGGGGAGACCGCCATTCTCGTGCCGCCAGGCGACCGGGCCTCGTTGGCCAGGGAGACGCGACGCCTGCTGGACAACGCCGGCCTGCGCCAACGCTTCTGTGAGGTAGGGCGCAGTGTCGCTGGCGAACAGTTCGGCGCCGCGGTCATGGTGCGCCGCTTTACCGAGTTGTACCGCAACATCCACGCAACCCCGTGCTGAGGCCCGCGAAGGTTTTTACTTTCCCTCCGCCACGTCTCGCGCCAGAATAGCTACCGCGGCCCGCAGCCAGCGGGTTGTCGTACCAGAGGAGGCATGCGTCGTGAAAGATGTGCTGACGTTGATTCTCGCGGGAGGCAAGGGGACCCGGCTCGATCCGTTGACGCGCGACCGTGCCAAACCCGCCGTGCCGTTCGGCGGTCTGTACCGCATCGTCGATTTCACCCTGTCCAACTGTATCAATAGTGGATTGCGTCGAATCCTGGTCCTGACGCAGTACAAGGCGCGCAGTCTCGACCGCCACATCGCGGCGGGCTGGAGCTTTTTGCCGCGTGCCCTGGACCAGTACATCGAGGTCTTGCCGCCGCAGCAACGGATCGACGAGCACTGGTACAAGGGCACCGCTGACGCCATCTATCAGAACATCTACAGCATCGAGAAGGCCGATCCCCGCTACGTCCTCATCCTTGCCGGCGATCACATCTACAAGATGGACTACGGCGACATGATCCGCTCCCACCTCGAGCGGCAGGCCGACCTGACGATCGGCTGCATCCCGGTGTTGGTTCGCGACGGCACGAATTTCGGGATCATGCAAGTGGATGACCAGGACCGGGTCGTTGGCTTTCAGGAGAAGCCAGCCAATCCCATGCCCCTGCCGGACTCGCCGCAAATGTGCCTGGCGTCAATGGGCATCTATGTCTTCACAGCCCGTCCAATGTATGAACTACTCTGTCAGGATGCGACCCGGCCCGACAGCGATCACGATTTCGGCAAGAACATCATCCCCGGCATCATCGAAGGGCAGAAGGCCTATGCCTTTCGTTTCCGCGACAAGAACCGCAAGGCCATCCCTTACTGGCGCGATGTGGGCACTCTTGATGCGTACTACCAGGCGAACATGGACCTAGTCGAGATCGATCCCGTGCTCAACCTGTACGATCGCGAGTGGCCGATCCGCACCCACCAGCCACAGTTGCCGCCGCCGAAATTCGTCTTCACAGACCAGGGCACTGGTGATGGCGCCCGCCGCGGCGAGGCGCACGACAGCATGGTCTGCTCCGGCTCCATCATCAGCGGTGGCCACGTGCGCAAAAGCATTCTGTCGGCACACGTGCGCGTGAACAGCTTCGCGGTGGTGGAGAATTCGATCCTGTTCGAGGGAGTTAACGTCGGCCGGCACTGCCGGATTCGACGCGCGATCATCGACAAGGACGTGAAGATTCCGCAGAATACCACCATCGGCTACGACCTGGAGCACGATCGACAGCGCGGCTTTACCGTCACTGAGCAAGGGGTCGTGGTCATCGCCAAGGCCGAGTTGCCGGAGACGTTTGCCGAACGAGCCCGCCGATGATTCCTCACCGCCGCTGGGGCTGGATCCTGTTCTTTGCCGTCCTCCTGCTGCTGGCGGCAACCGCGGTCACCATCGAAATCTTGTTCAACCTGGGCCAGCAACTTACCTCTGGACGCGTCGAGCAGGCCCGTACCCTGTGGCAGGAGAAAGGACCGCCCGATTATGATTTGACCTATACCCTGATCCGTCAGGATCCCGAAGGCGAGCATCTGCGGGCCGAGGTTCAGGACGACGCGGTCCCGACTCTTTTCGTGAACGACCAGCCGCTGGACCCTGTCCTGTATCCGTTCCATGATCTGCTGCCTCTGCTGCAAGAGATGCAACCGGCGGCAGGGGACGCGCCGGCCCCGAAGTCTCGAGAGATCGGCGCGACGGCGCCGGCCAATGGCCAGGTCGTAGTCCGCGTCGAAGTGCGGGGCGGTCGCGTGGAACGGGTGAGATGCAATGATCGGGTGCTGCCGGCAGCGTTGGCACGCACCTACGACATGGCTGGCCTGCTCGGGGGCCTCGGACGGTTCGTGCAATCGGACGCCGGCAGCGGCAATCGTCCCTACAGCGTGGCGAACTTCGACAGGGCGGACGGCCATCTCACGCGTTACGTGCATAGCTCGATGCGGAGCCGACAGCGCGTGGAGGTGAACGTGGTGGAATTGCAGCGCCGTTAGGAGGCAGTAGCAGCCAGTGGTGTCGTCTTCTGCATCTGGCCCCACTCGAGCAGGCCGCGGATGTGCTTGCAGAAACGGCCTTTCCCCTCTGCGCGAAAGACGGCATCGGCGCAAGTGCAGTGAAACCGGGCCGTGCCCACTTCTTCCCGTTCCAGAGCAATCTGATAAACGAGCCGGCCACCGCGCACTTCCCATACCATGGCACAGCCCGCGGTATCTTGCCGCGGATTGCGGTGGATCAAGCGGTAGTGGTAGAGCGTTTCCGACCGCTTGCGGGTCGGACCAGGTAGGAACGCGAGCACGACGGGAACAGTGTCATCGTTTAGTTCTTGACATGGGAATGGCATGAGCGGACCTTAGAGCCTGTTCCACAAGGGTCAGCCAGCACGTT
>JRHI01001149.1_pt1 | contig 23900 bp, 16 predicted proteins | sample 215371 | NCBI WGS metagenome assembly JRHI01 (sample SAMN02929681, study PRJNA255918) | sediment metagenome | biome: cave system; feature: Ice Cave; material: Sediment; isolation source: sediment from deep within a dark volcanic ice cave with no known source of... ...
CGCTTTCGCCCCTCCCCCTCTCGCCTTGTCCAAACTCAAGTTGTATGGCGCGATGCGCCAAATCACACGGCGTTCGTAGCTCGTGTGTCGTTCCATTGTTTGTCCCGGTCACCCTATGCCAGCCGCCGGCGATGCCACCACCGGGCGGAGTCGGCGGCCGGCCGCACCGTCACAGGGCTCCGCCGCCCCCGCTTCAGGTTCGTGAAGACGGCCGGCGCCGCCTTGCCGATCGGAGTCACCGTCGTCCTTGAACCGCCTCTGGTATAAATCCCGCATCCTCACCTCGTCGCAAGCGCCGGAGTCGGCGCGGCGATCGCGCGGTCGCTCCCCTGGTCCCGACCGCTGCCGACTGCGCTGGAGCCATGACAGACCAGGCGTACGGCGAACAACGCACGCCGCGGCGGGTCGCCGCGATCGTCGCCGCGGTGCGGCGGGGCCTCCATGCCCTGCGCCGGGTCGATGTCGTCGTCTGGATCGTCCTCTTCCTCGGTCTCCTCGCGGTCTTCATCTGGCGGGAACGCGGCGAGATCTTCCGTATCGGCCACGTCTTGCGCACCGCCGACCTCGGTTGGGTGATCGTCGCCGTCGCCGTCGAGTTGAGCATCCTCGTCTTCTTCGCCGCCAAGAACGCGCAGCTCCTGCGCCTGCTCGGCCACCGCGTCGGGCTGGTCCCGCTCGTCGAGATCCACCTCCAGCGCCAGGTCGTCTCCACCGTCGTCCCCATCGGCGGCCCCGCCTCGGCGTACATCTTCGTCCGCAACCTCGGCCGGCGCGGCGTTCCGGCCGACGACGTCATCCTCGTCACCGCGATGTTCGGTGTCCTCGGTCACGTCTCGTTCGCCGTCTTCCTGGCACCGATCATCGTCTGGCTCGCCGTCTGGCACAGCGCCTCCGCCCTGACGCTCCTCGCCTCGGCGCTCTTCGTCCTGATCGTCGTCGCCCTGTTCGGCGGGCTCATGTTCCTGCTCCAGGGCGGCCGGTTCCCGTCGTCCGTCGAGCGCCGCCTCCCCGCGCGGGTAACGTCCTTCGTCGACCAGGCGCGCGGCCACGGCATCACCGCACGGAACCTGATCGCCCCGCTCCTCTTCGCCCTGGGGGTAGACGTCGCGGGCGCGGCGCTCCTATTCGTCAGCCTCGATGCGGTCGGGCCGCGGCCGTCGCTGGAGACTGCCGCGGCCGGCTACGCCGTCGGCACGCTCTTTCTCCTCCTCGCGCCGGTGTTCCAGGGTCTCGGCGTCGTCGAGCTCTCGATGGCGGTCACCCTGGAGCGGCTCGGCATACCCAAGGCGGTAGCCATCAGCGCGACGCTCCTCTACCGGCTGTGTGAGCTGTGGCTGCCGCTGGCGCTCGGCGTCGCCATCCAATCCGGCACCCGCCGCGCCGTCCGCGGCACCTCCGTCCACCTACCCGCAGTCGTCACCGGGCTGACCGGTCTGCTCAGCGTCCTCTCGGTCATGGCCCCGTCGCTGCCGCGCCACTTCAACCGGCTCCAGCGGTACTCGCCGCTCGCTTTCGCCGACGCCTCCCGCACCTTCACCCTCGTCGCCGGTTTCCTCCTGATCTTTCTCTCGTTTTCGCTCTGGCGGCGCAAGCGCGTCGCCTGGCTTGCCGGTGTGACGCTCTCAGCCGTCACCATCGTGACGCATGTCGCCAAGCGCCATGACCAGGTCGTGGCCGTGCTCGCCGCGGTCAACCTCGCCCTCCTCCTGCTGTACGGCCGCCGCTTTCGAGTGCGCAGCGACATTCCGACGATGCGCCAGGCCCTCGTCCAGCTGGCCGCCCTGCTCGGCTTCATGCTTGCCTACGGCACGCTCGGTTTCTGGCTGCTCGACAAGCGACAGTTCGGCATCAACTTCAGCGTGGCTGACTCGTTGACGCGGACCCTGCGTCTCTTTGTCGACCGTGGCAACCCTGGTTTGCGCCCGCGGACCCGTTACGCCGATTGGTTTCTCGATTCGTTCACCGTCGTCGGCATCGTCGCCGTCTCCTACGCCGTCTTTTCGCTCGTCCGTCCCGTCGTCTGGCGCCGCCGGACGCTCCCGCACGAGCGGGAGGCGGCGCGCCAGTTGATCGCAGAGTACGGCGACTCGTCGCTCGATCTGTTCAAGACGAGCGAGGACAAGATCTACTTCTTCTCCTCGACGCGCCGCGGCGTCGTCTCGTACGGCGTCGCCGCCGCCGTCGCCGTCGCGCTCGGCGACCCCGTCGCCACGCACGACGCCGAGTTCCGCCTCGTCCTGCGCGAGTTTCTCGACTTCTGCGACGCGAACGACTGGCGCGTCGCCTTCCATCAGGTGCCGGCTACCCATCTCAAGGACTACCAGGATGCGGGGCTCTCGGCGCTCAAGATCGGCGAGGAGGCCGTTGTCGACCTGACGCGCTTCTCCCTGCAGGGCCATGCGATGAAGAGCCTGCGCTCGGCCGTCAACAAGATCGACCGCGAGGGGTTTCGCGCGATCCTCTACGAACCGCCGCACACTGACGAGACACTGGCCAAGCTGCGTGAGGTCTCGGACGAGTGGCTGCTCACCGCCGGCCGTCGCGAGCGCCGCTTCACGCTCGGTCGCTGGGATGACGACTACGTCCGTGCCTGCCCGGTCATGACCGTTGAGGATGCCGAGGGCCGCGTCTACGCCTTCGCGAACCTCATCCCGGACGGCGTCGAGGGCGAGGCGACGATTGATATGATGCGCCGCCGCAGCGACGGGCCGAACGGGATGATGGAGGTCTTGTTCGTGCGCCTCTTCGAGGCGATGCGTTCCCAAGGTCGCACCCGCTTCTCGCTCGGCATGGTTCCGTTCTCGGCCGTCGGCGTCGAACCCGGCTCGCCCGCCTTGGAGCGGGGCATCCGCCTGCTCGGCGAGCACCTGGCCCGCTACTTCTCCTCAAAGGGGCTGCGCGAGTACAAGGACAAGTTCAGACCCGAGTGGGAGGGGCGCTACCTGATCTATTCATCGGAGGTCGCCCTCCCCGCGATCACCTTTGCCCTCGTCCGCCTGACCGAGTGATCGCCCCGCCCTCGATCTAGGATGCGTCATGCCGCACGATACGCTCAACCTGACCGCCGGCGCCAAGCGGATGCCGCTCAGCCGCGGGTGCGTCCCGCTTCGATCGCTGGACGTCATCGTTCGGCGTGTCCCGCTGACCCTCTCAATGGCGGCGGTGATCCTGACCGCCGCGCGCCGGTCCGGTGCCCTCGGCGAGGGCACCCCGCCAATGACGACGGACGGCTGGGGGTTCTCCCTCGCCAACCTCCGTCGCGGTCGCCTCCATACCGCGCTGACCGCCGACGCCCTCGTCGTCGACCGCCGCCACCTGCGCTCAATCCTGGCGATGCTCGTCGGTTTCGTCGCTCCCCTGGAGGCGCTGGTGGGGCCGAAGGTCGCTCTGACCGTCTTCTGGTCGAGCTCGTTCGGCGCCAGCCTAGGAGCCGGTCTCGTCGTCGCCGCGGTTCGCCCGCTCACCGGTTGGGACCCCGACCCCGACATGGTGACGGTCGCCGACGTTGGTGCCTCCGCCGGCACCTGGGGCGCCGCCGGAGCCCTGGCCATCCGCGCCGGCCGGTTCGGCCGTCCCATCGCCTGGCCGCTCAGCGCCGGCCTCGGCGGTTATCTGCTCGTCACCCTCGCCCGCCACCGCGGCGCCGAAGACCTCGCCCACCTCCTCGGCTTCGCCGTCGGCGCGTTGGTTGCCGCCAACGTCGACCCCAGCCACCCCAGCTGAAGCCGTCCCAGCTCGTTAGAGTTGGCGGTTGAGCCCGTCGTTGCCAGGCCGGGCATCGCTACGATGCCGCTTTCCGCCGTCCCCCTGGCAGCATCTTCGGCCGTGTCGGCCGCCGCTGCTCCCGCACCTCTGGGCCCGGCCAGATCTCCTCGACAATCGCCCAGATGATCACCGTCGCCGGCACTGCCAGCAGCGCCCCCAGGATGCCGAGCAGCTCGACCCCGGCCACCAGCGCCAGCAGGATGGCGACCGAGGGCAACCCGATGACGTGCCCGAGCAGGATCGGTGCGAGGACGTGCGACTCGATGTTCACGAGCACGATGTAGAGCACCACGACCGCGATCACCTGCGGGATCCCGACCGACAGCGCCATCAGCAGCGCCAGGATCAGCGTCACCGCCCCTCCGACGTACGGAATCAGCTCGAGCACCGCCGCGATCGTGCCCAGCGAGGCGGCATACGGCACGCCGATCAGCCGGAGCCCGATCCCCATCGCCAACCCGAACGAGACGGCGATGATCAGCTGCCCGCGCGCCCAGCCGCCGATCCGCACCCGGGCCGACGCGGCCACGGTGGCCCACCGCGCCTGGACCTGCTGCGAGGCGAACCGCGTCACCAATTGGGTGCCCATCGTTGGGTCGGAGGCCAGGAAGAAGGCAATCACGAAGGTCACGAAGATGAGCACCAGGACGCGCCCCGCCGTCAGCGTGACCGTCCTGAGACCGCCGGCGATGCTGCCCAGATGACCCGAGAGCTGCGAGTTGAGCCGCGAGAACGAGAGCTGGGACTGCGGGTCCGCGTTCGGCGCGAATCGCTGCACCCAGCGCTGCAGATTGTCCGAGTAGGACGGCAGGGCGGACCGGAGCGTCTTGATCTCGGCGTTCAGCAAAGGGATCAAGGCCGCGATCATGCCGACCATGACCAGAGCCAGCACCACATAAATCAGGAGGATGCCGACCGGTCGTGGGATGCCGCGCCGCTGCAGCCAGGTCGTCGGCTGGTCAACCGCCGTCGCCAGCAGGACCGCCGCGAAGACGACGACCAGAAAGCTGGTCAGTTGAAAGGCCAGCCAGATCGTGGCGACGACCGCCACCGTCAGGAACACGGTGCGGCCTGAAACATGCACCGTGACCGTACCGCCCGCCCGCCCGGGTTCCATCCCCATCCTCCCGCGCCCCCAGCCGCGGCTCGCGCCCGGCTGCCGGGGCGCCTTCGCACGCCCCTCAGCATCACGGTGAAACCGAGGTCGCCGCCCATCATCAGGAGGATGGTACCGGGTCAAGCCCCGCCGCACCTCTCCTGTCCGCGCCTCGCTCTGAACGCCTGGTCGATCCGCTCCCGCACCGTCGCCGCGTCGGCTTCAACCCCGCGGCGGCCGAGGTGCATCACGCCTGCCAGCCTCCCCCGCCGCGGAGGTTGGTCAACCGCGATCGACTCTGCCTCACCGGGAGGTCGCGCCCGGCCGTTCCAGCACCCGCACCGTACCGTCGCTCTCCACCACCATCGCCCGGTCCGCGAACCCGATGAATAATCCGTGGTCGACGACGCCCGTCGTCCCTTTCAGCGCGGCCGCCAGGGACGGCGCGTCCGCGATCGGCCCGGTGACGCAGTCGAGGACGGCATGCCCGCCGTCGCTCACGAACGGCTCGTCGGCGGCGCCACGGAGCGTCGGCCGGCAGCCTAACCCTTTGATCCTGGCCGCTGTCATCTGCCAGCCGAAGGGAATGACCTCCACCGGCAGCGGCAGCCGCGACCCGAGCCGCGGCACCAGCTTCTCGCTCGCCGCGACGATCAGGTAACGGTCGCAGGCCAGCGCGACGAGCTTCTCGTAGAGGAGGGCGCCACCGCGCCCCTTGACGAGGTCGAGGTGCGGGTCGATCTCGTCCGCCCCGTCGATCCCGAGATCGAGCCGCTCAATCTCGTCGATCGTCTGAAGCGGGATGCGCAGCTCGCGAGCTAGCTTCTCCGTTCGGACCGAGGTCGCCACCGCGGTCACTCGCAGACCGGCGGCGACGCGCGCGCCGAGCGCCCGGATGACGGCCTCCGCCGTCGATCCGGACCCGAGCCCGAGCGCCATCCCGTCCTCGACCTCCGCGGTGGCACGCGCGGCCAGCGCCGCCAGCCGCGCCGCGTCATCCACGGGCGGGTTCCGGCCGCCTGCCCAGCGCCGACGCGGCGCCGCGGTCGACCAGCCAGATCGGCGGTCCGGCCGTCGGGCGCACGATCTGCGCGGGGAGCTCGTCCGCTCGCTCCGGTCCGTCGAGGACGTCCGCCAGCCGCTCGGCCTTGGCGGCCCCTGAGACCAGGAAGACGACCCGCCGCCCGCCGTTCAGCACCGGCGGCGTCAGCGTCAGACGGATCGCGTTCAGCTTCGGCACCTCGTGCGCAACGACCGGTCGCCGCGTTTCCCGAATCGCCGCCGTGCCCGGAAAGAGCGACGCCGTGTGGCCGTCGTCGCCCATGCCCAGAAAGATCAGGTCGAACCGCGGCACCCCGCGCTCGGCGGGGACGATCTCCCCGAGGAGTGCCACGTACCTCGCCACCGCCTCGTTCGCTGACAGGTCGACGGTCGGAAATGGATGTACCCGATCCGGCGGGATGGCGACGCGGTCGAGAAACGTCCGCTTCGCCACCCCCGCGTTGCTCTCCGGGCTCGCCTCCGGCACCCAGCGCTCGTCGCCCCAAAAGACCTGGACACGATCCCATGGGACGTCGTCCCGGTAGGGCGCCTGCGCCAGCAGCCCGCCCATCTGCGTCGGCGTCGAGCCGCCCGAGAGCGCAACGAACGCCGCTCGACCTGCGGCGGCCGCCCCGCTGACGACTTCGGCAAAGGCATCCGCCGCCGCCCGCGCCAGCGCGGCGGCATCGGCGACGACCCGTACCTCACCGCGCGGACCGTAGTCGATTGTCGCGGTCGCGCCGGCCGTCAACCCGCCACTCCTTCCGGCCACAGCTCGGAGGCGAAGACGAGCGCCTCCTCGAACACCGGGTCGCGCCCGAACATCCGCAGCTCCTGGCTGAGCAACGTCCGGTCGTCCGGCAGCATGCCGTAGACCATGCGGCTGACCCGCGGCATCGTCGCCGTCTCGCTCGTTGTCGTGATCCCGTGGGCGTCCGCCCGCTCGACGGTGAACTCGCCCGGCGCGTCGCCGTTCGCCGTCAGCGTGACCGATCCCAGGCAGCGCCGCGCGGCTGGGGCGTCGGTTGGCTTGAGCGTCAGGATGATCTCGCGGCCGCGCCCGCGTGATCCTGCCCGCAGTGTCAAGCGCCAGCCGTCGCGCGATCGCACCAGCTCGCCCGGCGCCCGCCACCCAAGGCGAGTCGCCAGCCACCCAGCGATCAGCAGCCCGGCCGTCAAACCCGACGCCCCATCGGCGCCCGGCGCGCCGTAGGCGACTGCCACCTGGTCGATCGCCTCCAGGCAGGGTTGCGCCGGCGGCTGGTCGAAGAACTGCGCGATGAGCTGCCGCCACGCGGTCAACCGGGTCCAGACGACGTCGCTCAGCTTGGGACACGGGCGCGGCCGTTTGGTCAGCTCGGCCAGAAAGCGCAGGCTCTCGCCGGGCGCGCTGACCGCGGCCGTGTCGACGATCAGGCGGTCGGCCAGCTCGACCAGCTCCGCGAAGAGCCGGCTGCTGCCGTAGGAATCCCGCGGGGACCACAGAAAGTCGGGCAGCTCGGGCACCAGGAGCGGTGAGGTGACGCTGGCGAGCACCTCGTCGCTGCCGGCCGCCGCCGCGACGGTCACGCTCTCGCAGCGGATCGCCGGCTGACCCTTGCCGAGACCATGTTCGTGGACCGCCACCCGCACGTCGAGCCCGCCGCCCTCGCCGCCGGCCTTGCCATCCCGGACCAGGATAACGGTTCGCGAGGGGCTGAACTCGATCAGTTGGCTGACCGTCGCCTCGATCTTCGCGGCGTCGGCTGGGGCGTCGGCGATCGCGATCAGATTGAGCGTGCTGGCGCGCATCTGTGCGCCCTCAATCACCGGCGCCGCCGAGTCCGACTCCGTGCGCCCCCCCTGTGCCGCGCCCCATTCCGCCCAGAGCCGGTCGATCTCGTCATGCACCTTGCCCGCATCCAGCACCGGCGCCTGCCAACTCGCCACCAACGGCGGCGCCACGATCGCCGCGTCCGCCATCACGTCCGCCATGTCCCACCTCTCAGCACGTCGTCCTACGGTCGTCGCCACGTCCGCCCGTCGCGCTCGATCAGATCCTCGGCTTCCTGCGGGCCCCAGGTGCCGGCCTCGTAGGTGGGGAGACCGGCGACGGACGGGGTCGACCAGGCGTCGAGGATCGGCTGCATCAGCGCCCAGGCCGTTTCGACCTCGTCGCGCCGGGCGAAGAGGGTCGGGTCGCCGAGCATCGCGTCGAGCAGCAGTCGCTCGTAGGCGTCCGCCCCGGCACCGCCGAAGGCCGCTCCGTAGGCGAAGTCCATCCGCACGGTGCGCAGCTTGGTCGCCGCACCCGGCACCTTCGCCGCGAACCGCAGACTAATCCCCTCGTCCGGCTGGATGCGCATCGTCAGCACGTTCGGGTTGAGATCGGGTACACCGGTCGACTTGAACATCAGATGGGGCACGTTCTTGAACTCGATCGCGATCTCCGTGACCCGCCGCGGCAGGCGCTTGCCGGTGCGGAGGTAGAATGGCACGTCCGCCCAGCGCCAGTTGTCGATGCCGAGCTTGAGCGCGACGAAGGTGTCCGTGTGCGAGTTCTGGTTGATACCCTTTTCCTGCCGGTACCCCGGCACCGGGCGGCCGTCGATGAACCCCGACCCGTACTGGCCGCGCACCATCTCCGCTGACACCTCGGCACCGTGCGGCGGGATGACCGAGCGGAGGACCTTTACCTTTTCGTCGCGCAGCGCGTTGCCGTTGAAGAACGCCGGCGGCTCCATCGCCACGACGGAGAGGAGCTGCAGCATGTGGCTTTGCACCATGTCGCGCAGCGCCCCGGCCTCCTCATAGTAGGCCGCGCGATTCTCGACGCCGAGCGCCTCCGCCACCGTGATCTGGAGATGGTCGACATAATGTCGATTCCAGACCGGTTCGAAGAGGATGTTGGCGAAGCGGAAGGCGAGGACGTTCTGCACCGTCTCCTTTCCGAGGTAATGGTCGATCCGGTAGATTTGCCGCTCGGAAAAGACGGAGGCGATCGCCGCGTTCAGCTCGTGGGCGCTGGCCAGATCGTGCCCGAACGGCTTCTCGACGACGATCCGGTTCCAGCTGTGACTCGGGTCGGAGTAGATATCCTGCCGGTGGGCGAGACCGATCTGGCCGAGCTGTTCGATGATTTCCTCGTAAAAGCTTGGCGGCGTCGCCAGATAAAAAAGGCGGTTGCCGTTCGCGCGGCGCTCGCGATCGACGGACTCCAGCTTCTCGTGCAACGCGCCGTACAGGTTCGCATTGTCGAAGTCGCCTTGGACGTAAAACAGACCGCGCGCGAACGAGTCCCAGCTCTGCTGGGTGATCGGCGTCCGCGTCCGGCCGTCGACCGCCGCGCGCATCTCGGCGCGGAACTGATCGTCCGTCCAGTCCCGCCGCGAGACGCCGACGATCGAGAACCCTTCCGGCAGGGGCAGCGTCACGGCGAGGTCATAGAGCGACGGCATCAGCTTGCGCCCGGTCAGGTCGCCGGAGACGCCGAAGATGACCATCACGCACGGTGCGGGCACCCGATCGAGCTGCAGCCCGACCCGCAGCGGGTTGCTCGCCGTCGCGCCGTCGCCGCCGTCGCCGACGAATTGGTGCTGGACGTGGTCCATCTCCAGCGACAACAGATCGGGTCCGGACTGCGTTTGCGTTTCCGTCTCCTCGGGCCGGGGAAGCGTCCTCGTCTCGGTCATCGGTGACCCCTTGTCGCAGCTTTTCCAGCGGCCGGCGTATTCAGTGCGTGATCACCATCCACGCAAACCTGCCGTGACAACTGACAACTGACAACTGACAACTGACAACCGACAACTGACAACTGACAACTGACAACTGACAACTCGCCTAATACTCCGCTTTCGTGCTCGCCTGCGGGGAACGCTGGCCCTCGTCCTCGGCGTCGGCCCGCGCCCCGGCGTCCGCCGGCGGGTTGACGACAGCCGCCTCGGCGCCAGCCGGCGCAGCCCCCAGGTCGGGCGAGCGGTCGCCCTCGCCGTGGCCTTCCGCCCAGATCGTCCGCGTCGAGGGCTCCGAAGCGACGTGGTCCTCCGTCCCGACCGGCGTCCAGACCGTGTGGAAGGTGCCGGGTCGGTCGATCCGCTGGTAGGTGTGCGCGCCGAAGTAGTCGCGCAGTCCCTGGATCAGGTTGGCGGGCAGTCGTGCCTCGCGGTAGCTGTCGACGTAGCTGAGCGAAGCGCTCATCGCCGGGACCGGTATCCCGAGCCGTGAGGCCGTCGCCACCGCGTGCCGGCAGGCGGTGGCGGTCGCGTTGACCGCCTCGCTGATGGAGGGTGCCAGGAGGAGATTGTCGAGGGTCGGATCCTCCCCGAACGCCGCCCGAATCGGGTCGAGGAGCTGCGCCCGGATGATGCAGCCGCCCTTCCAAATCCGTGCGATCTCGGCAAGGTTGAGGTTCCAGTGATAGGCGTCGGACGCGGCCCGCAGCAGCGCCATTCCCTGGGCGTAGGAAGAAATCTTGGCGAAGAACAGCGCGTCCCGCAGGGAGTCGATCGCCCGCCGCTTTTCCTCGGCGTCAGGTGCCGAACGCTGGTTGCCGACGTCGGGGGCGCGGAGCACCTTGCTCGCGGCAACTCGCTTCGCTTTCATCGACGAGATACTGCGCGCGAAGACCGCCGCGTCGATCGTCGGGATCGGCGTTCCCAGCTCCAGCGCGTTCTGGCTCGTCCAGCGGCCCGTCCCCTTCTGCTCGGCCTCGTCGACGATCACGTCGACGAGCGGCTGACCGGTGTCGACGTCCTTGAAGGCAAGCACCTCGCCGGTGATCTCGATCAGGTACGAGGCCAGCTTTCCCTTGTTCCAACGTGTGAAGACCTCGCTCATCTCGTCCGCGCTCATTCCGAGCGCCCGCTGCATGATGTCGTAGGTTTCGGCGATCAGCTGCATGTCGCCGTACTCGATCCCGTTGTGGACCATCTTGACGTAGTGACCGGAGCCGCCCGGACCGATGTGCGTCACGCACGGCCCCGCCTCCGTCTTGGCCGCAATCGCGGTCAGCATCGGTTCGAGCACGGTATAGGCCGCGGCGGGCCCGCCCGGCATCAGACTCGGTCCCCAGAGTGCCCCTTCCTCGCCACCCGAAATCCCCATCCCGACGAAGTGGAAGCCCTGCGCCGCGATCTCCTGCGCCCGCCGCTCGGTGTCGTGGAAAAACGAGTTGCCGCCGTCGACGACCATGTCGCCGGGTTCGAGGAACGGCGTCAGCTCGGCGATCACGGCATCGACCGGCGCGCCCGCCTTGACCATCAGGATGATCCGCCGCGGCCGCGCGAGCGACGCCACGAAGTCACGCGTGGTGAACCCGGGCGCGATGTCCAATCCGCCCGCTCGGGCGGCCATGAACTCCTGCGTCCGCGTCCCGGTCCGGTTGTAGACGGCGATTGGAAACCCGTTGCGCTCGATGTTGATCGCGAGGTTCTCGCCCATCACGGCGAGACCGACGACGCCGACATGGCGCTCCTCGGTCATGGCCGCGGCTTGTGTCCTGGCGTCAGTCGTTGCGGTCATGTGATGGCTGCCTCCTCACGAACCCTCACCCCCAGCCCCTCTCTCGTGCATCGATGGGCGCCCTCCGGGCACGGGCAGGGAGGTGAGCGGGGCATTGTTGGGCTCGGCTGACGCCCGCGTGCTCAACCGTTCCGCGCGGTAAGCCGAACCCTCACCCCCTGCCGGGTCCTCCCACCAGGAACACCAATCGTTGCGGTCACGTCGGTTGCGACCCGCGATCATGCCTCGCTCGCTTGTCGGTCTCATTGTAGTGGGAGCGGCTGCCCGAGACGTAAGACGGGTAGCCCGTGTGACAATTTCGCCGCGGCCCCGTCAGTCGAGTAAGGAGTGGCGGGCTGGCGCAGTGCCGGTGGCTCCCACCCCGCCTCCTCCCCAACTGCCGGAACCGGTGACCGATCGGGTGTTGTCGGTCGGGACGCTCTGGAAGCTGTCCACCCGCGGCGACGATCGTCTGGCCGGGTCCCGATGCCGACAAGTGGGCGATGACGACCGGAATGGAGCTGCGCTATCCTGTTGTCAGATCCTCGTCGGAGGAGAACCAGGCGGCGGCCACCAAGTTCGTCCCGATCCGGGCGCGGACGGTCACGGTGATGCCGGATGGGCAAGTTCTGGTCTGGTACGATCTGCCGAACAGTAACAAGCGCTCTCGATGCGGCATGGCGTTGGGTGATGCAGAATGGGCGTGGTGGGCGCTGCGATGCTCGCGGGACGAATCTCCCGTCAATCCGGACTTTTTGGTCCGCGAGCATCGCGTCCGTACACTATCCAGGCATGCGATCCTCGCGAGGGATCAAAACCCGCGTACGTACGCGCTAAAGTTCGAGGCCGTTGGTACCGGTCCGCGCGGTTTGCGCGGTGGTGGCCCCCCGAAAAAAGGCGATGCTCGCGCGACCCCTTGACAGCGCAAGAATGTGTGGTACGATGCGTGCGTGAGTTGCCGCGGCTGGTGGTTTTGAGATTCTTGAGAGGACCGGGGTTCCAAGAGATCTTCCGCTAACGCGGATTGAAACCGTCCGATGCCGCCCAGTTCATCCAATCCTGAACGAACTGTTCCAAGAGATCTTCCGCTAACGCGGATTGAAACAGGAGAGCGCGGCCCTCAGCTTCAGTGTGCGCCTCGTGGTTCCAAGAGATCTTCCGCTAACGCGGATTGAAACGGAACTGCACTAGGCATGTGAATGACTCCTTCTTCTGGCCATTGTGTTCCAAGAGATCTTCCGCTAACGCGGATTGAAACGACGACGGGTGGTCGTGGTGGGCATGGTCGGTCTCCTCGTTCCAAGAGATCTTCCGCTCACGCGGATTGAAACCGACGGTGTTGATCGTCGTGATCGCCGTCTCGATGTTCCAAGAGATCTTCCGCTCACGCGGATTGAAACTGTGCGAGCCGCTTGTCGACGCTGATCGTCACGGTTCCAAGAGATCTTCCGCTCACGCGGATTGAAACGTGCTGCAGACGTACAGATAGTTGACCGCTAGCTGATCGAGGTCAACGAGTTCCAAGAGATCTTCCGCTCACGCGGATTGAAGCCCTGCCCCCTCGCGAGAGAGGGCGAAACACCCCCAGCGCCGGTGCCGCACGCACCCCTCACCGGATGGACCACTCAGCGCCTACCCCAAAACCGGCGCCAGGTGTGCGTTCTCCGCCGCATGAAAGCGAAGGTGGAGCCCCGCTAGAGTCAGCCGCAACCACCCCGACGCCGAGTCGACGATCCGGCGCGACCCCGATCCCAAGGACCGGGGACAGGGGGCGTTCGCCTGTCTGACCCGGAGCGACCGCGTGGTCGGCGGAGACGACCGATCACGGAGGGGGCGCCGGCCGCCCATTATGCTGAGCGCAATGACGCTCGTGCTGCGTCGTCCGGGCCGCCTGCCCCTGACCCTCGTCCCCAATGGCGCCTACCTGAGCGGGGTACCGGCGGCAATGGAGATCACCGAAGAGGAACCGGGGTGCGCGGCAGGAGCGACCCCGGTTCAGCCTTCAGCAATGTCCGACGGGTCTGCTTTGGGACCCGGTGACAGGGGCATTATTGCAGAGACTTGAGCTTGGCGATCACGGGTTTGGCTTCGTCGGTCAGAATCTTGGCGACGTCGTCGAAGGCCCGCTGAGCGGCGGCACCGTTGATGGTGATCTGCTCCAGTCCCTTGCCGATGATCTGGTCGCCGTTGGGGATGAAGACGCGGGCGGCGTCCTGCGGCTGAGTCTTGGCGAGCTGGTCGACGGCGACTCTGAAGTTCGGGTTCTTGGCGAAGAAGGCCTGCATCGACTGAATGGCCGACTTCCGGACCGGCATGTAGCCGGTGTTCTGCGACCAGAAGGCGGTCATCTCCGGCGAGGTGGCGAAGGCGACGTACTTGAAGGCCGCCTGCTGCTTCTCCTTTGAGTCGCGGGCGAGGAGGGCCAGACCAGCGCCCCCGGTGCAGCAGCCGAACTGCTTCTCTTCCGGCAGGAAGGCGGTGCCGAACTCGAAGCGGGTGTTCTGCGCGATGCCGGCGAGACCTCCGGTGGAGGCAGTCGTCGCGGCGCACAGGCCGTTGGTGAAGTCGATGGTCTGGTCCTTGGTCGCATAGGCCCAGCCGTCGGCGATCGACCGCCGGTAGAGCTCGCCGGCGGCGACGGTCTCCGGCTCGTTGATCCGGATCTTGAAGTCCGGGTCGGAGTAGTGGCCGCCGAACGCCCAGGCGACGCCCTGGAAGAGCCAAGCGATGTAGGAGCCGGCGTTCGGGTGGGCGAAGGCGTGGCGGCTGACCTTGTTACCGTCCTTCTTGACCAGCTTCGGTGCGATCTGCGCAAATTCGGACCAGGTCTTCGGTCCGCCGTCGAGACCGGCCTCGGCGAAGGCGGCCTTGTTGTAGTAGAAGAGCGGGGTCGAGCGGGCGAACGGCAGCCAGTAGGACTGACCGTTGCGGACGCCCTCGACATAGAGTGAGTCGACATAATCCGACGTATCGATCTTCTCGCCGGCAAGGAGATTGTTGAGCGGGGCCAGAGCCTTGTTGAGGTAGAACTTGAACCACCAGACGTCGGAGAGGAGCGCGATGTCCGGCGTTTGCTTGGCGGCGAGGGCGGCGGTCAGCTTCTGCGCGGTCTCTTCGTAGCTCCCCTGGTACTGGTAGTCCAGCGCGACATCCTGCTGGGAGTCGTTGAACTTCTGGACGACGGCCTTCTCGGCGTCGCCCAGCGCGTCCTTGTAGGAACCCCAGTAGGTGACTTTGACCTTGGAGCCGGTTGCCTCGATGACGGACGGGGCGGCGAAGCCGCTGCGTTGCTTGGCGACGCTGAGCGTCGTTGCCGCGGCGGCGGTGCCAATCGCGCCCTTAAGCAGGGTACGGCGTGAGACGTGCTGCTTCACCTCAATCTCCTTCTCTCAACGACGACATGATGCCTCGGCCACGGGTCTTGATGACTCCGACCGCGAGATGGGGCCGGCTCCCAACCCCGCGACCATCAGGACGTAGCGCCCCATCCTCCTTCCGTTCTTGCCTTGCCCGGACGACAAGCAGGGGTGCTTCGCCATCTCAGGCTGGCGATGGGCGGCGGTGACGGACCCGCTCCCCCGTCATGCTGAGCTGGCGACGCGGCTGGTCGTCGTGCCGGCATCGAGACCGGGCTTCCGCATCCGCTCACTGGCTCATCCCTTTGTCGCTCCGGCCGAGATGCCTTCGATGATGTGTTTCTGGGCGAGGACGAAGACGGCTAGGAGGGGGACGATGACGAAGACGGTGGCGGCCATGACGATGCCCCAGTTGACGGTATTCTCCTGATCCACGAGGTAGGAGAGGCCGACGGTGAGGGGGCGCATCGACTGGGTGTTGGTGATCACGAGTGGCCAGAGGTAGTCGTTCCACTTGGCGACGGCGACGAGCAGGGTGACGGTGACCAGGACGGGGCGCGACATCGGAAGGACGATGTCCCACAGGAGGCGCCGGTGGCCACAGCCGTCGACGCGGGCGGCATCGAGCACCTCGCGGGGCAGACTGAGGAAGCTCTGGCGCAGAAGAAAGGTGCCGAAGGCGATCGAGGCGCCGGGGAGAATGATGCCCTGGTAGGTGTTGATCCAGCTCCGGCCAAAAACGTCGGAGAGGGTGACGTAGTTCGGGAGAATGGTGACCTGCTCGGGGATCATCAGGCCGGCGAGGAGCAGAACGAAGACGAGGTTCTTCCTCGGGAAGCGGAGAAACACCAACGCGTAGGCGGTGAAGACCGCGTTGACCAGCTTGACCGACGTTCCGACGACGGTGAGGACGATGGTGTTGACGTAGAACCGGCCGAAGGGAGCGGCGTTCCAGGCGTCGCTGAAGTTCGCCCAGCGCGGGTTGGTCGGGATCCAGATCGGGGGGAAGGTGTAGATCTGCCTGGTGGTCTTGACCGAGCCGGTCAGCATCCAGAAGAGGGGCATCCCGATGATCGCGACGACGAACAACAGCATGGCATAGCCGCTGAGACGCACCAGGGTCCGGCGGACAACCGGCGAAGGACTAGACATAATGCACCCGGCGCTCGGCGTAGCGGAGCTGGACAAGCGTGACGGCGAGCATCGCGACGAAGAGGACGAGCGAGGCTGCGGCGGCACGGCCCGCGTTGAAGGCGACAAAGCCCTGCTCGTAGACGTAGTAGATGAGGGTGTTCGTGCTGTCGATGGGGCCTCCCTGGGTCATCACGCGGATGATGTCGAAGGCCTGGAAGGTGTTGAGGATCGAGGTGACGACGAGGAAGAACGAGATGGGGGACAGCATCGGCACCGTGACGGTGCGGAAGCGCCAGAGGACGCCGGCACCATCGACTTTGGCCGCCTCGTAGAGGTCGCGCGGGATCGCTTGGAGGCCGGCGAGGTAGATGACGGTGGCGAAACCGAGGTCTTTCCAGACGTAGACGATGATGATGGCGGGCATGGCCCACTGCGGATCGGTGAGCCACGAGGGCGAGCCGAGGTGGACGCTGCTCAGCAGGTGGGCGAGCAGGCCGAAACGGGGATCGAAGATGTAGACCCAGACGACGCTGATGGCCGCGCCACTCAGCAGCGACGGGGCGAACAGGACGGCGCGCGCGCCGTCGCGCCCCCGAAGGGGTTGATTCAGGAGCAGAGCGGCCGGGAGGCCGAGGACAAGCGTGCCGCCGACTGCGCCGGCCGTGAAATACAGGGTGTTGAGCAGGACCTTGTGAAACGCGCTGTCGTGCCACAGGTAACGGTAGTTCGCCAAGCCGACGTAGGTCTTGAGCGGGGAGATCAGGTCCCAATCGACGAGGCTGAGGTAGGCGCTGTAGATCATCGGCCAGAAGCTGAACATCGCGAAGAGGAGGATGTTCGGACCGACGAACAGGAGAAAGAGAACCTGTTCGCTGCGGCCGACTGCGCGCAAGGCAATCCTGAGCCGATGCCCCCGCGCGAGACAGCGTTCGGTCCTGGGCGCGGAAACCGTGGGTGGGCGCCGCATCATTCCCTGCCCGGAGTTGGGGCGACCGGGGGCCAACCGGGGGTTTCGACCAAGCGGTGACCAGGACCGACGCGCCTCGGCGACGAGCGCACGTCGTGGACTCCTGCGATCGACGCTCCCCAGCCTCGGCAACGACGAACTCGCCGGAACAGGAAGGGCTTGCCCGAGATCTCCTGCAAGCGACTGGTGGGTCGTGAGGAGCGCCCCGGCCGCCCGGCCGCGTGAGCAGATCGCTCCCCGCACGCCTCGAAGACCGCCAACGACGGCCGTCTGCAGGGCGAAGAACAACGTTCGGACCTCCCACGAACGGATCCCACGACACGGCGGGCGTCCGAGCTAACCGCCCGCGGCGCCGCTGCGGTCCCACCATAGGCCGAATGGGCGCGACGATGGTTAAGGCTGCGTTGTGTGGTATCTCATTGGGGCATCCGGGAAATCCGGCACCAGGCAGTGTTCGGCGACAGCACTGCCGAACCCCGATCTGTGCCGGATTTCCCGGATGCCCCACTCATGCGCTCTACGACGCGATGGAGCGGGCGCAACGACTCGTTCATCGGCGCCGGCGCATCGTCGTGGCTGTGATCGGTATTGGGAAGATGAGGGCCGAGCGACGATGCTGCCGCCCGACCCTCCGTCGCTGAGGTTGCCTGACCGCCGGCTGCTAGCTGCGCGGTGTTGCCCTTGGCGATCCGACCGGTGACGCCCCCGGGGAGGCGGTGGGCGTGGCGGTGAAGTCGAACGCGTTGGTCAGGTCATTCGCCTTGGCATCCCGGTCGCCCAGCGGAGTGACGTCCCAGCGGGTTTCGATGAACTTCAGAATCGACGTCGTGTCGTACGGGGTGTGGTCGACGAAGCCCTTTTTCGCGTAGGGCGAGATGATGATTGCCGGGACGCGGGACCCCGGCCCCCACTTGTCGCCCGCCGGCGGCGCGACGTGATCCCAGCGGCCGCCGTTCTCGTCGTAGGTGATAACGATCGCGGTGTCGGCCCAGTAGGGACTGTCCTGGACCGCCTTGACGATGTCGGCGACGTGTTGCTGGCCGCGCGCCAGATCGGCGTAGCCGGGATGCTCATTGTCCGCGCCGATCGGCTTGACGAACGAGACGGCCGGCAGCTGATTGGTCTTCAGCGCGCTGAAGAAGCCCTGCTCGTCTTTCAGGTGTTGCGCTTGACCGGGCGTGCCGTCAGCGTAGTTCTTGTAGAACGCGAACGCTTGATGGTGGAACTGGAAGAGCTTGTCCGGCTTGCCGGCGAGCGCATCGTTCCAGCCGCCGGAGTACCAGGCCCAGGAGACGCCCTTGTCGTTCAGCCGATCGCCGATCGTCGGGTTGGTCAGCTCAGGAACGAGCTGATTCGGATCGGTGACGCTCGCCGGGTGCGGCCCGTGGACCGGGAAGGTGGTATTGACGATCGAGCCGTCTGGTGTGACGGCGCCGTCCGTGACCATCACGCCGTTGGCATCCAGCTTCGCGACCTTGTCGGCCGGCGCGTTCGGCCACTGGGGCGTACAGGCACAGATCAGCCACTGGGCGTTGAGGAAGGAGCCGCCGTAGGCCGCGTGGAAAAACTGGTCGGCCATCGTGTACTGCTGCGCGAGCTTGCCCTCGGGCATGTTGGTCGCGTCGTAGTAGCTCATGGCCAGCCCGGCGGCGTCGCTCCAGGCGACGAACTTATCCATCTTGCCGCCGTCGATCTGGTATTGCTCCTGGTAGAAGCGGTGGATGAGATCGCCCGTCTTCTGGTCGGGCGTTACGTACCGCGACGCATCGAACGGCTGGACCGGCAGGTTGGCCGGGAAGCGCGGGTCGGCCGCCGGCGGTTTCTGCGTCGTGTCGATCGGCTGCGGCAGGGTGGCGTACGGCTTGCCGTCCTTGTCGACCTGCTTGACCGTATCGCCGGCGCTGGCGATCCCGCTCGCACCAGGGAAGGTTGGATAAAGGCTGTCGAAGCTCCAATTTTCCTGATAGATGACGATCAGATGATTGATCTTGTCGATCGGCCGGGCTGCGCCGGTGCTCGATGGGATGAGCGCGGTGAGGAGGAACAGGGCCGGAATCCAGAATGCACCACGCAAGCGCCGCATGGGGTCTCCTTTCGAGAGGCGATCACGGGATCGCACGACAGCACGACCGCCGAAGCCCGGGAATAGCTGACTTCCGGCGGCGCGACGACCAGGGAACTCGTCAGCCAGGATACCGCCGCCGCGGTTGCGGTGGGTTAAGGAACGATCAACTCAGGCAACTCCGAGACGCGACGTTTTTGAGGGAACCGGGCATACCTCGGCAACGCTCGTTCAACCAAGAAGTTGTCAGGAATCTCCATTATGGTCGGGGAGCCAGCCCGGAACTTCAGCGCCGGGCAACTGACAACCGGCAACTGGCAACTGGCAACCGGCAACTGACAACTGGCAACTGGCGACTGCCAAGCTACCGATAGCTCGCCGCTTGCAGATCGAACAGCTCCGCGTATCGCCCGCCCAGCGCCATCAGCTCCTCGTGCGTCCCTTGCTCGATCAGGCGCCCGTGCTCCAGGACCAGGATGCGGTCCGCCATCCGAGTCGTCGAGAAGCGGTGCGAGATGAAGAGCGCCATCTTCCCCCGTGCCAGCCGTTTGATCCGGCTGAAGAGGTCGTGCTCCGCCTGCGCGTCGAGTGCCGATGTCGGCTCGTCCAAGATCAGGATCTGCGCGTCGCGCATGAACGCGCGCGACAGCGCTACCTTCTGCCACTCGCCCCCGGACAGCTGATGCCCCCCTTCGAACCACTTGCCGAGGGTAGTGTCGTAGCCTTCCGGCAATCCGGCGATCACATCGTCCGCGCCCCCGCGCTCGGCCGCCGTCGCGATGGCGACGTTGTTGTCGACATCTACCACATTGCCAACGCCGATGTTCTCCCGCGCGCTGAGTTGATAGGTGGCGTAGTCCTGGAACATCATCCCGAACTGCCGGCGCAGCTCCGCCGGGTCGTAGTCGCGTACGTCGTGGCCGTCGATCAAGACCTGCCCGGCGTCCGGGTCGTAGAGCCGCCCGAGCAGCTTGACGATCGTCGTCTTCCCCGCCCCGTTGCGCCCGACCAGTGCCACCGTCTCGTCCGGCGCGATCGTGAACGAAACATCGGCCAGCGCGGGCGTCTCGTTCCCCGGATACCGATACGTCACATGGCGGAACTCGATGCCTGCTCGAAACGGCCGCCGGATCGGAACGGGGTGCGGCGGCGCGTCGATCGCCGGTTTGCGGTCGAGCAGGTCGTACAGGGTCGACAGATAGAGCCCGTGCTCGTAGATCCCTTGCAGCCCGCCCAGGATCCCCTGAAACGCGCCCTGCACCTGTTGCGCCGCCTGCGTGAACACCGTCAACGCGCCGAGACTGATCGTCCCCCGCACGGCCAGGATCGCGACGTAGAGGAACGTCCCGGACGACGCGATCGTCGTCAGCGCCCCCCAGCCGAACCCCGCCAGGTAGCGCCGCACGAGGAGCCGCTGCGTCTCGGCGTAGAAGCGCCCCGAGATGTCGCGATAGCGGCCGATGAAGTGGTCGCCGACCGTAAAGAGCTTGATCTCCTTGTTGAACGAGTCGGTCGTCAGCAACGTCGTCAGGTACGACATCATCCGCCGCATCGGCGACTGCCGCCGCATCTGCTGGAACCCCCACCAGCCGTAGCGCGACCCCGAGATGAAGGCCGGGATCGGAGAGAGCAGCGCCGCGGCCGCGGCCCAGGGCGACAGGACGAGCAGCAGGGCGATCATCGTCCCGAACGTGATCGTGCTGCGCGCCAGCGCGAAAACCTGCGCAACCATCTGCACCGGTCGGTTGGCCGATTCCCGTTGCGCCTGCTGAAGCTGATCGTAATAGGTCGCGTTCTCGAAGTCGGCCAGGTCCAGGGTGTTCGCGTGCTCCATGATCTTGAGCTGGACATGGATCGCCAGCCGTTCTTGGAGCAGCTGCTGGCTGATGTTGCCGAGCGTCTGAAGCAGGCCGGACCCGAGGAAGAGCAGCAGCTGGGCGATCGCCAGGATCACCACCGGCCACACTTGCCCATTGCCGCCGCCCGCCTGGTAGGCCCCGACCACCTCGTCGATCAACCGCCCCGCCAGCCAGACCTGGGCCACCGGCACCACACTCTGCAGGAGCGTGACCGCCGCCAGCGACAGCGTCAGCCGGTGGCTCGTCGCCCAAACCAGCGCCAGAACGCGGACCGTCGCCCGCCAGGTCTCGCGGATACCGCGGACAATTGCTCCGGGATCAACCCGCCGCCGCGCGGGCCGATTCCCCTCCGGCTTCCGATGCCCGTTCGCGGCAACGCGCGCCGCCGGCCGCGCCCCGTCGTCTCCGTGCGGATCCGACCCAAACCCGTTGCGACCGAGTGCCCCGCTGTGTGCTGGAATGCTCATCCACTTTCGATTGACGGCGACCGGCACGGCGCGGGACGTCAGAACCCCCGCCGCCGGCAGTCGCCCCGCTCACCGATGGATACCCGTTCCCGTGCTGGGCGACAACTGGCAAAACGGCTAGGCCAACCGGGGAGGTCACGGCTGATTGCGACCGGGCTCCGGCACGCGGCATCGGCCCACCGCCGCGGCCGACTCCGCCTCACCACTCCGAACGCAGACAGATGTCGTCGGGGCGCAGCAAGCAGCGCCCTGCCGACATCCCCGATGACCGGCAGGGCGCGGCAAGCACTGCCCCAAACCCGGACTGCGGGCTCACGACCCGCTGCCCACACCGAACAGGATACCGTCGAAGCTCCCGATGTAGAGCATCCCGCCGAGCACGGCGGCCGAGGTCATGCCCGCGCCGAAGGCGAGGCGCCATCGCTCGCCCCCCGTGGCCGCGTCCAGCGCGTACAGGATGCTGTCGCAGCTGCCGATGTAGACGACGCCGTTTCGCGTCGGGTCGCCACGGAACATGGGGACAGCCGGGGCCTCTGCGGTGGCGATCGCCGCCGGCACCGTAGCTGTCAGCGGCACCGCGGTGGGCGCTCCGTCCGACGCCGCGACCGCGGTCAGCGCTGGCGTGACGGTGCGGGTCGGCACTGGGGTCGATACTGTTGTGAACAACGACATGAACAAGGAGCGAGCGTGGGAAATTGGTGTCTCCGGTGGGACGGCGGTTGCCGTAGGCAACAGCGTTGCCGCTCGCCCCAGAAGTGGCGCCGGAAGAGCGGCGCTTGTTGGTGCGCCGAGGCCCGGTCTCGCCGGTCCTGATGCCGCCTCAGAAATCCGGGCCACACCTACGTACCGAAAGAAGGCAACTGAGCCGACGTCGGGGCCGGCTCCTGGCGAGACATCGGCGCGATCGTCGGCGTGCCGCCGGTCATCGCCGGAGACGTGGTTGGGACGGCCCGCGTCAGCGTGAGCTCGGCTATCGGCACCGAGGTCGACCTTGCCGCTGTCGCCGAGGATCGGGACGGGGCAGGTATAGTAGGACTCGCCGGCGAGGTGGACGCAATCGGCGACAACGGCGAGGGTTGCGGCGAGGTACGGGTGATCTCGGAGATCTCGGGCGTACCGGTCGGCACGGCAACCGCGGCGGTCGCGACCAGCCGTTCCGCTGCGGGCAGTTGCGATCGCTGTCCGCTTCCTGCCATGCCCCCGACGAGTGCCCCGACGGCCACGCTCGCGACCAGCGCCAGCGCCACCACCATCAGCGTCGTTCGGGTCATCCAGTCACTCCTCCGCGTCCCCGGTCGCCGTCCCGCTCCGGTGAACTGTGCGACCTGCTACGACGGCCTCGCGGGAAAACCGCCCGGGACCGCCCTGAGTCTACGAAGGGGCCTCATTCTACCTGATACCGTAGCGACCATTGCCGGACGGTATCAGGGTCGCGCCGCTCGCCTGGCCGCGCCGCCTCCCAGCGTGACCCGTCTGATCCCGACCCATGCGCCGCGCGCGGCGGCACGCGAGTTGCGTCGCAGCCAGCGGTCGTTCGGTTGAGAGAGGAGACCCCGATGTCGCTCGGAAAGCTCTGGTCCCGCCTTGTCGGATGAAGGGATGGAACCGCGAAGCCCGCGCCCTTCACAACACGGAAGACGACGCCACGCCCGCCCCCAGCGTCGCCGTCAAGGGCACCACCGTCAACGAGCGCAACGCCCCGAAACCCACGAAGGACGAGGTCGAGCGCAGATACGAGCAGCGGCCAGGCCCCGACCCAGGGCATTAGTGGTCCATCCGGCAAGTCCGTGCGACTGCCCCGCGGCCGGTGCGCAGCCGGCTTCAGCCGGCTTTGTGGGGTGAGCGCGGGGGCTGCAACGCTTGGTGTGAGATAGGAGGGTGCCATGGCCTCACCAATCGATCAGGTCGGCGACCTGGAGCGGGCCGCGCCCGAGCCTGCGGTTGAGCCAGCAGCAGAGGTTGGGCCACCCCATCGCCGCCGCCCGCCGCGCCTGCAAGCCAGCGAGCGCAGGCGGGCGCGCCCGGTCGCGTCCGCCCGCGACGAGCACCCGGTCGTTGACCGCCGCGATCACCTGGCGGCTGCCGGCCAGCCAGGTCCGCAGCGGCTTGGGCCAGGCGCGGTGGCGGTCCGACGGGGGCGGGCTGATGACGACCGCGCCCGCCGCGTGCGCCCAACGGGCCTGGCACCGCGTGCCGCGGACCCCCCGATCGGCGACGGAGCGGTCGCTGGTCGGGGTGCCGACGCCGGGCAACCGCGGCGGCGGCGGCGCGCGGGCCGCGCCGCAGGTCTCGGCGAGGACCCGGTCGGTGGGGGAAGCGGGCCCGCATCCCCCCCGGTCACCACCCCAGACGGGGTGCCACTGACCAGCAGGCGCCTCCCCTCGTCCCAGCCCAGCCGCGTGCCCCAGCCGCGATCCGCGGGCCCGCACACCCAGCCGGTGCCGCGCCGTGTGGCGTGGCGCACGACCAATCCCGTGCCGTCGATCGCCTCGACCGCGCGGTCGTCGCCCGTGGCCAGGGCGTGCCCGACGTGGCGCGCGCCGGCGGTGAGCGCCTCGCCGCCGGCGCGGACCAGGCGATGGCAGCGATCGCGCCCCGGCACGCCGGGCAACCGCGGGCGCAGCCGGCGGCGGGCAGGGCGGTGGACGGCGCGTTCCGCGGGGAACCGGCTGGCG
>JRHI01001150.1_pt1 | contig 23887 bp, 26 predicted proteins | sample 215371 | NCBI WGS metagenome assembly JRHI01 (sample SAMN02929681, study PRJNA255918) | sediment metagenome | biome: cave system; feature: Ice Cave; material: Sediment; isolation source: sediment from deep within a dark volcanic ice cave with no known source of... ...
TTTGCGACGTACACGGTGAAATAGTCCGCCGTTGGCAAACCGTAGTTGAACTTTAAGAGCTTCTCTTGCTGGGCACTGGCGCCATGAGCGTCCCCAATGCTCAGCATTCCGAACATCGCCGCGAGGACGAGAAACGCGCGGTAGCAACGCTTGATCATGTGCCGACCCTCCTTTTACTTACAGTTGGTGTCGAGAAACTGCGTGATGTATTTCGGATCGATCGACTGGGCGATCGCGTCCTGCGACAGCGGCTTGTCAAAAGCTTTCGAATCGTAGAGCGCTTGGCTTGCAACGTACAGCTTCTGGCTGAGTCCGCCGCTCTTGTTCGTTAGCGACCACGGTGAATTTGGTTCGACCTGCGACTTGATCGTCGGAATCTTCAGGGTGTCGTAGGTCTCCTTCGCCATGGCATGCGGGATATTGAAGGCGTCTTGCATTGTCTTGATGGCGAGTTCGGGGTCCTTTTTCGCGTCCATGAGCGAGAGTGCGTGTACCTTGACGAGCTTGCAGCCGACGCTGGGATTCGCGGCGAGAAACGCCGGGCGCACTGCGACCGTCGTCGCGCAAACTCCACCGTTGATTTGAAACTCTTTGTCCCATGATACGATCTTGTAGCCCGCGTCGCGGAACCGCAGATTCCACGGCCCCCAAATGAACGTAGAGTCAATTTGTCCGCGGTCCAGCGCCGTCTGAAGTAACTCGGGTGCGAGGTTCGTGACGTGCAGCGATGAGTACGGTACGCCCGCTGCCTTGGCCGCAAGAACCGTCGACACTTCGGCGCACGTCGCGGTCGGCCCGCCGATGTTCTTGCTCTTCCCAATGTCGCGGTAGCTCTTGATGCCTGACGAGGAGTTTACGACGAGCGCCATCTGGCTCGACGAGTCGAGCGGAACCAGGATGAAGGTGAGCGGAATACCTTGCCCGAGCATAAACAACGTGGCGAGCCCGGTCCAGGCCACGTCGAGACTGCCGCTTTTCATTCCCGCGATAAGCGGCGCCCCGGTCGTAAAGGAATAGAAGTGCGGCTCCAGCCCGACTTGTTCGAAGAGCTTCTTTTCGCGCGCCACATACGCCGGCCAGTAGTTCGAGATCGGTAGGCCGACGTTGATTGGAATCATCTTCTCGGGCTGATCTGCAGCTCGGGCGTAGGGAACCGAACCGAACGAGAGCGCAAGCGCAACGCACGCGGCGACAGCGCTGCGGATGAAAGCCCCAACAGGTGACATCAATTTACTCCCTCTGATTTAAAGCGACGCTGAGCTGATAGACGTCCGGCCGCAGAAAATGCGTCGTCATTTCCATAGGCGCGCCGCTCGCATCACGCGTTATGCGATCCAGAATGAGCAGGAACGAGCTTTGCGAAATGTCCAGAGCCGCGCTGACGTCCAGCGACGGCTGACGGCAGCTCACGAGAAATTCAGCCCGCGCTAAATGCAAGCCGAGCTTTTTTTGCAGCACTTCATAGATCGGCGCCGCATCGAGGTCGCCGCGAGCAACCCGTCGGCCGACGCTCAGCGGAAGGGACACCTGTGCGATCGCGTGCGGCACCCGGCGCGAGATGTAACGCCGCTGGTACGTAAGGACGGGGCGTTCCCATGAGTCGAGGGCGGCCGGCAAGGCGATCGTATCGCTCCAAGCAAACTCGATGATCTCGGTGCTGATGTCTTCGCCGGCGCGGCGGAAGGTTTCGAAGAACGGCGCGATCTGATCGATCGAATGAACGATCTGAGGCAACGGCCGCGCCACGAACGTCCCCTTGCCTTGTCGGCGGAAGAGGACCGACTCGTCGACCAAACGCTGCGCGGCTTTTCGAACGGTCGAGCGGCTTACTCCGTAACGAAGCATGAGGGCTTCCTCTGTTGGGAGCTGTGCTCCGGCCCCCGCCGACTGAATGTCGTCGCGAAGTCGATCGGCGATTTGCTCGTAGAGCGAGCGAAAGCTCTGACGCTGCAGTTCGTGCACGACATGCTGCTTGGTCCGGGCCTTGGTCGAGGGTTTATTGCGCGAAACGCGCGAGATAGGCGTCATATTATAGATATTGCGTCGTCTTGGAACGTATGCTAACATACGCAATCGAAACAAGTCAATGCTGACCGTGTCCACGCCAGCCCCCCTGCCCCCCGTACAAGCCACGGCCGCCAGACGGCACGAGGTGCCGAGTCTTGTCACCTCGGTGCTCTCGATTGCGTTCCTGATCGTCGTGTGGACGGTCGTGAGTACATCGGGAAAGCTACCGTCAGGATACCTGCCGACGCCCCTTGAGATCGCCGATGAGGTGAGGACGCTCTTCACCGTCGGCTACAAGGGCGTCCCGATCTGGGACCACATCGGCATCAGTCTCTTTCGTGCGCTCAGCGGTTTCATGCTCGGAATCGCCATCGGCGTGCCGCTCGGGCTCGTCACGGGCTACAGCCGGGTCGGGAACGATATGGTGTCTCCGATCATGGCGTTCGTTCGTCCGATTCCGCCGATCGCGTTCATTCCGATGGTGGTGCTTTACTTCGGCCTCGGTGAGCTCGGGAAAGTCGTCCTGATCTTTTGGACAGCGTTTAATTACGTTCACGTCAACGCTCACGCCGGCGCTGCGAACGTGCCGATCGCGTATCTGCGCGCGGCACAGTCGATAGGTTTGAAACGGAAGCAAACGTTCTTTCGGGTCGTCCTGCCGTCGGCGATGCCGCAGATATTCACGGGGCTCAAGGTCGCGATGGCGCTGAGCTGGGCGGTCGTCGTCGCGGCCGAGCTCGTCGGCGCTCAGGCCGGCCTCGGCTACATGATCTCCGATGCAGCACTGACGTTTCGGATTACCGCCGTCTTCGTCGGCATCGGTCTCATCGGCGCTATCGGGCTTTCCTTGAATGGACTCCTCAACGTGATGGAAGCGCGTCTCATTCACTGGAAGGGCCGATGAGAGCTCGCTCATGATCGACAAGAAAGCGCATTCGCTGCAGGAGGCAGTGTCGGTCATACGCTCTAGCAGCACCGTCCTCGTCGGCGGTTTCGGCGACATCGGCGTCCCCCTGCGCCTCCTCGAGGCATTGGCAATGCACGATGTCGACGATTTGACCGTCGTCTCGAACAACGCCGGAACGGGGGAGATAGGACTGTCGCTGCTCTTCAAGCATGGTCGCGTCAGCAAGATCATTGCGTCATTCCCCTCACAGCCGGGCGCCGATTACTTTCACAAGGTGTACTACGCCGGCAAAGTCCAGGTTGAGCTCGTCCCTCAAGGGACGCTGGCCGAACGCTTGCGGGCCGGTGGTTCGGGATTGGCCGGCTTCTTCACGCCGACTGGCTTTGGAACGGAGTTGACCGCCAATAAGGAAACGCGGGTAATCGACGGCAAAGGCTTCGTCTTCGAGCAAGGGCTTGTCGGCGACTTTGCGTTGGTAAAGGCGAGCCAGGCTGATCGCTTCGGGAATCTGCGGTACCGGCTCGCAAGTCGCAATTTCAATCCGGTGATGGCGATGGCGGCCCGTCACACGATCGTGGAGGTCGACGAGGTTGTGCCGCTCGGCGCGATCGATCCGGATGACGTTCACACGCCCGGTGTGTATGTCGATCAAGTCGTGGAGTTGAGTGCATGACACAGAGTATGACCAAGAGCTGGGCGGACGAACAGCTTGCCGCGCGTGTCGCCGCGGAGCTTCCCGACGGCGCATGCGTGAATCTTGGCATCGGCTTACCGACGATGGTGGCGTTATACGTGCCCTCCGATCGCGAAGTGATCTTTCACAGCGAAAACGGGATCATCGGCATGGGTCCGGCGCCCGCTCCCGGCAAGGAAGATCCCGACGTCGTGAACGCTGGGAAAAAGCCGGTGACGCTGATTGCCGGCGCATCGATCGTGCATCAAGCGGATTCGTTTTCGCTGATCAGAGCCGGGCGGCTCGACATCTCGATCCTCGGGGGCTTGCAGGTCTCGGCAATGGGTGATCTCGCCAATTGGAAGGTGCCGGAAGCGCAAGGTGCTGGTGGCGTTGGCGGCGCGATGGACCTCGTCGCCGGCGCAAAGAAAGTCTTCGTGATGATGCGCCATGTCGACAAGCATGGCCGAACCAAGCTCGTCGACAGGTGCACCTTTCCGCTGACCGGGCTACGTTGCGTGTCCGTCATCTTCACCGACCTCGGCGTGTTCGAATGCCGGGAAGGAACGTTCTTCGTGCGCGAGCTGGCTCCGAATGTGAGTGAAGATGAGGTCAGGGCCGCAACGGGCGCTCCGCTGGAGTACGGGGTTCACGCGTGAGCCGATTCGCAGGCAAAGTAGCCGTGATCACGGGTGGCGGCGGCGGGATGGGAGTCGAGTTTTGCGATGCGTTCGCGAGCGAGGGCGCTCGGGTGATACTCGTCGATGCCTCGGAGCGTGCCGTCCACAACGGTGTCGCGGCGCTCGAGCGTTTGGGGCGCAGCGCGACTCCGCTGGTGCTCGACGTCGCAGACGAGAAGGGCGTGAAAAGGGCGTTCGATCAAATCGTTGCCGATCACGGTGCCATCGATGTGCTGGTCTGCGCTGCGGGAATTCGTCCCGTCGGGAACGCGATCGATCAACCCATCGAGGATTGGGATTCCTGTATTCGCGTCAATCTTACCGGGGTGTTCGTCTGTGCGCGCAGCGCGGCACGGCATATGCTGAAGCGCGGAGCCGGCTCGATCGTCAACATCGCCTCGGTCAACGGTGTGCGAGCAGTCACCGGCATGGCCGCGTACAACGCGTCCAAGGCGGCCGTGATCTCGCTAACGCAAACGCTCGCGTCGGAGCTCTCCCCGAGCGGCATTCGGGTGAATGCGATTCTTCCCGCGCAAGTCGACACGCCGATGATCGCGGAGCAAGTCGGCGAAGAGCGCAGGCGCCGCGAAGAGCGGATTCCGATGGGCCGCTACGGCAAACCCAGCGAGATCGCCGCGGCCGCATGCTTCTTGGCGTCGGACGATGCGTCGTTCATCAGCGGTCATTCGCTGGCATGTGACGGCGGATATCTGGCTTTCGGTTTCCGTCCCGCAGTTCAGCCAAAGTAAGCATTTCCATGCCGCTGTCCTTTACCGACGTCGACGAAATCCTGCGCATCATCGACCTGTTCCCCGCAGCGGAGATTCGCTTCGAGCATGGCGATCTCAAGCTGTACGTCAAACGTACGGGCGCGGTTTCAGCGGCGCCGGCAGCGGCAACTGCCGCTCCCCTAGTCCAAGTTCCGTCACCGGCACCGGCATCGCATCCAGTTCCGCGATCCGGTGCTGCTCCGGACGTCGATCGCGTGGGCCAGATTCCGATCGAGTCGCCGTTGATGGGCGTGTATTATGCAGCGCCTTCACCGTCGAGCCCACCGTTCGTGACGCCTGGCCAGCGCATCACCTCCGGCGCGGACCTGTGCATCATCGAGGTGATGAAGCTGATGAACGTCATCAAGGCGCCCTATTCGGGCGTCGTCATCGACATCGTCGCCGAAAACGGTGCGGTCGTCGAACGCGGTGAGCCCGTCATGTGGATACGTCCCGAGGGGCAAGGATGAGCACGGCGATCGTGGGTGTCGCCGAGTCCGATCTCGGCGTCGTCCCCAACAAGACCGCGACCGAACTCGCCGCGCAGGCGGCAGTCCGCGCGCTTGAGGATGCGGGGCTAACGCTTGGCGACGTGGACGGGCTCTTCACCGCCAATCTGTCGCGCTTCTCGGCCTCGCAGCTGGCGGAAAACCTTGCGGTTTATCCCTCCTACGTCGAATGCACGATGACCGGCGGATCATCGTTTGAAATGCACGTGGGCCATGCCGTCGCCGCGATCGATGCGGGGCTTTGCGAGGTCGCGCTGATCGCTTACGGCAGCGTGCAGCGCTCGCGGAAGGCACGCAAGCTCGAGGGTTTCAACGAGAGCGGCACCGGCGCAGCGCTCTACGAGAACGTCTACGCACCGCTGTTCCCGATCTCATTTTACGCGATGGTGGCTCAGCGCTACATGTACGAGTTCGACGCAACGCCCGAGGATCTGGCTCATGTTGCGGTGGCCGCGCGAAAGTGGGCCGCGATGAACCCCAAAGCGTACAAGCGCGACCCGCTAACGGTCGAGGAAGTTCTCGCGTCACCGCTCGTCAGCTCGCCGCTGCACGGACTCGATTGCTGCCTCGTCACCGACGGGGGCGGCGCCGTCGTCGTGACGAGCCTCGAGCGGGCACGGACCCTGAAAAAGAAGCCGGTCGCCGTCCTGGGCCATGGCGAGACGACGACGCACGACTCGATGTCGCAAGCGCCCGACCTCTTGCGGCACGGATCCGCCCAGTCATCGAAGCGTGCTTTTGCGATGGCGGGTTTGCAGGCCGCCGACGTTGACGTCGTCCAGCTCTATGACGCGTTTACGATCAACGTGCTGGTCGGTCTCGAGAATCTTGGATTCTGCAAGCACGGCGAGGCAAAGGACTTCATCAAGAACGGCCGCATCGCTCCCGGCGGCGACTTCCCCATCAACACCCAAGGCGGGGGACTTTCGTACTGCCATCCGGGGATGTTCGGCATTTTTCTGCTCGTCGAAGCGGTCCGTCAGCTGCGCGGAGAATACGCCGCGGAAAACGGAAAGCGTCAGATCAAAGACGCGAAGGTTGCGCTCTGTCATGGCACGGGAGGCGTCTTCAGTTCCCATGCCACCGTCATCCTGGGAGTGCTGTGATGGGACTGCAACGACCGCTCCCGGAAGTCGACACTGATGCGCGCGCGTTTTGGGAGGGCGCCGCAAAAGGCAAGCTGCTCATCCAACGTTGCACGCAGTGCGGTAGCTACCAGCACTATGCTCGGCCGTTTTGCATCAAATGCACCGGCCACCAAGTCGAAATGGTCGAGGCAAGCGGTCACGGCGTTGTCCACTCGTTCACGGTGGTGCATCGTGGTCCGTACGACGACATTGCGGCGCCCTACGTCGTCGCTCTCGTCAAGCTCGACGAAGGCGTAACGCTGATGACCAATATCGTCGGTTGCGATCCTGCGAGCGTCGCGTGCGATATGCCCGTCGAGGTAACGTACCAGGCGCTGCGCGACGATATCGTGCTGCCCGTCTTCCAGCCGCCGCGCGAGGTGTAGATGCAGCGCGTGCTCGTCGCCAATCGCGGAGAAATTGCATTGCGTGTGGTCCGCGCGTGCATGGAACTCGGGGTCGAGTCCGTCGCCGTGTATTCGGAAGTCGACGAAGATGCCCGTGGCGTTCGCTTGGCGGACGCGTCCTTGTGCATCGGAAAGCCGCAAGCCAAGCACAGCTACCTCAACCGTGACGTGCTCGTCAGCGCCGCGCTGGCAACAGCGTGCGACACCCTGCACCCCGGCTACGGATTCCTCGCGGAGGACTCGGGTTTGGCTCGAGCGTGCGCGAAGAACGGGATCGTGTTCGTCGGTCCGCCGCCCGAGGTGATCGAGACAATGGGTGACAAGATTGCAGCCAAGAACTTCGCAGCATCTGCTGGTGTCCCGCTGGTTCTCGGCGGGACGATCGATCCGAGCGCGGATCTCGACGCGTTCGCAAAGACGCTTCCGTATCCCGTGCTGCTCAAGGCCGCAGCCGGCGGGGGCGGCCGCGGCATGCGGATCGTCGAGACGGCGTCTGAGTTTTCCGCCGCGCTGGCGCAAGCACAAGGCGAAGCCAAAGAAGCGTTCGGCAACGGAACGGTCTATTGGGAAACCTACGTGCGCAACGCTCGCCACATCGAAGTGCAAGTCCTCAGTGACGCACACGGAAATCACGTGCACCTTGGCGAGCGAGACTGCACGCTGCAGCGGCGCCACCAGAAGCTGGTCGAGGAAACACCAAGTCCTGTTTTGACACCGGCGCTTCGCGAAGAGTTGTGCAATACGGCCGTGAAGATCGTCCGCGCGCTCGATTACCGCGGTGCCGGCACGATCGAGTTTCTCTTCGATGCCGATTGCGGCAGCTTCCACTTCATCGAGATGAACACGCGCATCCAGGTCGAGCATCCGGTGACAGAAGAAGTAACCGGCGTCGACCTAGTGTCCGAACAGCTCCGCATCGCGGCCGGTTTGCCAATGGATCTGCAGCGTGTCAGGCGACCGCCGTACGGTCATGCAATCGAGTGCCGGATCAATGCCGAGGATCCGCGACGGGGCTTCGTGCCGACTCCCGGTCGCATCACACGCTTCGTCCCGCCCGGAGGTCCCGGCGTGCGTGTCGACACGCACTGCGAGAACGGCAGCGTCGTATCCCCGTTCTATGACTCCATGATCGCCAAGCTGATCGTGTGGGACGTCGATCGCGAGGGCGCGAGACGGCGCATGGTACGGGCCCTCAGAGAGTTCGTCATCGAAGGCGTAACCACGACGATCGACTTCCATCTGGAACTGCTCCAGTCGTCCGAATTCATTGACTGTAACTACAATACGCGCTGGGTAGGCGAGCGCAAGCGTGGGGAGATCCTCGTATGAAAACCATCGAAATCATGGACATCACTATCCGCGATGGGCAGCAGTGCCTGTGGGCGACGCGCCTGAGCACGGACGAGCTCGTTCCGATTGCGCGGACGATGGACGAAGCCGGCTTCTACGTCATCGACCTCAACGGCGGTGCTGCGATCGATGCGAGCGTGATGTTTCTGGGTGAGGATCCATTCGAGCGGATCCGAACGATCTCCAAGCTCATTACGAAGACGCCGCTGAACTTCAATACTCGCGGCCAGAGCATCTTCCGGTGGATGCAGTACGCCGACGACGTCACCGAGTTCACGCTTAAGCTCATCCAGCGCAACGGGATCCGGTCAATCATGGTCTTCGATGCGCTCAACGATTTCCGCAACGCGCGCGCTACCATGAATTGTGCAAAAGCCATTGGTCTTCACGTTATCGGAGCCGTGACGTATACGATCAGCCCTGTGCATACCGACGAGCATTTTGCGCAAAAGGCGAAAGATCTCGTGGATCTGGGTGTCAACGCGGTCGAGATCAAGGACCCGGGCGGGCTGCTCACGCCCGAGCGGGCGCGCGACCTCATTCCGAAGATGCGCGCCGCGGTCGGGAGGACGCAGCTACAACTCCATTCGCACTGCACTTTCGGTCACGGCGTGGACACGTACCATGAAGCACTCAAGCTCGGCGAGAACGGTATCGATCTCTTTCACGCGGCCAGCCGGCCCCTGGCCTATGGGTACTCGCTGCCGCCGCACGACTACATCCTTGACGAGATTGAGAAGGCCGGCTGTACGACGCGCATCGATCGCGCCGCCATCAAGGAGATCGCGAAGTATTTTTCCACCGTCGCTCGGCGCAGCGGACGCGAACCCGGACAGATTCTTCCCGTGCAATCCGTTGACGTCGATCATCAAGTCCCTGGCGGCATGATGAGCAATCTCATTCGGCAGCTCGAGGATCAGGGGCAACGCCATCGTCTCGACGACGTGCTGGAGGAGGTGGGACGCGTGCGACGCGATCTGGGCTGGCCGATCGTTGTTAGTCCGATGGCGCAGTATCTGGGGACGCAAGCGGTGCTCAACGTGCTCACCGGCAAGCGCTACCAGATCGTCCCGCAAGAAATCAAGCAGTACGTGCTGGGCTACTACGGCGAGGTCCCGGGTCCAATCGATCCGGTAGCGCGCGAATTGATCGCGGGCGACGAGGAAGCGATCACCGTTCCACCGGGCGAGCTGATCCCCCCCATGATGGACCGGTATCGCAAAGAGCTTGCACCGTACGATTCGGAAGAAGAGCTGGCGCTGAAAATCTTCTATACGGCCCAGCAGGTCCAAGAGAACAAGAGAATGCGCCTCTTGGCAAGGCCAGGTGCAATGGCGACGGACGCCGGGGCCTTCCTCGCACGCGAGATCGTGGCCGACCCGAAGATCGAGATCTGTGAGATCAAGGCGAAAGACTTTGTCTTTTCGATGAACCGCAATGCGGCGGAGACGCCGAGCGGCGTCGGTGCTCACTAGGGAGATGCATCGTGGTTAGGATAGAGATCGTTCTCTTCCGGAATAAGATGACGCTCGAAGAGCAGCACAGATGGTGGCTCGACGAACATGCTCCGCTAGCCCGCAAGATGCCGAAGCTGCGATCCTACGTCATCAACTTGGCAGGCCGCGGCGAATCTGGCGAAGAGCCCGAAATCTGCGGCACGGACACGCTGAGTTTTGATTCTTGGGAAGACGCCATGACGGCATACAATTCTCCGGAGTGGAAGACGGCGCGGCAGCATACCGAAGCATCGGGTGCGCGCGCCTTGCGCACGTGGATCAAGGATCAAGTCACGATCCCGCTGAGCACATGAGAATGGCAATGCAAGCCCCGAAGAAAATCGTGTTTCAGAGCGTCACAATGGTCTACCCGGGCAAGAATGCAGCACAGGCCTCCGTTCTCGCGCTGGAGGGTCTGGACGTCGACATACGGACCGCGGAAATCGTCTCCGTTCTGGGTCCAACCGGCTGCGGAAAATCCTCAGCACTCAATCTGATCGCCGGCTTCGAGGTACCGACGACGGGAAACGTATTTCTGGACGAACAGATCGTGCGCGGACCCGGACCCGATCGGGCCGTTGTCTTTCAGCAGGCCTCGCTGTTCCCGTGGCTCAGCGTCTTTGACAACGTGACGCTCGGCGTGAAGTGTCAGGGGATGCCGAACGAAGAGTACACGCGCCGAGCTCACCATTTGCTCGACGAAGTTGGCCTGACGGGCTTCATGCGCCACTACCCGTACCAGCTTTCCGGCGGGATGCAGCAGCGCGTGCAAATCGCGCGAGCCCTCATCTCCGCGCCGAAGGTTCTCCTGATGGATGAGCCGTTCGGCGCCCTTGACTATCAGACGCGCATCTTCATGCAGGAGCTGCTGCTTCGCCTGTGGGTGGAGTACAAGCCGACGGTGTTCTTCATCACGCACGACGTCTCGGAGGCGATCTTCGTTTCGGATCGCGTGCTCGTGATGAGCCGCCGGCCAGGCCGGATCAAAGTTGCCGTCGACGTCAAAACTGAGAAGCCGCGAACGATCGATTTTCTCAGCGCGCCCGAATTCATCGACTTGCACCGCGACTTGCTGCGCGCCGTTCAGGAGGAAGTCCAGCCCTAACACCAAGGTGGTCGGATATTCGGACGCCTCTATCGAATCACGCCGGCCGTTTCTCAGACGCACCGAGGCAAAGATCGACTCGATTCGGATTCGTCGTGCGTAAGTTCTTGTGGTTCGGCTCAGGGAAGCGATAGTACGCAAACATACGATCGACTTCGTCGCGCAAGCTCCCGCCGCTTTTGGAGGCTGCGCTGCTACGATTTCGCCAGCGTCTTCAGGCTGCGACGGGCGTGTCGATCGTCAGCGTACGCCGGGATCCTCGGGATCCATCCGACCGAAGACGTGCGGCCGCCGCGATGATTGCCAATGCGAAGGCTGCGCTGCGTGAGGATCGGCCATGAAAGGGACGAAGCGCCTACTGATAGTCCGTCCGGGGATCGAATCCGCGATTCGTCCGAGGGGGTACCCGGATCTCAAGACGTTGCCCTCGGGCTCACCAAATGTCGGAGGGTCGGAGGACTAGGCGTGCGCGATTCGAGCAAGCGTCTTGTTGGGTAATTTACCAAGGCAAGGCGCGCAAATTATGGTTTGTGGGCCACGCTGCCCCAAATGCAATGAGAAGGCCGGTTGTTTTTAGGACATAGCTGTGACATAGTAAGGGAGTTATGCACGCTCAGACTGCCGCGCGCTTCGAGCGCCTTCGCGAGGCTGTAAGACCGTACGGCGTTTTCACCCCCGCTCAAGCCAAACAGCACGGCCTCACCCGGTCGCTGCTTCAACGCTATGTTGGCGCAGGTGTGCTGCATCGCTACACCTTCGATAGAGCGGTCTACCGCTTCGAGCCGCCGACTGAGCCCGAGTCCATCGTCGACGCCGCGCTCATTGCCGGACCAGAGGCGGTCGCCTCGCACGTCACGGCGCTCCGGCTCCACGACCTAACCGACCTGCTCCCGCAGGCCGACGAGTTTACGCTTCCGCGCACCCGGCGCTCCCGCCGGCCGCCCGGGCCGCTGAAGTTTTACTTCACCACGACGCCGCTTGCGAACGAAGACATCACGACACTCCTCGACATCCGAGTCACGACCCCCGCGCGCTCGCTCGTCGACGTTATGCGCGTGACCGGACATCTCGATCAAATTGAACGTGGGATCGCCGAGGCTCTGCAGCGCGGAGTGGCCACGGAACTTGACTTTGCCAGCGCCCTCTCGCGTTCGCGACTAAGCGCCCAAGACCGAAAATGGTTCGAGGCTGCTATCCGGTGGGCTCGCGACGCCCTCTCGGCGTCTCAAGCCTGACGATGCGGTACGCATCGCCGGAAGCCTTCCACCGCGCGATCGCAGACCGCATTCCTGTACTCGCGAAGGACACTGGAATTAGCCAAAACCAACTGCGGCTCTTGGTCGCATTTGATCGCGTCCTAGCACGGCTCAGCGCGTCCGGCGACGAAAACTTCGTGGTAAAAGGTGGCGTAGCGCTCGAGTACCGTCTCGGTCACTACGCCCGCCGGACAGTGGATCTTGATCTCGCCATGCCCGGTTTCCCGGAAGCACGGGACGCTATGCGCGCCGCGGCGCGGATTGCTCTCGACGACCATTTCTCGATGCGCGTCAACCAAGAACCACAAGGCGATAAACCACTCATCGAAGGCGTTGAAGTCTATCGCTGGAAGCTGGACCTTTGGCTTGGATCGACGCGCTTCGCCCCACCGCTTATCCTTGATGTGGGCATCGGGCAGCCGCCATTGCGAACGCCAGACGTCATCGAGATACCAGATCTGCTCGGCTTCGCCGGACTGCCGCGCACTTGCGTTCAAGTCATACCGGTCGAATATCACCTCGCCGAGAAACTTCACGCCTACTCTCGCACGTATCCAGGCCATCGCCCATCGTCGCGCGTTAAAGACCTCATTGATATCGTGCTTCTCGCCGAGCATCATGAAATCGACAGCGTCAAACTCAAAAGCGCGGTCGAGGACGTCTTCATTGGCCGCGGTGCGCAACAGGCGCCAGCTGCTTTCCCGACCCGCCGGAGACTTGGACCGATCGATACCGTGAGCTTGCGGCGCCGATCGGGATCGCCGGCGATGTTGAATCCGCCGTGGCGATCTCACGAGCGCTCTTCGCTCCCAGTCTTTCAAAGGATCCCGTACAGCGTACCTGGGCACCTCGCGGTCACGAGTGGAGGGTACGACCTCCGGTCGAGGAGCGCCGCGTGCGCTCGTTTGCGCAAGAAATCCAGCACGCGTTTCAAGATGGATCCCTACGCCTGGGAGGCAAGGATGGGTCGTTCCGCGAGGTCGTGGATCGCCGCGCAACCGAAGCCGGCATCCAGCTAGACTGGAACGGCATCGCGCAGGAGTTGACGAGAAATACGGTGCGCGTCCTCAACGGCGAGTTTTCAGGAATCGCCGCACTCATTGAGCGCGTAGCCCAGCCGGCGGCCCGGGAGCGCGAACTGCAAGAGCGAAAGCGGCCGGGCCCGGCGCGGTCGCTTGGCGGCGATGACCGGTCGTAGCGAAGGGCGCAGCCAATAGCCTTGTCCGCGGTGCGCGTTCGACGCGGCTCCCCAGCGTTGACCTGATGCGACTTCAACAAGCGCGGTGCCCGATGTTCGGGCATTAAGTATATTTTTGAGACGGTTTCATCCGACGCTGAGAAGCGAGTCTTTCCGTTCGCATCCATGTTAAGAATATTGTTCGTAGTTCGCGATGGCGACACGGTGCGATGAGTTGGGGCGCCTCTATTCCCGCTGTTAGCGACCAGCTTATTCTAGAGAGGATGCAGGAAAGACTAAGCGGTCAGGCGTCCTTAAATCCGAGTGCTTTCCAACGGCGGGCCAGCCAAGAGTTTGGAAACTCGCCGATATGGCGTTCGACGTACGCGTGATACCGGGGCTCGTTGTCGGGATTTGACAACGTCGCGCGGGTCGATGTCGCGGGGCAAGGCATCGATCCAAAGCCACTGTTGCGGGCGATGCATACGCGCTACGGCCTGCCGTTCGGCTTGACCGAAATCCATCTGGCGGGCAACGAGCGCGACCGTCTCGGCTGGCTCTTGGAACGCGTGAACGATGCGCGCGCGCTGGCGACCGACGGTCTACCATGCGTTGTCGCCGGCGCATGGGCCGCATTCGGCATGGTCGATTGGCGCTCGCTGCTCATGCGACACACCCACGTGATCGAGGACGGGATCTACACGTTCGCCGGCCGCCACGCGACGCCGCAGCCGACCGCGCTCACCGCGACGCTCCAAACCCTGGCACGCGGGACGGTACCTACGCCGCCGCCGGGGATTCGATGGTGGAATTCACCAGCACATCGACGACCCTTGAGCGAACTCGTACGGCACGAAGCCGCCAACATGGAGGTCGCGTGACCGCTACCGCCATCGTTCATTACACGATCGAGCCCGGGACTCGCTGCTTGTTGGAAGCCGTGGCGGTCTGGCGTGCGAGGTCGTAGATCGCGGTCCAATCGTCGCGGCCACGTCCGCTCGCACGCGCCCGCTCGTAGGCCGGAAGGGCCGCGGTGCCGGTCGCCGTCTCGATGCCGACTTCGCGCGCGAGATCGAGCGCGAGCCCCAGATCTTTAGCGGCGAGGTCGACGGCGAAACCGGGAGCGAAGTCGTCTTTGAGAACCTTTGCGGGATAGGTCGTCCCCATATGACCTTGGCCTGCCACCGTGCCCAGCATGACGGTCCGCGCAAGTTCGGGGTCGAGACCGCTCGCTTCGGCGAGCGACAGCGCTTCGGCGGTTGTGACGTTCAGCGTGATCGACATGAAGTTGTTCACGATCTTCATCCGCGACCCGGATCCCGGTGGGCCACAATGGACGATCGTATCGCCCAATGGTACCAGCACAGGCTGCACGCGTTCGAGCGCGGACTCGGTCGCACCAACCATGACGAGTAGCTTGCCGTCGACCGCATGCTGTGACGAACGGCCGACGGGCGCGTCAACCATCTCGCTCCCGCGTTCACGGATCGCCTCGCCGAAACGATCCGTCGCGGACGGCGCAATCGTGCTCATGTCGATGTAGATCGCGTCGCGTTCGAGCGCTTCGACGATACCGCTGGGACCGAACAGCACCTCCTCGACGTGCGGAGAATCGGGAAGCATCGTGATCGCGCAGTCGACGCCGCGGACCGCATCGGCCGGCGACATCGCCTCCGTGGCGCCATCCCGAACGATTGCCGCCAGCGCAGCGGCCTTGGCGTCGTAGGCGCGCAGGTGAAATCCGGCGCGCAGCAAGTTGCGCGCCATTGGCGCGCCCATCGTCCCAAGACCGATAAAGGCAACGGTCCGGATGGGACTGTTCATCCGGCGACGCCGAGGAAGAGCGATGGATCAAAGTATTGGGACGCGGGCGTCGGATTTTGCATCGCGCCGAGTTTGACGTAGATGTCGGTGACGTGTTGCAGCCACTTCGTCACCGTTCCGTTCTGATATTGCTTGGACCAGTCTTTTGCCGTGAAGACCTTCTCGGCGCGGTACATCGTTTGCATCTGCGCGGGGGTGATGCCCTCGTACTGTTTGATGATGATCGCCAGTGATTTCTCGGGGTCGCGTAGAAGCGCGTCGTTTGCATCGATCCAGCCATGAACGAACCGGCGCAACACGTCCTTGTTTGACGCATAGTAGTCGTCGCGCGCTGCCCATCCGTCGACGATTGCCGCAGCGGGATAGAACTTTGAGGCATCGACTAGCATTTTCGCGCCCGGGACCTTCTCCTGGACGTCGAGGTTGAACGGGACCCACAGCGCGACGGCCCCAACGGCGCCGGCGATAAATGCGGTCACTGCCTGCGGCATCGGCTGGTTCACGATCTCGACGTCCTTGGTGATGTCGAGCCCGCTCGACCGCAGTGCCTCATAAAGGAAGACATTGGCGGTCGTCCCGGCGGTCGTTGCGATCTTTTTTCCCCGGAGCTGATCGATAGTGGTAACTCCGCTATCGGGGCGCACCCAGAGCTGCGCCGTCGCCCACTCGACGTCATTGATCAGAAAAACCTTGCCTTGGCCGCGAGCCGGGAAATTCGAGATGACGGCTCCGGTCGAAAGGATGTCCAGGCTGCCGCCGACCAGTGCCTGGAAGAGCGCGATTCCGGTATCGAAGCGAGTGAGTTGAATGTCGATGCCTTGCCGCTTCCAGCTCCCCATCGACTGCGCGAGCCATATCTGGCCGTCAACCGCCAGCGTGTGGAGGTACCCGACACGAATGGCGGTCTCCGCGATTGCTGGCCGGATATGTGCGGCGGAGGTTGCGCCGGCTGCTAGCAGACCGAGCGTGGAACGGCGGCTGAGTTTTCGCATTGCTTTCTCCTACGAGGCAAGGACGGTTTGGCGTTGTTGGACGGCGTATTCGCTCATAACGACCGATTCGAGTTCGGCGACGAGCGACTGAAATTCCGGACTGTGGCGGAGCGTGTCGGTGCGCGGGTACGAAAAGGGAACGTCGACGATGCGCCGGCTGCGTGCAGGTCGCGCGCTGACGGCGATGACCCGTGACGACAGGTAGAGCGCTTCTTCGACCGAGTGCGTTACGAACACCACGGTCTTTCCCTCGCGCGTTTGTAGCTCCAGCAAGAGATCTTGCATCGCGCTGCGCGTCTGCGCGTCCAGCGCTCCGAACGGCTCGTCCATCAGCAAGAATTGCGGCCGAACCGCGTACGCGCGCGCGAGCGCAACACGCTGCTTCATGCCGCCGGAGAGCGCCTTGGGATACGCGTGCCGAAAATCGCCCAGACCCATGACCTCAAGGTACCGTTCGCAGATCGCGTCTCGCTCCGCCCGGGGAACCGCATTGGCGCCGAGCTTCAAGCCGAAAGCGATGTTGTCGCGCACCGAAAGCCATGGGAAGACGCCATAGTCTTGAAAGACAATTCCACGGTCGGGTCCGGGACCCGCAATCGGGGCGCCGTCGAGCGTCACGGTGCCGGTCGTCGGCGAAACGAAGCCGCCGATAAGGTTGAGCAGGGTCGTCTTGCCGCACCCGGACGGACCAATAATCGAGACGAACTCGCCTTCCCGCACCGTCAGCGAAATGTCGGCTACCGCGGCCGTGTCGCGACCCCGGTCCTCAAACGACTTTGAGACGCGATGCAGGACGATCCGCTCGCGCCCGATCACTCCGCTATCCGCTCCTGCCACGCGAGCACTCGTATTGAAAACGAGCGCAGCGCCGCATCCATAAGGAGGGCGATGACGCCGATGCAGACGATTCCAGCGTAAATGGTCTTCATTTGAAAATAGTTCGACGCATTCTGAATGACGGCTCCGAGACCGCGTTGGGCCGCAACAAGCTCGGAGGCGACCAAGGTCGCCCATGTGACGCCCAGCGCCACTCTCAGCGCGGTCAAGACGTGGGGGACCGCCAGCGGGACGATGACGAAGCGGAAAATCTCACCGTCATGGGCACCGAGCGTACGCGCGACGCGAACGAAGAGCGGGTTGAGCTGCGCGATACCTTCGTACATCACGATCACGCCTGAGAAAAAGGCAGCGTAGAACAAGATAATGACTTTCGCGGGTTCCCCGATGCCGAAGTACACGATCACGAGCGGAATGAGCGCGATAGGAGGTAGCGCGCGAAAAAAGTTGATCACGGGATCGAACAACCGGCCGACCGGCCGATACCATCCGAGCAAGAACCCAACCGGAACCGCGAGCGCAATCCCCAAGAATAAACCGGCCAGGACTCGCCCCGACGACATGGCGACGTCGAACCACAAGCCTTTGGTCGTCGCCAGCATCCAGAAATCGGCCGCAACTTCGTGCGGTGCCGGGACGAGTCCGGGCCGGATCAAACTTGAGGAGCGCACCGCGTACCAGAGTGCGATCAGGCCGACCCAAGGAAGGAGCCACAAACCAAGGCCGCCGATACGGCGTCCTAGCACGTTCGGCGGCGCGTTGCGCTGTGCGCCGAGTCGATCGCCAAGGGCGGTAGAACTCTTCATTGAAGCGCCTCTGCCGATTGTCGTCTACGTCAAAAAGTTCTATAGTTCCAACAGTACGACTTTTAGCACGAAAGATCGCTTTTTCCTTTGCTGCATCGGTCCAGGCGTCCCTCGGTTCTCCTCTTTTGCGAAGCACTGCGACGGTCGTCTCTGCGCCGAGGCCGTTTCGTTCATCTCGAGATCGATCTTACGCGGTGAAGGTACCGTTGGCCCAACGGCAGCCGACGCTTCGCGAGCTGCGCGCGCTCGTATTCCGTGCGCCGATCGATGTGCCGGTCCGCACGTCGTTCGGAATGATGTTCCATCGTCCGATGTTGCTCGTGCGAGTAGAAGACGGAGATGGTGCGGTAGGATGGGGCGAGGTGTGGTGCAACTTTCCCGCATGCGGCGACGAACATCGTGCAAATCTGATCGAGACGGTGTTGGGGCCGATGCTCTGCGAGCTTCCGGTCGACGATCCGCCGCATGTGTTCGAAGCGCTGACGCAGCGGACGCGCGTGCTCGCGATCCAATCGGGTGAGCCGGGTCCCCTTGCGCAGTGCATCGCCGGGATCGACCTCGCGCTGTGGGACTTGGCAGCGCGCAGGGTGGGCAAGCCGCTCTATCGCATCCTCGGCGGAAGCGATCCGAATTTCGCCGTCTACGCCAGCGGCCTCAATCCGGATTTTCCGGAGCAGTTGGCCTCGCGCAAACGCGCCGAAGGGCATCGTGCATTTAAGCTCAAGGTTGGGTTCGGTTTGGACCGCGATATCGCGAACCTCAGGGCGCTGCGTACCGAGCTGGGCGATGGTTGCGCCTTGATGGTGGATGCGAACCAGGGTTGGACTCTGGACGAGGCGCTACTCGCAGTCGATGCGTTCATCCCATTTTCCCTCGCGTGGATCGAGGAACCGCTCGCCGCCGATGCGCCCCCGCAACAGTGGCAAACGCTTGCGTCACGGTCGCAAAGCCCGCTCGCGGCCGGCGAGAACATTGCCTCGCGAGCGGAGTTTGAGACGGCGATCGCCGGCGCGAGCATCGGGGTCGTGCAACCGGATGTAGCGAAGTGGGGCGGCCTTTCGGGTTGCGCCCCGATCGCGCGAGCGGTGACGGCGGCCGGTAAACGCTTCTGCCCGCACTTTTTGGGCGGCGGCGTCGGACTCGTCGCCTCCGCTCACCTGCTGGCCGCAGTCGGCGGCGACGGCTCGCTCGAGATCGACGCGAACGACAATCCCTTGCGCACGCTGCTGGCGGGCACGCTTCTTGCGGTGGTCGAGGGGCGATGTATGCTGGCTGAAGCACCTGGACTCGGGTTCGTTCCAGATCGTGCGGCGCTTGCACCGTACCTCGTCCTGGAGCGCGTCATTCGGCGATGATCGCAAGAAAGGCGACGACGATCGCCGCCGTCAGCATCCTCTGGCTGTTCGCGACGCACGTGACGCACGCAATCTCGCCGGGTCGCTTTCCAAGCCCGGCTGACGTGTACAAGGCAGCACTGCAGATTGGAATGCCGCCCGGCTACGCGGGCACCACGCTGTGGCGTCACATCGGAACGAGCGTCGAACTGGTCCTGCTCGGCTTCTTCGTCGCCGTTCTCACAGGCGTCCCATTCGGGATCGCGATGGGATGGAGTCGCCGTTTCGAAGCCTTTGTCAACCCCATTTTTCTCATGATTCGACCAGTTCCGCCGCTGGCCTGGATCCCGCTCGCCGTCGTCTGGTTCGGTCTTGGAATCCAGGCGAAGATATTTGTGGTTTGGTTCGCGGCGTTCGTTCCGTCGGTGATCAACACGTATACCGGCGTTCGCACGCTCGACCCGACGCTGATCGCGGCCGCACGCGTCCACGGCGCGAACGACTGGAAGCTCCTGCGCGATGTGATCGTGCCAGGATCATTTCCGCTGATGTTCAGCGGCTTGCGGCTTTCGCTGCAGGCTTCATGGACGACGCTGGTCGCCGCCGAGCTGGTCGGCGCCGTTGCCGGCATGGGACACGTTCTTATCGTCGCCTCGATCGATATCTATCCCGGGATGATCTTCTACGCGATGGGGTGGGTCGCGATACTTGGGGCCGCGATGACCTTCGGGCTGGGCGCATTGGAGCGCGCGGCGATGCCATGGTTGAGATGAAGTCCCGGCGACTCGAGCTGGCGCTGTTCTCGGCAGCGGGTGTTGTCATCTTTTTCGGTGCGTGGTCGCTGCTCGCAGCGAGCGGGCGCGTCAATGCGCTCATCCTTCCCAGCCCCATCGACGTTCTGGGAACCCTCGTGCTGCTGACGCACGAAAAATTCGCCAACTACACGATCCAGCAGCATCTGGCCTCCAGCATGGTCCGCTTCTTGCTCGGCTTTGTATTGGCGGCAGCAATCGGCATACCGCTGGGTTTGGCAATGGGTTGGTTTCGGTGTCTGGACGATATTGTGGCCCCGCTTTTTGAGGCCGTGCGTTTTGTTGCACCGATCGCCTGGGTGCCCTTTGCGGTGCTCTGGTTTGGGACCGGCATCGGCGGTCCGGTCCTCATTATCTTCGCCGGTGCGTTTCCGCCCTGTTTGATCAACGCGTATCGCGGCGCGCGTCACGTCGATCGTTACCTGATCGAAGCCGCGCAGACGCTCGGCGCCAGCGATTGGCGAATCATCGTTGACGTGCTTTTGCCGGCATCCTTGCCGTCGATCGTCGCGGGTCTGCGCATAAGCGCCGGACTCGGCTGGCAATCGCTGATCGGTGCAGAGCTTATCGTCGTTTCGGCGGGGATCGGATATCTTATGGTGCAGGGCCAGAGCAATCTGAAGACGGCAATCGTCATGTCGGGGATGATCGCGATCGGCCTCGTCGGGGTCGTCATCGACGTCTTGCTGCGCTTTCTGGAACGCGGCGTGGCGCGCGGACGCGGTGCTGCATGAGCAGCATTCGGTTCAACGAGGTGACGCGGCGGTTCGCATCGCGCAACGGCGATGTCGCCGCACTCGACGCCGTGACCCTCGAGGTTTCCGACCAACAGTTCGTTGCAATCGTCGGACCCTCAGGGTGTGGAAAGACAACGCTGCTGCGAATGGCCGCCGGACTCGACGCGCCGACGAAAGGCAGCGTAGAGATCGACGGTCAGCCGGTCCGCAAGCCCGGACCAGATCGCGCCGTCGTCTTCCAGCAGTTCGCGCTCTTTCCGTGGAAAACCGTGCGCGAGAATATCGCATTCGGGTTGGAGTGCATCGGACGCGATCGGGCAGAGCGTGAAGCCGCGATCTCGCGCTACGTCGGGCTGATGGGCCTGGAGGGTCGCGAAGACGCCTATCCGCACCAGCTTTCCGGCGGAATGCAGCAGCGAGTTGCAATCGCCCGCAGCTACGCCGTCGATCCGAAGGTGTTGCTCATGGACGAGCCGTTCGGTTCGCTCGACGCCCAGACGCGTATCCTTATGCAAGAGGAATTAATTCGGCTCGCGCGGGTCAATCCTCGCACGGTGCTGTTCGTCACGCACAGCGTCGACGAAGCCGTCTATCTGGCCGATCGGGTTGTCGTGATGACGCCGCGCCCCGGCCGGCTCGAGCAGATCGTCGAGGTCCAACCGACGCGCATCGCGGACGGGTGGGAGCAGTACGGTGTCGATGAAGTCATGAACCGGGGAACTTTCATCGACTTGCGAATTCGCATTTGGAGGCTCTTGCGGCACTAATTTCGTAGAGGGGATGAATCTTATGGGTAAGCGGATCGTCGCGTTCTTCGGCCTCGCCCTGCTGGCGACCGTGCCGTCCGGTGCTCGGGCGGCGGCAACCTTGCAGCCGATCAATGTTAGCTATCAGCCCACGAACTATTGGGCGCTGCCGTTCTATCTGGCCACCGAAAAAGGATGGTGGAAAGAGGTCGGCCTCAACCCGACCTTCAGCACGTTCCCGGCCGGCGCGCCGCAGGTTGCGGCGGCGGCGGCGGGTTCCTGGGACGTCGGCTCCACCGGATCGGTGCCTGCGGTCTTGGGCGCGGTGCGCTATAACATTCTTACCGTCGGGATCTCGAACGACGAATCAGCGACCAACGCGCTGATGATGACCGCTGCCAAGGCTGCCGAGTACAAGAGCGATCCGAAATCGGTGAAGGGTCAACAGATCCTCCTAACGGCGAACTCAACGGGTGAGTACGCGGTTGCGGCCTGTCTGAAGAAATTTGGGCTGACCGAAGGCGACGTCACTCCGGTCAACATGGGACAAGCGCAGATTCTCTCTGCGATTACCGGCGCCACCGCCAGCTTGGGTGCGTTGTGGGCGCCGAACACGTACACGTTCGAGGAAAAATTGCACGGCCAGCTCCTGTGCTCGGGACGCGACGCGGGTGCCGTGATTCCAGGTGCTCTCATCGTGCGCGCAGACTACGCGAAGCAGCATCCTGATTTGGTCGCAAAGTTCTTGGCGGTGTACGAACACGCGGTGCGCTGGGAGCGAGCGCATCCGGCGGAAGCGCAGAAAGCCCTGATCGCTGCGGACAAGCAGGGTGGCTCCGAGATCTCCGCCGCCTCGGCTAAGGCAGAGATGGACTTGCGCCCGATCTACGACCTTGGCGAGCAACTCAAGATCATGAACCGCGGCAGCGGAGCATCCGAGGTCGACAAGTGGTTCGACGGAATCATCGCCTTTATGAAGGGGAAGGGTTCGATCCAGGAGACACCGAGCCCGAAGCAGTTCATCACCGACGAATACATGCGCATGGTGGATAAAAACCCCGAACTGAAGGCGTTCGCGAACCGCTCGACCTGAGATGCGCTACCTGAAGAAAGCGAGCAAGAGCGCTACCTCGACATCGGATGACGTGCGCGTGGATGTCGCGCGAATGCTTGCTGAGATAGAACGCGGCGGTGAAGAGGCGGTGCGACGGTACGCGCGCGAGTTGGACGGTTGGGATGGTCCGGTCAGCGTCAGCCCGGAGGAGGTCGCGCAGCGGAGCGCCTCCATTGGGGAGTCCGTAAAGTCGGACATTCGCTTCGCGCACGATCGGGTCTATCGGTTCGCGCAAGCCCAAAAAGAGAGTTTGCGGGAATTCGAGATCGAGCTTTCTCCAGGTCTGTCCGCCGGCCAACGTCTGATCCCGGTCAACGTGGCGGGATGTTACGTCCCAACCGGGCGCTTCGCCCATGTGGCGTCAGCGTATATGAGCGTCGCAACGGCGCGGGCAGCGGGCGTCCCGTTCGTCGTGGCGTGCTCGGCGCCGTATCGAGGCAGCGGCATCCACCCCGCCGTGCTGTATGCGCTCTGGGTCGCCGGCGCCGACGCGATCTTGACGTTGGGCGGCGTACAGGCAATCGCGGCGATGGCCCACGGGCACTTCACTGGAAAACCTGTCGACATCATCGTGGGCCCGGGGAATGCGTACGTGGCCGAAGCAAAACGTACGCTGTTCGGACAGATTGGCATCGACGTGCTGGCCGGTCCGACGGAGATCCTCGTTATCGCCGACGAGACCGCGGACCCCGCGATCGTCGCGGCCGATCTAGTGGGTCAAGCCGAGCATGGCAGCGAGTCGCCCGCGTGGCTCGTAACGACGTCAGCGCAGTTGGGGGAGCGCGTCATCGAACTGATCCCGAAGATTACCGCGACCCTTCCCGCGGGAAATGCGGCGGCTGCGGCATGGCACGACTTCGGCGAAGTGGTCGTCGTCGCTTCACGCGAAGAGGCGGTCGCACTGAGCGACAATTACGCCCCCGAGCATCTCGAGGTTCAGGCCACCGATCTCGATTGGTGGCTCGCGCATCTCACGACCTATGGTTCGCTCTTCCTCGGAGAGGAAACGACGGTTGCCTTCGGCGATAAAGGGTCGGGTCCAAATCATATCCTCCCCACGAAGCGCGCTGCTCGCTATTCCGGTGGTCTAAGCGTCGGTAAATTCCTCAAGACGGTAACATATCAGCGCATGACGCGGGAAGCAAATCGCCAAATCGCGCCGATCGCGGCCCGCATCTCTCGCATCGAAGGAATGGAAGCTCACGCTCGAACGAGCGACGA
>JRHI01001151.1_pt1 | contig 23854 bp, 25 predicted proteins | sample 215371 | NCBI WGS metagenome assembly JRHI01 (sample SAMN02929681, study PRJNA255918) | sediment metagenome | biome: cave system; feature: Ice Cave; material: Sediment; isolation source: sediment from deep within a dark volcanic ice cave with no known source of... ...
CGGGCATGCCCGTTCTGCTGCCGCTATGCTCACAACATATAACACAGATTTCTCTCAAAAGAATTCGCTAATCATCTGGTACACTTGCCGAAGAGAACACGATGTGAAAGTAGCCTATGCAGATGGATTGCTGTGGTAGGGGCCCGATTGATCGCGCCCGTCGTGGCCATGGTCAACGTCGCCAACATTGACTACCCCTACGACGGGCGCCAGGAATGGGGGCCCTACGACGACGATGCAACAACCCATCATTATGGGGGAGAGATCATTCGTAAATAGCATCCCTGTTACAACCTGGGCAAGGAGAGCCATTTCAGAGGGGGAAGCAACTGTTCAAGGGCAGCAAGATGATCGTAATAGCCACGTTGCTTTTGAATTAAACCATCCACGAAGGTAAAGACACTGACACCATCGACATAAAATGGGCGTGCCAGGAATGGAAGTTTGAGCAAACGCGGTCCCTTACCCTGTGTTGTCCAGGTAATAGCAGCCATATTCTCCTGTAGTAAGACCTGGCTACTTGGCATGTAGGTGATCGAGGGCATCGTATAAAAGCGACTTTGAAACCAGCATTCGATTTCAGCTCGTCCTTTGCGTGGACGTTTCATGCCAGAATCAAATAGTTCCGCATCATCGCCATACAGGGCAACAATCGCCTCGACGTTATGCGTATTAAACGCCTCGATCCATTGGCTGACGGGCACTTGTAAAGAAATATTGCTAGACACATTGGTTGCCTTTCTGGAAAGAACACTCATCCATTGCGCTCAACACACAACTTACATGTTACTTGCTACGTACTTATTATTGTATAATAGTCTACTATAAGCATTTTGGCAGTGCTATATTGCCTTTGTTGCTTCTCTCCAAATTCATCATTGTACCAGTGCTCATGAGCGCTGGTACTTCTTAACATCTGCAAGCATACGGCCAATGCTGCTGGAGGAACTATTGTTGAATGCTCCTACCCCTCATATCTCACCGTACATCGATGATGCCACTTTTTCTGCCGATGTGGCCTATCTCGAAGCGCTTTGGCAACGTGTGCCCATTGGCTCAACAGACCTTCCGCTCATTGATATGGGTCAGGGACCTCCGCTTGTGTTCGTCCCTATCCTGGAACACTTGGAGTTTGTCTATGCACGTCAGGTCCGCACATTGAGCCTGTCACGGCGTGTTCTCCTCTATCGGCGCTGCGAGGCACGAAATGCACCTATGGGTCTAGCGGAACGCGTCGAGGAACTACGCAAGATACTTGATAGTCTCGCATTAGAGCGTGTGGATATCTTAGGGCACGGAGATGCCGCAATGGTAATCTTCGAATTCGCGTTACGCTATCCGCAACGCTGCCGCTCATTGGTCATTGTTTCTCAGGCGGCTGATTACCGCATTGCACCACATCCATTCATCTGGTTGTTACATGAACTATTTGTGCGCTTGCCCATTGAGCGTTTTCTGCCAGCCGCATTTTTGCGCCGCCTCGTTATTAACTACATTATGGCCTGCTCTCCCGACAATAACACTGTGCCGCGTCTCCCTCGCTATCTGATCGAGCAACAATTTTCCAAAATCGTGCTCTGGCCGCACGTCTACAAGTTCTCGGTCCTGCCTATCATCCATTCTTTTGACGTACGTTCTCGCCTCCAACAGGTATCGATGCCCATTTTCCTGCTTAATCGTGCGGATGATGCCTTAGCGCCGGAAGCAAAAACCGCGTGGCTTGCCAGACAATTACCCAACTGCGTGGGCTATTCCGTCGTTGCAGGTGGAGAACGTTTCTTTCTGTACTCACAGGCTGAGATAGTGACGCCACTGCTGGAAACATTTCTCGTTTCCATGGATGCACAGGCAAGTGGTTCGATATCCCAAACTACTTCATAGGAGATACACGCATGACAGATAGAAGAGAAGCACCACCCGCGCAACGACGTGTAGTGATTACGGGCCTCGGAGTCGTTGCCCCCAACGGCATTGGCAGAGAGGCTTTCTGGCATGCGTGTATCTCTGGTCAGTCTGGTATTCGGCGTGTCACACGCTTTGATGCTAGCCCTTTACCTGCACAAATCGCCGGAGAGGTAGCGCAGTTTGACCCACTTCACTTAGGCTTGACCATTGATGAGTCTCAAACGTTAGAAAGAGGAGCGCAATTCGCGCTTGCGGCAGCTAACCTCGCGTTACAAGATGCTGGCTTGGCAGATACGCTGAACGAGCACGAGCGCGATGCCATAGGAGTATATATGGGGTCGGCTATGTTCTGTGTAGAAGAGGGCGAAAAAATGTGGGTACAACTCACCCAAGCTGGTACGCAAACTCTCGCTATGGAGCGAATTGATACACACCCAACTGCCATACTCGTGCCACACGCTTCAGCCATGAGTATTGCCGCACATCACCACCTGCATGGCCCTGCCACTGTTCTCTCGACAGGCTGTTCTGCTGGTGCCGATGCGATAGGACAAGCATTCTGGACCATCCAGGAGGGACGCGCAGAACGTATGCTGGCCGGTGGTTGCGACTCGGCTATTAGTTATACAGGACTGGATGTCTTTTGTGTGATGGGTGCCCTGAGCACACACTACAACAACGCACCAGAACGTGCTTCACGCCCATACGATAATGGGCGTGATGGCTTTGTAATGGCAGAGGGAGCAGGTGTTCTCGTCTTGGAGGAACGCGAACTCGCTCTCGCACGGGGCGCACACATCTACGCGGAACTGCTCATCTTTACCTCGAATTGCAATGCCTATCATATGACTGCACTTCCTGAAGACGGCTCACCGCTACAACAGTTACTCACCCAGGCCCTGGCTGAAGCTGCTCTTACGCCGCAACACGTAGATTATATTAACGCGCACGCCAGTTCAACGCGTCCCAACGAGGTCGCCGAAACAGCAGCGTACAAGGCCGTTTTTGGAGAACACGCCTATTCTATTCCCATCAGTGCTACAAAATCACTGATCGGTCATACGCAAGGAGCAGCTAGCGCCATTGAAACAATCGTTACAGCCCTGGTACTCGATCAACAATGCATTCCACCTACCCTCAATCAAGAATATGCCGACCCTCGTTGTGACCTTGACTATGTACCGAACGTAGCACGCCAAGCCACCATCAATGTAGCCCTCACACACTCCAGCGGCTTCGGTGGAGTAAATAGCGTCCTCATATTGGCACACCCCAACTGGATAGAAGATCATGTTGCATAATACCCAACGTCGCGTCGTCATTAGTGGACTAGGAGTTGTTGCCCCCAATGGTACCGGACAAGAGGCATTCTGGGATGCAACTCTGCATGGACGCTCTGGTATAACCCAGCTCGATACAACAACCATTGCTCCTACTCATCCCATACACGTTGCTGGCTCCATCAACAATTTTATCGTCGAGGAGCATATTGGGCGGAAGCTCATACAACGCACTGATCGTATGACGCATTTTGCCCTTGCCGCCATACAAGAAGCACTGACCGATGCACATCTTCTCCTAGAGGAAGAAGACCCGCAGCGTGTAGGAGCCGTCATCGCCAATACGCAAGGGGGCGTAGACTTTGTACTCAAGCAAATGCACACGCTTTATACACGGGGGCCACGCTTCGTGAGTGCCTATACCGCAATTGCTTGGTTGTCGGTAGCAAACGTAGGGCAAGCAGCTATCCGCTACGGATTCAAAGGCTACTGCAAAACGCCCGTCAACGATACTGTGAGCGGGCTTGACGCCATGACTATGGCTTACACAGCCATTCGGCGCGGCGCCGCAGATGTCCTCCTGACAGGAGGTTGCGAAGCGTTTTTGCATCCCTTTATTCTGCTTGTGCTTGCTAAGCAGGGCCAGTGTTATGTTGGACATGACATCGACGCCTATCGTCCTTTTGATACACGCGCCGCCGGTCTCATCATGGCAGAAGGGGCGAGTATGTGTGTTTTGGAAGAGTACGAACATGCCCAACGACGTGGTGCTCCGATCTATGGTGAAATCGTCGGCTATGGACAGACGAACGATGCCCATGGACTCCACGCACCCTCAGCCGATGGCACCTACTATGCACAAGCCCTCTGCCAAGCCCTCCATCAAGGAGAGAGCGAAACTGAGGATATTGCTTATATCAGTCTGGATGGGCGAGCCATGAGCGGCTCCGACCAGGGCGAAGTAGACGCGCTACATCAAGCATTCGGCACCCAACTTGCGCAGTTGCCAGTGAGCGTGCCACGCACTATACTAGGTCACAGCTATGCCGCGGCAGGTGCATTCGATACTATCACAGCATTACTAGCACTCAAGCACGGACTCATTCCGCCGACCATCAACTGTGAGCAACTCGACCCGCGCTATGGGCTAGACATGGTACGCGACGAACCACGCCCCATCCATTCAGACAAGCACACCGTCCTCATCGGTGGGCGTGGTCTCGGTGGCGCAAATGTCGCATTAACAATAACAAATAAATATTAGAAGGACAAACGAGGCATGACTCGTATTCTTACATACAACATTTTATTCGGAGCAACACATCGTCTTGAGCCATTACACACTATGATTGCATCCACACAGGCAGATATTATTGGTATGACGGAGGCTACTGATCCCATCGTCGTTGAGGAGCTTGCTCATCGTCTGGATATGCATTGGGCTATCAGTGCAAAAGGTACTCATTATCGGGATTGGCAACTTGCCATTTTGAGCCGTTACCCCATTCTCTCCATACAGGTACATACCCACCCTGACATCTTCACCCGTAAGTACCTACTCGAGGCTTGCATCGAAACACCCGACCTGGGGCCAATCAGTGTCTTTGTCTTTCACGCAACTTCAGATTTTCAGAGTGGACGTATCGCCAATCATACACGGCGCACAGAGATAGAGAAAATCTTACAGATTCTACACGAAAAACGAGGGATGCCCCACGTTTTACTAGGCGATTTCAACTCGATTGCGCCAAGTGACCAATTGAAAACGCACCTTTTATTTCGTCATGTCCTCAAAGAGCGGAGCAAATACTACGACAACCTCAAGCTACACTATCCAGACTACCTCCTCGATAAGAGCCAACGCGCCAAACTCCGTCGTCGGCTCATCCGCTACGCCATGCTCTTCACGATCAGCAATCCCTTATTCTGCGCACTCCTGAACAGTATCAGCCGCACCGTTGTGCAAGGCGGCATCGACCTCCTACAACAAGCTGGCTACGTCGATAGTTTTAGGCGTATTCATCTGCGCTCACGTGGCTTCACCTGCCTAGCAGCTGCCCCCGCTGGACGCATCGACTTCATCTTCGCCAGCCCCGAACTCGCCTGCCACTTGCACAACTGCGATATCGTCACCAATGGCGGTGGTGTATTCGCAGAACAGGCCAGCGATCACCTGCCCGTGTTAGCAGAATTCATATTAGAATACCCAAAGTCGTCGTAGGGGCCTGATTGATCGCGCCCGTCGTCGGCATGGTCAACGTCTCCAACATTGTTCATCTCCACGACGGGCGCCCTGAAGGTGGCCCCTACGACGACCTTACCACAATCCTGAATTTAGATAGGACATTTACATGAAGTAGGTTATAATGATGTCAGTGAGTAAATATATATCCATGAAATTTAATAAACAGGAAAGCAGGCTCAGAGGTACAGATGGATGATCACGAATTAGAAGTGCTGCTGGATGACCTTGAGTCAGACCGCGTAGAGCGCAAAGCAACTCTAACAGATAAAGAGGAAATGAACTTGAATACTCCCGTGATTGCTTTTTTTAATAGTAAAGGGAGCGTTGGGAAAACCTCACTCGTCTATCATCTAGCCTGGATGTATGCTGATTTAGGATGGAAAGTTATTGTAGCAGACTTAGATCCTCAAGCCAACCTCACAGCAACGTTTCTTGATGAAGATCGCCTTGAAGAACTTTGGCCCGATGGGAATCACCCAAATACGATATTTGGCAGTATACAACCTATCAGAGAGGGAACGGGCGATATAGCTAGACCTCATATTGAAGAGGTTGACGAGGGTTTTTTGCCCCAACACTCTTTGGAAGCCCCATAGGTTTGCTTGTTGGGAACTTACTTCTCTCGCTTTTTGAAGACGAGCTTTCGGAGGCTTGGCCCAAATGTCTGGAAGATAATCCGAGAGCGTTTCGCATCACATCCGCCTTTTGGTGCATTATGCAACAAGCAGCCAAAGCACATAGTGCGAACATTATCCTCATGGATTTAGGCCCCAATCTTAGCGCCATTAACCGTACAGCTCTCATAGCCGCCGATTATGTTATTATGCCACTTTTTCCTGATGTATTCTCTTTGCAAGGTTTACATATTTCAGGGCCTGCACTACACAAATGGCATGCAGAATGGAATGATCGGCTCGCGAAAAATACAACCTCTGATCTCTCTCTACCGCTAGGAAACATGCAACCACTCGGATACATTGTATTACAATATGCGCTCAGAATGGACCGCCCTGTACGAGCATATAACCGATGGCTCACACATATCCCCCAGGATTATCAGGAATATATGTTAGGCAAACACACAACCAAAGCAATTTCGGCGCGTGATGACCCAGAACGTTTAGCATTACTCAAGCATTATTATGGCCTTCTACCAATAGCACAAGAAGCACATAAGCCAATGTTTCACCTGAAACCAGGCGACGGAGCTATGGGTGCCCTTATGCAAGCTACCCAAGGCGCCTATCTTGATTTTGAAAAGCTTGCCCGCGAGATCGCCAGAAGAGTCAATATTCCTTTACCCTAACAACTTTTGATAGAGTTCGCGTTGACGTTGTGCTGCCTTCCTATAAATCTTCCCACGCTCAGCATTGGGTTGCACAGGGTCCTCAAGTGACGGAGCAACCTTGCTCAGGTCGGGGATGACACCGAGCGCTTCGAGTGCCAGCAGAGCAGCCCCTCGCGCCGAAGCTTCGTGATCTCGCGAACCATACACGGCATTGCCAATCGTATCAGCGATAATGCTCTGCAGCGTGGGTAAACCGAGTAAGGCACCACCACTACCAACAACGGTAGGCATCTCACCTATCTTGAGCGTCTTCTGCAGCTCCTCATAGACAGCTCCTAGTTGATAGGCCAGCGCCTCCATGCTTGCACGCAACAGATCGGCAGGAGTAGTATGCACATTAATATTCATCACGGTCATACGTGCCTGCGCATGCCAACCCAGGCTACGCTCCCCTGAAATGAACGGAAGGACCGTTAGGCCGGAACTGTCAGGCTCTAACGCAGCTACAAGCGATTCAGAGCCAGCTAACGATGGGAGTTTCAACGTGGCATCAATCCAGTTGAGCATATTTCCGCCTTCGCTCAGCGCACCACCAAGCACGGCGCGTTTCGCATCAATCAGATAGAGCCAGAGACCCAGTGACGAGACTGCCTGATCGGGTGAAACCACCACACGCATCGCACTTGACGTACCAATCGTCAGCGACCAATACTTCGTACTTATGCAGCCAGAGCCAACACAGGCAGCCGCGCCATCGCCTGTCGCCGGAAACCAAGGCACATTCCGCAGCGCAGGCCATGCCGAGGCATACTCCGGTGTAAGCCCTTGAATGCTATCACCCACATCTCCTAACGTGGGAAACTGCTGCTGGTGGACATGAAGCGCTTTCATCAGCTCACTATCCCAGGCACGCTTCCGTGTATGTAACATCCCTGTAGCAGACGCCATCGAAAGGCTACACACCGAACGCCCCAAAAACTTACGGTGCAAGTACTCGCCAAAAGAAAGCCATTGTGCTGCACGAGCAAACACATCTGGTTGCGCCTTCGAGAGCCAACGCAGTTTCGCAGGCCAGTAACTCGCATGCAAGCGTGCCCCCGTACGCGCATGCACAGCCTCTTCATCGAGTTCGGTACACAACTCAGCCGCCGCTGTATAAGGGCGCGTATCCTCCCAGGTAATGACAGGTGTGATGGCGCAATCCTTATCGTCCACAGCAACCAAGCTATGCCAGAAGGTATCAATAGCGACAGCGCCTATCTGTTTCACCATCGCACCTGCCAGCCGCAGTGCATCATCAATCGTCTGCACCACCAATTCCACAAGGTCATCTGCATTCACCGACACCTCACCCTCTTCGTCGGCATTCAACTTATATTGCCGTCGCGCCAATACACTAGGAATAGTCGCCCCCGTCGCATCAAAGAGTAGCGCACGCGTCGAAGATGTTCCCACATCCAAGGCCAAAATATATGGCGGTTTCACATCATTCGCCTGCTTGACTGGCGCCGAGTTCTCTGTCATAGCATACTCCCTTGTATCCATGTGATTTTGCATAGCACTAATTTCTCAAACACTGTCTCGGTTGTGGGCCTCAACGTTACATTTCATAACTTTTTAACCACATGGCGTGGTTATTTGTACAAACATCATTGCAAACATACACATGTTATACGATATTTTTAGGGAAGGCGACGAGCTATACATCAAGGAGTTGCCAATCAATCTCCGGTTTGCCAGCCTGATGGAGAACCGCATTGATCTTAGAGAAGGGTTTACTCCCAAAGAAGCCATTACGAGCCGAGAGCGGTGAAGGATGCACAGACTGAATAATAGTATGGCGCGAGGTATCAATCAAGTTGGCCTTCTTCTCTGCTATTCCTTTTTCATTCCGAATAAACGGAAAGTATCCAGGCAGGAAATTAACTTGGCAAAACTGGTTGCGGCGTCATAGAATGGAGCGTGAAGCGTGAGAAATTCCTCCACGCACATGAAGAGATGAATCTCCCTCATTCTGTAAAGAATGATGAGGAAGAAATCTCGTCTTAGGGTACTCTGCGAGTATTCCAAACACAATTTAAAGAAGAGGTCGTATATTTTATGGCTTTACAATTTGGCGTATCGCTTCCCCAGGGCTGGACAATGGACCTGATGGGGATCAAAGACCCTGTTGAAGCATATGAGACCATGACAGGCATTGCGTGCACAGCCGATGAGACTGGTTTCAATTCTGTCTGGCTCGTCGATCACTTCCATACGATTCCCCATCCATCACAGGAAGTGACCTTTGAAGCTTGGACGAGTACGGCAGCGCTAGCACGCGATACAAACCGCGTGCGCATTGGTCAAATGGTGACGTGCAACGGCTATCGCAATCCGGCCTTGCTAGCAAAAATGGCGAGCACCGTCGATGTGCTCAGCCACGGACGGCTCAATTTTGGCATTGGATCCGGATGGTATGAGCACGAATATCGTGCGTATGGCTACGAGTATCCCGATGCACCCGAACGCCTGCGCTCCCTGCGCGAGGCGCTGCAGGTTATTCTGGCGATGTGGACACAGGAAGAAGCCGTATTTGAGGGTAAATATTAGTAACTGCTCAGGTACCTGAGCAGTTACTCTAGATCGCCGTATCGGTAGTGGCTATGTAATCTTCAAAGGTGCGCGGTCTCTGCCTGAAAAACTCAGTATCACGCACCAATTCATCTCCAATTTTTGAGATGCATTAACCCTCTTTTGGTTATACACCTTCTCTCCAAATTGCGTGTCTGCATCTCACATTTATCTATTATGAAAAGATACAGAAGAATGTTGGGTCATTTATCCTATAAAAAAGCACCTTTTCGCTATATGCTGAAATTGCCACCAAACACATATATATTTATGAGCAAGAGAATACTATAAAGTAAAAAGGAATATGTAATGGCATCACAAACACAAGTTCAAAGATAAGCCATCCCACTCATTATTCTTCTACTCATATTATTAGGAATTGGTGTGCTAGTCCTCCCATCGTTGAAAGTGAATATCACCACAGGAGCGCAAAACACTTCAGATGGACAATGCCAATCAATAGGACAAAGCTTTGACGAACAACAAGAAGCATTTACGTTGGCACAGGTAGCCTAGCAATGATGCGTATTCATAATACCCACAAAAAACACTACTTCTCTTCCCTTCTTCCCCCATCCCTACTAATCGTGGTCGTGCTTGCGCTCCTCCTGATCTTCCGCCAGGTCCATTGCTAGCACAGTAGCGAGGATAAGAATATCGTCTTCACCAGGAGCGGTCTCTACTCCATAGGTATCAGTGATCGTGAGCCAGCGTTTGGAGACGGTAGCAACAATCTGCCCGTCACGTTGCATGGTGAAGTTATGTTCAAGAAGGCTTCCTGTCACATATAAGTCATCGGGGCCGGGAATATCAACGGTAAAACGATCAACGAAAGGACTAAAGATTTTCTTGCGTATGGTAGCAGCTTCTTGCCCATGCCGTGTGATATGATACGTCGGAGTGAAAGCAATCAACTGTTTTTTCACCGTCGCCAGTTCGTTGCCCATCAAGTCCTTGAGCACCACAGTGTTACGAAGAGAGAACACCTTGCCATCAACCTGATACAGCGGCTGTCCATACTCATTGGTGATAACAGAGTCTTCACCTAAGTGGAAGAATTTCTCGCGAATCACATAGCGCATTCTACACCTCATTTTCCGTCATATCTGTTTTGAATATGTGCAAAACAATAGTTACGTATTTATAATAACACAAAAGAAAACGCGACCATAAAACAGAAAGACAGAAGTCAATCTGACTGTTTGAAGGGCTTGCTACCCTTCAAACAGCCAGATTGACTTCTGTTACTTCACTTTAGGCGGAACACCATCATCGCCAAAGTTCCTTTGATATTCTTCGCTCTTCATAAGCAGATCAATGACGGTGGGAATACCATCCTTCTCGGCAATTTGCGTGTAGTAGTGCAAACCTCCGTCGTCTGCCACACGCCCCAGGAAGTGCTTGTAGCAGGTCTGTACTGCTTGCTCCACAGGCTGTCCTGTGATGAAGCGTCCTTTGTATTCGTCGGACTGACTGATGTACCACATCACATTCTTGACGCTCTGTTCACCATTCACCAGGAAGGCACTCCAATACATCTTGCCATTCTCGTCCGGCTCGCGCTCCTGAATCTGATCATAAATACGAGTGATGATGTCCATAGAGGATGTTACATCCCATTGTTTAGGCATATTGTTCCTCCTACTATTGCTACGTTTGCTGCATTCTCTTGCTATGTGCCAAGTAAGCACATAACCACGGCTATTATGCCACATAAAATTCCCAGATGCTAGAAGAAGAGAAAATATTCGCTATGCCCGTATCTAGTTTGTCGCGCTATCGTTGGCTTCCCATCCCTACTATATTCGCCTCTCAAAAACTGGCGACCCCAATGCCGCCATCAGTTATAAACTCGGCAATGGTGGCCCAACACTCGATCAGCGTTCTGTAATTGACGCAGGTTTCCTTGAACTGGTGCGTCTCGGCCTCAAGCCGTATAACAATACTGCTATTACCGAAACTCTGCCCGGTCCCATAAAAACATCTTACTACTATGTACACGGATCACACGAAAGGAGTGTTCCACTTATGGCATAGCATCATGCATAATAAAGATTAGAAATTCATGAGTTGCTCACACAAATCACACACATTCTTTCCCATATCCATTGTTGCCGCTCCATACGTGAATAGAGTAAAGGTAATTACTCGCTCAATGCGAAATACGAAAGGATAGCATCCAATGGCAGAATACGCTGATACTTCTGATAACACAGAGAACAATCTAAATGGACAACTTGTAAAAATAGACGCCGAAGCAGTCCAGCTAACGGGTCTTTTGCATATTCCTGATAATGCTCATGGCATGGTGATTCTCGCGCATGGCATTGAGAATGTTGAGCAGCTTACACACAACGCGGCTCTGACTATAGCACAAGCCTTCTATAGTGATGGGTTAGCAACACTCGTCGTCGATCTGTTTAACACAGAGGAACAACAACTTGATGCTGAAACACGTTATTTCCGCGCTAACACCAGCATTATAGAGCAACGCATCGTAGGTAGCGCGGAATGACTGTTACAGACACCGACTACACAACATCTCGCCATCGGCTACTTAGGTATGGGTACCACTGGCGCCGCTACTTTGATTGCAGCGGCAGAGCGCCCCGATGTCGTCGCAGCCATCGTCTCCGTTGGAGGACAACTTGCGGCAGCTCAGGAATATCTTCCACGCATCTTTGCGCCTACACTGCTCATCACCTTGGGCGATGACCAGAATATTATTACCATGCAGCAGACAGCACTCGAAAAGATTGCCGTTGAGAAACACTTTGCGCAAGTTGCAAACACCAGCGAAAACCTGACCCGTGTAGCAGGAGCTTGGTTTACCAAACACCTCACCCTCATCGGAGAATAAGTGAGTTGTAGAAGGGACGGGAGCATTTTCCATTTATTAGAAATAGATAAGTTCATAACTTCCTTTGTTTCAAATTATTAGAAAATCTTCATGTATGTGACAAATTCTTTGCATTCCCGTCAGATTAACGTATACTACTATAGGCGTCAGGTTCGAGTCTGGCATGTATTTTTACCACGACAAAATGATGCTACCACACCGGATTTGGCGACTGTAGAGGCTCTTTACGAACCCTTAACAAAGAGTTACAAGAGCATTCGCTACTTACCATATAGCGAATGCTTGTATTGCACATTATCCTCAAGTATTCACAATATGTGCATTAACTCTTCAACTACTGTCAGGACATCCATACAGGTAAAGGAGAAACTTCAATGTCGAACCAAGACTACGGTCAAGATCAGTACAACCAGCAACAAGGCAACCAGGGTCAAGACCAATATGGCCAGTCCCAGCAGGGCAACCAGGGTCAAGACCAATACGGCCAATCACAACAAGGCAATCAGGACCAATACGGCCAGTCCCAGCAGGGTAACCAGGGTCGGCAAAGCAATCAGGACCAATATGGCCAATCCCAGCAGGGCAACCAGGGTCAGGGTGGTCAAGATCAATATGGCCAGTCCCAACAAGGCAACCAGGGTCAGGGTGGTCAAGATCAATATGGCCAATCTCAACAGGGCAACCAAGACCAGTATAAACAGCAACAGGGCAGTCAGCAGCAAGGCAATCAACAACAGGGTGGACAGTTTGGCGGCGCACGCCAAGCAGCTGGACAGCAAGTTGATCAAACCATAGATCAATTTGCCAACAAAATCCCTGGCGGCTCTCAGTATTCACAGCAGGCGAAAGATGCCGCCGGTGGTGTCCTCGATAACCTAGAGGGCGAAGCAGAGAAGCGTGCTGGAGGCCTCGGAGGTCTCTTCGGCAACCAGGGCCAATAACCCCTTGTAGGGACCAGCTTCAGCGCGTCCGTCGTGAGCACCCTACGACGGGCGCCATACATGTGGCCCCTACGACGGACAGACGTAACATCTTATATCCGAACAGTGTAGAAAGGATTGCAACGATGCAAGGTAATCAGGAACAAGCAGCAGCACATCCCCCCGTACCAGCCGATCCCTCAGCGCCACATTATGTTCATCACGGCGAGGGACATCACAGTCACAAACACGAACATGCAGAGCATGGACACCATCACCATCGTCATCACCATGCTGGCGGAGACCAGGAACACACCCACAACACAGATCATGCATTGCATGCACAGCACCCCGAACATCATCGACATCATATGGGCTAGCTTGCGCTATTTGCGAGAATCTACTCACTTCATAAAAGAGGGGCGTATATCTCTTGCATAAGAGCATCATATGGTTGTACTATATATGTCAGATGATATGCCTGTGGACTTCACAGGCAACGAGAAGAGCAACAATGAGTTGCTCTTCTCGTATCCACAATTAGCCCAACTTGTATGTAGTCACTTGAAAGGAGAGACAGTCTATGAGCGATCCTATTTCACACATCAGGGGAATCACAGCCGAGGTCCAGGCAAAGTTAGAGGCTGATGGTATTAAGACTACCGATCAACTCCTTGAGCACACACGAACCAACAAGCAACGTCACGATTTGGCAGCCAAAGTAGGGGCCACCGCTCAAGAACTCAAAGAACTGGCGAATCGCGCCGATCTCATGCGCTTAAAGGGCGTTGGTGGCGACCTATCGAACCTGCTTGAAGAGGCGGGCGTCAATAGCTGCAAGGAACTACAACATCGCAAAGCAGAAGCACTCCATAAAGCACTCGTCGAACTCAACACGAGCAAGAAGATTGCGCACCATGTGCCCAATGTCGCCGCAGTGACAGAATGGATTGCCCAGGCAAAGACCCTCTCCGCTTCCTCCGCAGAGTAATATTTCCCATTGAGCCTAGCTCAAGTAAGAGACGTGGCAGGCGGCTAAGCCGCCTGCCACGTCTCTTACTTGAGCTAGGCTCAATGGGATTCTAAGAACTTCTGGATATCTGCGATTTCGCTTTCAGAGAGACGAAACTCGGCGGCATTCACCATCCCTTGTATTTGCCGGGGATGACGCCCACCCACAATTGCTCCGGTCACTGCTGGATTGTTGAGTGTCCAGGCAACGGCAACCACACCTGCCGACACGTTATGTGGGAAACCAATATCTGTGAGTAGATGTGCCAGCTCCAGGTTACGCGAGAGGCGTGGCTCCTGAAACTCAGGGTCCCTCTTGCGCCAGTCATCGTCAGGCATATTCTGCACACGCTCTTTGGTCATGGTACCAGTGAGCAAACCAGACATCATCGGTGAATAGACGATCACACCAATATTTTGTTGCTCACAATAGCGTAGAATATCCTTTTCTACATCAGGGTGAATAAGCGAATACGGAGGTTGTAGAGAATCGATAGGAGCAATACGCTGCACACGCTGCATCTGCTCAATAGTGAAATTCGAGACACCGATGGCTCGTACCTTGCCCTCTTTCTTTAATTCCGCCATAGCCGCCCACCCCTCCTCAAGATCAGGCTCCGGATTCGGCCAATGGATCTGATATAAATCAATGTACTCAACCCTAAGACGCTTCAAGCTAGCTTCACACTCGCGCTTAATCGAATTAGCCTTCAAACTATTGCCTACCTTACGATCCTTATCCCACACTAGCGAACATTTCGTGAAGATATACGGGCGTTCGCGTCCCCTAATCGCCTCTCCCACCACTTCTTCAGAATGCCCCAGCCCATAGACGGCAGCGGTATCAATCCAGTTGATACCCAGATTTAATGCCTCTTTGATCGTAGACATAGACGCTATATCTTCCTGAGCTCCCCAACCAAATTCCCAGCCACCACCACCAATAGCCCAGGCGCCCAGGCCAAGCGGCGTAATCTCTATATCTGTATTTCCCAGTTGGCGTGTTTTCATTCTTGTATTTCCTCGTTTCTGCAATACGTACAAAACAACCATGTCCCCTATTACACGTATCTCATGAGCAGCGCGATACACCATACCAATACGAATGTCGTAGGGGCCTCATTCATGGCGCCGTCGTGGGTGTGTACAACGTCGGCGGAATTGACCATGCCGACGACGGGCATCATGAATCGGTCTCCTACGACTTCTGCTTTCCATGATACAATAACATAAAATGAACTCATAAACACCCTCAGAAGGAAATACCATGTTCAATATCGAAACGGTACGCACACATGTTCCCGCACTGGCCTCCGGTACGCTCTTTTTTGATAATCCTGGTGGCACGCAGGTGGTACGCGAAGCTCTGGAGCGTATGACAGACTATCTTCAGCAGAGCAACGCTAATCACGGTGGTGCCTTTCGTACTAGCCGCGCTTCAGATGCTGTGGTGCATGAAGCACGGCAAGCGGTCGCCGATTTTTTGCATGCAGCCCGCGCAGAAGAGATTATTTTTGGGCAAAATATGACAAGTCTCACGCTGCATATCAGCCGCAGTATCGCACGCGTGCTCAATCCCGGCGACGAGATTGTTGTCACGCACCTCGATCATGACGCGAACATTGCTCCTTGGCTACTCATCGCAGAAGACCGTGGTTGCACCATACGCTGGGTCGATATTCACCCAGAAGACTGCACATTGGATATGGAACAGATGCAGCACGTCGTGAACGCACGCACGAAACTAGTTGCGGTCGGCTATGCCTCTAACGCTGTTGGTACCGTGAATGACGTGGCACAGGCTGTGAAGCTAGCGCATAGCGTTGGAGCATTGTGCTACATTGACGCGGTGCAGTACGCACCCCACAAACCCATCGATGTGCAAACACTCGATTGTGATTTCCTGGCATGCTCAGCCTATAAGTTCTTTGGCCCACACACAGGCATCCTCTACGGAAAATACGACCTGCTCGACAGATTGACAGCATATAAAGTACGGCCAGCAGGCAACGAGCCACCCGACAAATTCGAGACCGGCACACAAAGCTTTGAATCTATCGCCGCTGTCTTAGGCGTGATGGAATACCTGACATGGCTCGGCACCAGCTTTGGCAGCGAGTTCGCAGATCAATACAAAGAGCATTTCAGTGGCCGTGCCTTAGCGCTCAAACAGGCCATGGCCGCAATAGAAGCATACGAACTGGGCATCAACAAAGCACTGGTAATAGGTCTCAAGTCAGTACCGGGTTTGCACCTGTATGGCATTACCGATCTGAAACGCATGCAGCAACGTGTGCCCACCTTCTCATTTACACTGGACACGCACTCGCCCCGTGCCATCGCCGAAGCACTAGACAAAGACAACATCTACGTCTGGGACGGCAACTTCTACGCCCTCTCCGTCGTAGACCGCCTCGGCCTAGAAGGACACGGTGGCCTAGTACGCGTAGGAGCCGTCCACTATAACACGCTGGAAGAAGTCAACAGGCTAGTAGTAGCGCTACAACGCTGTTAGTGCAACATCCCCGTAGGGACGAGCAGCATTTCCGTCATAGAAACCCATCAGTTCGCTTCGCTTGATGCCTATGGGCGCAATGAATTGCTGCCCCTACTTTTCCAATGCATCGAGTAGCATTGACCCTTCATCAGGAGTAATACGTCCCTCGGCAACCATGCGCAGAATCGCCTCCCGCTTCTGTGCAAAGCTGGCCTCTCCCTCGCCTGCTGATCGCTGACGTGGCCCGTCCTGCTGAGGTGCTGTTTGCGCAGGCGGAAATATATCTGTACTCGCAACTGCTGAGAAAAAGTCTCGCCCAAGTTTGCCCATCTCGCGTCCCATTTTACCCCATTCACGGTTAAAATCGGGAAATGGGGGGAATGGGGGAAAGGCTGCACCACTCTCTTCACGAGGAACGGCGTTTCCTAGCAGGCGGATACTGCCCCCAGCAGTTATATTGAGCGTAGAGGCGCCCTGTCCATAGGTTATATTGAGAAAGGTGCTTCCTTTTCTGGAACCTAGCGCTTCACCACTGATCGTGCTGCCAGCCATGGCATGAATGCTCAGATTCGCGTCATGAGGAAGAGTTAGGGTTGCGTTGCCGCCAGCCATGAGTTGTACACGGCTATCTGGGCGAAAACGGGCCACCATCGTCAGGTTTCCACCAACGTTGCAACTCTGCATATTCATAATGCCCATGCTATCAACATGCATATTCCCACCGACGTTACTGGTATGCAGCTCAGCGTTGGGGCTGTTCTGGACGCGGCAGTTGCCACCGACCGCTCCACATTGTAGCGATGCACCAATCTTGTCTGCATCAAGCGAGGCTCCCACTGCTCCAAGCACCACCACCTCGGTATTGGAAACAGTGCAGCTCGCACCAACCGCTCCAACCTCAATTTTTGAGATGTTGGCAAAACTCGCATTCCCTCCAATACCCTTGTACTCACGTAGAGCAGGGATATTAGTGGCCTGCAGATTGCCCTCAACCTTCTTCAGCTCTACATTGCCGCTGATGTTAGCTAGCTCTACATTGCCAGCATTCTCTAGCCAGACACTGCCACTCTGATCCATAATACTCACATCTGTCATAAACGCAACTGGGTGCCAAGGCTTGATATAAGGAATAGTGACCTCAAGATTACTTTCGCAACCGTTGATGAACACCGTGTCGCCCTCTTGATATAAGCGAGCAACAGGTCCCTCGGCTGTCACACTAATACTCTGTTCTTGCCAGGAGCGAATAGTAACGTTGCCGCGTCCCTGGCTAATCATCAAGCGCGGTTTTTTGCCAACAGAAAATGTTTGTTGCATGGTCTCCTCTATTTCTTTATCCAAGAGCTTCTAATAAGAGGTCGCCTTCCTCGGGTGAGATGCGACCTTCGGCAATCATACGCAGAATCGCTTCACGTTCTTGCTCCGCGTTCACTTCTAGAGCCTTGGCTGGTTCGCGCCGTTCTTGCGCTACAGCTTCTCCATCATCTATGTCTTTTATATCCTCAATGTCCTCTATCTCGTCTATGTTTTCTATATCCTCGACACTATCTCCTGCGCTATTAGCTGGTGCATCTGTTACAGGTCTCACCGGCGATACTGGTGACACTGGCGGGACAGGTGGTGCTGGAGGAGTTGGTGATACCGGCGGGACAGGCGGCTCTGGTCGCTCTGGCACACGTAAATTACGGAGTGCCTGTTCTACCGCTTCGAGCGCTCCGAACACGCCTTCTTGGGCAGCAAGCCGCGCCTGTTCAATAATACGTTCCAGACGTTCCGGGTCTAATCGCCATTCGCGGTCATTGATACGCACATGAATACGGGGCTGATTCTCGCTATGCCGATGCATCTTTTCGCCGCGCCGACGCAATTCTTCGGCACGTCGCTGTTGCTCTTTGGCGTGTCGCTCCATTCTGCGCTGTAGATCGCGGTTAATATCACCGCTCATCTTGCTCATTTCGCGCTCAATCTCTACGCCGATATTGTTCATTTCGCGCTCAAAATCGTGCCACGAGCCACTATAGCCGAAACTGCTACTGCTGCTGTTGCGTGGACTTTCATTGCCACGCAGATGTAGATCATTGCCAACATTCAATTCAAGCACGGCAGCACCAGTCCCATACGTCAGATTCACACGATTGCCAGCAGAGTTAGAGACGACGGAACGCCCACTGACACTTCCGCCAACAGTAGCACGAATCGTCAGGTTCGCAGCATCCGGTACAAGCACACGAGCGTCACTACCAACATGCATGCGGGTCATGCTCTCAGCAGGAAAATCGGCTTGCAACGACAGATCCGAGCCAACACCACCAACCGCACTACTACCGCGCAGAGCCTTGAGATCAGCATCCGAGCCAATGCTTGCAATGTGCAGGTTGCCACCCACATTACTAATCTTCGCATCGCTTCCGATATCGCCGATTGAGACATCTCCCTGTGTATCGCGTATCTCACAATCGCTGCCGATGTTGCCAACCTGAATACGCCCCACGGCGATAATCTGTAGATCGCTACCGACATTGCCCACACTCACATCTGCCTCTGCATTGCCCCTGATCTGGCAGTCAGAGCCAATGCTCTTGACTTGGACACGTTGGACACCAGTAGCGGTAAAATCGCTCCCAACATTCTCCAGTAGAACCTCTGCGCCGCTCCCTTGTATATGGCAGTCACCGCCAACATTGCTACAATGCAGTAACGAAATGCCATTTGACGCGTTCAAATCGCCACCGACGCTACCAAGACGTGCCTCGCCAAGCCCTTTTAACGACAGATCCCCGCCGACGCTCTCAAGCTCGACTGATCCACAATTGGCAAAGTCGCCATCACCACTAATATAGCCATGCACTTTCAAAGCCGAAGCTCCTGTCACCGATGCATCGCCAGCAACATCGCCCAATGTTACCAATCCACCAACGCTTTTTACGTTTACATCGCCAGCAACATCATCTACATCGATCTCTAACACGCCCTCTACTGTAACACTACCACCAACATTTCTGGCAGCGATGATGGTTTCAACTGGCACCCATAGCTCTAGATCATCACTCGTGCCATCAATCAGGAGCGCATTCCCCTCCTGTTGCACCATTGTGGCTTCGTCATATGCTATTTTGATTGTTTGCTGCTCCCAGCCATGTACCACGAGATCGCTATCAACATTTGACAATACGATACGCTGTGTACTGCTAGCAGGAAATGTTTGCTGTGTCATGACCTTCCTTATCCTTGTTCGATAGTCGCTTCACTACTCAACAAAAACTTCTACGCGTTCACCTTTTTCCAGATCTTGTAGGTCCAGGAGCCTTCCAGTTGCACCCGTCTCAATGGCATACAGCAAGTCAGCTAACGCATTATTGCTAAGCTGGGGAAGCAGATGTGACCCCAAGCGCAAGCTGACTTTAATCACACTAACGGGTAGCGTTGCAGTAACATTCACTTTCTGACGCCGCGCATTGATATTGGTGGCACGTACCCGTATCGTACGATCGCGTACATGCTCTTTGGAGTGCTCCTGCTCAAATTCTATTGTGTCCAACAGTTGGGCCGCCTCTTCCGCGCTGACCTGCCCAGACTCGACCAGATGCAAAATGCGATTCCGCTCATCTTTCGATGCTGCCATGATTTCTGCCTAGCTTTTCAGGAGGCGCATGGCCTCTTCAACGCTGATCTCCTTGGAGGCCAGCCTATCAAGAATGACGCGACGATCAGCACGACCATGCCCATCATTCTCCGGCGTACCTCCAAGGGCCGTTACAATCTCATCCAGACGACTGCGAGCCGTGTTATAAGCAACGTCCATCTCAGCCGCCAACTTCTGAATATTGCCGCGATACTTCACCAGCATCTCAACAAAATCCAATTGCTCACGCGACAACCGCCCAATCCAGCCAAGATGAAAATGTCCCTCAATCACAACACCGCTCTCAGGACATTCCAGCCGCGTCACAATCAGCTCCCCTCCACTTACAGGATCCCTAGTAATCAATGGATACATATGTATGCACTCTCCTCTTTTACAATATTCGCTTCACCTTTGAAATTTTTCGTTAACGACATGGTAATAATATCATATCATTTAGAAAAATGCAATATATTTTGGTGATTATCTTCAATTACTTGATAATAATAGCCAGATCGACAAATGGAGGTGCCTCACACAGCGTCGTAGGGGCCTGCTTGATCGCGCCCATGCGCATCAAGCGAAGAAGAGATGGGATTTGAACAACGGGAGTCACCACAACGGGCTGTCCTGGCATGAAATGCTGCCTCCCATCCCGCCACGCCGCCCCCACCCCTACGGGACAGTCACATCACCCCATCCTTTCTCTTCGCTTGATGCCTATGGGGACCAGATAGATCGCGCCCGTTGTGGACATGGTCAACGTCACCGACATCGTGCCTTGCCACGACGGGCGCGATCAATCAGGCCCCTACGACATTACTGATCATTAGACTCTGCCGAAACGCTTCACGGCGTATATGCGTGTTAAGTGTATTGTCATGACATAGCTAGAAAGAAGATGAGTGCATCAAAGTCGTCTTAAAACCTTAATAGTTCTTGAGGCTATGATATACTACTGATACCTTGGTTGTTGCAAGATGTGGTAGGGGCCTGATTGATCGCGCCCGTCGTGGCAATGATCAATGTTGGCGAAGAATCAGCATCCAACAACGGGCGCGATCAATCGGGTCCCTACCACATTTCCAATTATCACCTATATCATTTGCCCTGAGAAAGGATTACTTTGCCGAATGGATAGGTCATTCTCACTTAACGTATCATCTCATACACCTACAAAACTCTATGCCTTTTTGTTGAAACTACGTCCGCTTCAGCCGGGGACGTTGATGGCATTTTCGGGTGAGTTGGTCCATGCTGCCTTCCTGCGCTGGTTACGTGATGCAGCCCCCGATGTCTCAACATGGTTACATGATGGGCAGAAACGCAGGCTCTTCACCTGTTCAAGCCTCCAGTTTGGGCTACCCATGCCGCGTATGCTTGTGACCGAACGCGAGAATGTTCATTTACCACTCGACCCACAAAACACCTACACTATACGCATCACCTTGCTCCTCGGAGAACTCTTTCCCTTGCTCCACGAAGCATTAATGCGTTTCCACACCCATGACAATCAGCCAGAAACACCATTCTTCATCCAGCTCGGCAAACAACGCTTTACCCTCGACGATATCGTGCTTAGCAACAACGCTACCTCTGACTGGACAGGCTCCACATCCCTCAACACCCTGATTGAGAAGGCCAGAACGTCGCGCCTGAGTGCGATAGCGCCACTGACACTAGAGTTTGGCTCGCTCACTACATTCAGTCGCAGTGGCAGTAAAGACAAGAAATATGCCGCCCATTTCGCACGTCTCCCCCTACCAGAGTATGTTTTCCCCAACATCGCCAAACGCTGGGACGACATCGCTCCACCCGAACTCGCACCACTCGTCCAACGCTACGCCATCGAAGACTTTATACACAACGATGGTATCATCATAGTAGACTATGACCTCAAGCCACATCATGTCCACTTCACTACACATGAGCAACCTGGCTTCCTCGGCACATGTACCTATCATCTGCGCGGTCCGGACGATGCCCCTCCATCAGAATCATCCCTCACCATTCGCCAACAAATTCTCCTCCTCTCACAATTGGCTTTTTATAGTGGTATTGGATATAAAACCGCAATGGGCTTGGGGCAGGCACGCTCCTACGAAATATGAAGCATCACACCATACAAATGTGATAACATTACTGTAGGCTGCTGACACAGCAAAAGCTAACAGCACATGCGTCTCACGTAGAACGGAATGTCTTAATGAGCTTTGGCAAAGAAAAATACGAATAGAATTTTGCATGATGAAGGAGAGAGAGAAAGAATATGGCACAACCAGAAGTTGTTGTTCTAAGTGGTGTACGTACAGCAGTGGGAACCTATGGTGGCGGCTTGAAGGACAAGCCTCCTACCGAGTTGGCTGCTGACGTTGTTCGCGATGCCGTCAAGCGGGCAAACATCGATCCACAAGAGGTGGGGCACGTGGTCTTCGGAAACGTGATCCATACCGATATCCACGATATGTATTTGGCTCGTGTGGCAGCCATTAACGGCGGCCTTCCCATCGAAACGCCTGCCGTCACCCTTAACCGCTTGTGTGGAAGCGGTCTCCAAGCCATTGTTTCCGCCGCTCAAATGATTTTACTGAGCGATACCAAAGTGGCTATCGCAGGCGGAGCGGAAGTCATGAGTCGCGGACAATATTGGATACCTGGCGCTCGCTGGGGACAACGCATGGGCGATGGCAAGCTGATTGACGCGATGGTGGGAGCCCTCACTGATCCATTTGACGATTGTCACATGGGCATCACAGCTGAGAACGTCGCGGAAAAGTGGGGCATTACGCGCCAGCAGCAAGACGAGTTGGCACTCCAGAGCAATCAGCGAGCGGCGACAGCCATCAACGCTGGATACTTTAAGGAGCAAATCCTGCCGATTGAAACCAAGGTCAAGGGTAAAACCGTGCTCTTCGACACGGATGAGCACGTCAAGCCTGACACGTCGCTAGAAAAGCTCGCCAAGTTGCGCACGGTCTTCAAAAACAATGGGACGGTGACAGCAGGCAATGCGGCTGGCGTCAACGATGCGGCTGCCGCCGTCGTATTGATGGAGGCAGGTGAAGCCCGGCAACGAGGATTGAAGCCTCTGGGTCGGCTCGTCGCCTATGCTCACGCTGGAGTAGAACCGAAATACATGGGCATTGGACCAATTCCCGCCGTGAAAAAAGTGCTCGAGCGTGCCAACCTGACGATCAAAGATATGAGTGTCATCGAACTCAACGAAGCTTTTGCCGCACAAGCACTGGCAGTGATCCAAGAGCTGGACCTCCCGCAGGATCGTACCAACCCGAACGGCAGTGGAATATCACTTGGACACCCCATCGGAGCAACAGGCTGTATCCTAACCATCAAGGCACTGTACGAACTCCGCCGCACCGGAGGCAAATATGCCCTAGTTACCATGTGCATTGGTGGGGGCCAAGGCATCGCCGCTATCTTCGAAGCAATGTAAATCCAAGGCTCTCTCGAATGGATGTGAGACATTTCAGTAGGGACGGGGGTGGCGTGGCGGGATGGGAGGGGACCCTTGTGATCGTCCGCCGTGATTCTTTTGCACGGGACGAAACATTCCAGTAGGGACGGGGGCTGGGTGGAGTGGAGTGGGGACCCT